>Ga0302140_10001734_pt1 | contig 28650 bp, 20 predicted proteins | sample I_Bog_E1_1_FD_202095 | JGI IMG/M metagenome (GOLD analysis project Ga0302140, IMG submission 202095) | Peat permafrost microbial communities from Stordalen Mire near Abisko, Sweden - I_Bog_E1_1 | ecosystem: Environmental > Terrestrial > Soil > Wetlands > Peat | place: Sweden: Abisko, Stordalen... | reverse complement strand
AAGTAACTGAATCTGGTGCGTAAGAGAAATACCTTCGCTGCTTCGCCACGCACCTCGAGCGGCGATTTCAAACTGCCTGCGGTTGGGCTTCTCCTCGAGGCGAATCAGAATCAGGTCGCCCGCGTTGACTCCAGCCTCAGCTTCCTGTTTGGCGGGCATAAAGAAAAAAACCGGCTGCGCGGAAACGACGTTTTGCGCATGCGCTCCCAATAGCTGGATATTTTCTTTTTTCGTCTTGATGCCTATTGTGACATCGTTCACGAAAAGGCTGCCGCTACGCTTAAACTCGGCGATTTGCCCAATGACCTTCGTCAGGCCACCAGATACCTCGACATACATCCCCGGCTCCGCGGGAGAAGCGGTACCTACTGTCTGCCCGTGGCTCGTAACGGCGAACAGTATTGTCGCGAAAATGGCCTTCAGCATCATGTCTTTTGCAGCCTCCCTATTCGAAAATCCATCGAATGAATGCCCATCATGCTGCTCGCCTGCCAAATTGCGGTCAATAGCACCTAAGTGGACTTTAGAAGTTCGGGGACGAAGACTCCGGAACGCGCCCGCTCATAATTGAGACTTGAATCCGTTTCCTGCTCCATATATCGTGGGCCACATGAGACATGCTTTGGACGGCAAGGGCAAGCGAATGAGCGCCGATGACGCTGCTTTAAAGAATGAGAGGCGCGCGACTTGTGAAGAATGCAAGCGGCCAGTAAGGCTGCATGAAAGTAAGAAAATTGCGAACCATTTTGAGCACCTGAGCCGAACGCGAAAATGTAGCCGCGAGTATATCTAGCGCCGATTCGGGCGCTGGGCCGGCCATACTCGAAACGTGAAACCCGACCATTGCGTTCCACGGCTGGGCTACTGCGAACCTTCCCTAGCAATGCTTCACCGTTCATATCTACATTCCCAAATCGGGCGTAAAAACCTGCCACTCCAGCCGCAGATTTCCTGAGTCCCGCACGTCCCCCAAACCATTCCTCGCGCCCGCAATCCCTGCCGCATCTTCAACATAGCGCGAATGTACATACAATTCCATGCGATACAATACTGCGTACAAAATGTTCCACTGGAACATTAGTCCTAGTGTTCCAGTTGGAACATTAAGCAGGAACGCGCCCTACTCGTACCGCAAACTCTCCACCGGATCCAGTTGCGCCGCCCGCGCCGCCGGCACCGTTCCGAAAATCACTCCCACCACCGACGACACCACGATGGCAATGATCCCCGACAGCCCGTTGATGGGGATGCGATACTCCGTGAGAAATCGCACCGAGTATGGGATGGCGTAACCGATCACGATTCCCGCGAAGCCTCCGATCAGCGAGATCAGAATCGCCTCCGCCAGAAACTGAAAACGAATTTCGCGGTTGGTCGCGCCCACCGCTTTGCGAATGCCAATTTCGCGAATGCGCGAGGTCACCGTCGCCAGCATGATGTTCATGATGCCGATGCCGCTGACCAGCAGCGTCACCATCGAAATCAAAAGCAACACCCAGGTCAGGCCAGTGGCGATGCGGTCCGCCATGGCAAGCAACGCGGTGAGATTGGTAACGTCATAGACCGATTCGGAGCGATGCCGCGACTGCAACACCCGCTTGATCTGCGCCGTGGCTGAGATCACCATGGAAGGATCTTCCATTGAGAAATACAGCTGCTTGACCGAAGGCGATTCCATGAAGTACCGGCTTACAGAGTAGGGAATGAGCAGGGTGTCATCGACGATTTCCGACTGGCCGAAGGTATCGACCCGTTCCTTGAACGTTCCGATGATGGTGAAGGGTAGTCCGGTAAGCTTGATTACTTTGCCCACCGCCGCTTGCGGAGAGCCATACACCTCGATCGCCATTTTCTCCGTGATCACGCCAACCTTATTGTGAGCCTGGGAATCTTCCTGATCGAAGAAGCGGCCGGAGGGTACGACCAGGTTGCGAACGTGCAGATACTCCGGACTGACGCCGAGAATTGTTACGTCCTTTTCCCGGCCGTTACCGACCGGAATGCGTTCGGAAAGCTGGGCCACCGGAGAGGCGGCGACGATGCCGGGGACATTCTGACGCACCGCATTGAGGTCGTCGATGGTTAGAGGGTCGGGGTTGGAGTTGCTGATGTGAGGCGCGCCACCCAGATACTCCGCCTGAATTTCGTTGGTGCCGATCGACTGAATCTGGTTGAGGACAAATTGCCGGCCGGTCATGCCGATGGTCACGACCAGAATCAGCGAAGCGGTGCCGATGACCATGCCCAGCGCGGTCAGGATGAAGCGCACCTTGTTGCTGCAGAAGGTGTCGTACGCGATCGCGATAATTTCGCCGAAGGCCATTTTGGGCCGGAGGCGTTCGGGTACAAGAGCAGCAGCCATCTGAGTTAGATGCTACGGACAGGCAAGAAAACTCGCAAGGATCGGCTTCAGAACCGGCGCTGGAACCAGGAATTGCAACGGGAACACTGTGTAAAGAATTGCAAGACCAAGAGATTTCGAGCGCAAGATGTGGCAAAGTAAAGGTTCTCTTGTCAATTGTGGCGACCTGGAACTGTTTGGCGAAGCTCATTGGGGTCAAGGCTACTGGGGTAAAGATCGTGGGATAGAGGTCGTTGGAGCGAATGGCGTTTGGGCAAAGGGCTGAACAGAGATTAGAAGTAGATTTTCACGGGCTGGATTCTTACCGCCCGAATTTTCACCGACCGGATTTTCGTCAGGCAACGACCTCGGGGAACCTAAGGCGTTCGCTTCTCTGGATGGTGGTGGTCGCGCTGGCGCTGCGGCTGGTCGTGATGTCGTTCGTGTATCCAGAGCGGACTGATCCTGATCGAGACCACTGGCGCTGCGGAGGCGAGGCGGGCAGGATCGCGCGATCGATTGCGCAAGGCGAGGGTTTCAGTAATCCATTGTTTGGCAAGACTGGACCGACCGCATGGCTGGCGCCTGTTTTCCCTTACTTGCTGGCGGGAATTTTTAAAGCGTTTGGCGTGTACACCACGGCTTCGGTGATCGCGGCCTTGTCGCTGGATTGTTTATTCTCGGCGTTGACATGCATTCCGATTTACTTTATCGCCAAGAAAGACTTCGGGGAAAGCTCGGCCGCGTTCGCGGGATGGGCTTGGGCATTTTTTCCTTACGGCATTTTCTTTCCCGCGGATTTCATATGGTCCACAACCCTGACTACGCTGCTCTTAAGTCTGATCTTCCTGGTCGCTTTACACCTGGAAAATTGTTCTTCAATCTGGCCCTGGGTGGGCTTTGGCGCGCTGAGCGGCGTTGGAGGGCTGACCGACCCGGTGGTGATGTCGGTGGCGCCGTTCCTGGGCGCGTGGGCCTGGTACCGGCTTTATAAGAACGGGCGTCTTAGAAACGAGCATCTTAGAAACGGGCATCGCTGGCTGGCTCCGGGCTTGGGAGCGGTGTTGGCAGTGATACTGGTGGTGTCGCCCTGGTTCATTCGAAATTATGAAACGTTTCATAGAGTGATTCCTTTTCGCAGTTGCTTCGGCCTGGAAGTTTATTTCGGTAACAATCAGGATTCCTGGCACTGGGGTCCTCCCGGTTATCATCCATCGGACAATCCTGTGGAGTGGAGGGAATACCAGCAACTGGGCGAGATCGGCTACACGCACAGGAAGCTTCGGCAAGGGCTGGCGTTTATCCGTTCGCACCGCGCGTTGTATGTCCAGCAGACGTTGCGGCGTGTGGTTTACCTTTGGACGGGCTTCTGGAGTTTCAGTCCGCGCTATCTTAGGGAAGAACCTGCCGACCCGTTCAATGTTGTGTTCTGCACCGGCCTTACGATTTTGACGTTGGCTGGATTGTGGCGCACGTGGCAGAGCGATCCCGGAACTGCGATCCCCTATGTCATCGTGTTGCTGTTGTTTCCGGTAGTCTATTACGTGACGCACCCGGAAGATTATTACCGGCGTCCGATTGACCCGCAGTTTGTGGTTCTGGGCGCCTACGCGGTCGTAGGCTGGGCGGCGGAACGGAAGCGAAAGCTTGCGGTCATCCCGGCGCGGGTTGCAGTGGCGACAGGCGATTGAACACTTTTCCCGCGAAATACAAACCGCAGCTGTTTTTGCTGATGCTGACAGCGGGCGCGCTGCTGGTGCAGGGATACCATCCGTTCGCGGAGGATGCCGAGATTTATCTGCCGGGCGTGGAGAAAATTCTGCATCCGGAACTTTTTCCAGTGGGGCAGGAGTTTTTTCGGGCGCATGCCCGCATGACGCTGTTCCCCAACCTGATCGCTTTTTCCGTCCGCGTCACTCACGTTCCGTTCGAGACCGGGTTGTTCCTGTGGCACATCGGTTCGATATTTCTGCTGCTCTTAGCTTGTTGGGAGCTCTCTGGAATTTTCTTCACGTCGGTGCGCGCGCGGTGGGGCGGAGTGTGCCTGGTAGCGGCGTTGCTGTCGATTCCGGTGGCAGGTACCGCGCTCTACATCATGGACCAGTATTTGAACCCGCGAAATCTGGCGGCGTTCGCGGGGGTGTTCGCGGTCGCGCGATTGCTGGAAGGGAAATATTTGCGGACCTTGCTGTGGCTGGTGTTTGCCGCGAGCATGCATCCGTTGATGTGGGTTTTTCCAGCTTCATTCTGTCTTCTGTTCGTGGCGATGGAAAAATTTGAGAGCTGGCGAAGTACGAATCGCGTTCAAGCTACCGCCGTGGCGACTTTGTTCTTCGGCGTCACGTTCGCGCCGTCAAGTTCTTTGGCCTATCACCAGGCCGCGCTGAACCACGGGTTTCATTACATCCAGCGTTGGGCGTGGTATGAGTTGCTGGGGATCGTAGCTCCGTTGATTGTGTTTTACTGGTTCGGCCGCATCGCGCGGAACCGGAGATGGGCGAACGTCGAACGGGTAAGTCGAGCGTTCATCGTTTATGGTTTGATCTATCTTGCGATGGCGATTGCGTTTGATCTTCCAGCGCGCTTTGAGGCGCTGGCGCGCTTGCAGCCGCTGCGCAGCCTGCACTTCGAGTACATCGTGATGTTCGTCATGATGGGCGGGCTCCTTGGAGAATTTGTTTTGCGGGAAAAAGTGTGGCGATGGTTGCTGCTGTTCGCGCCTTTGAGTGCGGGGATGTTTGTGGCGCAGCGGCAGCTTTTTCCCGCGAGTGCGCATGTGGAGTGGCCTTGCGCTCCAGCGACAAATCCGTGGGAACAAGCTTTCTTGTGGATTCGGGCGAACACGCCGGTCGACGCGGTGTTTGCGCTCGATCCTAATACGATGAACATCGAGGGCGAAGGCGAAACTGGATTTCGCTGTCTCGCCGAGAGAAGTCGTCTGGCCGATGGGGTGAAGGACAACGGCGTGGTCAGCATGTTTCCTGCGCTCGCCGACGAATGGTGGTCGCAGGTGCAGGATCAGAGTGGCTGGAAGAATTTTCGGTTGGCGGATTTTTCGCGGTTGGGAGACAAGTACGGCGTGAGTTGGGTGGTGGTGCAACAGCCGGGAGTTGCTGGTCTTGATTGCGCTTATCAGAATAGCGCGGTGCGGGTGTGTAGGATCGCTTCGAGCGGGAATGGGTCCAGGGAGTGAATGCGACAATCAGATAAAGGCCGGGGCAGCTAGGCTTCTGATGCTGTCTCCAAGCTCCCCTCAGGCGCTGAAGCGCCGCGATAATTTACACGACTTAACGGCACGAGTCGTGCCCTTCCCGATCCAGCATGCAAAACGAGTTCTTCGCAACCCTGCTGGGAGTGGTAGATCGGCTACAATTGCAGGAGAGGAAAACTATTCCGAATGTCCAGTGCGCATGCTGTACAAGCGGTCGTCCCGTCTAGCCTGCGGCTGTTTCTTTACGATAAGTGGCAAGCGCGACTGCCCCGGTTAGCCAGGCAATATCGCGAGAACAAGCCGTGCCCGCACATTCTACTGGAAGGTTTTGTCGAACCGGAAGCGGCGTTGGCGATGGCGAAGGAGTTCCCCCAGCCGACCAGCGACGCGTGGACGCAATACAAGCATGCCAACGAGAACAAGCTGGGGCTGGCCAAGCGTCAGCTGTTTCCTCCTGCTCTGGCGGCGGTTACGGATGAATTGAATTCGCCGGAGTTTGTGGCTTGGATTTCGGAGCTGACGGGAATCCCGAATCTTCTGGCGGATCCGACGATGGAAGGCGGGGGATTGCATCAGTCCGGACCGGGCGGCTATTTGAACGTGCACACCGATTTTTCCATGCATCATTTCCATACCCACTGGCACCGGCGGGTGAATCTTATTCTGTATCTGAATCCAGGGTGGAATGAGGAGTGGGGCGGAGCGCTCGAATTGTGGGAAGAGAGGATGGCGCGCTGCGGGGCGAAGTATCCTCCGCTGCTGAATCATGCGCTGATTTTTACTACGGACGAAAAGTCGTTGCACGGGTTTCCCGATCCGCTGAAGTGTCCAGCGGGAGAGTCGCGCAAGAGCCTGGCGCTGTATTACTACACGGTTGAGCCGGGCAAGAAAGTGACTGCGCACTCCACGGATTATTTTGCTCGTCCGCAGGATGGGTGGGGGAAGTCGGCGATGATCTGGCTGGATAAGAAGGCGGTGGATTTGTATTCGCGGGCCAAGGCGCGATTTGGATTTTCGGATGAGTTGGCCAGTAAGGTGTTGGGGTTTTTATCCGGGAAAAAGTAAAATTCCTCTGCGATGTCAGCGAAGCAAACACTTTTCGAAAAGATCTGGAATGCACACCTGGTCGCGCAGCCGGAGGGGCGGTCGCCGATTCTTTATATCGATCTGCATCTGGTGCATGAGGTGACTTCGCCGCAGGCGTTCGATGGGTTGCGAGTTGCGGGGAGAAAAGTGCGGCAGCCGTCGCGCACGGTGGCGACCGTGGACCACAATATTCCCACGGAGCCGCGCGGAACTCCGATCACCGATTTGATTGCGGCCAAGCAGATTGCAGCTTTGCAGGCTAACTGCAAAGAGTTTGGTGTGCCGCTGTTCGATATGGACTCGCCGGACCAGGGGATCGTGCACGTGATCGGGCCGGAGCTGGGGCTGACGCAGCCGGGGATGACGATCGTCTGCGGGGACAGCCATACCTCGACGCACGGAGCTTTCGGTTCATTGGCTTTCGGCATTGGAACTTCGGAAGTGGAGCACGTGCTGGCTACGCAGTGCCTGGCGCAGCAGAAGCCGAAGACGATGAAGATTGAGATGCGTGGGCGACTGGCGGAGGGCGTGACCGCGAAGGATGTGGCGCTGGGAATCATCGGGCAGATTGGGACCGATGGGGCTACGGGGCATGTGATTGAATATGCCGGCGATGCGGTGCGCGGGCTGTCGATGGAAGGGCGCATGACGCTGTGCAACATGAGCATTGAGGCGGGGGCGCGAGCGGGGATGGTAGCGCCGGATGCGACGACGTTCGATTACGTCAGGGGAAAGCGGTTTGCGCCGCGGGGCGCGGCTTGGGAGAGTGCGGTCGAATACTGGCGAAGTTTGCCGACGGATGAGGGCGCGGAGTTTGACAAGGTGATCGAGATGGATGCGGGGCAGCTTTCTCCGTTTGTGACGTGGGGGACGAATCCGGGGATGGTGGCTCCGGTGACGGGGCGGGTGCCGGAGCTGGGAAGTGTGCGGGAAGGGGATCGTCCGTCGACCGAACTGGCATTGCAGTATATGGGGCTGGAGCCGGGGAAGCGCATTGAAGAGATTGAGATCGACCGAGTGTTTATCGGGTCGTGCACGAACTCGCGGATTGAGGATTTGCGGGCGGCGGCGCGGGTGGCGAAGGGACATCATGTGAGCGGGAAGATTCGGGCGATGGTGGTGCCGGGATCGCAGACGGTGAAGCGCGCGGCCGAGCAGGAGGGCTTGCATCAGATTTTTATGGACGCGGGATTTGAGTGGCGCGAGTCGGGATGCTCGATGTGTCTGGGGATGAATCCGGATATTCTGCAACCGGGGGAGCGGTGCGCTTCCACCAGCAACCGGAATTTTGAAGGACGGCAGGGGCGCGGGGGGAGAACGCATCTGGTGAGCCCGATGATGGCGGCGGCGGCGGCGATTGCAGGGCATTTTACGGATATACGGGAGTGGAAGTTTCGATGATGCGGATCAGGGCGAAAGGAAGAATGCTTTGAAACCTTTTACAGTTCATCGCGGGTTTGCGGTGCCGCTGGATCGGGTGAATGTCGATACCGATCAGATTATTCCGAAGCAGTTTTTGAAACGCATCGAGCGGACGGGATTCGGGCAGTTTTTGTTTTACGACTGGCGATTCGCGGCTGACGGAAAAAGGAATGCTGGTTTTGTTTTGGATGAGCCGCGCTATGCGGGTGCGAGCATTCTGATTGCGGGAAAGAATTTTGGGTGCGGCTCGTCGCGCGAGCACGCGGTTTGGGCGCTGGCGGATTTCGGGTTTCGCTGCGTGATTGCCTCTTCGTTCGCGGATATCTTTGCCAACAACAGTGCGAAGAATGGATTCCTGACGGTTCGCCTGAGCGAAGTGGAGGTCGCCGAGTTGATGCGGCGGGCGAGCGAAGCCGGAGACTATCCACTTACGGTTGACCTGGAGCGTTGTGAGGTGCGCGACGATCGGGGATTTGCGGCGAAGTTTCCGGTCGATGAATTTGTCCGCCACTGCCTGCTCAACGGGCTAGATGATATTGGGCTGACCCTGCAACATGAGGGCGAAATTGCCGCTTACGAAGCGCGGCATCCAGCGCCGCCTGTGCTGGATGCTCATTCCGGGCGCTGAAGGTTCGGCGTAAAGATTTGTAAATTCATTCCGCTTAGGTTGACCCGCATGCGCCAACGGTTGATGCTGGTTGGGAGGGGTCTTCATAGGACTCCATCGAAGCGAGTTTTCGAACTTCTCTTCCAGGAAACTTGCCACCAATTGAACAATGAAAACGTCTAATGGAGGACCGGCGTACCGAGGTGGTAGTCCAGTACGCGGTGAATCGAAGAGGTCGAGCTGCGCTCGACGGACAGCCGAGGGCGGCAGTCCCCACATGATTTTTTGTCAGACTGCACCAGTACGTACCGTGTAACGAATTGTGTTTCCATAAAATCGTGAAAACAATGAATTGGATTTTCTGGCAGGAAATATCCCGACGTCGATGGCACTGGTTCGTCTGCGCCATCGTGTTATCCGGCTGTGCATCTTTTTCCGGTTGCAGTGGTGATTCGAAACAGCAGAAGGCGCAGGCCGCAGCTCCGGCGGCGGTTTCGGTTGCGATTGCTCAGGTGCAGCAGCAGGATGTTCCAGTTTATCTGGTGGGCCTGGGATCGGTAACCGCCTTCTATACGGCAAACATAAAGAGCCGCGTGGACGGGCAGATCATGCGAGTCAACTTCAAGGAAGGGCAACTTGTGAAGGAAGGCGACTTGCTCATCCTGATAGATCCACGGCCTTTTCAGGTGCAACTGGAGCAGATGCAGGCTCAGCTTTTCAAAGATCAGGCGTCGCTGCGCGATGCCAAGTTAAATCTTGATCGCTATACCACGCTGATTCCTTCCGGCAGCATTGCGCAACAGCAGGTGGACACGCAGAAGGCAACGGTCGATCAACTCGACGGCCAGGTGCGCACGGATCAGGCGCAGATCGATAACGCCAAGTTGCAACTGGTTTACTGCAATATCACGGCGCCCTTCACTGGCCGGGTGGGGCTGCGGCAGGTGGATCCGGGAAATATTGTTCATGCGACGGACACCACCCCGATGCTGATTCTCACGCAACTGCAGCCGATTGGAGTGATCTTCACTCTGCCGGAGGATCAACTGCCGACGGTGGCGCAGCACATGAAGAACTCCACGCTGGAAGTGGAGGCTTACAGCCGCGACAACCAAACCAAGCTGGCGACCGGCAAGCTGATGACGATCGATAACCAGATCGATTCGACGACGGGAACCGCCAAACTGAAAGCTGTGTTCGATAACCAGGACAACCAGTTGTGGCCGAATCAGTTCGTGAATGCAAATCTGCTGCTGGAGACGCGCAAGCGCAGCACGGTGGTGCCGACGGCGGCGATTTTGCGGGGTCCCCAGGGAGCGTTTGTTTATACCGTGAAGCCGGACAACACCGTCGAGGCACGCAACGTGACCATCGCGCTGACCCAAGGGAATACAACGGTGACGACGGCGGGCGTCAATCCCGGAGATGTGGTTGTGACCGACGGGCAGGATAAGCTCCAGACCGGAAGTTCGATTGAGCCGCGGACGACGGCCCCGAACAGCACACCAGCCGCCGGGAATTCGGAATTACAAAATTCAACCTCGCACAATTCAGGAACACCGGCTTCATGAGTCCTTCGCGGTTATTCATTCTCCGGCCAGTGGCGACCACGCTGTTGATGGTGGGCGTGCTGCTGGTGGGGTGGGTGGCGTTTTTGCAGTTGCCGGTTTCTGCGTTACCGGAAGTCGATTATCCAACCATTCAAGTGGTCACGTTTTATCCGGGCGCTGATCCCGACGTGATGGCATCGTCGGTGACTTCTCCGCTGGAGCGGCAGTTCGGGGAAGTGCCTGGGCTAACCCAGATGACCTCGACGAGTTCGTTCGGCAGTTCTGTAATCACGCTGCAGTTCGGGCTTGATCAGAACATTGACGTCGAAGAACAGCAGGTGCAGGCGGCAGTGAATGCGGCGTCCACGTTCCTGCCCGCGGATTTGCCGAATCCTCCGATTTACAACAAAGTAAATCCCGCCGATTCTCCGATCCTCACGCTGGCCATGACTTCGGATTCACTGGCCCTCTCAAAGGTGGAAGATCTCGCCGACACCGCGTTGGCGCAGAAGATCTCGCAATTGCCGGGAGTAGGGCTGGTTTCGATCAGCGGTGGGCAGAAGCCAGCCGTGCGGGTTCAGGTGAACCCGACGGCGCTGGCTTCCTACGGGTTGAGCCTCGAGGATATTCGCACGGCGCTCGCTCAGGCCAATGTAGATCAAGCCAAGGGGGTGATCGATGGGGCACGGCAGTCGTATACCATCGGCGCCAATGATCAACTTTTCTCGAGCGAGCAGTACAAGCCCATCGTGGTGGCATATCGTAACGGCGCTCCGGTGCGGCTTGCGGATGTGGCCAACGTGATCGACGGCACGGAGAACACGCACCTCGCGGCGTGGATGAATCAGACTCCGGCGGTGATCGTGAACATCCAGCGGCAGCCGGGGGCGAACATTATCAGCGTGGTCGACCGGATCAAGAAACTGCTGCCGCTGTTGCAGGCGTCGCTTCCATCCGCGGTGAAGGTGCAGATCCTTACCGACCGGACGACTACGATCCGCGCATCGGTAAAAGATGTTGAGTTCGAGTTGGCATTGACCATCGTGCTGGTGGTCATCGTCATTTTTTTCTTCCTGAGAAATTTGCGGGCCACTTTCATTCCCAGCGTCGCCGTGCCGTTATCAATTGTGGGCACGTTCGGGGTGATGTATTTGCTCGGCTACAGCCTCAACAATCTGACGCTGATGGCGCTGACCATCTCGACTGGGTTTGTGGTGGACGATGCGATCGTGATGATCGAGAACATCGACCGCTATCTGGAAGCGGGAGACTCGCCGCTGGACGCGGCGTTGAAGGGATCGGGACAGATTGGGTTCACGATTGTCTCGCTGACGGTTTCGCTGATTGCGGTGCTGATTCCTTTGTTGTTCATGGGAGATATTGTGGGGCGGCTGTTCCGCGAATTTGCGGTGACGCTGGCGCTGACCATTCTGGTGTCGGCGGCGGTGTCGTTGAGTTTGACTCCGATGATGTGCGCGAAGCTGCTCAAGCATCGCAAAGAAGGAGAGAAGGGGCGTTTCTACGAGGTCACGGAGAACTTTTATAACCGCGTGATTGCGGGGTATGGCGGCACTCTGAAATGGGTGCTGCGGCATCAGACGGCTACGTTGCTGGTTACGTTTGGAACTCTGGTCCTAACGCTGGTTCTCTACGTGATTGTGCCCAAGGGATTTTTTCCGGTGCAGGATACGGGGGTGATTCTGGGTATTTCAGAAGCGCCCGACGATATCTCTTTCGAGGCGATGTCACAGAGGCAGCAGGAACTGGCGAAGGTGATTCTGAAAGATCGAGATGTCGAGAGCCTGTCGTCTTTTATCGGAGTGGATGGGGCGAACACGACTCCGAACAGCGGACGCATTCAAATTAATCTGAAGCCGCGCGATGAGCGCAAGGACGATGCGTCCGCGATCATCCGACGTTTGCAGCCGGAGCTAAACAGGGTCGATGGAATTACGCTCTACATGCAGCCGGTGCAGGATTTGACGGTGGAGGATCGCGTGAGCCGCACGCAGTTTCAATATTCGATTGAGGATGCGGACGCACAGGAACTGGCTCTGTGGACACCGAAGCTTGTGGACAAATTGCGGGCGCAGCCGGCGCTTCGCGATGTAGCGACCGACCAACTCAACGGCGGTCTGAGAACGAATCTCACCATCGACCGGGATACGGCATCACGGCTGGGAATTCTTCCGCAGGCCATCGATAACACGCTGTACGATGCTTTCGGGCAACGGCTGGTTTCAATCATCTTTACCCAGTTGAATCAGTATCACGTGGTGCTCGAAGTGTTGCCGAGCTTTGCCCAGTCGCCGGACGCGATGAATGATGTGTATATACGTCCAAGCAGCACGGTACCGACTGCGGGCGCGCCCACTGCGAATGCGGCCGCGCCGAGCACCAGCGGGGCGCCGGTTCCGCTGTCCACTTTTGTGCGGATGCAATCGACGAACACGCCGCTTGCGATCAACCATCAGGGACAATTTCCGGTGGTGACGCTTTCGTTCAACCTGGCTCCGGGCGCGTCTCTGGGCGATGCTACGAAAGCGATTCAGCAAGTCGAAAAAGATATTCAGCTGCCGGCGAGCATTCACGCATCGTTTCAGGGAACGGCTGCGGCATTTCAAAATTCGCTGGCCAGCGAGCCATTTTTGATTCTTGCAGCGATCATTACGGTTTATATCGTGCTGGGAGTTTTGTATGAGAGTTACATTCATCCCATCACGATTCTCTCGACGCTGCCGTCGGCGGGCGTGGGCGCGATTCTGGCGTTGCAGATTACAGGCAACGATCTCACCGTGGTGGCGCTGATTGGGATCATCCTGCTGATTGGCATCGTGAAGAAAAATGCGATCATGATGATCGATTTTGCTCTTGAAGCCGAACGGGAAGAACATAAGCCGCCGGAAGAAGCGATCTTTCAAGCATGTCTGCTGAGGTTTCGTCCCATCATGATGACGACGATGGCGGCGCTGCTGGGGGGGTTGCCGCTCGCGCTGGGATCGGGCACGGGAGCGGAGTTGCGGCGGCCTCTGGGCATCACCATTGTTGGTGGATTGATCGTCAGCCAGATGCTGACGCTCTATACCACTCCGGTAATTTATTTGTGGTTTGACCGGCTGGCGCACCGGTTTGAAAAATACAAGATTGGCAATCCGATTCCGCAGCAGTTGCCGGCGGACTCGGGCGATTAGGTTTTGCGATTTCAAGCATGAGTATCTCGGCTCCATTTATTCGGCGACCGATTGGCACTTCGCTGCTGGCGGCGGCGCTGCTGCTCTCCGGGATCCTCGCTTTCAACCTGCTTCCGGTGGCTTCGCTGCCGCGGGTGGATTTTCCGGTGATCAGCGTTGGCGCCGCGCTGCCGGGCGCAGACCCGCAGACCATGGCTTCGGCAGTGGCTACGCCACTGGAGCGGCAGTTCGGGCGCATCTCCGGCGTAAACCAGATGACTTCATCGAGCCAACTCGGCTCGACTGCCATTACGCTGCAATTTGATTTGAACCGGAATATCGATGCGGCGTCGCGCGACGTGCAGGCGGCGATCAATGCCGCCCGCAGCCAGCTTCCGGCGAATCTGCCGAGCAATCCGACGTATCGCAAGATCAATCCGGCAGACGCTCCCATTCTGATTCTTGCGCTTACCTCGGATACGGTTCCGCTGGCGCGTTTGTATGACACCGCCGATTCGATTCTGTCGCAGAAGGTCGCGCAGGTGAATGGAGTAGGGCAGGTGTTCACCTGGGGCTCGGCGCCGCCGGCGGTGAGGGTTGAGGTCAACCCGATGCTGCTCAACAAGCTGGGCGTGGGACTGGACACGGTGCGCAACGCGCTCAATCTGGCGAACGCCAACCTGGCGAAGGGCCAGGTGGCGAACGCTACGACTGCGACGACTTTCAGCGACAACGATCAGCTGTTCACCGCAAGCCAGTACCGGCCGCTGATCATCGCTTACCGCAATGGGGGGCCGGTTCGCCTGGCGGATGTAGCGGAGGTGCAGGACTCGGTGGCGGATGTGCATAACCTCGGCCTGGCGAATGGACAGCCGGGGGTGTTGCTGGGGATTTTCCGGCAGCCCGGCGCCAACATCATCGAGACTGTGGACCGGGTCCGGGCGATCATGCCGTTTCTTCAGTCCTCGATTTCTCCGGCGATCAAGCTGCAGGTTGTGATGGACCGCACGGTCACGGTGCGCGCGTCGGTGAAGGACATTGAAACCACACTGCTGATTTCGATCGTGCTGGTGATTCTGGTGGTGTTCGTTTTCCTGCGCACGGTGCGGGCGACGGTGATTCCCAGCATCGCCGTGCCGCTTTCGCTGGTGGGCACATTCGGCGGGATGTATCTGCTGGGCTATAGCCTGGATAATCTTTCACTGATGGCGCTGGCGATCTCTACTGGATTCGTGGTCGACGACGCCATCGTGGTTCTGGAAAACATCACGCGCTATGTAGAGCAAGGGATGGACGCGTTACAGGCGGCGTTCAAGGGCGCGGCGGAGATCGGTTTTACCGTTATCTCCATGAGCGTTTCGCTGGTGGCGGTGTTTATCCCGCTGTTGATGATGGGTGGGATCGTCGGGCGGTTGTTTCGCGAATTCGCGGTCACGCTGAGCATGGCGATCGGAGTTTCGCTGCTGGTTTCGCTGACCACCACGCCGACCATGTGCGCCAAATTTCTGCGGCCATCGCACGCGAACGGGCGGCATAATATTTTCTACCGCAGCAGTGAATGGTTCTTTGACGGCATGCTGACGGCGTACCGCCATTCGCTGAAATGGGTGCTAGAGCATCAGCCTGTGACGCTGGTCGTGACGATTCTCGTAGCCTGCCTGAGTGTCTATCTTTACATTCAGGTGCCGAAGGGATTTTTTCCGCAACAGGATACGGGACGGCTGATGGGATCGGTGCAGGCGGCGCAGGATATTTCATTCCAGGCGATGAGCGGCAAGATGAAACAGTTCGTGACCATCGTGATGACGGATCCTGCGGTGGCCACGGTGGTCGGGTTCGCGGGCGGCGGCTCGGCGACCAACCAGGGGCGATTCTTCGTCATGCTAAAACCGCTCGATCAACGCAGCCCGTGCAGGGTTCGCCATTTCTGGGAGGCGTGCCCGAATGTTACGGCTGATGATGTGATCAATCGCTTGCGAGACAAACTCGCGGCGGTTCCGGGAGCTACGCTATTCCTGCAATCGGCGCAGGACCTGACGATTGGCGGGCGCTTCGGCGCGGCGCAGTACCAGTTCACTTTGCAGGGAGAGGATTTGAATGAACTGAACAACTGGGCGCCGCGGCTGTTCGAAAAAATGCGCGCCCTGCCCGAGCTACGCGATGTAAATACCGACCAACAGGATAAGGGACTGCAAGCGCAGTTGGTGATTGACCGCGACACCGCCAGCCGCCTGGGCGTAGCCGCGCAGGATATCGATAATGCGCTTTACGACGCGTTCGGACAGAGGCAGGTTTCCACGATGTACCGTCCGCTGAATCAATATCACGTGGTCATGGAAGTCGCGCCGGAGTTCCAGCAAACCACGGAGGCTCTGCAGAATATTTACTTGCGATCTTCGAGCGGCGCTCCGATTCCTCTGGCGGCCTTCACTCACTTCACTCCTTCCAACATACCGCTGGGCGTCAATCACCAGAGCCAGTTTCCTTCGGTGACGATTTCCTTCAACCTTGCGCCCGGCGTTTCACTGGGGCAGGCGACACTGGCCATCGATAAGGCTCAACGTTCCATTGGATTTCCTTCCTCGATTGGGGCAAGTTTTCAGGGCACGGCGGCGGCGTTCAAGGATTCGCTTTCGAGCGAACCGTTCCTGATTCTCACCGCGCTGGTTACGGTTTACATCGTGCTGGGGATGTTGTACGAGAGCTATATTCACCCGATTACGATTCTCTCGACCTTGCCCTCCGCCGGAGTGGGAGCCCTGCTGGCGCTGTTGCTGACGCATAATGAACTTAACGTGATCGGCACGATCGGCATCATTCTCCTGATCGGACTGGTGAAAAAGAACGCAATTATGATGATCGATGTGGCGCTCGAGGTGGAGCGCACGCAAGGAAAGAGACCGGTGGAGGCGATCTACGAGGCTTGCCTGTTGCGCTTTCGGCCGATCATGATGACGACCATGGCGGCGCTGCTGGGAGGTTTGCCGCTAGCGCTGGGCCGAGGGACCGGCTCCGAATTGCATCGTCCGCTGGGCATCACGATTGTGGGTGGATTGATCGTGAGTCAGGCATTAACTTTGTTCACTACACCGGTGGTGTATGTTTATCTCGACCGCCTGCGATTGCAATTGCGCGGCGGAGAAGATCGATTCCTTTCTGGCGCGACTGGTCCCGGAGTTACTGGTCTCGGGACGACCAGCCCGGCGCACTCCGCGGATTAGCTCCGGATCGGGTACGATCATGGCTGAGAAGGCAAATCGGGCGGCGAGGGGGGAAGCAAGAAAGAGGGTTCCGGCGTAAGAGGCCATCCTCGGGCGCTAAAGCGCGCGCTCATTTCGGCGATTTAACGGCACGATTGGAACTCTTGCCCTTCCCGAACCAGCCAGCATCAGAGATTTTCCGGGGCATCAGAAGGTCGCGCCTTTCCCAAGGCGGCCGAACCAGATTTCCGCAGTCTATTGGAAGTGCAACCTGACTTTGCCGCTGCGCATCGCACGATCAGAGCGGGTTCTGCCGGATGAATTATCGAACTTCGCCAGCCTGATTCCCTCGGCGGGTCTTAGAAGCCGGGCTCAGAGAGCGGATCGCTCAAAAAAAAGAATGTGCCGTTTTCATGCCGATTGGCCGGCATCCCGGTATTATTGTTCTTCTATTATTGTGCTTCGCTTTCAAATTCTCTCAGGAGTTACGGATGCTTCAGAAAGCGTTCCTGTTGGGTTTTGTTTTGGCAGTGGTTGCCGGTTGCGGGAGCTGCGGCAAGACGGGCAATCATTATTTGTATGCGGCAATTCCGGGCGCGAGTCAATTGGCGATCTTCCGCGAGGATCCTTACTCGGGGGTGCTCACGCAACTTTCGGGAAGTCCTTATATGGTGGGCAACGGAGCGCAGTCGGTGGTGGCCCATCCGTCGGGGAAGTATTTATATGTGGCAAATCCTGGACAGGGCGAAAATGATATTTCTCTTTTCGATATCAACAGCGACGGATCGGTGAACGAAGTTACCCCGAGGACTGCGGCGGGGAATCTGCCGTTTCTTCTGGCCATGGATCCGGCCGGCAATTTCTTGTACGCCGCGAACGCTGCGTCGAATAATATCTCTGTCTACTCGATTGCCAGCGCTTCGGGCGTGTTGACGCAAATCACTGGCTCTCCCTTTCAAGTCAATTTGTCGGCAAAGAGCCTGGCATTATCGCCCTCCGGTAACTTTCTGTATGTGAGCGCTCCGAGTACGGTAAATGGAGTGATTGCAGCCTTCAGCGTGAGTTCTGGAGTGCTTACATTTATTGGCGCAACGAACACTGAGGACGATGATCCTTCCGGCCTGGCCATCACTCCCAACGGTAAGTACCTATACAGCGGGAATGCTACCGCCAATTCGATCTCCATCTACTGTATTGCTCCGTGTGGCACAATTACTGCGCCCGGAACGCTGCAGGAGTTGGCGCAATCGCCGCTGGCGGACCAGTATAAGAATCCAGTTGCGGTGCTTGTGGACCCCACGGGAAGCTATCTCTACGTCGCGAACCAAGGGGGTGGGACAGGATCGAGTTCTGGGAATGTTGCGACCTACTCGATTACCGCCAGTACCGGGTTTCCAGTGGCGGTTGTGGACTCCCCTTTCGGTACGGAGCCCGAGCCGAGCTTTCTGGCGCTGGATCCAAGCGGCAAATATTTGTATGTAGGGAATCAGACCGGAAATGCTGGGATTGAGGCGTTTGGCATTGCGAGCGGAAGCTTGAACACTATCGCAACTTATTCCGTCGGCAATTCCCCAACTTCCATCGCAGTGGTAAAGTAAGTATCGTTCCGTACATTATTGTGTACGATAGGAAGTACGCTTGCGCAAATAGGCTGGAGCCAGTTTTACGAATCAGGGTTTGCGAAGCCAGCATCGCGCTACAGCCGGCACGGAAGGCCCGCCATCCAACCGGGAACGTTGATCCGATCGGTTGGCTCGGGGATGGATTCCGTGCCGAGACTATTTTCCAGGAAAAACGAACATGAGGATCGCCAGTGCAGCGAGTGCATTCCCGAAGAATTACTACTCTCAGAAAGTTCTCTTGGAACGGCTCCAAGACTATTGGGGAGCCCAACTCAAGAATCCCCTGTTGCTGGCGCGCTTGCATCGAAATGTGACGGTCGACGGCCGTTACCTGGCGATTCCCGCAGAGCAGTATGTGGACGTGAAGACCTGGGGACAGGCGAACGACATCTGGATAAAAGTGGCGCAGGAACTGGGGGAACAGGCGCTGTGCCTGGCGCTGCACAACTCCGGGCTGGAGACGGAGGATTTGGGAGCGCTGCTGTTCACGACGGTCACGGGAGTTGCGAGCCCGTCGATTGACGGGATGTTGATCAACCGAATGAAGCTTCCCACCAACATCCGGCGGACGCCGATTTTCGGGCTGGGATGTGTGGCGGGAGCAGCGGGCATCGCGCGGGCGTATGACTATGTTCGCGCGTATCCGACGAAGGCGGCTGCTCTGGTGTCGGTGGAGCTTTGCTCCCTCACCCTGCAACGCGAAGATTTGTCGGTGGCTAACTTAATTTCATCGGGTCTTTTCGCGGATGGCGCCGCGGCTGTGATCGTTATCGGAGAAGATTTCACTCCCGCGCACGCCTCGCCGTCCTGCAATGGAAAGTGCGGGCCCAAAATTCTAGCTACGCGGTCGATTTTCTATCCGGAAACAGAAGAAATGATGGGCTGGAACATTTCGGAGAAGGGATTTCGCATCATATTATCTACCGAAGTTCCAACTCTGATTCGGGAAAATCTGGGGCGGGATGTGGACGCTTTTCTGGCGGATAACGGGCGCCAGCGGTGCGAGCTGAAGAGCTTCGTTCTGCACACTGGCGGACCCAAGGTGCTGGACGCGTCGGCGGCCGCGCTCGGATTGAAAAACGGCGAGTTGGACGCCTCGTGGGACTGTTTGCGGAAGGTGGGAAATCTTTCGTCGGCTTCGGTGCTGGTGGTGCTCGAAGATGTGATGAAGAACCGGCGTCCAGAGCCGGGCACGCTGGGTTTGCTGGCAGCCATGGGGCCCGGGTTTTGTTCGGAGCTTCTGCTTCTGGAGTGGTGAGGTGGGAGAGGCGAGGTCGAATCTTTGTTGAAAGCAGCCGGTGTTTTTGTGATCGGTGGTGGTCCCGCGGGGCTGGCGGCAGCCATTGCCGCGCGGCAGCAAGGATTTCGCGTTGCGGTTGCCGATGGTGCGAAACCTCCGATTGACAAGGCTTGCGGCGAGGCCCTTTTGCCGGAAGCGGTTGCGGCGCTGGCAAATCTCGGGGTCGAAGTTCCGGCAACCGATGCTTGCCGCTTGCGCGGAGTTCGTTTCCTGAGCTCTGGCTTATCTGCGGACGCGTTGTTTCCTTCTGGCTGTCGCGGCCTCTCGGTCCGCCGGACGACACTGCATAGCGTTCTGACTGAGCGCGCAACGGAACTCGGAGTTGATCTACTTTGGCAAACGGCGGTTAGCGGAATTTCCGGGCAAGAAGTCCAACTGAAAGATCGAGCGATTCGCGCCCAATGGATCATTGGGGCGGACGGCTCGAATTCCCGCGTGCGTCGCTGGGCAGGCCTCGACTCACATAGCCGTGGTCATGTTCGCTATGCGTTTCGGCAGCATTATCGGGTGCGACCATGGACCGATCGTTTGGAGGTGTATTGGGGAGAACGCAGTCAGGCGTATGCCACGGCCGTCGGCGATGAACTGATGTGTGTGGCTGTGGCTTCCGGCAATCCATCTCTTCGCCTGGAGGATTGTCTGCCTGAATTTTCTGAACTCCAGGCGCGCATCGGTTCCGCCCAAATCGCTTCCAGCGAAAGAGGCGCGCTCACTGCGAATCGAAAACTGAAGCGGGTGTGGCGAAAAAATGTAGCTTTGATCGGCGACGCGTCCGGGACGGTAGACGCAATAACCGGCGAGGGATTAGGTCTGTCATTTCGCCAGGCGCTGGCGCTCGGGGAATGTTTGAAAAAGGGAAACCTTGCCGCATATCAGGTTGAGCACCGCCGCCTGGCCTTGCGTCCGAGGTTGATGGCGCGGTTGATGTTGACGCTCGACGGGCGTCCGGCCTTTCAGCAGCGCACTCTACAGGTCTTCCGCAGCCGGCCCGATATTTTCCGCAGGCTCGTGGCCCTGCACGTGGGAGAAGTTTCGCCACTTCATCTGGCGGTCGATGGTGTCACGCTGGGGTGGGAGCTATTAACGGCATGAAGAATCGCGAATGAAGGAAACATTTCGCGCCATCCGCTCAGCTCGATATCTAACTTTCGTGGCCGCTTTATTTTTCTTCGTCGCGGCAGTCGCGAACGCGGGTTCAGAATCTGTCCTCCGATTAGATGCGGAACGTACAACGATTAATTTCACCCTGGGCGATGTGCTGCACACGGTGCGCGGCACGTTTCATCTGAAGAGAGGGGAACTACATCTCGATCCAGTTTCACGCAAGCTTAGTGGCGAAATCGTGATCGACGCCAAGAGCGGCCAGAGTGGCAACGGGATGCGCGATCGAAAGATGCAGCGCGAGATTTTGGAGAGCGATCGTTACGCCGAGATTTCGTTTCGCCCAGATCGCGTGGATGGGGAAGTGTCCACACAAGGCAAGTCTGCGGTGCGGGTGCATGGAATCTTCACCATCCACGGAACCGACCACGAACTCAATGTCCCGGCCGAAGTTCAGATGGCTCCCGGCTATTGGACGGCGATCGTCCATTTCGCCGTGCCCTACGTGGCCTGGGGGATGAAGAATCCGAGCACATTATTTCTCCGCGTCAGCGAATCGGTCGATATCGACATCACCGCCTCGGGTACGATGAGTGCGCCCTGACCCAGCTGGATACTTGGCCAGATCTGACTTGGCTAGGTCAGTATCCATCCTGTGGCGTGTATCCCTTGCCTTCCGTGCACGCATAGCATCGGCCGGCGGAGAGGTTCTTGAAGTCTTCCGTTCTGCCGCTGGGCCAGTGAATGACAACACTTTCCACGTGATCGCGTTTTTCTAGGCCAAAGGTGAGTGCGAGTTCGGACTGCGACAGGTAACTGGAACCGCTCTTTACCATTCTTGACTGACTCAATCCGCCGGAGACGATATGTACAGTAGCGCCGATCGCATCGCGATTCGAGATGGTGCCTACTAGCCGGAAACGGATGCTGCGATTTCCGGAGAGAACATCGTTGCGGTAGAGATACGCTGGTCCGTTGTTAGTGGTCAGAAGAAGGTCGAGATCGCCATCGCGATCGAAATCCGCGTAGGCGAGACCGCGTCCAACTTTCGGTTGTGCGAAACCGCCGCCGATTTTCGCGGCCACGTCGCGGAAATTTCCTTTCGCGTCGTTAAGAAATAGTGATGGAGGCTGAGCGTACCCCACGTTGCCGCGAATGTCGCGGACGGTCTCGTCGATGTGGCCATTCGCTACGACTAGATCCAGCCAGCCATCGAGATTGGCATCAAGGAAAACGCAACCGAAGCCCAGACTATTTTTCGAGGCCGATCCCACGCCGGTCTTCGCGGCAATGTCGTCGTAAGTTCTCCCGGTGAACTCGTAGAGGCCGGTCATTTCGTTATCGAAATTCGTGATGGCCACGCCGGCATGCCCTGAATTCGCGAAATCGGAAATGTCCACGCCCATTCCCGCGCGCGCCTTGCCCTCGCTGCTGAAAGCTAATCCAACTTCTACCGCGACATCTTTGAAAGTGCCGTTGCGCTGATTGCGATAGAGCTTATTGGGCTGAGTATCGTTTGCGACCAATAGATCGGGCCAGCCGTCCTGTGCGTCATTGAGCATGGCAACGCCGAGAGACTTCGAACTACTGTCGAAAATTCCGCTGGAGGCGGTGACATCTTCGAAGGTGCCATTGCCGCGATTACGAAATAGCCAGCAGGTCTCGCCGCGATAAGCTTCGGGTGTGCAGTAAGATTTGCGCTTGCCATCGAGGCTGCAGAATACATCGTGCTCCGGCGACCACTTCACGTAGTTGCAAACGAAAAGATCGAGCAAGCCGTCGCGGTCATAATCTACCCAAAGGGCGGAGGTGCTGAATCCCAGTCGCTTTCCCAAACCACTGGCTTCGGTCACGTCGATGAAAGTACCTTTGCCGGTATTGTGGAAGAGGCGGTTCTGCCCCACACAGGTGACGAGAATGTCCGGGAAGCCGTCGTTGTCATAGTCTCCGACGGCCACGCCCATGCCATACATTTCAATGTCCAGTCCGGCTCGGGAAGTGACGTCGGTGAAACTTCCGTTCCCATTGTTGTGATAAAGCGATAGCGTGGTGCGGTGTTTTTTGTGACCGGGCCAATCCATGCCATTGATCAGCAGGATGTCTGGCCAGCCGTCGCGATCGTAGTCGAGAAAAGCGCAGCCAGAACCTAAGGTTTCAGGAAGGAACTTTCCGCCGAAAGCTCCGCTGTTGTGTTGAAAGTGAATTCCTGCGGGCGCGGTTACATCGGACAATCGAAACCCAGGCGAGGAAATCGGGCTGCCCACGGCGCCTAAAGCGCGCAGCAGCGGCATCTGGGACAACGAAACCACGGCGGCGCTGTTCCGCAAAAAAGATCTTCGACTGAAAGATCCTCGGTGCAACGACCTGGAACTCACGGAACGTTCACCAGTCCCGCTCGAATCGCATAGACGACCAGTTCCGCGGTTTTGTGAATGCCGAGAGCGTTCATGATGTTGGCGCGGTGAACGGCAACGGTGTTGGAACTGAGATTGAGATCGGAGGCGATTTCTTTATTCGATTTTCCTTCCACAATCATCTGCAGGACCTGAAGTTCGCGGGGAGTCAAGCTGTCGCCGCGCTCGCCTTTTAGAACCGCGGGTTGCTCGACCTGAGGATCGAAAAATGTTTCCCCGCTGGCGACCCGCCTTATCGCAAGCCCCAGATCGAGATTGATAGCATTCTTCAGAATGTATCCCCTTGCGCCGGCGTCGATCGCCTGCCGCACCCAGGTGTTTTCCGAATGCATGCTGAGCATGAGAACGGCAGTCTCGGGCAACGCTGCAAGAATTTCCCGGGTCGCGTCCAGACCGTTCACTTTGGGCAGCGCGCAATCCATCACCACAACTTGCGGCTGCAATCGGCGAGCCAGCCGGATGGCTTCTTCGCCGTCGCCGGCCTCGCCGACAACTTCCATGCCGGCTTCATCTTCCAGCATTCGCCGGAAACCGCGACGCACGAGAGTGTGATCATCCACCAGCAGGACCGTTATATTTTTCGTCATCGAGACGGTTCTCCCAGAGCTTCAACCTTTTCGCGGGGGACAACCAACTGCAACAACGTGCCGCCCGCGGGCGGAGTATAAAACCTAATGTGTCCCCCCATTAATTCAGAACGTTCGCGCATGGCAACCAGTCCAATCCCGCGGGTTCCGGGCTCTTGAGCAAAACCCGCACCGTGATCTTCCACTTCCAGTTCAAGCGAGGCTGGCAAAAAATTCAGCCGCACCCATGCCTCTTTTGCGCCAGAGTGCCGTACCACATTGTTCAAAGCTTCTTGCACCACACGATAGACTTGAACCGCCGCGCTGCCGTCGATCTGAAACGGCGCGCCTTTTTTTTCATAGCATATGGCAATTCCGCTCTGCCGCTCCACCGTGGGGAGATACCACTCCAGTGTAGCCTCCAAGCCAGCCTCGTCGAGCATTACGGGGTGCAACGCCTGCGATAGAGTTCTCACGCGGTCCAGAGTTTCCTGCGCAATGTTGCGAACCTCCAGCAGGTCATTGCGCAGCCGCGAGCCCTCGGGGGCGTGCGTGTTTGCCCGTCCGAGCATGGTTCCCATGGCTGTGAGAATCTGGCCAAACTCATCGTGCAACTCGCGAGAAATATAACGCAGCGTAGATTCCTGCGTGGCAATTAATTTTTGCGCCAGTTCGCTGCGGCGTTCGGAGAGTTCGGTCATGCGCGCAAACAGGCGGCGGTTCCACCGAATGAGCGAAAGTCCGGTCAATAGAATTGCAGCTAGAGTAGCGGCCAGGAATACGTACACCTGGTGCTGTACGCGACCGTAAATCTGAATGATGCGTTCCGCTGCCTGATCCTCATTCTCGCTGTTCAACACGAGCAAGCGGGAGACCGTCGTGCTCAGCGCAGCCTGCCGCGATTGCAGAGAGAGTTGGATTTGCGTTCTTGCATCCTTTTCGTTCCCAGATGCCGCCAGCGCAAACACACGGTCCACGGCATCCCAGAACTGCGAAAGTGAATTGCTGAGCGCAGCGCTCTGTTCGGGCGTACGAGTTGTGGGGGACAAGCCGGCTTCCTTGTGCATGGCATCGTCCAAGTCCGTGTGAATGCGCTGGAACTGCGCCGACCATGCGGTCAGCGGATAAGGTTCGTCGTTATCGATCATGTCGCGCATGGCGACGGCCAGCAGATTCAGATCGTTCTGGATGCGCAACAATTGCAGCGAGTCCTTACGGTTGCGGTCAATCAGGTCCGACTGAAGCTTGCGCAAGCCGGCAATTTGCCCGGTGATGTACGCCGAGTAAGCGACGACGGCCGCAAGCGTGATCACAAGGCTGAGCAGCAAGCCCAAAGTTGGAGAGCGCTCCGGCGAAGGCGGGCGGGACACGCCCCGAGGATACAACGGCAGGCGGCGCCGTGTCACAGGCGATCCGGCGTTAGCAATCACCTCGGGCACCGATGTAGTAATAATGAAGCGAAAGCATGCAAAACGGAGTCCAAGATAGAGTTGAGTACCGACCCAAAACCAGCTCCCAAGATTGCGAAAGTTGAGAGACTCCGCGCCATCCTGCCGGAGGTCTGGAAGCTCATGCGCCCCCGGCGCAAACTGTTGGCGCTGGGATTCGTGTTGATGGTGATCAATCGTGTGGCGGCGCTGGTGCTGCCGTATTCCACGAAGTTCCTGATCGACACGGTCATCAACAAACATCACGGCGAGAAATTAGTGCCGCTGGTTTTAGTAGTGCTGACCGCCACTCTGGTGCAGGGAGCTACTTCCTTTTCGCTGACCCAGTCGTTATCCAAGGCGGCGCAAAGACTAATTACGGAGTTGCGCCAGCAGGTGCAGGCTCACATTTCACGGCTGCCTGTGGCTTTTTACGACGTCAACAAGACGGGTAGCCTGGTGTCGCGGATTATGAGCGACGTCGAGGGGGTGCGAAACCTGCTGGGTACGGGCCTCGTCGATTTTGCCGGAGGATTGGTGACTGCCGGCATCGCGCTGGTATTGTTGCTGCGCACCAGTCCGCAAATGACGATGATCGCGGTTGGCTCGCTTGTGTGTTTCGGCATCGCTCTCAATAAGGCATTCGCCACTATCAGGCCCATTTTTCGGGAACGCGGCAAAATTAACGCCGAGGTCACAGGTCGGCTTACGGAGTCGCTGGGCGGGGTGCGCGTGATCAAGGGCTATCACGCCGAAGAGCGCGAGGAAGCCGTGTTCGCAACAGGCGTGCGGAGATTGTTGGACAATGTGATGCGCACTCTCACCGCGACCTCAGTGATGAGCCTTTCTGCAAGCGTGCTGCTTGGGGTTGTAGGCGCAATCACAATGTATGTAGGCGCTCACCAGATTGCTTCCGGCACGCTGACGGTCGGAGGATTCGTATCTTACACGTTGCTGCTGGGTTTCCTGGTAGCGCCGATTATGCAGATCGTCTCGATCGGAACTCAGCTTACCGAAGCGTTGGCCGGGCTTGAACGGACACAGGAAATTATGCGCGAGTGGCCGGAGGATCAGGATCCCTCGCGAACAATAACGCTGAGCGATATTGTTGGCCGGGTTGAGTTCGATCATGTGAGTTTTACCTACGATGGCATCCACGATGTGCTGCGGGATATTTCTTTCCGCGCCGATCCGGGGACGGTGACCGCTCTGGTGGGTTCGTCCGGTTCGGGTAAATCGACGACCATCGGCTTGATCTCGGCTTTTTATGTGCCGACCAAAGGCAAAATTCTATTGGATGGGGTTGACCTGAGCACCGTGCGCCTCGATTCCTATCGCACGCGACTGGGTGTTGTGCTGCAGGAATCTTTTCTGTTCGACGGCACGATTCGCGAGAATGTTTCGTTTTCACGCCCGGATGCGACCGAGGAAGAAATTCTGCGCGCTTGTCAGATTGCGCGAGTCGATGAGTTCGCCGAAACTTTCGCGGATAAATACGATACGGTGGTTGGAGAGCGTGGGGTGAAGCTATCGGGAGGCCAGCGGCAAAGAATTTCGATCGCGCGTGCGATTCTCGCCGAGCCCCGCATACTGATTCTCGATGAGGCGACGTCGAGTCTCGACTCGGAATCGGAGCAGATGATCCAGCATGGACTTTCTTACCTGATGAAGGGTAGGACGACATTTGTGATTGCGCATCGGCTCTCGACCATCCGACGTGCGGATCAAATTTTAGTGATGGAGCAGGGGCAGATCGTTGAGCGGGGCACTCATGAGCAACTCTACGCCGCGCGCGGGCGATACTACGACCTGTATACCCGGCAGCACGGCGTGGAGGAGAATCTTTTTCTTGCACCCGGCGAAGGCGACGCTGCTGTGGTTGAGACGCATGGCAACGGCAAGGGCCCAGCCCGGAATGGCGAGAGTAAGTCGGCGGATCCAATCCGGGTTTTGAAGGGCGAGGTGAGATAGATGAGGGTCGATAGATGACGAATGGTATCGGGGATCTCGAGTCGAACAGCACCACGGGCCTTGACTCGGCGGTGCTTGGTGCTGCAGGCGTTCCGCCTCTCGCCATTCGAGCCGAACAGCTTTGCCGCCATTATCGTATGGGCGAGACTTTGATTCGCGCGGTGGATGGAGTGACGCTTACCGTGCGGGCGGGTGAATTTGTAGCCCTGCTTGGCAGCTCCGGCTCAGGGAAATCTTCGGTGCTGAATTTAATTGCCGGCTTGGATCGACCGACCTCCGGAAGCGTAATCGTGCAGGGGCGGGATCTTGCCCAGCTTTCACGGGAAGATCTGGCGCGATATCGTCTGCATACGGTGGGGATGGTTTTTCAGTCGTTCAACTTGATTGCCAGCATGACGCTTGCTGAAAATGTTGAGCTGCCCATGCGATTCGCCGAGGTAGAGCGCGGAAAACGGGAGAGCATTGCGCGCGAGTCGCTCACTCGGGTTGGCCTGCAAGCGCGCATGAACCACCGCCCGAGTGAGCTTTCCGGCGGAGAGCAGCAGCGAGCGGCCCTGGCTCGGGCGCTCATCAATCGGCCTCAACTTCTGCTGGCCGATGAACCGACCGGCAATCTGGACAGTCGCACCGGCACGGAAATTATGAACATGGTCCGGGAGTTCAATCAGCAATTGGGGATGACGGTTGTGATGGTCACGCACGAGCGCGCTCTCGCCGAACGATACACGGAGCGCATGATTTTTTTAGCGGATGGAAAGGTGATTAGCGAAGAATCGAATCCAGGCGTGATTGCAGCCGCCGGAGCCGCACGAGAACAGCCATGAAGCTTCCCGATCTTGCCGAACTCGCATTGCGCAATCTGCGCGAATCGGTCTTGAGAAATTCATTAACCACCATGGGTATTTCGGTGGGGGTGGCGTCGCTGGTTGCCATGCTATCTCTGGGGATCGGGCTCCAGCAGCTGGCTTCGCGGCGCCTGATGAAATCTGGACTATTCGATACCGTGGTCGTCACCTCACGGCGCGACCTCCGCAGTTTTAATCGGGATGAAGAACGCAGCGGCCCTGCGCCCGGCGAAAGCAGGGTTCTTGACGAATCAGCTCGCCTGGAAATTGAACACTTGCCCAACGTCTTGGAAGCTTATCCGGACATTCGCTTCATCACCGAACTTCGCTACGAAAACAAACCTCACTTGACCATGGTTGCGGCGTTGCCGGCCTCCGCCAAATCCACCGAAGCATTTGACGCGCTGCAGGGACATTTTTTTTCTGCGGACACGGTGCCAGAGGTCATTCTTCAAAAAGCGTTCGCCGAAGAATTGTTGGGTAAGACGCCTAAATCTGGCATAGACGAAACCAACGTGGCGCAACTTGCGGCTCCGCTTCTGGGGAAAGAAATCACTATGCGCTACGCGCAACGGGAAGCATCCGCGGCGCCAGCGGACGAAGATTCCGACTCCATGGATGAAGATGACGACAATGATTTCTCCAGCGCCGCCTACTCCGTGGTCTCGCGCGAACTCAAACTCAAAATCGTTGGCGTCGCCGATCTCGATCCCGAGAGCATGCGCGGTCCAACGCGGGCGCGCGTTTTCCTTCCCCTTAAGCTGGCGGAAAGTCTTCACGTGATGCAGCCCACCGATCTCCGTGAAGTTTCACATGG
>Ga0302140_10001727_pt1 | contig 28686 bp, 22 predicted proteins | sample I_Bog_E1_1_FD_202095 | JGI IMG/M metagenome (GOLD analysis project Ga0302140, IMG submission 202095) | Peat permafrost microbial communities from Stordalen Mire near Abisko, Sweden - I_Bog_E1_1 | ecosystem: Environmental > Terrestrial > Soil > Wetlands > Peat | place: Sweden: Abisko, Stordalen... | reverse complement strand
ACCGCCTTCTTGTTGTCCACCATGGCCTTGTAAAGGCGGCCTGTACCGCCGCCGCGGCCACCCCCGCCTGTCATGATGCCCGTCAGAACTTCCAGTGCAGCCGAGTCCGGGTGCGCAAATGCCGGCGCATGCCACATCGCGATCAGCGCCTGATTCGTGCCTACCCGGCGTAACTCCACATAGCGTTGACCATCCTGAATCGGCTCGACTGTGTAAGTCTCGTCCAGCTTACGTGTGGGGCGGGGAATTTTTCCTACGCTGTCTGCCACCATCGCCAATGCTTTCGAAGGGTCGAACTGCCCCGCTACCACCAGCACGGCGTTGTCCGGCTGATAGTACTTCTTATAAAAAGCCGCCAGACGGTCCACCGGGACCTTCTCGATATCGGCACGCGACCCGATCGTCGCCTTGCCGTAGTTGTGCCAGAGGTAAGCCGTTGAAGCGACCCGTTCTTCGAGCACGGACTGCGGATCGTTTTCACTCCGCTCGAACTCGTTTCGCACTACGGTCATTTCGGTATCGAGCAGGGCCTTCTCGATTCGCATGTTGACCATGCGCTCTGCCTCGAGACCCAGCGCCCAGCGCAGGTTCTCGTCACTGGCCGTCACCGTTTCGAAGTAATTCGTGCGGTCATAATCCGTCGTCCCGTTGAACTGCGCCCCATGGTCCGACAGTTCTTTCTTGATGTCACGATTGTTGGTCGAGCGAATGAAATTCATGTGCTCGAGCAGATGGGCCATACCGGTTTCGCCATAGCCTTCGAATCGCGATCCCACCAGGTAGGTCATGTTGACCGTGACTTTGGGGCTCGATGCGTCGGGGAAGAGAAGTACGCGAAGGCCGTTGGGATACGAGTATTCCGTGATCCCGGCGAGCGTGTTCTTCTTCTCCACGCCTTGCGGCAGTGTTTGTGAGAAAGCAGGCAGCGCGAGCGCGCAAAGCAGGGCGGAGAACAGGATTCTCATGTTGGTAGAACAGCCTCCCGGTATCCCTAGGAGTATAACGCCAGACAACGATAAACGGGCGGCAACAGAAGGGCTACGTATCGATTGGACGCTGCCCGGAGGAAACCGTTACGTTCACGCCCGTATCGCGCACATAGTCCCGCAGGCAGCGCGCCATGAGCGCCGTCCAGCCCGTCTGATGGTTAGCCCCGCAGCCGCGGCCCGTGTCGGCATGGAAATACTCGTTGAAACAGGCCAGCCCGCGCCAGTGCGGATCTTCCCAGTAAATGCTCGTCTCGCCCTGCCACGGCGCCCGGCCCTTCTCGTCCGGCAGAAACAGCGAACAAAGACGCCGGTTGATCTCCTTCGCCACTTCGAGCAGCGTCATCATATGGCCCGACCCGGTAGGACACTCCACCTTGAATTCGTCGCCATAGAAATGGTGGTAACGCTCCAGAGATTCAATCAGCAGGTAGTTCATCGGAACCCAGACAGGACCGCGCCAGTTGGAGTTGCCGCCGAATAGTGCGGTAGTCGATTCGCCCGGATCGTAGCCGACCGTGCGCACGTCGCCGTCGATGTGCAGCACGTAGGGATGCTCGCCATAGATTGCCGAGACCGAGCGGATCCCGAAAGGCGAGAGAAACTCGGCCTCGTCCAGCATGCGCCGCAACACCCGGGCCAGCCGTTCTGAAGTCGGAATCGCCAGCAGTCTCCGGGTGTGGTCCGCCGCTCCGTTCGACTCCATCATCGAGATCTGATGATAGAGATCTTTCCTGTTCTTGAGGAACCATTCCGTTCGCCGTCGAAAATCGGGTAAGCGCGCGATCTGTTCCTCTTCAAGCACACCTACGGCGAACAAAGGAATCAGCCCCACCATCGTGCGCACTTTCAGAGGCAGCCCCACTCCGCTGGTTTGAATCTGGTCGTAGTAAAAACCGTCTTCCTCGTCCCACAAGCCCTGGCCGCCCAATGAATTCATGGCATCCGCAATGGCGACGAAATGCTCGAAAAACTTCGAAGCCACATCCTCATAGGCCGGATCGCCATGGGCCAGTTCGAGGGCGATCGAGAGCATGGTCGCGCAATAGAAGGCCATCCAGGCAGTTCCATCGGCCTGTTCGAGGATGCCGCCGTCCGGCAGCGGCTTCGATCGATCGAAAACCCCGATGTTGTCGAGACCCAGGAAGCCGCCTGAGAACACCTGATTGCCGTCGATATCTTTGCGGTTGACCCACCACGTGAAGTTGATCAGCAGCTTCTGGAAAACCCGCTCGAGGAACATCCGGTCCCGCTGTCCATAGGGCGCCGAGATTTTGTAAACACGCCATGCCGCCCAGGCGTGAACCGGAGGATTTACGTCGCTGAACTGAAACTCGTAAGCCGGCATCTGTCCGCTGGGGCTTGTGTACCATTCGCGCAAAAGCAGAATCAGCTGTTCTTTGGCGAAATAAGAATCGATCTCGGCGAAGGCGACCATGTGGAACGCCAGATCCCATGACGCATACCAGGGAAACTCCCATGTATCCGGCATGGAGATGACGTCGCGATTGTAGAGGTGCTTCCAGGCGCTGTTGCGTCCATTGCGGCGGGCCAGCGGGGTGGGCGGACAGGCGGGGTCGCCTTCCAGCCATTCCAGCACTCCATAGTTGTAAAACTGTTTCGACCAGAGCAGACTCGCTTCCGCTTGCCGGGCCAGTGCCAGCGTGGGAGTGTTGGCGTTCTCGATGTTGCCGAAGAAAAGGTCCGCTTCTGTAATGCGCTCGGCGAAAAGAGCATCGAAACCGGCTTCATTGTCGATCGACGCCGGAGCAGAAGACGCCGGAACCAGCCCATCGGCACCCTCCGGCGACAGGCGAAAGCGCAATTCCAGGCGCCCTCCGGCGGGAATTCGCTTCACGTAGTACGCCGCCGCCTTGGTGCCCTGGCCGGAAGGATCCACTGCGCCTGTTTCGCCGGCGATCACGAAGCGGTGGAAAGCATCTTTTACAAAAGGAACCCGATTGGGCGATTGAAACAGCCTTTCGTTGTTTGTTTCGTTGCGGGTAAAGAGAAAACGGTCGGGTTTTTCCAGGGCTTCGAGGCGAAAGTTACCCAGTTCCTGGTGCTTGCATTCCAGCCGGCTGTCATCGACCTGCCGGATCGACGGTTCCGCCCAATATCCTTCGCCCGTGCGGCCCCATGCCCAGGTATTGCGGTACCAGATGGTGGGCAGCAGATGAACCGTCCAGTCTTCGGGTCCGCGGTTATCAATCGTCATGCGGATCAGGATATCTTCCGCATCTGCCTTCGCATATTCCATCGTGACGTCGAAGTAGCGGGATTCGTTGAACAGGCCCGTGTCAAAAATCTCGAACTCAGGGTCATGCCGGGTGCGGCGCTTGTTCTCGTCGCGCAGTTGCTGATAAGGGAAGGCCCGCTGCGGATATTTATAGACGCCCTTCATGTAAGAATGCGTGGGCGTCGAGTCGACGAAGAAGTAGCACTCCTTGACGTCTTCACCATGGTTGCCCTCATCGCTGTTGAGGCCGAACAGACGTTCCTTGAGGATGGCGTCCTGGCCATTCCAGAGAGTGACCGCGAAGAAGAGGCGGCCTTCCCGGTCGCAGATTCCCAGCAGCCCGTCTTCGCCCCACCGGTAGGCGCGGCTGCGCGCGTGATCGTGCGGGAAATACTCCCAGCAGGTACCGTTTTCCGAGTAATCTTCCCGCACCGTACCCCACTGGCGTTCCGACAGGTACGGTCCCCATCGCTTCCAGTTCTTTTCACGCCGGGCATCCTCGGAAAGTCGGATCTGTTCGGGGTTCATGGCAAATGAGGCTGGAAACATTGTGACAGGGCGGGTGATAAGCATATTCCAATCCTGAGATGAGCCTGAAGGACAAGGTTTCGGGCTGGGGTTGATCTCCTTTCGTTTTTTGGTTTATTTGACAGGGACAGAGAAGTCGCCGTGGAAAAGCGGGAATCCTGCTTTTGGATTTCCGCTTTTCCATGGCGGTAGTGGTCGGGGCTGCGGGAATGTGGAAATCGCGAGAGCGATTTCCAAGGGCTCGTGGACAGCGATGGGAAACCTGTTTTTTGGTTTTCCGCGCGGTCCACAGCCCGGCATTTCCGCAGCCCTTTTGCTGTCATGCAGCTCTCCTGTTGGCGAAGCTTCCAAACAGTTTTCTCTTCGCTGCCTGCATCCTGGTCGCGGCGCCGACATCGCTGTCCATTCCCGCTCGCCGTTCCAGTTGTTCGATGGTGAGGTCGTCCTTTAAAGATCCGGCTACGGCTGGCGTTTGCCGCAGTATTTCCCATGGCGTGGCGTACCAGTTGTATATGCGGATCGTCTTGCCCTTGCTGTCTTTCTTCAACTGCGGAACGCCACATGGCCGGTGAAAGTTCAGATACGGATTGAAGTGTTCCCGGTAGAAAACATTGATGCTGTCAGCATGGTTTGAGGCGATATGGTCGAAGCCCATGTGCTTGCGAATGACGGCCCCGTTCTTCGCCTCTACCAGCCCGTTATCGTTTGAATGTCGCGGCCGCGATTTGGTCTGCTCGATCAGCAACTTGTTCAGCATTTTCTCCACGTTGTGGTTAATGAATTCGCTGCCGTTATCGGAATGGAAGCCGAGAATGCGGAACGGAAATTGCTCCAGCATGCCCAGCAGCAGCGGTTCCAGCCACGCCTCTGAGATGTGCTCGACTGCTCCCACTACCTGCCACTGCGTGACTTCGTCGACCGCGTTGATGTGATAAACGCCCTTCACTCCGTCCAGATCGCCCTGATGTACCGTGTCCACACGCAGATAGCCGGGCCGTCCCCCGGGTTCGGGCTTACGCCGCTCGCCGATTGATACCGGGGTGGGCCGGGTTTTTGTGAAGACCATCCGGTGTTCACGGTAACTGCGCCGTTTGCGCAAATTGTAAATATGCGCCACCGAGATCTCCGCCAGACGCTCATAGCCAGCCTCGGCGAATTCGTGATACTGCCGGTAGAGAATCTTCTGCGTGGCCGGTCCGCTCAGCGTGTCGTGCACCTCATCCACCTGCGCCAAAAGCGCGATGTCGCCCGGATTGTATCGGGCGCTGAATCGCTGGCCGCGGCCCTGCCGGCTTTTCACAATCCCGCTTTCGGTGTACTGGCCGATCAACCGTGTTACCTGCGCCCTGCTCAGGCCCGTCACTTTTCCGATGTACCGCTTCATCAGACCTTTGCCGCTCCGCTGCCGACTGCTATAGCTCTGCGCGCACAGCGTCTGCTGCGTCCACGCATAAAGCTCTTTACGATTCGAGGCTTTGAATCCGATTTCTTCGTTGCCGGTTAGAAATGCCTGGACCTGCTCCAGGCTCAGATGTTCACCGTTCTCCATGCTGATTAACAATCCCCAGCATCCGCCCTCTTTTTCCTTCAGGCTCATCTGGCGTTAGACAAGACTGATAGCGCTGCCTCGCTAAAGCAAAGCCGATAATGATTTTTGGCCTTCGGTCGCTTTCGCGCGCTCATTAATCGTCGTGTCCGCTATCGCATAACGCGAACCGGGCTGGTTTTCTTTCTATCTCTGCTGGTTACCGGCGCCGTGGCTTTTGTATCGGGAAATAACCTTCTATTCCTGGTATTCGCCGCGATGCTGGCGTTGCTGCTCATCTCCGGCTTTCTGAGCCGGTTGGTACTTGCGGGCCTTGAGATAGAGCTGCTTCTTCCCGAACATGTGGCGGCACGAATGTTGAGTTCCGCGCGCATTCGCATTCGCAACCTCAAACGATTCACCCCCTCTTTTTCGATCGGTGTCACAGGTATAGGCGGAGATGGCCAGGCAGCGACGATTCTGACCAACCCTCTCTATTTTCCTCTGATTCCAGGCAACCGGACGGTAGAGGCCAATGCGGCCGTAACCTTTCCGCGGCGCGGCAGCCATAAGGAGAATGTCTTCGTTCTCTCTACCTCTTTCCCTTTTGGCTTTCTGCATAAAACCGTTCATGTCAATCTGCGCAGCGAAACGGTGGTGTATCCCGCCATGACCGCGGGGCCTGAGATCGAGGAGCTATCCGAAGCGTTGGTGGGAGAAGCCGATACCCCCGTCCGCGGCATTGGGCGCGACTTCTACCGGATCCGACCCTACGAAGCCAATGACAGCGCGCGTCATGTGGATTGGAAAAGCACAGCCCATACGGGTAGTCTCCAGGTTCGCGAATTCACCCGCGACAGGCAGCGCCGCATTGAAGTGTTTCTCGATCCGCGCATTTCTCCTGGGGGAGAAGCTGCTTTTGAGCGTATTGTGGAGAGTTGCGCCTTCCTCCTCTGGCATCTGGCCGATTCCGCCCAGGATTGCCTTTTCCGATCCGGGACGTTTTCGTGTACGCTGGAGGGTCCGATTGGGATTTACGATATTCTTAAGTTTCTCGCGCTGATAGAACCGTCTGTTCTTCGCGTTTCCAGCGACAAAATCAACCCCGGCTTTATGATGCCGGACGAATCAGGGAATGACGAATCACGCCATGACGAATCGAGCAATGACGAATCGAGCCTGCAGATCCTTTTCACCGCCCGCGACGCTGGTGAAGAATACGCACAGTACCCCGGCCTCCGGCCGGGCGTTATCATCGCCGACCCGTCCCGTTGCAACGCGCTCTAGCCGGCTGAGGCTTCTTTTGCTGGTTTTGCCGCTGTTGCTGGCGACGGCGGTAAGCGCTCAGATTGCGGGGTCGATCTCGGGACGTGTTCAGGATCCTTCCGGCGGGGGCGTTTCCGGGGCCACGATCACGGTAAAGAGTCTCGAGAGCGGAGCCACACGGAGCGCCACGACCAATGAGGAGGGCGATTACGCCGTCCTCGCTCTGCCTCTGGGCGCCCAGGAAGTACGGGCCGAAAAGGCGGGTTTCAAAGCAGCGGTTCGTACCGGCGTCGACCTGGTAGTGGCGCAGGATGCCGTGGTCAATCTGCAGCTTCAGGTGGGCGATCTGGCTCAACAGATCGTGGTGACGGAAGACGCGCCGCTGGTCAATACAACTACTTCGCCGGTCTCGGGCGTAGTCAACGAACAGCAAGTGAAAGATCTCCCGCTGAACGGCCGCAGTTTCGACGCTCTGTTAGCCCTGAACCCAGGCGCCGTCAACTACGTGCTCAAGAGCGCAGGCACCAGCACGAGCAACGGCAATACTTTTTCGGTGGACGGCCGCCGCCCTGCCGAGAATCTCTTCCTTCTGAACGGCATTGAATACACGGGCACCAGTCAACTGTCAGTCACGCCCGGTGGAGTGAGCGGAGAACTGCTGGGCGTCGACGCGGTCCGTGAGTTCAATGCCCTTACGGATACCTATGGAGCCGAGTACGGCAAAAGGGCGGGTGCGCAGGTAAGCGTCGTAACGCAATCCGGAACGAACGCATTGCATGGGTCGCTGTTCGAGTTTTTCCGCAACAGCGACCTCGATGCTCCCAACTACTTCGCGGCACAGGGGGCTTTTCTGCGGCGCAATCAGTTCGGCAGCGCACTGGGTGGCCCGATCAAAAAGAACAAACTGTTTGTCTTCGGGAATTATGAAGGGCTGCGCTGGGCGCAATCGACTACTACTCCGGAAAGTATAGTGCCCGACCTGAATGCTCGCCAGGGTCTTCTGCCGAATGCAGCAGGAACGCCCGCGCCGGTGGCCGGGCTGAACCCCGCCATCCTGAACTACATGCAGCTTTGGCCGCTGCCGAACGGTCCGGATCTAGGTGGTGGTTCGGCCATCTCGATTAACAATCCGGCCCAAATATTCCACGAAGATTTCGGCACACTTCGTACCGACTACATTCTCAGCAGCCGGGACACTCTCACCGGTTCCTACACGATCGATAACGGGAATAGCGTACTGCCTCAGGCGGATCCGTTATTCGCGTCTGCTCAGGCGCTTCGGATGCAGGTTGCCTCGATTGAGGAAACGCATGTGTTTACGCCTTCCCTTTTGAACACGATCAACGTCGGCTACTCACGCGCCGGTTTCAATTACGATTCGGCTTTGCTCACGACCTTTCCTTCCAGCGTTTCCTTTGTCAGCGGCGCGACGCCTGGGGGTATCGTCGTCGGCGGCGGAGTCAGTACGACGGGAGCCGGAACCATCACATCGGCTGGACCGAACAATGCCGCGAATGTCTGGAACCGCCGCGGTCTTTTCACCGAGCGTGACGACGTTCAGTACATCCATGGCATTCATCAGATCAGCGCGGGGGTGTGGTTTCAGCGGCTCGATGACAATGAAGATACGGCCTCGCGTCAGCTCGGGCAAGCGACTTTTGCCAGTCTGCAGACGTTTCTCCAGGGGACAGTGACCACGTTCCAGGTGGTGCCGAATCCGACTGAGCTCGGCTGGCGCAGCTTTTTCGGCGCTGCTTATGTTCAGGACGTGATGCGCCTGAGGAAGAATTTCACACTATCGATCGGCCTGCGCGATGAGTTCACTACTGGTTGGAATGAGGTGAACGGCCGTGCTTCGAATTACATTACGAATAGTTCCGGAGTGCTGCAGACGACTCCGGTGGTGGGCAATTCCCTGTTCTCGCAGAACAATGCCACGCATCTGCTGGCGCCGCGCGTCGGTGCTGCATGGGATGTTTTCGGCAATGGTAAAACCGCTATACGCGCCGGCTTTGGCACATACTACTCGCTGATCGACTCGCTGGCTTTTCTGGTGAATTCGCTGCCGCCATACAACGGATCGGTTTCGTTCTCGAGTGTGGCGCTCACGTCGATTCTTCCCATCACGCCGAGCGTTCCGCCTCCGCCGTCCTGCGGGCCCGGGGTGCCTACGCCCTGCACCACGTACGCTCCGCAAGGGGTGCAGTCTAACGCTAAGACGCCGACGGTTCAGGAATGGAACCTGACGGTGGAGCAGCAGTTAACCTCAAACACTTCGCTGCGCCTCGCCTATACGGGATCGTTCGGTTATCACGGTCTTCTCAGCGTTGATCCCAACAGCGTGCCCGCTCAGATATGCGAATCCGCGGCGGGATGCGTTGCCGGCGGAACGGGCACAACTCACGCCACGGTGGCGCAGGGGGCGCAATATATTCCCGTGAGCACGCGCCCGAATCCCTACCTGTCGGGCGGATTCTTCTGGTATACGGAGGGCAATTCGAGTTACAACGCACTGCAGGTGGATGTGATCCACCGGCTCAGCCACGGCCTCACGATCCGGGGGAATTTCACATGGTCGAACAGTCTCGATTTCAATTCCGGTCTGACGGGTGCGCAGTCGAGCAACCAGGCCCAGATGATTCTGGACCGGAACGATCTCGGCCGCGACTGGGGTCCGTCGGCGCTCGACATCAAACACCAGGCAGTCATCTCCGGTTCCTACATGCTTCCGCTTGGCAAAGGCAAGCTGCGCGAAGGCTGGCAGATCAACGCCATCGCCACCATGCTCAGCGGATTCCCATTCACTCCGCAAGTTGGTTCCAATCGGTCCGGCGACGGCGATACCAGAAACCCCGACCGCCCCAATCTCAACCCGGCTTTCAGCGGTCCCGTGGTTACGGGGAATCCCAATCAGTGGTTCAATCCGAATGCGTTCCTGCTGCCTGCGGCGGGGACATACGGAAACCTGGGGCGGGGCACCTACCTCGGACCTGGCCTTGCCAATGTCGATTTTTCGCTCTTCAAAACGCTTCCGTTGCGAGAGCGCCTGAACCTTCAGTTCCGCGCTGAGGCTTTCAACGTTTTAAACCACACGAACTTCGGGACACCGAACGCGATTGTGTTTTCGAACGGGGCGATTAGTCCGACGGCGGGTCTGATTACGACGACGGCGACTACTTCGCGACAGATTCAGCTTGGGCTCAAACTGGTTTTCTGAAGGCCGGACGCTTAAAGCGCTCCGACATTGTCGAGGCTGCGCCAGAGATACCAGCAGGCAATCGAAGTATAAGGTTTCCAGACCGCCGCGATCTTTTCCATCTCCGCGGGCCTGGGCAGATCTTCGAGGTTGTAGGCCTTCTTCATGGCTACGCGGATGCCGAGGTCGGCTACGGGCAGCACATTGGGCCGGCGCAGGGCGAACATGAGGAACATCTGGGCGGTCCAGACACCGATGCCTTTCACCTGAGTGAGGTGCTCGATCACGACCGTGTCCTCGGAGGCATGCAGGTGTTCAAACACTACGGAGCCTTTTTGGGTATGACGAGCCAGTTCCCGGATGTACAGAGTTTTTTGCCCGGAAAGGCCGAGTTTGCGCATCCGTTGGGGGCGCAACTTAAGAACAGATGCGGGCGTCAGTTCACCCGTAGCTTCTTTCAGGCGGCCGAAAATGACACTGGCTACTTTGCCGCTAAGTTGCTGATAGACAATGGATCTGACCAGCGTTTCAAAGCTGGGGTCACGGTACTCGATGGTGAAGGGCCCCACCGTCCGGATGATCTGGGCAAGAATCGGGTCCGATTTTTTGAGATGCTGGAGAGCAGAGCGCAAGTTCAATTCTATGAAAGTCCTTCGTCTTAAGTACGCGATTCCGTTGCTGCTTGTTCCTGTAGCGTTACTGCGTGTCGAGGCCCAACCGCCGCGCAATGGCGGTTCGGCGTCCGCCGATATCGGTTCCGATCAGCCGATCCGGGTGGATGTCGACATCGTCAACCTCTACACTGCCGTTCGCAATAAGCAGAACGGCCTGGTGAATAATCTGGAGAAAACGGACTTCACTTTGGCGGAAGACGGCAAGGCGCAAACCATTAAATACTTCACGCGGGAGACGGATCTTCCGCTCACGATCGGGCTGCTGGTGGACGTTTCAAATAGCCAGCGCAACCTGATCGAAGTGGAACGCCATGCGGCGGCTTCGTTTTTCCAGAGTGTTCTGAAGAAGAAAGACGTGGCGTTTCTGGTGAGCTTCGGCGCCGATTCCGATTTGCTGCAGGATCTGACCGGCTCGCCGCGCGTTCTCGAAGATGGGCTGAGCCGTATGAAGCTGAACGGCGGATTCTCGGGTATTAATTCAGGCCCGGTTCCTACAGCGACCCATGCGCGGGGAACGGTGCTCTATGACGCTGTCTTCGCGGCGTCGAACGATGTGCTGGCGAGGGAAGTGGGACGCAAGGCCATCATCCTGATCACGGACGGTGAGGACGAGGGCAGCACGGAAACCGAGAAAGCGGCCATTGAAGCGGCGCAAAAAGCCGACACCATCATCTATGGAATTCTCTACGTGGACCGGCAATTCTATGGAGGGTTCGGGAATTTCGGAGGTGGCTACAGCGGTGAGACCGTGCTGAAGCATATGGCGGACGAGACCGGAGGACGCCTCTTTACAGTGGACCGGAAGAATACGCTCGACAACATCTTCGATCAGATTCAACAGGAGATGCGCACGCAGTACGCGATCGGCTATACGCCCACGAACAGCGTGAAAGACGGCTCATATCGCAAGATCGATCTGCGCACCAACAACAAAGATCAGAAGGTCCAGGTGCGCAAGGGCTATTATGCAATGCCCAACCAGCAGTAGAGGCACTCAGCGCGCCAGATATTTCTGACGAGCGGCGAGGTATTCTTCCACCGCGGCTTCAAGGGGAGGCATGGGCTGAAGCTTTTCCGTGCGCATGCGCGCGTTATCCAGAGCGGAAAACTTCGGGCGCCGTGCCGCCGTGCGGTATTCGCGCTCATTGGTGGGTGAAAGCTGGGCGGACACACCGGCTTTGGTGAATATGAGCCGCGCAAAATCGAACCAGGAAATCGGCTGACCGCCGCCGATGTGGAAGACGCCTTCGAGATCGCGTTCCAGCAGGTCAATCGAACGGCTGGCTAAGGCGGGAGCGAAGGTTGGGGAAGCGGCGTGATCTTCGACGACGCGGATCGGCTTGTTTTCACGCGCCAGACGCAGCATCAGTTCAGGAAAATTGCCGCGCGCGGTTTTCAATCCGCCGGGTCCGAACACACCGGAAGTGCGCACGATCAAAGGCCGGTCGAGATAAGCTGCCGCGTAGAGTTCTCCGGCGAGTTTGGAGACGGCGTAAGCTCCCAGGGGATGAGTGGAATCGGTTTCCGTGTAAGGGCGGCCCAGCATTCCATCGAAAACGTAATCGGTTGAAAAATGAACCAGGCGGGCATCGTTCTGGCGGCAGGCGACCGCGATGTTGCGCACACCGAGGGCATTGGCCTCGAATGCGGCGAGAGGTTCGCGCTCCGCCACGTCCACCTGGTTATAGGCGGCGCAGTTGAAGACGGCGAAGGGTTCGAACTCAGCCATGGCGCGTTCGAGTTTCTCGACGTTGAGGATGTCGAGAGCGGTGCGCTCGAAGCCGCGAACTTCATAGCCTCGGCGAGCGAGGTCGGAACAAAGTTCGACGCCGAGCTGTCCGGTGGCGCCAAATACGATTACTCTTTTTTGAGAGGCCAAGCGCGATTCTACCAGCGCAGACCAAAAGCGGCGGCGATCACGCAGACGATCGCAAGGACCAGAAGCAGACCGGCCCATGTAATCCATGAAAAACCGAATAATTCACGGGGGGCGGGGACTGTTTCGACGGCTGGTTCAGGAGCTTCGGTATGGCCTGCGCGCTGAGCTTCGCGGCGGGCGATCACCTGAGTCAACTGCTCTTTGCCGGCGCGGTCCGCAATCAGAATCGTTCCCGCATCCGGGCTGCTGGTAGAAGCGATGAGTTGGGTACGAAGGGGCTCGGGGACTTCCTGAACAGACCGGTAGAAGCCATGTTCACGACCGGCCGCGATCATTACCGCCGAAGTTTTCATGACGCCGGAAATGCTGCGCATAAGCTTCAGCCCGCACTCGGGGCAGAGGCTGAGATCGCCCTCGGATTCGGCATGGCAGCGGGGGCAGATCATAGCCTTAGGTGATTATGCATTTACCACGACGGGCTGCCGCAATTCACGGGCCACGCTTTGCGAGCCGAAATGCGCCAGGGTTACCTGAATGAAACCGAGAGCCGATTTGGGCAAAGCTTTATCTTTGCGGTAAATCAGACCCAATTTGCGGAGCATCGGTTCGGGAGCCAACGGTATCGTTTTCAGATCGCCGGCGGCTACTTCGCGGGCGCAATTGGAGGCGGCGAGGAAGCTGATGCCAAGGCCCGCCATCACGAAACGCTTCATGGTTTCCGAGGAATCGAGTTCCATGGAAACCTGCATTTCGCCTTCCACGCTTTCAAACCATGTGTTGAGGCGGCTTCGGGTCATACCGGTCTGAGGAAGCAGCAGGGGATATTGAACGATATCCTCGCAGGTTACTTTGTCGAGTTGCGCGAGCGGGTGGTCAGCCGGCACAACGGCGCGGACTTCGTCGCGATAAATGTCGACAACCTGGACGCGCTTTTCCGCCACGGGGAGTTGCGTGAGTCCGAAATCGGCGACGTTTTCCATGACGGCTTCGACAACGCGTGAGCCGTAGGAGCGGTTTACCTGGAGTTGGACTCCGGGAAACAGAGACTTATATTCGGCGAAGACGGCGGGAAGGACGTAGATGCAACTGGCTTCGTTAGCTGCGATTACGAGTTCGCCGCGGGGTGAGGTTTCGAGTTCGTTGAGCGCGTTCTGGGACTGGCGACGCAAATCCAGCATGCGTTCGGAGTATTCCGCGAAGATTTTTCCGGCGGTAGTCAGTGAAATGCGGCTGCCAAATCGTTCAAACAACTCGGCCTTGAGCTCGTGCTCCAGCTGGCGGATCTGCGCACTGATCGCCGGTTGTGTGCGATAACACGTCTGGGCTGCTTTAGAGAAGCTTTTGAGCCGGACGATCTCGAGAAATGTGTGGAGTTGGTCGAAGTCCATACAGGGGCCGTCGGCTCATGTCACCGGTTTATGACAGGGCCTCAGCGCCCTTATATCAAAAAACGATTTGTGCCTATTTTAGCAGAGTGAGCATCTTTTATTTGTACTCCCGTCCGGTCCCGGTAAAGTAAAGTTTGGTTTCCCTGATTCCCTTTTTGCCTTTGTTGGCGGCGCTGGTCGCGGTGGTGGCGGCAGCGATTGCTGTTTTTCTGGAAGACCGCAGGGCTTTGGCGCAGCCTTTGATTCCTTTGAGCGGAGGGCTGTTGGCCGGGCTTGCCGTCTTCGGTCTGCTGCCGGAACTCTCTCATCAAATTGGCGCAGTGCAGGGGATTGCCCTGGCGGCGAGCGGCTGCGGCGCACTGATGTTGTTCGATCGATATTGCTATCCGGTATGCCCCTCCTGTTCGCCGAAACATGATCACGGTGACTGCGAGACTTCTTTGCACGGCTTTGCGGGACCGCTGATCGGAGCCATTTCAATCCACGCATTCACCGATGGGTGGGCGCTCACTGCGATTGACGGAGTGACGGGGGCATCGGGCGGTGCACGGCTCAGCCAGGCGGTGGCGGCGACGGTTCTGCTGCACAAGATTCCCGAAGGTTTGGCATTGGGCGCCATGCTGCGGGCGTCGGCGGGGTCGGACCGAAGAGCCATCGGCTGGTCGGCGATTGCGGAATCGGCGACGGTTCTTGGCGGCTGGGTCGGGTTGCGGCTGACTTCCCACGAGTGGGTCAGTTATCCGCTGGCTGTGGCGGCGGGTACGTTTCTATTCCTGGGACTGCATGCAATCCACGGCGACTGGAAACTGCGGGGGGCGCGGCTGGCGATGATTCCGGCATTGGCGGGCGCGGCAGGGGCGGCACTGCTCGAGCGTGCGTTCTTTTAATGCCGACTGACATTGATCGGCTGACCATTACCGATGCTTCGGGATATCGCGGTACGGCTGAACGGGTCTGTAAGCCGGAAACCGAGGAAGATCTTGTCGAGTTGGTGCGCGAAGCCGGTCTATCCCACATTCCTTTGACGATTGCGGGCTCACGGACGGGACTGACGGGTGGGAGCGTGCCTCAATCCGGCTGGCTGATTTCGATGGAGCGTTTTTCGCGGATCCAAATTCAGGGGAGCACCGCGATTTGCGGCAGCGGTGTTCTGCTGCGCGACCTGCAAGCGGCGGCGGCGTCGAGTCATCAGTTTTACGCTCCGGATCCAACGGAGAACAGCGCGTCTGTCGGCGGAACTCTGGCTACCAACGCCAGCGGGTCGAGGAGCTTTCTCTACGGCGCAACGCGGCGCCATGTTCGAGCGATTCGAGTGGTGCTGGCGGGGGGCGAGGTGCTGGTTTTGCGGCGCGGCCAGAAGCCTCCGTTCGATCTGCCATCGATAGATGCACCGGCCACTACGAAGAATACGGCCGGATATTTTTTGAGGAGCGGCGCCGATTATCTCGACTTATTCATCGGGTCGGAAGGCACACTATGCATCATTACTGAAGCAGAACTGGCGCTGCTGCCTTCGCCCAGGTTCCTGACCGCCGCTGTACTGTTTTTCCGTACGGAAGCTGCCGTGCTTGATGCAGTGGATGAGCTCCGAAGAGTTCCGGGTCAGCGGATGATTGAGTACCTGGATGCGGGCTCTCTCGATCTGATCCGCGGCGCTTTTCCTGAGATTCCCGCTGCCGCGAAGGGGGCGTTGCTGTTGGAGCGAGGGGGAGAACAGGAAGCAGATGTCGACTGGTTAGCCGGCGATTATCTCGACGAATCCTGGATTGCCACGACCGCGCCCGACCGCGAGCGGTTCCGCCGTTTTCGGCATGCGTTGCCGGAAGCGGTCAACGACGTAGTGCGGCAGCGAGGGCTGACCAAGATGGGTTCGGATTATGCGGTGCCCATCGCGCGCAATCGGGAGATGCTGGCCGTGTATCGCGCCGCGCTGGAGCGGGCTTTCCCCGGCCGCTATGTGATCTTCGGACACATGGGCGACGCTCATTTACATGTAAACATCCTGCCGGGCAACGAAGTGGAATGGGCAGCCGCGAAGGATCTGATGACGCAATTCGCGCGCGAAGCCGTAGCTCTGGGTGGCACTGTTTCGGCGGAGCACGGTCTGGGCAAGCGGAAGCGCGAATTGCTGGGCATTCAATACCGCGAGGGTGACGTTGAAAAGATGAAATTCGTAAAGCGGCGCCTCGATCCCATGGGCCTGCTGGGGCGCGGCACCCTTTTTGACATATGACGGCTCAAGATATAAAGCGCCGGCACCGTGTGGTAATTGCAGGTGGCGGCTTCGCCGGTTTGTATGCGGCCCGGCGATTGAAGCACGCCAATGTGGAAGTCACGCTGTTGGACCGGCGGAACTTCCACCTCTTTCAGCCGCTGCTTTATCAGGTGGCGACGGGTGCGCTCTCACCCGGTGAGGTGGCTTCTCCGCTGCGCTCCATTCTGAACCGGCAGAAGAACGTGAGGGTGCTGCTCGGGGAAGTGGTGGATTTCGACACTACTGCTCATGAAGTGATCCTGAAGGACGAATCGCGCATTGCGTGGGACACGCTGATTGTGGCGACCGGTTCGACGCATCATTATTTCGGACATCCGGAGTGGGCGGCTCTGGCGCCGGGGCTGAAGACGATCGAGGATGCGACGGAGATCCGCTCACGGATTCTGCTGGCCTTCGAGCGGGCGGAGAAGAATTCCGATCCCGTGGAACGGAGCGCCAATCTCACCTTTGTGGTGGTGGGCGGCGGCACGACCGGAGTGGAACTGGCGGGAGCTTTGGGCGAGATTTCCCGCGATACGTTGCGTAAAGACTTCCGCAGCATTAACCCGGCGGACGCGCGGATCCTGCTCGTCGAAGGCGCGGACGATCTGCTGCCCTCCTATCCGAAAGATTTGTCGGCGGCGGCGGAGCGTTCGTTAAAACGCCTGGGCGTTCAGACGAGGAAGTCGGCCAAAGTTACTGAAATCGACGCAGGCGGAGTTACGGTCGAGTCGAAATCGAGTAAAGAAAGAATCGACGCGCACACGATATTGTGGGCTGCGGGAGTAGCGGCCTCACCACTCGGCGCTGTACTGGCAAAGCGAACAGGGGTGACGATCGACCATGCCGGGCGCGTCGAAGTTGCGCCCGATCTCTCAATACCAGGGCATCCGGACATTCTTGTGGTGGGCGATCTGGCGACGCTGAAACAGAAGGGCGCGGCGGTTCCGGGAGTGGCTCCGGCGGCTATGCAGGAAGGGCGATATGCGGCCGAGCTGATCGAAGCCCGTCTTGCCAGTAAAACGCCGGCGCCCTTTCATTATCTGAACAAAGGCAGTCTGGCAACGATCGGGCGGAATTCGGCGGTAGCTGAGATCGGCCCCTTGCACTTTTCCGGCATCCTGGCATGGCTGGCGTGGCTATTCATCCACCTGCTGTACATCGTTGAATTCGAGAACCGCCTGCTGATTGTCGTGCAGTGGGCGTATGACTATTTCACTCACAACCGGGGAGCCCGGCTGATTACGGGCGAGAAGAGTTAAGATCTTAGCTGCATGTCAAGTTCCCGAAGAATCACGCGACGCCAGGCTTTAGCCCGAGCCGGCATACTGAGTACCGCGACTGCTCTTGCTCTGCGAAAGGGCCTAGCGGCTGCGGCGCCGGTGAGTCCGGTGATGATGCGGCTCAGCGGTTATATGAGTGAGGCGGCGGGACGAGCGCTGCCGGAGGAAGTCGCGGAGAAGACGCGGCACCACATTCTGGATACGCTGGCCGCGATGGTTTCCGGGGCCGATCTGCCCCCCGGCCGTATCGCTATGAAATTCGCACAAGCCCATCAGGGGGAGAAAACGGCGACGGTGGTGGGGTCGGGTTTGCTTTGCGGCGCGATCGAGGCGGCGCTGGTGAACGGCATGCTGGCCCACTCCGACGAGACGGACGATTCGCACGCTCCGTCGCATTCACATCCGGGATGCGCGGTAGTGCCGGCGGCGCTGGCGGCGGGCGAACAATTCGGAATATCGGGTCAGCAGTTTTTGCGCGCGGTGACTCTGGGTTACGACATCGGGCCACGCGTTACTCGTACGCTGGGCGGCCTGCCGTATCAGATGGAAAGTCATCACAGCGCTCACAGCATAGCCGAAGACTTCGGAGCGGCTGCGGCGGCGGGATGCGCGGCGACACTGAATCAGCAGCAGATGCGATGGATCCTCGACTACGCGGCGCAGCAAGCGGCAGGAATTGCTGCCTGGGAGCGCGATACGGAGCATGTTGAAAAATCGCTGGTCTTCGCCGGAATGCCGGCGCGCAACGGAGTCACTGCGGCGCTGTTGATTCAGTTGGGTGGGAGCGGAGTGGACGATATCTTCGCTGGTTCTGACAATTTTCTGATGGCGTTCGCGCCCAAAGCAAACCCTGCAGGGCTGGTCGACAAACTGGGTGAACGCTACGAAGTCACTTTGACCAATATCAAGAAGTGGACGGTGGGCTCGCCGATTCAGGCGCCGCTCGATGCACTGGAATTACTGATGAAGAAGCAGGCGTTTAAGCCGGATCAGGTTTCGAAAGTCGTGGTGCGGGTGGCTACCAGCGAAGCGAATACCGTCAACAACCGCGACATGCCGGATATCTGTCTGCAGCACATGGTGGCTGTGATGTTGCTGGACCGTACGGCCTCGTTTGCGGCAGCGCACGATAAGCCGCGGATGCAGGACGCAGCCGTGCTGCACGAACGCGCCAAGGTGCAATTGATCCCTGACGAAGAACTCGAGAAGCTTTATCCGCGCCGGATCACTGTCGTTGAATTGACACTGACGGACGGTACCAAGCTGACCGAACGCGTGGAAGCTGTGCGCGGTACCGCCGAGAATCCTATGACTCGCGACGAAGTTGCAGGCAAGGCCCGCGATCTACTGTCGCCCCGGCTCGGCAGCGCTCAGGCCGCCAAACTCATTGCGACGGTCCTGAACGTGGAGCGTATCGGCAATATCCGCGAACTGCGTCCTCTTTTGCAGATCGGCAGTTAACCGGCTTATTAACCGCCGATAAACATTTTCGCGAAATAGAAAAGCGAGCCGAGGACGAAAATAGGCGCGGCGGCTACGCCGATCAGGCCCAGAATCGACCACGAATACATAAACTGGCTGTTTGAAATGCTGCGTGAAGTGAGCATGCTTTCTCCTCTTCCTCACCCTGAGGATAGGCACGCAGGGGTCCGAACACAAGCCGCTAGGCTGGCTGCGCGGGTGGCGGCGCCTCTTCTTTGGGGAGAACGCGCACACTGCTGGCGGCGATTTTGCCGTTGCGATCCATGCCGAGGTCGTAGGCGACCTTCGCGCCGGGCACGAGGTCGGTCGATTGTCCCTGGTGAAGGCGGGAGATGTGGAAGAAGATATCTTTTCCACCGCCGTCGGGACGCAGGAACCCGAAGCCCTTCTCTTCGAAGTAAGTGGTGACGGAGCCGGTCTGGATATCCGCCATACCTTCTTCAGCAGGCTCGCCCGAGGCGGCTGCGGCTGCGGGGGCACGCCCGCTCTTATCGCCCACCCCTTGTTTGAGGAGGGCCATGTCTTCGTCAGTGAGTTCTGAATGAGAACTCGTCTGAGAAGGCATTTTCAGGTTTGGATTCTTTTTGAGCGAATCTTCAAAAAGGCGTTTCTGTCGGGCGTTCAAAAGAGGGAATCCTTTTCAACAGTGGGGCTATGCCTGAGTAGCAGCAACTTTAGGCTTTCGCGCACGAGATGCGCGCTTTTCGGCGGGGGGCTGACGATCGCTCTTTTTGAGCGAAGCCAGGACCATGGTGGTCACGAATTTCTTCTCCCCATGATCGTCGAATTTGATAACAATACGTTCTTCGGAACTGGAAAGCACGGTGCCGAGACCATACTTCTGGTGCTCAACCTGAGCTCCCTGATTGTAGTTAGCCATGGTAAGTGAGAGGATGCTCCTTTGCGGGACCCGAATAGCGAAATGAGCCGGATGCGCGCAAATTACACACTTATACTATCATGGCCCGATCGGCCACGTCGTACAGGTCTCCGACATACAGGTCTCCACTGGCCCGGCCGTCTCTTCTCGCCCGCATCAGTGGGCTGAAGCCGGAATGGCTAGTGAATCGAGGTCTTTTCCGAGCGTCTTTGTCTCTCTCTACAGTCCTTTTTTGGCGAGGAATTCGACCAGATCGTTGACCCGGCAGGAATACCCCCATTCATTGTCGTACCAGGCGACCACTTTTACCAGGTTGCCGTCAATCACTTTTGTCATGCCCGCATCCACGATGGAACTGTTCGGATTGTGGAGCATGTCGGTCGAGACGACGGGATCTTCCGTATAGGCCAGGATATTTTTCAGAGGACCTTCGGCTGCCGCTTTCAGCGCCGCATTCACTTCGCTGTCCGAAGTGTTCTTTCCGGTGAGAACCACGAGATCGACTACGGAAACATCGGGCGTCGGGACGCGCATGGCATATCCATCCAGCCGGCCTTTGAGTTCGGGCATGACCAGGCCGATCGCTTTGGCCGCGCCGGTGCTGGTCGGAATCATGTTGAGGGCAGCGGCGCGGGCGCGGCGCAGATCTTTGTGCGGGAAGTCGAGAACGTTCTGGTCGTTCGTGTAGCTGTGGATCGTGGTCATCGATCCTTTGAGAATGGTGAAGTTCTCATGCAGAACTTTCGCCACGGGACCGAGACAATTGGTGGTGCAGGAAGCGTTCGAAATGATGTTGTGTTTCGCGGCATCGTAGGCGCTGTCGTTAACGCCGAGCACGATGGTGAGGTCTTCGCCTTTGGCGGGCGCGGAGATGATGACTTTCTTCACGGATCCGCGCAGATGTTTAGCCGCGTCTTTGGCTTCCGTGAAGCGGCCTGTCGATTCGACTACGACTTCGACACCGAGAGAATTCCAGTCGATTTCAGCCGGATCTTTGGTGGCAAAGACTTTGATTTTGCGATGTCCGATGACGATGGAATCGCCTTCGATTCGAACTTCTTCGCCGAGGGGGCCGAGAACCGAATCGTATTTTGTGAGGTGAGCCAGAGTTTTGGTGTCGGTAAGGTCATTCACCGCCACAAATTCGATCTCCGGATTGTGCAACGCGGCGCGAACCACATTGCGGCCGATGCGGCCGAAACCGTTAATTCCTACCTTGGTCGCCATCTTCTTCTCCTTGAGGTGAAGCTGCTATCGGGTATTTAGAAACGACAGGATAGCAGGAGCGCTGGTTTCGGTGACGGTCACGACTACGGATGCGCTGGAACTTGAGAAAGCGCCGGTACTTGCGAGGGTGTCCCGGAACCTCAGGGCCGCCTCCACCTGGCTAGTGAGCGGCGACCGTAATGTTGAGGGCAGCGGTGGATGCGGCAAATCCCGTGCCACCGGAGTAGGCTACGGAAAGGGTCTGAGTTCCCAGCGCCAGGCTGGAGCCTTTGATGGTTAGAACGGCGGTAGCAGTTGCCGATGTTGAGGCCGACAGAGTGGCCGAACCCAATGAGATTTTGCCGGATGTGACGGTGACGGTGCCTGTGGGTGAGGCGGCGCCGCCGGCTGCACGGACTGTGATCGAAAGCTGAGTGGAAGCTGTGGAGGTCAGCGTGGCAGGGCTGGCCGTAGCCACCGTCAAAGTGCTTACAGTAACGCTGGGAAGCGTGATCATGGCCGACGATGACGTCGAGGGAGCGAAGGTGGTGCCGCCGGAGTATGTGGCGACCACGCTGTAGTTTGCGCCGCTTCCGCTGAAGTTGGATGCAGAGACGGCCAGCGTGGCTGATGCGGTGGCGCCTGATGCAACCAGAGTGCTGGTTCCGAGGATGGTGGTTCCGGCGCTGAACGTCACCAGACCTGTGGGAGCCAGAGAGCCGGATAAGGGACTAACGGCCGCTTTTAACTGAATGCTCCCGGTTCCCGGCAGAACGGCTGAACTGGTGGTCAGAGTGGTTGCGGTCGAGATACTCACTACGACATTCACGACCGTGGTAGCCGTTGAACCCGTGAAATTGGCCGCTCCCGCGAAGGTCGCGGTGATGATATTGCCGCCATTCGAGAGCTGAGTGCTTTTCACCGTCAGGACAGCAACTCCCGCTGTCGACAGCGAGGCGGTTCCGAGCGTAGCGGTACCGACGGTGAATGTAATCAGGCCTGCGGGCGAGATGCCGCCTGTCGCCGGCTTCACAGTGGCGCTGAGTTGGGTGGCGCCCCCAGGCGCGATGCTGGCCGGCGATGCGATTAACGATGTGATGGTGCTGACCGGCGCAACGACGGTGACCGCAGCGGTGCCGGAGGAGGCCGTGAAGCTGGCGGTCGCGGCGAAAGAAGCTTTAACGGTATTGGATCCGATGGTCAGGCTGCTTCCGGGAACAGAAAGCGTCGCGGTGCCAGTCGTGCCGGCCCCGACTAAATTCGCCGTCCCGAGAAGCGCGTTGCCAAGGACAAATGTTACCGGACCGACCGGCCCGTTGTTCCCCGTGGCCGCTTTCACAGTGGCCGTGAGTTGAACGGAAGCCGTCGGAGCGATGGAAGATGGACTGGCCACAAGGAACGTGGTGGTGACCGCTGCCGGGATGGCGAGATCGAGGGTGGTTGCGGCGCTGGACGATCCGAAATTACCTGCAGAAGTGTAGCTGGCCGTGATCACGTTGGCTCCGGCTGCAAGCAATGAGCTCCCTACCGTAAGGCTCGCTTTCGAAATGGATCCGGAAATCACGATAGCCGCCGATCCGAGAGCTGTGCCCCCGGCATTAGTGAATGCAACGGAACCAGTGGGCGGATTGGCGCCGCTGACGGGAGCGATCAAAGCAGTCAATACCGCGGAACCTCCGGGAACGACGTTGGCGGTTGAGGAGGTCAGAGAAAGAGTTGTCCCGAGAACGATCGAGTTATTCCACTTTGTCGCGAGATGGAAGGCATCGACGGAACCGAGGCCGGTGACCAGATCGTATCCGGGACCTGCTTTGAAACCGAATGAACCGGTAGCGCAGCCCTGACTGCCGTGAGCGCAGGGAACGATATTGTCGCCCACGGTGATGTCGTGAATGGCGCCGGTGGTTGACTGAGCGATGTTATAGAGGACAGGATTGATGTTGCCGAGACCTGGCGCGCTCTGCAAACCTTTCGAAACCACGTATTGGTTCAGCAGCGTAACAATGCCGGCGAAGCTGGGTGCGGCGGCCGACGTTCCTCCAATCGTGCGCAGTGAACCGCCCGTGTAGATGAAATATCCATCGTGACTGGCTGAGGCGGAAAGAGAAACGTCAGGAACATCGCGGGCGCCGTCAGCCGGAACGCCCGGACCATTTTGCCACCAGGGCTTATTGAAGACGGTGCTGGCGCCTCCGCCGGAAGCGGCGAGACCTAAACCGTTGGCGGAATCGTTCCATGCTTTCTCCGGCAAGTAGCCAGCCGCGGAACCCCAGAACAGGCCATTCTGCAGATTCCAGCCGGTGTTGCCCGTTTCATTGAACTCAGTTCCGCCTACCGCGGTGACTTCGGGTATATCGGCCGGGGATGCGACGGCCGGCCCGTGGGTTGCGATGGACGCATCCCAGTCACAACCGGCGGCCCCGGAATCCCCCGAAGCGTTCAGCCAGGTGATGCCCTGAGCATTCGCCTGCTGGGCTATGGTGCGAAGACTCGCCGATGCCGCGGTCTCACACTCGCCATAACTCATGCTGATGACCGGCGCCAGATTCTGATCGACAGCGTATTGCAGCGAGCTGAAAACATTCTGGGAATACACATAGATGATGGTGGCGTTGCGGGCGACGGCGCCTGCCCACTCGATGTCCAGGTCGGCTTCGATCTCATCGCCCGCCTGAATGCCGGGATCCGCGCCGAATAGAACCAACTTCGGCGCGCTGGCGGGCAGACCAAATTGAGTTCGGAAAGAACTGATATCGGATAAAGCAATGTCAGTCTGGCCGACGATAACCAGCTTCTGTCCAGCGCCGTTGAAACCGGCGCTGAAGAGCGGGGAGAGATCATAGATCGCCGCGAAATCGTCAGGGGCGAGATAGTGCGCGCCGTTGCTGCCGTTGAACTCGGGGTGAATCGTTTTCTGTGCGAATCCGAAGTGTGAGGCAGCGAGGAGACAGAAAGCGATTCGAGTTCTCAGTGACAGTTGCATGTCACTGGTAAGGCAGCGCGAGTGCCGAAATGGGACGAAAGATTACGTTACTTAAGTCCTATAGGTACCATTACTTAGGCATGGCAGGCGGGCCGAGCTGCGCCATGTATTGGGTTATTTGGCGCAGAATCATGGGTGGGGTGGCGCAGCGCTCAACCCATTCATATCCTGATAGCTGGAATTGGCGCAGGGTTCAAGCTGGTCGGCACGGGATACCGAATGGGTCTATATCTGCATTGGTTTATGAAGGTGCGCCAAATGGCGCACCTTACGGGAGAACTGATAAACAGTCGGAAGCTACTGATTAGGGGAGACGTGTTTCGTTTTGGGACGAGAGGGATGTTCGGATTTGAGGGGGGTGCGGGCGAAAATCGTCGAGTCCACGAATTGAGGTGACGATGCCGGACAGCGACGCGGGTATCAGCGGATCTGTGACGTTGGCAAAGTGAATCTCTGGATCCTTGCCATTTGCAGCGTCCCCCTGAAACCGATGCAGTTCGGTTTGAAAGACGGTGCGAATCTGAGCCGCCGTACCGGCAAACGAGATCCAGTTTTGAGCGCGAGCCGTCTGTTCGATGGTGAAGCCGCTCGCTTCGAGCCAGGAACGGAGTCGCGCGAAGTCGTTTTCGCTGACGCCGAAGCGCTGTCCAAACTCTTCGGGCGTAAACCAGCGGTGATAGTCGGGCGACGAGGGATCGCGCTGCCGTTCCAGCAACTGGTCGAGATCGGCCTGCTGCTCCGGCGAAGGGCCGAATTGGAGTTGAATTCCTCTTATCGTAGTGGAATCGGGAAGCGGTCCCTGATCGAGACTCCGAGTGGCTCGTGCCGGCACACTGCCGCGCAGTGGTACGGACACACTACTATTTATGGCGCCTTCGACCCGGTCTCGCCCCGCGCCAAAAGCGCAGGGAACGAAGACGCAGAACCAAAGGGCGCACCAGCGCCTGGCTGACAAGGTCTCCTCCTGTTTGAACTGCCTGTTTTTACTGCTGTGTACAGGTTTATCGGCGGATTATGCGGGGGACTTTAGGCAGGGCTTGTTAAGGCAGGGTCTGTAGTCCAGATGCCCTCGCCTTCGGTAATCCGCACGCGGGTGTTCACGGGAAGGTCTGTGAAGTGTTCGCGCGCGCCGCTGGGCCACCAGACTTCGAGTGATTCCACATGTTCGAGGGCGCCGAGTCCGAAATGCTGCTGGGGAGGCAGGCATCCGAAATTACTTCCCCCATTGATCACGCGGTGCTGTTCGCGCCCTCCGGCCACCAGTTTGAGACGGGCACCGACGGCGCCCCGATTGCTTTTCGTACCGGTGAGGAGCACGGCGAGATAGTTCCCTGGGCGCCGATTGGGTGAAAACACTGACGTGGTGAGGAGATCGCCTGGATAAGCCCCACCGGTCGAGCAGAGAATAATGAGACGGCCGTCGCCAAACAGGTCGGCGCAGTTGATGCCATGGCCTTTGCCCATGATAGGCAGGCCGGCCGAGAAGGTGACATTGCGGAAACGCGTACCGTCGTTTTCGAGGATCACCATAGGCTCGTTGCGGTCCATGAGCGGTCCCCCGTTGCCGAGCACGATGTCGAGATAGCCATCGTTATTGATGTCGGCGGCGTTTCCACTCATGCTGCCCCAGCATTCGGTGAGACCGAGTTCGGGGCTGATCACAGAGAACGTACCGTCGCGATTGTTGCGGAAGACGCGCGTGGGGTGGCCGAAGCGCGGTGTCTCGCCGGTACGCATGGAATGGATAGTGTCTTCGTGAACCGACCAGGTGTACTGGATCACGTCGAGCCAGCCATCGTTATCGATATCGCACCACTGGGCATTGAAGGCGAGGGCCGGAACGTCGAGGCCGGCTTGTGCGGTGACGTCGGTGAAAGAGCCGTCGCCGTTGTTATGAAAAAGAATGGGCCGGCCAAGGGCATTGGAAATAAATAGATCGGGATAACCATCGTTATCGTAGTCGCCCCAGGAGTGGCCGATCGCTCCAAAGGGTGCAATGATGCCGCCTTGCTGGGCCACATCGGTAAATGTGCCGTCGCCGTTGTTGCGATACAGCTTGTGCTGTACTTTGCGGTCGAAGACGCCGCCGACATTGGTGCAGACGAAGAGGTCGAGCTTGCCGTCGCAATCGTAATCGACCCAGGAGCAGGTAAAGGACGGCGCCCATGCAGAGATGCCGCTTTCGACGCTGACATCGGTGAAAGTGCCGTCCCCATTGTTGCGCCAGAGCTCGATCATGCCGCCGAAAAAACCCATCCGGACAATGCAGAGGCTGGGATAACCACTATTGTTGTAATCGCCCGCGGCCATTCCGAAACCATTCACGCCGTGGTAGAGACCGCTTTCGACACTGACGTCGGAGAAGGTTCCGTTGCCGTTATTACGGTAAAGGCTGGTGCCTCCATGGGCGCAGGCGATGGCTACATCGAGGAGACCGTCGTTGTTGTAATCGAATACGACGATGCTGCGGCCGCCGCTGGTTTTATCGAGGCCGACGCGTTCGGCGATGTCTTCGTATACAACAGTCGCTTTGGCATGGCCTGTCTTCATCTCCATGTGATGGGCCGCCGGTATAGCTGCCGGATAGCCGCCCAGCTTTTGCGCTGCCAGCCACAGCCAGTAGCGGGCCCGCGCGTTCTCGTTGTTGGCTGCGAGCGCCTTCGACTCCGAGTCAGCGGCCTCGGCATATTGGCCGGAAAAAAAAAGAGCTACGCCTGCCTCATGGAGCGCGGAGGAACGCAAGGTGAGGTCGTCCGCGGCAGCCCGGTTGAGATGTTCGACGGCTTCCGCAAACCGGCCGACCTTACTCAAAGCGCGGCCCAGATCTTTGCGCGTAGCCGCGTCTTCCGGGTGCTCCTTCAACCACTGCTGCTGACGTTCGATCAGGGCGCGGTATTCGAGGGTGACGTAAACGGGAAACTCAGAAAAAATCTGGAAGGCGTACGCGATGAACTCGAGGTAACGGGGACTGCCGATAGCGTCCATCCCTTCGAGCGCGCGCTGACCCGCATCGGTGAGCAGAGTGCCAAGGGCGAAGGGCAGACGGAGCGGCAGGGTGAGGTTGCGAATGTCAGTCAGGTCGGCAAATCGAAAGGACGATCGGGCGGCGGCAAACAGGTTACGGAAGGCGTCTGGCAGGGCTTCAGCGTCGTGCGGCATGAAGTAAACGATGCGCGCGGCGCGGTTGGCCAGATCGGAAAGAGCGTGATCGAGATCGGGCGGTCCGTCAAAGGGTGCGGCGGTCACGTTCGCCGGCCGGACATCGAGCACCGTCTCGATCGCGGTCTGAGCCGAGTGCAGGGCTGTCCCCGCCATGGCGAAGCCGGTTTGCATCAGGCGAACGGGAAATTTAATGAGGTCTTCGAGCAGGCTCATGGGCTGAGAATTTGTTTAGAGTCGTATGTCAGTCAAAGCTGGCCGGGAAGCTTGTAGTAAGCCGTTTCGATTGCGCAACCAAAGCTCGCAGTCTCGGGGCGCGCGATCGGCTCACCTTTGAGAAAGGACTCGATGGCGGGATCGAGCCATGCCCGGTACTCCGGATCGATCGGCATGCGGAAGTTGTCGATCGCTCCCCGATAAAGAAGTTCGCGTTGAGGACCGAGCAAATAGCAGCGCGGAGTCTGCTGTGAGTACCAGAGCCGCGCCACTTTGCCGCCTTCGTCAAGCAGGATGGGAAAGGTGAGGTGACGGTCGCGGACGGACGACGTCATTTCGGCCCGTGTTTCATTCAGGCGCGAGGCGATGGAGGAAAACCCAAGGTCCGGATAACGTGTTGTGAACTCATTGAAGTACTGGTCGTAGCGCAGGCAATGGGAGCATACGCCGGACCAGAAAACGATGAGAGCGCCGCGCTTGTTCTCGAGAAAGCTTTCCGGATTACGCTGGCCGCTGCCGTCGAGCATAGGCAGCGAGAACGCGGGCAATGGATTGCCAATTTCCTGCTTTTCACCCATGTTTTTCACCATCATCGGTTTTCACTATCATCGCCCATCAGCAACCTCCACTCACCGGAATAAACGTTGAAGCGCCGATCGCGCACAAAGCCGATCAGGGTCATGCCGAAGCGGCGCGCGGTCTCGATGGCGAGACTCGACGGAGCGCCCACGGCTGCGACGACAGCGACTCCGCCCATGAGCGCTTTCTGCACGAGTTCGAAGCTGATGCGGCCGCTGAGCAGAAGAATACAGTCGGCCAACGGGGTCTTGCCCTCGAGAAAAGCGGCGCCGATAAGTTTATCGACGGCGTTATGCCGGCCTACGTCTTCGCGAACCAGGAGCGATGCGCCTGAAGAAGCGCTGAACAGCGCACAGCCGTGAAGGCCGCCGGTTTGCTGAAAGATCTTTTGCGTCGCGTGGAGTTTGTCCGGAAGAGCGGAGATCAGAGCCGGTGAGATTGTGGGGCGTTCGCGGTCAAGGGCGGCGCATCCAATGGAACGCAGCGCTTCGATGGATGCTTTCCCGCAAACGCCGCAGCTGGAGGTCAGATAGAAATTGCGGGCGAAGCGATCGGTGTCGATCTCGGTGCCCGCAGAGAGGGTGACATCGACGCGCCCTTTGCCGTCAGTTTCGATGGATTGAATTTCCGCTGGCTGGTGGACGATGCCTTCGGTGAAAAGAAACCCCGCGGCCAGTTCACGATCGTGACCGGGCGTCCGCATAGTGATGGCGAGGTTATTTCCATTGACCGAGATCTGCAAAGGATCTTCGGCGGCTACCAAGTCCTGCGCCGCATCGAGACGGTCATGCTCGAAGCGGTGAATCGGGACAGTGAGGATGCGGCGCTCCATATTTCTCAAGCTACTCTTCAAGCTTATGGGGCGCCCGGTGTTGACCTACTGTGGCCGCGGCGCTGGTGCGGGTGCGATCTGGAAGAAGAAGTTGTTGGGATCGCTCAGGATACAGAAGTGCTGGTTGTTAT
>Ga0302140_10001726_pt1 | contig 28687 bp, 19 predicted proteins | sample I_Bog_E1_1_FD_202095 | JGI IMG/M metagenome (GOLD analysis project Ga0302140, IMG submission 202095) | Peat permafrost microbial communities from Stordalen Mire near Abisko, Sweden - I_Bog_E1_1 | ecosystem: Environmental > Terrestrial > Soil > Wetlands > Peat | place: Sweden: Abisko, Stordalen... | reverse complement strand
TTCCTTTGTTTGCATTTGTACGGTACGTTAACAGATTTATAGTTGATTCGGCATTTAATTTTTGAATTGGAAACAGCAGACAGAGCGGTAAACCTGCCCTGGCCGTAGCATTGTCATTGGAAATCCCGGCTGTGTAGTCAAATCATTATAGTGCCTGATCCTCACAGCGAAGAAAGAATGATAATAATCGAATTCGTCAGCTTTTCTTTTCACTTTGCCTCTGATGAAATTTCCGCTATAAAAATGCAGGCCGGGCTGGTCGGTAAAAACTTCCATAGTAATCCCACTTTTATCACCCCTGATCCTTGCTACAGGTGTCCGTGAGGCGTGCGGGTTCAATACAAAATGATGGTCATAACCATGGCCAATTTTCAACTGATCATGATGATCATTGATTCGCGACCCGATTGTTGCCGAATTCCTAAAATCAAAGGGCGTACCCGCTACCGGTTCCTCCACCTCCGTCGGCGACATGTTTATGTCGATTGGGATATATTTGTCGGCTTTAATCGACACCTGATGATTCAAAATATTCCCGCAAGCCCCGCCGTTCAGATTAAAAAATGGATTATTAGCAAGGTTAATAACTGCCGTTTTATCAGTGACAGCCTCATACACTATTTTCAAACCATTATCCTCATTTAAAAAGTAGGTGCGTTTAACCTTTAAATTGCCTGGGAAACCCTCTTCGGCATTCTTTGAAAAATACGTCAACCTGACAGCGTGATGATCTATCTTTTCTGCATCCCATGCAACCGCCCATGAGCTATTTTTACCGTCGCGCAGCGCATTTGGTTTATCTGACCCGGCTATCACGTCGATTGGGTTACCATGCCGGATGGGTATCAACAAGCCAACAAGCCGTGCACCGTAATGCGTAATTTTCGCTTCCAAACCATTTTTATTCTTTAATATATGCGTCTCTCCTGCATGCTGATCATCCCTTTTTACAAGGCTTGCTGAACCAGCATCTATTTCCGCGGCCATTCGCAAGATATTATCCATAGTAAGGACAGATTGGGGCGATTACAAACAACAGCCTAAAATTATTATTCATGTTTATTAAAGTACATTGTCAGTATTTAAGGGGATATTATTAGGATAATGACCACGCATCAAGCAATAAAACTACTTTTGTTTTTTAGAAGTCAATAACAGGATTTGTACAAATAATAACAAAAATGTTTACCGGGGGGATTTTCCGAAGAAATCATTTAAAGTTTTGGGGATTATCTCAGCCGCGAAGGTTTTCCTGTTGACTCCAGCTTCCAAATCAATTGAAACAGTCCTGTCGATAAACGACATGCCATTCCAGTTGGTTAAAGATTAGTCGATAAATATACATTTAGAGGCGCTAACGGGTTGCCTGGGCGCCATATTTATGAGGAAAGTCATGTAGTTGTTTCGGCCTTTTCCTTATTTCGTATTTCAACCATGTACTCCGAAGGCAAAATGCCAAACTCCTCTTTAAACACTTTTGCAAAATATGCTGCATTATTAAAGCCCACCTCGTAAGCAACATTGGCAATGCTTAATTTGCTTTTCTCTAATAATTGCAGCGCTCTTTTTAAACGGATCGTCCTGATGCAATCAACCGGCGTCTTGCCGGTGAGCGTTAATAATTTTTTATAGAGCGAAACCCTGCTGAGGTTTAAATTACTGCTTAGCTCTTCAACAGAGAAATTGGGATTAGTGATATTCTTTTCAATGCAATCCATAGCATTCTTTAAAAATTTATCATCCTCCGATACCACCTTTATATCGTTTGCTTGTATTTCCACCTGTTTTTGATAGGTCTGCTTCATGGTTTCCTGCATCTGCAACAGGTTTTGAATTTTTGACAGCAATATCTCGAAGTTAAAAGGCTTTACTATGTAATCATTTGCACCGCTGGCCAGGCCCGCCAGTTGATCGTGTTCAGCAGTTAATGCGGTCAATAAAATGATGGGTATCTGTGCGGTACGGCTATCTGCTTTTATCTTTTTACACATATCCAGGCCGCTTAGTTCCGGCATATTTATGTCGCTTACAATAAGCTTCGGATGTAAGGCCAATGCCTTTTGCCAGCCATCTTTACCATTTGTCGCTTCTATGATATGAAAACTATGTTTTAAGTTGTCCTTTAGATAGAATCTTAAGTCATCGTTGTCTTCTATTAATAAAATCGTTTGCTTTTTTGATGACCCGGCAAAATCATTAGTGTGCCTCAACACAGGATATGAAGATTTCTCTTGCGGTGCAATTTCAACCAAGGGCTCCCCATCCAAATCGCCTACAGGAAGGTCTATAATAAAACAAGTGCCGTAATCAGGTTCGCTTTCTATTAAGATAGTCCCACCGTGCATTTTTATAAATTCTTTTGTAATCGACAGGCCAATCCCACTACCCTGGTTCAACAAACTTTCAGGCATGTCATCCTGGAAAAAACGTTCAAATATTTTTTCCTGGTTTTCTACAGGTATCCCAATACCAGTATCAATCACCTTGATCGTCAGCATTTTTTGTTCATTTGCAAAAACATCTTTGCCTGACAAGCTTAAAATTACGCTTATATGCCCCCCGGAAGGAGTAAATTTAAAAGCATTGGAAAGAAGATTAAAAAGTATCCGTTCTATCTTATCGTGATCAAAATTTGTTATGAATGAGCATGTTTCACTTTCAAAAACATAATGAATTTGTTTTTGATGGGCAACATCCGTGAACGATGCAGAAACTTCTTTAATAAATTTTACTATATCACCCTTCGTTAAACAAAGTTTCAGCTCATTATATTCCATTTTACGAAAATCCAGCAGCTGGTTAACAAGGTTAAGCAGCCGTTTTCCGTTTCTTTTTATCATTACAAGGTGATGCTGCTGGTCTGGCTTATCCGCCGTTTTGATCAGCTCATCAATTGGCGACAAAATCAACGATAAGGGCGTCCGGAACTCATGGCTTACATTAGTAAAAAATTTAATTTTCATCAAATCAAGCTGGTGCATGCGGCGGGCCTCTTCACGCTCATTCTCTATTTTTCGATCGGCTTCTATCGCTGCCTGTTTGGTTTCAAATTGCTTGTGCAATTTAACTATCCCACGGTGCCTTATATAAAGCACCAGGCCCGCCGCGGCAAGTAAATAAGTAATATAAGCTAAAGGGGTTTTCCAAAATGGAGGCAATATCTTTATCTTTAGTGTTATCAGGCTGCCGGGGCCCGCGTAGTTTGTATTTTGTGCCCTGACTTTAAATGTATAATCACCGCCATCAAGGTTAGTGTACGTTGCCCGGCGGTCGGTCCCCGGCGAGGTTATCCAGCCCTTGTCAAATCCCTCCAGCATGTATTCATACTTGATTTTATCGGGATTAAAATAGTCGCAAGCTGCAAATTCAATACTGAAAACATTTTCGTTGTGGTTCAATGTCAGTAGTTGAGTTTCTGAGATCGATTTTGTTAAGATGACATTCCCTTTTATTGAATCGCCAACTGCAACGCTTTTATTAAATAGCTGAAAATCAGTAAAAACCAGGTTTGGTTTAGGCTTAAATGTATTTATTTTACCCGGATCAAATAAATTAAAACCGTGAGCGCCGCCAAATAATAGTTCGCCGCTCCGTAATTTTAGCGCTGCATATAAGTTGAACCATCTCCCCTGCAGGCCATCAAACTCGTTAAAGTTATTTAATTGAAAATTATACTTACCCGCCTTTTTTGTAACCTTAATACTAGTCAGGCCATTAGTCGTGCTTATCCACATTTTTCCCGCATTGTCTTCCAGGATATTTGAAACGTTGCTGGCGGGGAATATAATTCCATCTTCTGCAGACAGGAATTTATTGGTTTGCGGATCAAATACACTTAAACCATCTTTTGTTCCAATCCACATCAGTCCTCTCCTATCTTGTATTATAGCGTTTACATCAATTGATATCAAACTCCTTTGGTTTTTGTGCAGAAAAAAATAATGCCTAACCCTGTTGGTTTTTTTCATTATTATATCTATTCCCTTATCTCTTCCAATCCATATATTTTGCTGTTTATCCTGAAATAACACGGAGGTATAATCGGAGTACATCGGGTATGCCGGATGTTTAAAAATATTCTTTTTACGATCGTATACATTTAGCCCGCCGGCAAAGGTGCCCACCCATAAATTATTGCCCGAATCCTCTATAATGCTGTAAACGCGGTCATCGGTAATGCTTCCCGGTATCTTGTCGTTGTGCCGGTAATGAATAAATCTTTTACCATCAAAATATTCCAAACCTCCAAAATAAGTCCCAATCCACAATTTATGTTCATGGTCAATAAATAAACAAATAATGATATCGTTTGATAAGCTGTTTGGATCGGCCGGGTCATGCTTGTGCTGCGTATAGGAATTAGTTGACCGGTTATAATACACCAGGCCGCCGCCATTAGTCCCTATCCAAAAATTCCCGCTTGCGTCTTCGGCAAAGCAGTTTACATCCTCAAAGGGCAAGCTTTTAGGGTCGGTCACAAAATGCTTATAAAGCGGGAACTGCATAATACCGCTATGGTAATAATTTAAACCTTGCTTGAAGGTGCCCGCCCATATGTTCCCGGTATTATCTTTATACAAAGAAACGCTATTGCCGCTCAAAGATTTGGAATCATCCTCCCGGCTAAGCAAGTACGTAATCTTATGAGTTAACTGATCAAAAATATTAATGCCCCCATGGTCGGTCCCGATCCACACTTTATTGTCATCGGCCTGTACTACGCTATTAACAATATTTGAATTTAGCCTGCTTTCAGGTGCGTCCTTGTCAAAATGCACCAATGTATAATTGTTGGTATTTAAACAAAAAACTCCAATTGGCGCTGCGGATGAATAAACCCACAAATTCATGTGGTTATCCATGATCATATTGTATGATTGGGGCCTGGCATCAACGGCTTTGCTTATTCCACCATACCTCTTTACAATTTTATTGGATTTTGAATCCAACTGATCTATTATCCCGTCATTATATACCAACCAGATGTTATTTTTAGGGGCCGAAACAATATCGCGTACAAAGTTCGAGTGCAGTACCGCTATTGACTTTTGCGAATTGCTATAAAAAACAGTTGAATTGTTTTGCGGGTGATAACAATACAAACCCATATTATCTGTAATAAACCAAAAGTTACCTTCAAAGTCTTTTTTAACCATTGTTATTGGGTTGTTTGGGACATGATAGCGGGATAGTTCGTCCGCAATGTTATTTGAAAACTTTTCGGTAGTTGAGTTGTAGACACTGGTGGTGCTATGTGAAAATATCCATAACTTTTTTTCCGGTCCTTCAAAAATGTTCATTACATGGTTTTCTGCTAATGAGTTATCATCATCGGCATCATGCTTAAATACCTTGAATTCATAACCATCATACCTGCATAAACCCGAGGTAGTGCCAAACCACATAAAACCTTTGTCGTCTCTGAAAAAGCAGTTGACCTGATTATCAGGAAGGCCGTTCGAAACATCTAAATGCGAAAATTTATACTGATTGTTTTGAGCATATGACCATACCTGCATAAAGAAGAATAGTGTAAGCGATAAACAGGTTTTAAAACGCATAATCTTTTTATTGGTCCTGGTTATATAATGGTGTTCTCTAATTATTGCAAAATAAATGTTAATATAACATTAATAATGTTAAAAATGCATCACCTTTTTGCCGTATTCAAAGCAAAGTTTATTTTAAAAATGTCAAGTCAACGCTATTTGCTGCATTCAGAAGACTAGGGAACTCTTTGGTTTATAAGAAATGCACATTGTAAAAATAAGCGTTTTGACGATAAGCGGGTACTACAATTGTTAAATTTAATGCAACAAATGTTACGATTGGGTGATAATCCGCGCAAAGTGCTGCAAATTTTGGCAGCTAAATTATAATGCCGTCATGCCTTACATTGATTTGTAGCTTTTATGGAGTTTGATTAAAATGAGATCACTAAACGCCGATAAAAGATGTAGAAATTGCCGCCTTGAAGTTACTTTTAGTTCTCAATCCGCCTTATGTTAATTCCTTATGTTATGACCGACTTGCGGCCAATTGGGCACGCTGGTGGTTATTGCTGAACTGTAACCTTCTCAAAACGGCCTTAAAGGGAAGTTACCGATAGAATAACGAATTTGGCATGCGCCATCTGTGACTTTATCATAAGCATTGACAAGCTACTATAAGCCCCTGCTTTTGACTATATAAGGCGCCTCAAAATTGTTTTCAGGTACTTTCAAGGAATGGCCTTTCGAGTTTCATAAACCTGACATTCCCTCCAAACGGCACCGTGATAGTTAATTTGCCGGTGGTAAACGTATTTAAAAGCATCTCAATAAAACGAACACTTGACGCGGGCCTTATGGGTTATTCGGTGGCTGTAAAGTTATGTTCAATCATTCCAAAGCCATCACAAAATAGTCTGATTTTATAATATAAGTGTTAAGCAATTGCCATTTTAGTTTCAGGCAGCAAAGGCGTCAGTCAATGACCCGGACGGTTCTTCCAAATTGTTATCCATAAGGGCGTATCGTAATTTAATATTCGTAGGCCCCGACAGGCCCGGCACCATTACCAGTAGCTCGCCCCCCCCAAAGGCAAGGGGGTTAAAAAAGTAAAGCCCCTGATGGGCAGGGGCCTTTACTAACCAATTATAAACCTAAATTATGAGAAGACTTTTTTAAAAACTTTACGGTGTAAAAGTAACACTAACTTTCAATATTTACCGTATTTTATTGTAATCTTTTTGTAAAAAACCGGTTAACTCCGATTTGATTGTCAAAAATACAAACATTTCGTTATAAATATAACAATTTTTAAAATTTTTTTTTCAATAAGCCAAATAGTTGATTTTTGCGTAAAAAAATGACATTTTATTGCGAATATTTTGGTCAATTTAAAATATATATAAAAATTTAAACAAAAATTAGTCCAAAAAACGCACCAATTAACAATGCATTGTGTCGAATATGAAATTAATTCGTCAAATTCAATGCAAAAATGAAAGAATGTCGATTTTATGAAGCTCTAAGAAGAAAAAAACGGCAATTATTTCTATTTTTTGAAACATTAATAAAAAGTAGACACAAATTTTTATTGGCAACGTTCCCGGTGGATTTCCAAATTTTCATCAAAACAGGCAAAAAATTGCTTTTATCCAACATCAAATTAAGATAACATTAACACTTTTGCTGAAAAAATTGCCCGGTAATAATATGACTTCCGCAATCTCGGCAAAAAAACACCCGGAACTTACGCCATTAACCTTATGGATAATGACGATTGCCACCGGCCTCATCGTCGCTAATTTGTATTACAACCAGCCTTTGCTGGATAAAATGGCCCGGACATTCTATGTAAGCAAAGCAAAAGTTGGACAGGTGTCTTACTTTACGCAATTGGGCTATGCGATGGGGATGCTGTTCCTGGCGCCGCTTGCAGATATGGTACGGAGGAAAAAACTGATGATGATGATCTTCGCTTTCATTGTTTTATCACTGCTGATCACGGCTGCATCTTCTTCCATTAATCTTTTGGTGGTTTTCAGTTTTATTTTGGGAGCGGCTTCGCTCATCCCTCAAATATTAGTTCCAATGGCAGCACATTTGGCGAAACCGGAAGAACGCGGCAAAAAAATAGGTTTTATCATGAGCGGCCTGCTTGTCGGTATTTTGCTGTCGCGAACGTTCAGCGGTGTAATTGGCGAATATTTCGGGTGGCGGGCGGTATATTATATTGCCGCAGGCATAATGCTGGTTACCTGGCTGATACTATGGTTTTTTTTACCAGAAGTTGAGCCCGACTATAAAGGTACCTACCGCAGTTTAATGACTTCGCTTATGCACCTGGTGAAACATGAGCCAAAATTACGGGTGGCAGCTTTGCGGGGCGCGTTATGTTTTGCCTGCTTTAGCGCTTTTTGGTCGACTAATTCTTTCCTGTTGTGGGACAATTTTCACAAAGGAAGTGATGCTGCCGGGTTTTTAGGCATATTTGGTGCTTTCGGTGCGTTGGCGGCGGGATTAATGGGCAGGCTGAGCGATAAAATGGATGCCTATAAATTGTCAGGTATAACCATTGGGTTAATCCTAATATCCTTTGTCATCTTTTATTTCTCCGCGCACAGCTATCCTGGGCTTATTGTAGGTGTAATTGTGATGGACGTGGGCGTGCAGGCTACGCATATCTCCAATCAATCCATCATCTTCGCGTTAAAGCCCGAGGCGCGCAACCGGATCAACACGATTTATATGGTAACTTACTTCCTCGGTGGCGTGGCCGGTACATTTATCGCCACAACCCTTTGGAAAACCTATCACTGGGCCGGGGTATGCGCCATTGGGATTGTGCTTACCCTGCTTACATTCCTTGTTCATTTCCTCAATCACGCTAAGCCAGCCGAAGCTTTAAAAAGGACGTGAATAGTAATTAGTGTATAAAAAAAAATACACCGAAATGGAGCGTGAGACCGTCGGTTTTTCGCGGTTAAAATCTTTTTAATCTGCATGTCTTGAGCTATTTACAGCTTTTTTGTCCCGGCGGTGCAACGCCGGCTTAAACCTTCTTGTCTATTTGGCATCGAATTGGAATAAGGGCTTACATGCAATTCATGATGAACCTTGAAATACGAAAAGATCGCGGCAGCGACGAAAAGGAATGGGAAAATCCTGTGGAGCCGGCAAATGTTTCGGACGACAGGGATAAAGAGCAGTTGTTGCGTCAATACAAAGAAGCAAAGCGTCGTAAAGACAATTTGAGTACGGAAGAAGAACAAACCGATAAAAAAACTAAATAAAATTAACTATTAAAAACTCAACCGATGAAAACTAACAAAACTACCACCGCAAAAAAATTATTAACCCGTTTCGATCATGAATTAAGGGACCTGTTATTAAACGACCTGATGCGGTTTACCTTTAACATGCCATCATTAACAAGCAATACGCGGGCGATGACACAGTCGACACTGTCGGTAGCCTGACCATCATATATCTCTGTTCTACTATCTATAAGTTCTTTTAACATCACCTATGAAAACGATAGCGCCCTGCATTTGCGAGGCGCTATTTTTTTATCCCTATTTTACCAAAGGTGGTGACAGGATGGTGTCAATGACAAAATTCTGTCAGTACTTTTTGCAGTTTTAAGCCTGTTTTTTTACAAAAAGCGTATTATTTTACCGCAATATTGTTAACAATCATCGTCACCGTAGTGCTGCTGTCGCTGCCGCGCGTTGCCGTGATAGTTAATGTAGTGCTGCCCGCTTTTACGGCGACAAAATCCCAGCTGTCCGTTCCGTAATTGCCCACATTATTATTGGATGGCCCCTGGTGCAGGTGGTCGACAAAGCGGAGCACAGTTGCGTCAAATTTAGGCTGATCAAAGGAATACAGGCCGTCGCCGGGATTCTGTAGCGCGATATCCAGCGTTTGCCCTTTTACAAGGCTTACCGGCTGTCCGTTTTGCTGCACGGTAATCTTCATCTCCGCCGGTACAGGCGCATCCGGTGCTTTGTTGCATGCTGCACTGATTGCCACAATAGCGGCTATTGCTATAATAAGTTTAAGTTTGGCGCTCATTGGGATTGTATTGGTTCTATTACACATTACGTGCAATACCAATTCAAAATAACAGGGGAAAACGAAATTATCTGATGGACGAGCGGAGTGTAAGGCAATCTAAAAATTATACCCCAGCCCAAGCTTATACCCATCCTCTACCAAATTAAATTGTTCCTTGCTATTAAAATGGGCCGTTCCATATATTTTCAGGTATGGGTTAACAAACACGGTAAAATGACCAAACGCGTACTGCCCGCCGATGCCTAACTCAACACCAATGCCTGATTGATCGAGTTGTATGTAATTGCCTGAATAGTTGATCTCTTTATCGAACGACAGACCCGCATCTGCATACAGATATTTAAAAAAAGTGAATTTGGCAATTACCGGTATCGAAATAATTTTAAGGTCGCCATCGACATTGATACCTGCAAGGCCGGGCAGAATTGAATTAAATTCAGCCTTGTCATCGGCGAAAAACAAGCCGGCCTGGAGTGAAAGGAACTTGTTAATTTCTTTAGTGTATATAGCACCTGTCGTTACCCCGGTCTTGGTGTTGTAGCCGAAATCGCCTATTGCATCGTGGATGTCGACATTGGCAGTGGAAAAACCGTAAACGATTGAAATGTTATTTTGTGATTGTGAAAAGGATTGCAGGCTGCACAAAATAAGTGCAGATATTGCCAGTTTAAATTTCATAAGCGGGACTAAAATAAAGTGTATTGTTGAATTGTGTTTGTGCCGGCAAAGGCATTGTTTAAGCATTACGCCAATATTATCTCCCGAATAACAGCGAAGTAAAATTTTTCCTAAAAACTTCGGAAGTCTTAGATCCGCATTCAAAACAAATTTTCACCAGCCTTCAGCGGATATGTCTTACCCTTCCATACCAAAATACCCGATGTTATTTCCGGTAACGTTATGCTGATCTTCCAGGCACCGCCTCTCTTTTTGTAGGAAACCGCGACTTTCCCATTTGGATGAGGCATCTCGCCCGAAACATTGGTCAAAGCGCCCAGATGCGGCTCGATCCTTATCTTACTAAAACCCGGCGCATAGCTGTCAATACCTAGAACTGTCCGGTAAAACTCGACATTCGGGCTGGCGCCCCAGGCATGGCAGTCGGAACGGGCATGGGGCAGGTCGGAGATTTCGGCCCAGGTGGTAAGGCCCATGGCGATGTTTTTGCGCCATATATCCAGCCAATCCAGGTAGCCATCGCCCAAACCGGCTTTTACAAGGGCCTGGTGCAAGTAATATTTAAAGTAAATGGTGCATTGGGTGAGGGTGCTGTCAGCCAGCATTTTTTTGGCGACTGAAGTAGCTTCTTGTCCTTTGACCAGGCCGCTTAGGATGGCCAGCGAGTTGGCATGCTGCGAAAACAGGTCCTTATCCTCATTATCGGCATACAAGCCCTTTGCGGCGTCCCAATAATTAATGTGGATAGTTTTTTCCAGCTGGTCGGCTTTCTCTTTATAAAGGATGGCCATGGCCGGCATGCCCATCCGCTTTTCCATTTCGGCGGCCCATTGGTAAGCCATCATCAATTGCATATCCATAATGGACGAGCCGCCATTTTTGCCGGTTGGCGGGTGGCTGTAGTCATGGCTGCCGTTGCCAGCCCAGTCGATAAAATTCCAGTACGGAACATTCTTCAGCGAACCGTCGGCTTGCTGGTACCGGCTAAAGAAGCTCAATATGTCCCTAATGCCAGGCAGCTTATCCTTCACAAAATTGCTGTCGGGACGGTACATCCAGTAATCATGCAGCACACCCACGTACCATAGCGAAAATGTGGGGATGATCTGCGGGCTGTAGCTGGGGTGGCGGCTAAGCGTTAGCCCTTCGGCGATGCGCGAATGGTCCATCAGGTTAATGGCGTTGCGCGCCAGGCGGTCGTCGCCGCTGTTGTAGTACGATACCATGGCCTGTATGCGCGTGTCGCCGATGTATTGCAGCTGCTCGTAATACGGGCAGTCCATATAGGTTTCCATCGCATCCAGCCGGGCGGTGCGCCAGCCGATATCGAGTATCTTTTGAATTTTGGGATTGTCGGATTGAAATTTTGCATTCAGCTTAAAGGGGTAGCCGGTAAAAGTGCCGTACAGGTCGTCGATGGTAAGCGGGTCGTCCTTCGTTTGCACCCTGAGGCGGATATATCGGAAGGTGCGCCAGTATAAAGTATTGAATGATTGACCCGGCGTTCCGTCAGAAATAATGCTATCCCTTCGCCCTGCAAAATCTTTGCCCTCCACATCATTGCGGTTGCCTTTCCTCGAACCAAACTGTTTTAAATTGTCAAAAAGCGCTTCGGCATACATCAAACTCATGGCTGCGCCCTTGCCCCCACTGAAGTTGAGCCTTACGTAAGCACTGGTAAGGTAAGTTTGATCGAGCAGGAGCGTCACCGTAGTATTGGCAGGGATAAGTACCGCGGTTTGGGTTGCCGGGAAACCCGCAGGCAGGGTAATTCCATCGGCCTTGCGCAATACGGGGATGCGCTGCAGCGTCCGTTCCATTTGCGGGATGGCCGAAGGCACCAGCATCCAACCGAAAGCATCCGACATGCCTTTAGGTTTACCGTGGTCCAGTTCTTCGGCATCGGGCCAGGCGTGGTCGTCAAAGTCAGTGGTCATCCAGTTTTTTATGGATTTGTTCATGTCCACCAGTTCGCCGGGGCCGGCAACATAATAGGTAGGGTAGCCAATGCCGGTAATGGCAGCATAGCCTTTATCTTGCAGGCATTTCCAGCTGTTATCGGTATTCAGTATTTCTTCGTTTGCGGTGTTTCCCTGTACAATAAAAGCTGTGCGCAGGGATATTTGCGCCTCCGGGCGCGATTCGGCCTCATTCCAAACGATGGCGGCAATGCTGTTTTTGCCGGTATTCAGATAGGGGGCCAGGTCAACCGTTTCATAGTTCCAGTAATAGGTATCCCCGCGTGCCGGGCCAACGGAAACCAGCGTGCCGTTTACATACAGTTTGTAGCGGTTATCGGCGGATACTTTTACATTGAAAGTTGAAGGCTTGGCGGATAAGTCGAGTGCTTTGCGGAAATAATATACGCCGCATTCCCGGCCTGGATCATTTGGCGGGGCTATCCAATAGGCATTCCAGGGCGTGCTTAAAACGGTATGGTCGTTGGCGATTTGGGCGTGAGATGCCATTGACGGCAGCAAAGCGAATGCAGTTAACATTGCGCGGAAAAATGTTTTCATGTGCGGCCTTATAATTGTCTCTAAATATAAGCAGGCGTTTGACATCATCATATATTTAGGCAAGGAAATTGCTTTTAAGTTTTAAGATAACGGCATCTTTAGAGACGGTTTTTAAAAATTGCCCGATGTTTCTTATATTTGATAAAGGCTTGACCAGTTTGGATTATGGAAAAAATTGCATTAGAGGTAGACGACCGTGTGGCTAAAGCTTGGAAAGAGGCGCCGGCAGAAAAACGAAGGGATATTGAAAATAAAATAAATATCAGGATAACAAAGGAACTGTTTGATTACGATAAAGAAGCGTTTCTACAGTACCTGGATCAACTGCATAATAATATGGCCGAACGGGGACTTACACAGGAAATACTGGATGACATTTTAAAAGATGAATCCTAAATTCGCATTCCGATCATATCCGCAATGGACTTTTTAAAGCTATTTTAGTGGTAAAGCTTCAAATATAAAAAGATAGTTGACCAATTGTCCCGACGTTCCGACTCGGGGAAAACGAGTGATATCAGCGTGGCCGATAACAATGATTGGAAGTCAAGCGTGGGTATTCGACTTGGCTGAAATAAAATTACTTGTAATAACTATCAACTAACGCGCCCTGCGGTGGGCTTACCCGTTTAATATCAAGACGAAGTTCATTCGGCTTTCCTTCCTTTAATAGATTGTATTGGGTTTTAAACCAACTTTCCAACTTCCTGATATATTCCTGCTTCGCTAAATTGGTTCTTGCTTTGTAATAGCCGGGCGTGTCGCTTTTTAGTTCATCAACAGCCAAAACAAATTCATCATTTTGTGTTATTGGGTTATCCCCGTCCTTGTTCAGATTTTTCATCATATCAAGTTTATAAGCGCTCAATTTTCCGCTTAAAAAACTAAAGGTATAGTCGCTTTTCGCGTGCAACAACTTCCGGATAAAGTTTTCATAATAATCCCAATAGATGTATTGCTGAAAAATGGCTTTATCCATTATTCTTTCCGCCAATTTTAAGGCATTTTTGTCCTTCAAGCCCAAAAGAAAATCTATTGCGTGCGGGTAATACGTTATTCCATTGCATTGTTTAAGCACGGCCTCAAGGGCTTTGATGGCCGCCGGGTAACTATCCTTATCAAACTTCATCAAAAACATGGATGCCCAAAGATTAACCCATTTATCCGTGGTGTCCTTGTTCCACTTTCTCACCACGTCCACGTACTTTTCATTCTGCAACTCAAACATGATTTCGGCCATGTAGCCCCGATTGGATGGCCACGATGTACCGCCCCTGAAATTATTAAATCTTTGTACCAAAATAGCTGGTAAAGAATCATTTTTCTGCCTTTTTGCTATTTGGATAGCCATATAAAAGCTGCTCCAATTAGTGGCCGTTCTTAGCTCGTTTATGGTAAGGGCTTCCGGTGATAATGCCGCGTTATCTTCACACCAACTTTTTATTTTTTCAACCTCGGTTTTCTTTTGTTCCAATGTTAACGGTTCAAAATAGTACCTGTTAACAAAGCGTTTGCTTGTGATACCAAATATGAGGCTTTCAATAACCCAACTCAATTGATTTAACGTCCTTTCGGGAATATAATCCCGGCCGTAAGTGTAGGAGGGTATGAAGGTATCGGTCAATAAATAAGGCAGCAACAGTTCCGTTTCCTGCACATCCGGAGTCATCTTCAGCAACTCAATAAAGGGATTGATAACCATGAATTTAGTATCAGGCTCCCGATATGAAATATGTGATCGCCGTGCCTCGTCATACGAAATTGAGTACTGGCACATGTCGTAGCTGATGTCGCCCGGCTGGCCTTGTTGAATGCAATTTAATAATCTGAGCCTGTCCGCCAAATAAAGTATTTATTCCTTCCGGGTTAGTTTTTTCTTCAGCGAAAGCCATAGCAAAGAGTCGGGAGTACGAAAAGTTTTAAAATCTTCGGAATGGTTTTTCAGCTGACTGGTTAAAGCGATTGCTTCTTTTTGATATTCAAACCCGTTAAATATCCGGCCTGAAAGATGCTCGCCGAAAGCGATTGCTTTTGGATAATTTCTTTCATATGAGAAGGCCTGGAGCATGGCATCATAGTACAGGGCGCCGAAGCCCTGCATCATATCACTATCGGCGAAAAAGGTTTGTCTTTTAGGAAGGAACTGTTTGGAATAATCCTCTTTCCCCTTTTCATACAACCATAAAATCAGCAAATTATCAACTGCGAAATTTTCCATATTAAAGAAAATTTCCTTCCTTTCCCAACTTATTAAACTGTCTATTGTTTCCTTATCCAGCGGCAAAGGCTTTATCCCGATTATTAACTTTCTTTCTATTTTGAGTTCAGTTCCGTTGATCGTTAAAATTCCGGTTCCTTCCTTATCCCTTGCGCTTATCCAGCCATAAAAATCTTCACTATAGTTTTCGACATCGTCCTTTATCGAGACCTTATAGAGCGTATCAAAGTCCTGCATTTTTCTAAATGACAGACTATCAATCAGCCGCATTTTATGTACATAAGTTTTTTCATCAAGATTTTGCGCGCGGGCTTTGCAAAATGTGAGCGACAATAGTACGGGCAGCACGAAATACCGTAAGGTTTTGTTTGTGAGCATGGTTTTATTCTCGCTTGGTTAATTGCTAAAAATCGTTATTTTTCCTTTGAAGATGCAAGAATGCAAATCATTCCACAAACGATGGAGCAATTTTTATTAGTCCACTTAAGGTGGCATCGCGTTAGTATAGTCACGGGAAGTGATATCAGCGTGGCCGATGACAATGATTGGAAGTCAAGCGTGGGCGCTTGACTTGGCGGAAAAAGCATTCCTCTTAATTTTTTCCGCTAAGCAATTTATCCAGCATCTTTTTACCGTTTTCACTCTGCGGGTTTAGCTCCAGCGATTTCTGGTAGTATTTTATGGCCAGTTCCTTGTCGCCTTTGTCCATAAATCCTTCGGCATAACTATCCCATGCATTCCATGATGCCGGGAAATCGTCGGTGTTTTGCTTGAATACGGCCAGGGCGTCATCCAGTTTTTTTATCCGGATAAGGTCATAACCCACATTGTTCATATCCTGCTCATTTATCTTTTTTGTCGTATCCGTTTGTCGTCCGTTCCTGTACGTTTCGAGCGCGCTGGCTGCACCACCGGCGATAATCGATTTGAGCAAGGTGCGCGATGGTGCGTTGTATCTTTCGTACCCCAGGTTATCCAGCGAAGGATGGCTCCCGCCAACGGCATCGGCCAATATTTCCCGGGCGATACTCAAACCGTTGGATCCGTTGGCAAAATAAACCACCGCATTCTTTGTCGATACTGATGCCATATAGAAAGCCTTCGCGTCGCCATCGTCGCCCCAGTGCCAAAACCAGGTTCCATCGGGCATGGTTTCCAGGCCAACCCCAAGCCCCCAGGCTAGCGCGGGGTAGTTTTTTGTAACCCTGATGCCCGGCGACAACATTTGCGCCACGGTGCTTTTTTTAAGGCCGGTTCCGTTCAACACCGCGATGATAAACTTTGCATAGTCGGCCGCATTGGTGGTAAGGCTTGCGGCAGCGTTACCCACTTCATGAATGGCTTCCAGTCCGCCGCTTACCTTTTCGTTCCTGCCGGTTACCTTTCCGAAATCGTCGTGGCGCCAGGCTTTAATCGGGCCGTATTTTTCCAGCCAGGTATAGCTGCTGGCATTCATGCCAAGCGGTTTAAGCACCGTTTGCTGCATAAAATCCTCCAGCGGCATGCCGGTTATTTTTTCGACAACTTTGGAGAGATAAACAACACCCTCGCCGGAATAGCTCCACTTTTCGCCGGGATTAAAATGTATTTGCAATACTTTGCTGTTATCAAATTCGCGCCAGTTGGGGAAACCGGTGCTATGGGTGAGTACATGCCTGGCGGTAATCAGGTTTATCCTTGGGTCGGGCACGTCATAATTGCTGCCTAAGTATTTGGTCAGCGGCGTATCCAGGTTCAGTTTGCCCTCGTCTACCAGTTTGAGCACACCGTACGCGAAGACACATTTGCTGAGCGAAGCCGCCTCAAAAACGGTTTCCGGGGTAACCGGTTTGCGCGTATCCGCATTCATCACACCGAAGGAACCCGTCCAAACCAGCTTGCCGTTGCGGATCAGCGCGATGGACACGCCGGGAATATCCGCCTTTTGCATCAGGTCGGGAACGTCTTTTTGGAGTTGTTCAATAGCTTGTTTTGTAGTCGTCGCCGCCTGTGGCCGTGCATGCAAACACGCCATTATCAATGAAACAAAAAGCAGGGAAGTTATTTTCAAATTCATGAGCCTGAATTTTCAAATTTCATGCCACATATGTAATTAATTGATAAACTGATATTTATATCGACAATTCAATATTCAATCGTTCGTATACGAACTTTGCTGTATCGAAAGCAGTCATTACAATCTACGGAGATACAGATTTGAATGTAGCTTCGGGCTGCCGAAAGGGCAAGCCGGGGCTGAGTAAAAAGCTTTTTTTACTTAGCCCCGGCGGGAGTCATAGCAGGTGCCTATTTAACCGTAAGTATATCTATAATTACCGTCCTGTTATAAAAACGTTCTTCGGGAAGATTGTTTTCAAAGGGTGAATGATCGGCATTGGCGCCAAAACCCAGCGCTTCGAATTTTACATGATCCCTGCCTGAGCCGGCGATTGCCCGCTCCAGTATTTTTTGCGTTTGCTTAGCCCTGTCGTCAGACAGTGTTTGGTTGTAAGCTTCGCCGCCAATAATATCCGTATGGCCATGTATGGTAACCGTTGCACCATCAGTAATTAGCGGCGCTACAACGGTGGTCAAAAATTTATCATACTCCGCTATCGATTTCGCTTTATCAAAATCAAATACGATACTGTAACGGAACCCCTTTGTAATGGTTGGGGCCGGGCGTACCAAATAAACGGTGCTTTCTTTGTTAACGGTTGCTCCGTTATTCATTTCTGCGTGCAGGGCAATTTTATAATTACCGCTTGGGCTGTCACCTAAAATTTCCGCCGCAGGTACGCCTTGCTGGTTACCGGTGTAAGTGCCGAAATGCTGGATTGCTCCTTTGTCACTGGTTGCGTCGACCGACCATGATTTAACCTGCCCTTTAGCCGAATCTATGTTGAAAACCACTTCGAAATCGAGTGGATTTTCCAGGGTGGTGGTGATCTGAACCGGCTTCATCATTCCGCCGCCCACTTCAACCAATAGTTCGGGAGAGGCGGTTTCTATATCTACCCTGCGGTCTTCGGCGCGAAGAAGGACAAGGTCTTTGATGCCGCCAACATGTTCAGACGAGGGATTCGCTTTGTAGCTGCCCTTTATAGTGATCCTTGCACCATCAATGCCAAATACACTAACGAGGTATTGTTTTACCGACCCGGCAAGCTCTTTGCCATCCTGCGGTCCTTTGGCTGAAGACCCGTCAAGGGAAATAGTGGCGCCCGGGTTTTCGCGCATGCGGTCGCCCAGGATATTCAGCACGTTATGATACACGTTTAATTGACCGGCAGAACGGCCCGCTCCTGAAGGAGACTGTTCGTTTTGCAACTGATCTTCTTTAAAGGCGGATGCCTGCTCACTGGTGAGCAGTACATACCTGGCCGGAATTGTGGTTGCTCCTTCATCAAAAAATACGTTATTCAGCATTGGTAAAGTTTCGCTTACCTGGCGCACCGTCGGCGTACTAATTGGCCCGCGAACGGTAAAAGCAACATCTGCTGCCACCACAGGAGGCGGGATATTTGCGACAGGGTTTTCCGGCACTGGCGCTTTATGGCCTTTTCCAAATTTAATAGCAATGCCCACCCTCACGGTTGTAATAGATAAGCTTTCGATGCTGCGGGGATCCTGCCCAAAATAGGGATGATAGGAAACAAACGGCGAAAGGCTAACTTTTGACAAGCTGCTTGTCGCCGAAAGTGGAATATCAAAACCTGCGCCAACCTGGCCGGAGAATATCGTATTATTAACCGCGCTAAAATCAGAATTGGTATTCTGTTGGCCAACTTGCGTATAAGCGAAGTTTTTATTTACGTTGAAAGCCAGGCTCGGCCCGGCAAAAAAGAACAAACCCGAAGTTTTGAAACCCAAACGTACGCTGGGTTCGACAGAGACATAGCTTAGATCGCTGTTTAACGTCGCCCCACAATTACAAGGCGCTTCAACATTATCAAATTTTGCACCCAGGCCGTCGTAGCCAACGTTAAACATAAATCCCCAGGTAGGCCCCGGCCGGTATTCCGCGAAGATCGATGCATAAGGCCCCGCACCGGTGCCTTTATGAAAAGGGGTTGGGACGATCAATGCATTATCCAGCCTTTGGGTTGTCCCGGTATAGAAATTAAAATTCGCCGCGCCTGATGCGCCGAACCACCAAACAGGCGGCGTGGTTTGACCATTAACCATTGTGCCTGCGCAAATTACCATCAAAAAACAAATGGTGAATCGTTGCAGTATTTTATTTATTGGTATCATAATACGTTTTCTTTAAAATTTAATTGCTGTGTTTATCGTTTGTAAATCTCCTGCCCCGGCCCAGGCAGCTACCCGGATGCGGAGCAGGAGAATAATCAATAGTGTATTTTCGTTACGGCATGTTAATGGTTGTGTTTACCATCGTAACCGAAGCAACCAGCGAAATCGCCCTGCCATTCAGGACTGTTTGAACATTATTCCCGGCGGTCGAAAAAGTGACCCCTGACGAAGCAATAATGGTTCCTACCATCACGCCGCCACCTGCGGAGTTGATGGTAGCCGCACTGCCAACATACCAGTATACATTTTTAGCCTGGGCGCCATTTGTCAGGATGATACTGCGGGCGCCGTTTGGCCCAGCGATACCCACCGTAAGCCCGGCTGCAGTCTGGAATATCCAGGTCGCATTCGGATCACCTTTAGCATCCAGCGTGAGGTTGCCGTTTGAAATGTTAAAAGTGCCGCTTGCCGATTTGTATACGCCCGGCGCCAAGGTAAGGCTGCCTAATTCGCCAGCGCCAGGGTCGGTGCCCCCTGGTTTGTTAGCCGGCGAAATACTGATATAGAAAGCCGTAGCAGCGGCCAGGCCTTGCGATGCAATGGCGAATTTTGGGGCAGTCCCCGGGAACGGGTGTGCTGCATCTATCCCTTTGGTTACAAGCCCGACATTAAGCGGGGTTTCAGTGTAAACATCACCGGTTAACCCATCATGGAACCCGGTTACCGCGGTAGCAACTGCGGTGGTGCCGATAGCGCCGTTAATCACTGTATTTATGCCCTGGTTGGTCATCCCCGCGCTTCCGCCAAACGCCGCGAATATGGAAGTAAATAGCGGCGTAGTTATTACCTGCGAAAAGTTAGCCACCAGTGTTGTATTTGCATTTAATGCAAAGGTGTAGCTCGCACTGGTCGATACGATAACGCCGTTGTTTGTCCAATTGGTAAAGGTATAGCCTGAATTTGGCGTTGCCATTATGGTTACCGAAGAACCTTTATTATAAGCGCCCGAACCCGACGTCGTTCCGCCTGCTGAAGGTTGCGATGATAGGGTTACCGAGTACTGCGAACCCTGCACAAGCGCAAAGTTTGCCACCAGTGTAATATTGCCTACAATGATGAACTGATAATTTGCACTTGTTGATGCGACAGCGGCGCCATTTGTCCAGTTAACAAAGGTGTAACCGGGATTGGGAACTGCTCTTGCAATTACGGAAGTGCCTGCATTATACGTGCCTGATCCGGCGGTTTTTCCGCCCGCCGCGGGGGTTGATGATAATATCAAAGCGAACTTGCCCGGCACAATTGGTGCAAAGTTGGCCACTAAAGATAGGTTGCCGGCCATTGTAACCTGAAAGCTCGGGCTTACGGAAGCAACTACGCCGTTATTTGTCCAGTTAGTAAAGGCAAAGCCGGTATTGGGCGTTGCCGTTACGGTAACCACCGATCCTTGCGCAAAAGTTCCGGCGCCCGAAGTTGTGCCGTCTGCTGCAGGGTTTGATGCCAGGGTTACCTGCGGAATGGTGGTGAAGGTCCAAACGTAATTTTTCACCGTTGCTGAGCCCAATGTATCCTTTGCGCCTATTGTAATGGTACCGGTGTAAACGGCAAAAGGCAGCAGCGGCGCAGTGGGTGTAAACGTAAACACTGCATTATTTGAGGTGGCCGCAACCGTGCCGGCAATACTTGTTGAACCCTGCATAAGGGTAAACGTTGCATTGTTGATGGCAGCAGGGTTCATTGCGGTATTAAAGGTTACCGAAATAACCTTGTTAAGCACAACATTGACCGCGGCATTCATCGGGTCGGTTGAAACCACAACCGGGCAAACCCCCTGGATGGCGCCTTTATAATTGTCTTTTTTACAGCCGGCCATAAACGCGACAAGCAATAGTAAAACAGATAACACCGACCGGCTTGTTTTAAAATGGCCCTTTTTCCGGCCTGGTTGCGTTTTGGTTATAGTAGAGGTATTGTTTTTTCTCATGGTAAATTATATTATATATAGATGTGTTTTGACATTCCTGCTTTTAATGGGAACAGGATTTGACAGGGAAGACTTAAGCGGGACTTAAGCAGACACAAACCCACCTCACAACCTGTGGCTATATGTTACACAATTGCGGCATTGCGTTACATAATTCACATGTTTATAAGCGGCTACTCCGGTGTTCGCTGCGCGGCAAAGAAGATAGCGATGGTTACCTATTTTTTTTAAGCTTAGTGTTGTGCCGACACCCATTTAAGGTAAACCATGATTTAAATGGTGGGCCGTTTGTTATTTTTGAACAAAGGCTTGATGAGATTGAATTATGGAAAAAATAGCATTCGAAGTAGATGAGCAGGTCGCAAAGGCCTGGAAGCAAGCATCCGTTCAACGACGCAATGAAATCAAAAACAAAATAAAGGCTATTATAACGCTGGAGTTTTTTGATAACGACAAGGACGCTTTTTTCAAGTACCTGGCACAACGACCCAGCAGCACGGCGAAGCTTACACTTACACAGAAAATACTCGACGAAATTTTCAAAGATGAGCTACAAAATCGACGTTAAAAATAGTCAGATGTAGCACATGTTTGCCTCAAGTTCCGACAGCCCTATTTTAAATTCGCATTAAAAAAGTCAATCGTGCGTTTCCACGCAAGGTCGGCTGCGGTTTTGTCGTAACGGGGCGTGGTGTTGTTATGGAAACCGTGGTTTACGTTGTCGTAAATAAAGGCCTCGTATTTTTTGCCGTTTGCTTTTAAAGCGGCCTCATAAGCCGGCCAGCCGCCGGTGATGCGGGTATCCAGCGATGCGTAGTGCAACAATAAAGGTGCGTTAATTTTTGGTACATCCGCAGCATCCGGCTGCATGCCGTAAAAAGGCACCGCTGCCGCCAGGGTGGGTATGCGCACGGCCATGGTATTGGCTATGCCGCCGCCAAAACAAAAGCCCACAACGCCCACTTTGCCATTACATTCGGGGCGATCTTTCAGGTAATAATATGCTGCTATAAAATCTTCCACCATTTCGGCCGGGTCCCTTTTACTTTGCAATTCGCGGCCGGCGTCATCGTTGCCGGGGTAGCCCCCAAGCGGGGTAAGGGCGTCTGGCGCAAGTGTGATGAACCCAGCCAATGCGGCCTGCCTGGCCACATCTTCGATATAAGGGTTCAACCCCCGGTTTTCATGGACCACCACGATGCCGCCAAGTTTACCTTTAGCATCTACGGGCATTGACAGCAGGCCTTTGATCGTTCCGCCGCCTTTTGGCGAGGCGTAGTTGATGTATTCCGATTTTAAGCGGGGGTCATCCGGCTTGATCTGCACGTTGCTTTTGTAGTCGGGCATCAGGAAACTCATCAGCGCGGGCACGGTTAAGGCGCCAACCGCAAAAGCCGACAGCCTTTGCATAAATTCACGCCGGTCAAGCCGGTTGTGGGCATAGGCGTCATACAGGTCAAACACTTCCTGCTTAATGTCGTCTTTTTTGATCTGGCTCATAACTAAAGGATTTATTCAAATGTAATAATTCCGGTTAAAGCCTTGCTTATCAAATGGTAACAGTCTCGTTACGTGCATCGTTTTGGCGTTTGCAAGGAAACCGGCGCTAAAGTTTTATCATATATTTTACCGATACCACTTTCCCATCCAAATCCCCTATCTTTATTTCCCCAACCTAACATTATGGACGTATTATCTGTGCTATTACTTACCGTTGTTCTTATCCTGGTCATTCTTGATAAAATCAGTGTTTCAGATAAACTGAATAACCTGGAGCATCGCCTCATCGAGTTGCAAAACCTGCTGCGGCAGCGGGATGCGCAAAGCAAATTGGCGGAAAGCGCCAGGCCGGAAGTAACACCGATTATGCCGCCGCCTGTTGCTGCGCCCGTGGCGGAGCCGCCACAGCCAGCGGAGGTAAAGCCCGCGGAGCCGCCGAAACCGATCGAAGTGCAATTGCCCGAACGGCCGAAACCCGTGGAGTTACCGCCGGAGACGGTTGTTGAACGGCACCAGGAGGTGATACGCGAGACCACGCCGCTTATCAGCCGCCCGGTAAAAGCCTGGGAGCCCCCGGTACGCCGCCCGGTGGAACCGCAGCCCTCGTTTTTTGAGCGCTACCCGGATTTGGAAAAGTTTATCGGCGAAAACCTGGTAAACAAAATAGGTATAGCCATACTAGTGCTGGCCATCGGCTTTTTTGTAAAATATGCCATCGATCAGCAATGGATCGGCCCGGTTGGCCGGGTAGGCATCGGTATTTTTTGCGGCGCTATACTGGTTGGTTTTGCACATCGGCTGCGCAAAAACTATAAAGCCTTCAGTTCGGTGTTAGCCGGCGGCGGCATCGCTGTTTTTTATTTCAGTATTACGCTGGCCTTTCAGCAGTTCCACCTGTTAAGCCAACTGGCTGCGCTGTGCATCATGGTGGTCATCACCGTTTTTGCAGTGGCGCTTTCGCTGTTGTATGATAAGCAAGAGTTGGCGGTGATTGCGCTGATCGGCGGGATGGCCAGCCCGTTTTTATTGAGCAACGGCACGGCCAATTACGACGGTCTGTTTGTATACCTGCTGGTGCTGAATACGGGGCTGCTGATCATAGCTTATTACAAGGCCTGGCGCATTTTAAATATTTCGTCCTTTGCTTTGTCGGTAATTGTGGTGGGCACGCTCATATACTCCTTAACCACAAGCAATTATTATACCGGCCTGCGATATGCCAGCATTTTTTACTTGCTCTTTTTTACCATTAACATCATCAATAACATCCGCGAAAACAAAACGTTCCTTGCCATCGATTTCAGCATTTTGCTGGTAAACACAGCGCTGTATTTTGGCGCAGGACTTTATTTGCTTACCCAAATGGGCCAGGCGGAATATCGCGGGCTGTTTTGCGCGTCGCTGGGTTTTATCAACCTGGTGCTGTCGTACATCCTGTTCAGGAAGAAGACGGTGGATACCAATATCCTGTACCTGCTCATCGGTATTACATTGACGTTTATTTCGCTTACGGCACCTATCCAACTGCATGGCAATAACATCACGCTGTTTTGGACCTGCGAAACGGTGCTGCTGTACTGGCTGTATCAAAAATCGGGTATCGGGCTGATGAAGCTAACCTCGCTGATCCTGTGGCTGCTGATGATCATCAGCCTGTGTATGGACCTCGAGAAGATTTATGTGTATAACAACATACCGCTGGCCGTTATTGCCAATAAAGGATTTATCACCACGGTGTTTTCGGCCATTGGTAGTTATGTGTTATCCCTGCTGGTAAAACGGGACCGCGAGCCGGACACTTACGGGATGGGCATAAACGCGGGCTTTTATAGCGTTATGGCCCTTATCCTGCTATTTTTGGCAGGCGGGCTGGAGATCAACCACCAGTTTGCGTACTATTACCCCACAACCAGCCTGAATTTGCTGTACCTGGCGCTCTATGTGCCGGTGTTTATCGGCGTATTTCATTTCCTCTCGGCAAGGGGAACAACATCAAATTGGATACTTTCAGTAAACCAGGTGTTGCTGGCCTGCACCATCGGCGTGTACCTGGTGCTGAGCAAAACCTATTTTGAGCAGCTGGAGCAATTGCTGACGCAAAAAGGCATTTCGGTTGTGCATTTTGCCGTGCACTGGATGAGCGATGTGGTAATCGTTATCCTGTTTTACCAGCTGATCAGCCTATGCCGCGCCCGGTTGAACGAGGCGCAGCAAGCCACCGCAAACTGGCTGATCTCGGCCGCGGTAGTGACTTTTTTGAGCCTGGAACTTTGCCTGGTTTACGAGACGGTGTTTTATTCGAAGACGTCGCCGATAGACCACCTGCAAACCGTTTACATAAAAGCCGTCCTGCCTATTTTATGGGGCGTGACGTCCTTTGCGCTGATGTGGCTGGGGATGCGCAACAAGCAGCGCAACCTGCGCATTATTTCGCTTACGCTATTTACGATTACGCTGCTAAAATTATTTTTGTTTGATATTGTGGATATCCCGGTGGGCGGCAAGATCGCGGGATTCTTTTGCCTGGGCGTGCTGCTGCTGATCGTTTCGTTTATGTACCAAAAAGTTAAAAAGATTATTACCGATGACGCGAAGAAGCCAAAAGATGAATAAAGCGGCCTGGCTGTTGTGTTTTGCCTGCCTGCCTTTTGCGGCTTCGGCGCAGAAAGCATTTAAGTACGCGGCAAAGGTGGGGCCGGTAGACACATCAGGGTTTTATTCCATCACCCTGCAGCCGGATTTGGTGGCCAAAAGTAAGGCCGACCTGAGCGACTTACGGCTGATAGATGATAGCGGGCATTTTGTGCCTTATGTATTGGCCGATGGGCAACCGGCGTGGCTGGACAATTCTGTTCCTTATATTTCGTTTCCGGTTGTTCATATTAAGTCGTCAATGGACACGGGAACAACTTTCGTCGTCAAAAATACAAGCCCGACGCCAGTAGATAACTTAGACATAGAATTAAAAAATACTGCAGTTGAACGCACACTTAATTTGTATGGCAGCGACGATTTAGTATCCTGGTTCGTTATTAAAGAAAATATCCCTGTACAACAGGTGCTTTCGGTGAATGGCAGTCATTACAACCAGGAGCTATCCTTTCCGCCCAGCAATTACCGTTACCTGAAATTGCTGGTAAATGATAAGCATAAGGGCGCGATAAAGTTTTTGGCGGCAGGCACACATCAGCAGCGACCGTTGCCCGTAAAATACGCAGAAATTACCGGGGCGCAGTTTGTAAAAAAAGACAGTGGCAAAACGACCTATATTACAATTAGCCCCGGCGGCAATTATTGGATGAATAAAATCACCCTCAACGTCAAGGCTCCAAAATTTTATAGCCGAAATGTATCCTTATATGATATCAGCGGGCACGGGCGGGAATTATTGGCAACGGACGCGCTTAGGTCAGGCGATGGGGGCGTATTGACGGTGGATGTAAAAACAGGCAAGCTTTTGCTGGAGATCGAGAACGAAGATAACCCGCCGCTAAGCGTGGCAGAGGTGAATTTGTTTCAAACTGAGCGATCGATGTTGGCTTACCTCGACGCAGGCAAAGGGTACCAATTGCTGACCGGTGACACGGCTGCCGCATCACCCAGCTACGACTTGAAATTTTTTACCGACAGCGCAAAAAACCGCGCACTGAAAATAACCCACGACGCGGTGGTGAAAAATTCGCGTTATGTTGCCCCCATATCAGCGACGAAAACAACCAATGAGCGCAGCTTGATCATTTGGGCGGCGATAGTGGTGGCGCTGTTGTTATTGACGCTGCTGACGTGGAAAATGGCTGGGGAAGTGAAGAAGAGGGGATAAGCAGTCGAGATATTTTGTAAACCTAAAAGCTGTCAACTTTTTCAGGTCAAGACAGGCACCTTGCCTCCCTTATTATCAAAAAATACCAACTACGTGGTATTTGCCGCCATTAATTTTAGGCGTTAATTAGTCCTGTTAAATTATTCGGCAGCGAATAAAAATTTATACCGGGCAATTATGGAAAATATCTCCGTTAGTAAAAAATCGTCTAAATTAAATGGCGGGTATGCCCTGAGCAAGCCTTCGCTCAGGTGTTACAAATGTTCAACCGTGTTTCACTATCGCATCAGGCGGGGGTGGTTCCTTAAATATGTGCTGTTTTTTTTGCCGATAAAAATCTATTTCTGCGGGCATTGCGTGAAGAACCGCTATATCCTGCTATCTAACAGAAACGAAACCAAATACAACCCTGTTTAACCATCATTTAGTCGATACCATTTACCGCTATGAAAAATTCAAATCTTTTTTGCCCCCTATGCGGACAGACTTTTCATCACCGCGTTAAACGCAGCTGGTTTTTAAAATACGCGCTATGTTTTATGCCCTTCAGGGTTTATTTCTGCGAACGCTGCGAGAAAAATGTTTACGTACGGTTCAAAGATCAGCCTGAAATGTCGCATAAACCGGTCTGGTGATTTGGTTAAGTCAAAAGTCTTGAGTCCTAAGTCGAAAGTCAGGAAGCTCAAAATTGACTTAGGACTTAGAACTTTCGACTTAAGACTTATTATAGGCCATTTTCATGTACAAGCGTACCTCGTCGTTAATATCTTCCGGCGAGTACAGCCGTAAATGGTGGTTATAATCGCTGCTGCCGGGAACGGGTTTTATTTTGTTAAAGCAAAGGTTATCAGCATACGGCTGTTTGAAAGGGAAAACCACATCAACAAAGTTTTTACCCAACTGTATCACATAGGCAAACCTTGTCCGTGCGGCAAACGCGATCATGGATTTGGCAGGATGAACTGTCACCTCGCCAATAAGTTGAAATTCGTTCACCAAATGGTTAAAAAGCCCGATGGTAATTGCGCTTTTTCCATTCAGAAAATCGCCCAGCGCTTTGTCATTGCAGGAATGTGCCTGGTTGGTATTTACAAATTGCCGGTTACATAGCGGGCAGGTCCACATGGGGCTAGAGATTAGTTGAAGCAAATATCGTAAAAAGGTTAGCATCGAGGGCCTTGCCAACACATTTGGGACGGTTACCGGGCAAGGCAAACCTCTATGCCGGCCGTCCTTTCAGATACTTCTCAATAAGCGCAAAATTCCTTTTTTCATCGTCGGCTACAGCGTCCCTTTGCAGGTATTCAGCCCAGCCCGATGGCGTGCCGTCATAAATTTTGTCCCGCGCTTTCAGGCTTGCCCCTGCTTCGGTAAGCAGCCGCACACATTCGAGCGAGCTGGATGATACCGCCTGGTGAAGCGGTGTGCCATGACCGTGAAATCCGCAGGATGCTTCAGGGTAGCCATTTGGATCGATGCCGTGGTCTAGCAACAGTTTCACCATATCGGCATTACCGTAAAAAGCCGCGGCTGTAATAGCTGTTAATTGTTGCTGCCGGTTGGCAGATGAAAAAAGGCGCTCTATATTATCAGGCATATCTAAAACAGTTGCCGCCGCGAGCGTTAATTCACCTCCGCCTTGCAACTCCTGCCTGGCTGCCTCTAAATTTCCATTTGCGAGGGCGCCCAGGCCATTGCCGGGCCGTGCGCCCGCATCGATCAGCAAGTCCATCAATTTTAGTTGCACGCCGCTCTCACGCGGTATCCTGCCGGTAGTTACCAGGCCAAGTGCGTGATCGAGCTGTTCCTGCCAGCTATCCGCGACCAGCGACATTACCCGCTTAATCAGCAAGGCCGTTACCCCGGCAATATTTGGCGCCAGCCTGCCGTTGCGAATGGGGTTATCGGCAATAAACCATACCAGGTAAGGGTTCCTGAAATAGCCGCCACCGGGGTGGTTTAAGCGCTCGGTTACCAGGTAAGGATGTTCTTCTATCAGTGACATTAGCCCCGCTATGTCACCAGCCTCTATCGCCCCGACGGCGCTGCGAAACAAAGGATGACGAATTTCATTTGTCTCCATATCTAACGCTTATTCTGTTTTTAAACTCTTCACCGGGTTGGCCAGGGCAGCCCTGATGCTTTGGTAGCTAACGGTTAAAAGGG
>Ga0302140_10001713_pt1 | contig 28772 bp, 24 predicted proteins | sample I_Bog_E1_1_FD_202095 | JGI IMG/M metagenome (GOLD analysis project Ga0302140, IMG submission 202095) | Peat permafrost microbial communities from Stordalen Mire near Abisko, Sweden - I_Bog_E1_1 | ecosystem: Environmental > Terrestrial > Soil > Wetlands > Peat | place: Sweden: Abisko, Stordalen... | reverse complement strand
ATCAACCATCATTCCTGAAATCGTGCCTTCGGATCACGGCGGCGGCCGTGCTGCTGGCGGCGGTTTCCAGCCTGCATGCCGGCGATCCGAAAGCGGATGCCGCCACCAATGCCGTTCCCGCCGCGCCGCCGCCCGTCAAAAAGCAATTGACCGGCGCGGAGCTGTATTCGATGCATTGCAACCGGTGCCACCCCGAGCGGTACCCCACGGAGCGGACGGCCGCGCAGTGGAAGACCATCATGCTGCACATGCAGATTCGCGCCAATCTGCCGGGGAAACAGGCCCGGTTGATCCTGCAATATCTCCAGGAAAACAGCGGCCGCTGACCCGCATTGCCACCCCTTGACCCGATCATGAAGACAATCCATCAATCCGGCCGGCAGTTTTTGGCACTCGGCGGCGCGCTGGGTGCCCTGTGTTTGACGCAGCCCACGAATGCCAGCGCGCAGGTGAGCGCGGACGATTTCAACGCCTTGAAAGCCGTGGTGGCGAAATTGAGCGAGCAGATGCAGGGCCTGACGCAATCCAATCTGCTGGCCCAGCAGTTGCACGAGCAGGACCAGCAGCAGATCAAGGCCTTGCAGGCGAAACTGGCCGAAACCCAGCAAACCGCCAACGACGCCGAACAAAAGAGCACGCTGGCGGCGCAGACCCAGGCGCAACCACCGCCCCGGGCACCACTGGACGAGGCGACCGTCAACCATAACTTCCAGATTCTGGGCGACGCGGAGGTGCAATACGACAATGTGGATCATCAACACGGCGCGTTTGCGCTGGCCGACTTTGCGCCCATTTTCCTTTATCGCGGCGGCGACAATGTCCTGTTTGAGGCTGGCTTCGACACCACCCTGGGGAACAACGCGCCGGGCAGTGCCGGTTACACCACCACCTTCAATTTAAGCTTCGCGCAGCTGGACTATGTGGTGAACGATTATCTGACCCTGTGCGCGGGCGATCTGCTGCTGCCACTGGGCACTTATAACGAGCGGGGCGCGGGGTGGCTGAACAAGATTCCGGACAATCCGCTGGCGGTGGATGCGCTCATTCCCGGCAGCGGCGTCGGTGTGGAATTGCGCGGGGCGCTGCCGCTCGGTGAATCCGGCAGTCTTTTCAATTACGCGTTTTATGGCGTGAACGGTCCCGGTTCGGCGGATGGCTCCGGCAACGCCAGCGCCTTGGATCTTGGCGGCAACGTGGGGATCAAATCGGACGGCACCACCGCGAACCTGCACAACAACCCCACCGGCGGCGGCCGCCTCAGTGTGTTTGTTCCGTTCAAGCCGCATTATGACTTGGAACTGGGCGTTTCCGGCCAGGCGGGCGAATGGGACAATAACGGGAATCATCTCTGGCTGGCCGGGGTTTTGGATGCCGCCCTGCACTTGGGACCGAATTTCGAGGCCAAGGCACAGTACATGATCACTCGCTTCGGCAGTGACGACGCCGGCCTGGTCCGCCAACAAGGTTGGTTTGCCCAAGTGGGATACAAACTGTCCGGCTTGGATTTGGAACTGCCGGTGGTGAACAATCTGGAACTGGTGGGCCGCTACGACTCCCTGGTGGATGGGATCAACCCCACCAGCCGGCGGTACACGGTGGGTTATGTCTATTATTTCACCAGCACCCTGCTGTTTGAGGGCGACTATGAATTCATCAACACGGCTGATCCGACCCAGCCCTCCACCCAATTGATCCTTCAAATCTCCTACGGATTTTAACCCTGGCAACGCTTCCCCAACCATCTAAATACATTTATATGGCAGCCAATTCTACTTTTTTGCCGCCGGTTTCGCGACGGCAGACCCGTCTCATCCGGGCGGCCCTGACGGCAGCGCTGACGGGATGGATCGTCAACGGCGCTCTGGCCCAGGATGCCACGCCGCAAACCAGCGCGGCGAGCCCGGCCGCCGGTGCCCCCACCTACCTGCGCGATGTGCAGCCGATTTTCATGGGCAACTGCTCGCGTTGTCACAATCAGGAAACCCGGTTCGTGTATAACTGGCTTGATTACCGGACGGCCTACGCCGACCGCTGGGAAATCCGGCGGCGCGTGTGGGACAGTTGGCAGGGGTCGTATTACAAGGAACCCATGCCGATTGCCAACAGCCCGGAATCGCTGGCGCTCTCCGATCAGGATCGTCTGACGATCCGCAATTGGGTGGATGCGGGCGCGCTCAAAGGGGTGGTGCCGGCGGACAATGAAGCCCAGACCAAACCCGAACGCATCCAAGCGGGGCGGCGGCTGTTTAATTCCATTTGCGCGGCGTGCCATCAATCTGCGGGCCAGGGGCGGCCCAATCTGTTTCCGCCGCTGGCCGGCTCGGACTTTCTGAACGCGGACAAGAGCCGGGCCATCAGCATTGTGATCTTTGGCCGGCAGGGCGATGTGGTGGTGAACGGGCTGAAGTATCACAACAGCATGCCCTCGTTCCCGCTGACCGACCAGAACATCGCCAATGTGCTGACCTATGTTTACAACTCGTTTGGCAATTCCGGGCTGGAGGTGACTCCCGAGGAGGTGAAAGCGCAACGGGCGCATCCCCCCACGGCGTCCCCGATGCCGGAGGCCAAGAGCGAGTTTGAATGACTTGGGGAATTGCCGATTGCTGATTGCTGATTGCCGCCAGTCCCAGTGGCCAAAGTCGCCGGAAGGATTTTATGTTCAGAATCTTGCGATTTATCAGGCTGGCGTTTGCCGGGGTTCTAATGGTGGTTGGGGGGATGCTGCTTTTGGTCCGGTTTATTTGGGGCGAAATCGCGCTCGAATCCAGCTATAAGCACCGGTATGGGCCGGAGTGGAGGTCAGAATACGAACACGATCACGGCTCGCTCTCGCATGCGCACACAAAAATGGCCATCGCCGGTTTGAGTTTATTGGCGGTCATCTCGATAATATCCTGGCTGTATTGGCAGGCGCAGAACAAGCGCAGGCACCGTCATCGCCGGTGAAATGAAACGCAAACCAAGGCTTGGGCAGCCCCCTTTGTTTCTTGGTTCCTTGGTGGTTCAAACTCCGGTCACTTCTGCAACAGCTCCCGCTGCCAGTTCATGAGGCCGGGGGCGTATTGATCCCAGTTGCGGGCGAGGTCGCCCAGCACGGATTTGGGCGCGATGAGGGTGGGGTCGATGCCCAGTTCATGCGCGTGCTTGTCGCGCCACTTTTCAATTTCGCGGAAGCGCTTGAACTCGGCCTCGGTGGGCCGCAGGGAACGATGGCGGATTTTTTCCGGATAGCGTTCCGGCGGCACGGCTTGGGCGGCCAGGATGGCGGCGAACAAGTTCTCCTTGCGCCGGGGATGCATCCGCGGCGGGATCAGGTGTTCCACCGGCAGGTGTCCGGCCACGGCGGCGGCGATTTCCACCATTTTCTCGTGGGCCAGCACAAAGAACGGGGGGCGGTTGGCGGCGATGGACTCGCGTTCGCGCCAGTGCCAGAGTTCGCGCAGGACGGCCAGGGCGGGGCGCTCCAGAAAGGTGCTGCCCTTGATGCGCCAGACGGCGTCGGCATCCACCTCGACGGGCCGGGCGCATTCCTCCACGAGGCGGGCGCAGATTTCCTGATGCCAGCCGATCCGGCCCCGGGCGAGCAATTCCGCCTTGAGCTTTTCCTCCAGGGGCTTGAGATAATGCGTGTCGTTGCGGGCGTAGGCCTCCATTTTTTCCGTGAGCGGGCGCCGCGCCCAGTCGGCTTTCTGCGAGCCTTTGTCCAGTTTGACGCCGAGAAACTTCTCGACGAGGCTGCTCAGGCCAAACTGCCGCTCGCCGAGCAGGCGCGCGGCGAGCATGGTGTCGAAAATGGCCGCCGGCGTGAATTCGTGGTGCTTGCGCAACAGGCGCAGGTCGTAGTCGGCGGCGTGGAAAATCAGCTCGCGTCCGGCCAGGGCGTCGAGAAAGGGGGTGAGGTCCATGCCCGCGAGGGGATCGACCAGGCGGTCGCCCTGGGCGGTGCTGATTTGGATCAGACAGACTTTTTCGGGATAGGCGTGGAGGCTGTCTGCCTCGGTGTCCAACGCCAGCCAGCCGGCGGACTGCATCACCGGCAAAAAGGCAGCAAGTTGTTCTGCGCTGTTAATCACTCCATGGATTCTGCCGGATGCGGGGGCGTTTGAAAAGATTTCCTGCACGGCACCGAAAGATTTGAACGGCATGGCTGCTTGTCAAATCCAAGGCTCTGGTTTACTTTTTCAGGTAATGTCGTTCAAGCAACATCTAGTAATGGCGGCGCTGCTCGGTGGCAGCACGCCCTGGACCTTTGCCGACACCATCCAACTCAAGGATGCGTCGGCCATCACGGGCAGGATTCTGGCCGAAAAAGCCGACTCGCTGGTCGTGGACGTGGGCTACACGGCCCTGGTCATCCCGCGCACCGCCATCATGGGCGTGAGCAAGGCCGTGGCCGCCGCCGCGAGCGTGGCCAGCGCGGGCGACACCAATCTCAGCAGCGTCGCCGCCGGCCAGTTTTATTCCGCCAGCACCCGGCCGGTGACCGCGCGGGATGTGAGTTCGCTGGTCAAGCAGATCGGCGAGGGCGTGGTGCAGGTGAAAACCCCCGGCGGCCTGGGCTCCGGCTTTTTCATCAATGAAGACGGCTACTTGATCACGAACTTTCATGTGATTGAGGGCGAGACGGAGATTTCCGTGGAAGTGTACCAGCAGCGGGACGGGCACCTGGACCGGGAAACCTACAAGCAGGTCAAAATCATTGCCATCAACAAGTTTCACGACCTGGCGCTGTTGCACATCGAGGACAAGGGCGCGCCGAAGTTCAAAGCGGTGACGCTGGGCAGCTCGGATGCGTTGAACGTGGGGGATGGGGTCTTTGCGATTGGCAGCCCGCTGGGCTTGGAGCGCACGGTGACCCAGGGTATCCTGAGCACGAAGACGCGGCAGATGGAGGGCGAACTCTATTTACAGACCAGCACCCAGATCAATCCCGGCAACAGCGGCGGTCCGCTGTTCAACCTGGCGGGCGAAGTCGTGGGGGTGACGAACATGAAGATCACTTTTGGCGAAGGCCTGGGCTTTGCCATTCCGGTGGAATTGGTGCGGAGCTTTCTCGATCATCGGGATGCATTCGCCTATTCCACAGATAATCCGAACAACCCGTTTCGCTACCTCGAACCGCCGAGCCGGACCAAACAGAAGGTGGAAGCCAAATAATTCAATCCGGCCAGCCACGCTGCCTCCCTGAAAACTTTTCCAATGACAACCAAATTTTTGTGTCTTTCCACGGTCGTACTGTTGCTGGCCGCGACCCGGTCGCCCGCCGCCATTCCGGCGGCGGAGAATCTGCTCCCGGCGGACACGCTGGCATTTTTTGCGGTGCCGGATTGTGCCGCTGCCCGCATGGCGGCCAAATCATCGCCCGCCTGGATGTTTTGGGGCGACCCGGCCATGCGACCCTTCACCGACAAGCTGGCCGCCAAGTGGAATGAGCAGTTTGTCGAACCGCTGGAGCACGACTTGGGGATCAGGGTCGGCAATTTTACGGACCTGCCGCAGGGACAGTTTACGATTGCGGTAACGCTCAACGGCTTGAAAAGCACGCATGACGACACCCCGCCGGGCCTGCTGCTGTTGCTGGACGCGAAAGGCCGGAGCGATTTGCTGAAAACCAACCTGGCCGTGCTCATGAAGAAATGGACGGCGGCCGGGCGGGCGTTGCGCACCGAGGAAATTCACGGTCTGGCGTTTACCGTGGTGCCGCTGGCCAGCAACGACTTTGCCGGGATGATGCCAAAGAAGGCACCGGTGTCAGAGCTGGGCGCGGAGCCAGCCAAGCCCGAAAAGCCGGGGGAGATCTATTTCACCCAATTTGAATCGCTGTTGGTGGCCGGGAATTCGGCCAAAGTGGTTGAGCCCGTGGCCGCGCATTTGACGGGTGGCAGTGTGCCGGCCCTGGCCGAGCAGGCGGGGTTTGCGGCCGACAAGCTGGCCCAATTTCGGGAGGGGCCGCAGTATTACGGATGGTTTAATGGCAAAACCTTTTTGGACCTCCTCAGCAGCCAGCCAACTGATGGAGAGGAGGAATCGTCGCCCTTCCCCGGACTTTCGATGAACAAGATTCTCGTTTCCGCCGGCTTGAGCGGGATCAAATCCATCAGTTTTGCGCTGCGGGAAGCGCCGGATGGCACGACGTTGAAGGTGCATCTGACCGCGCCGGAGGCTGAACGCACGGGCTTGACCAAAATCCTGGCGCTGCCGCCCAAGGATGCCAGCGTGCCCCAGTTTGTTCCGGCCGATGCGGTGAAGTTCTCCCGCATCCGGCTGGATGGCAAACAGACGTGGGCGGAGATTCAAAAAATGGTGGCGGGTATTTCGCCGAGCGGCGAGACGGGTTTGAACGCATTGATCAACATGGCCAATTCGCTCGGACAGCAGAAGACGCCGGGGTTTGACATTCGCAATGATTTGTTCGGCAATTTGACGGATGACATTATTTCGTATCAGAAACCTTCCGGCGACAGCCCGGGCGAGCTGCCGGAAATCTTCCTGATCGGGGTGGTCAATGCGGACACCATGATCAATGCGGTGAAGATGCTCACGGGCATAGGCAATCCGCAGGACAGCGAATCCAAGCCGCGGGAATTCCTCGGTCACAAAATTTACAGCCTGGGCCTGAAGCCGACGCGGACTGCCGGCGGCGGGCAACCGCAGGCGCTTTATGTTTCGTCCAGCGGCGGCTACCTGGCGGTGAGCAAGGACATCTCGATCCTGGAGGAGTTTCTGCGCAACGCCGACGGGCAGAACAAAGCCCTGCGCGACAGCCCTGGTCTGGCCAACGCCGTGCAACATCTGGGCGGGACGGGGGGCGGGTTATTTGGCTACGAGAACCAGCGCGAAACCATGCGCAGCGCCTTCAAGGTGGCCAGGAGTTCCTTTACCGCGGAAGCCACGGCCAAAGCGTTCCCGGCGACCCGCGACTGGCTGGATTTCAGCCTGCTCCCCGACTTTGACACCGTGGCCAAATACTTTTACCTCTCGGCGTTTGCCGGCAGCGCCAATGCGGACGGCCTGACCTTCACGGCGTTCACCCCCCGGCCGCCGCAGTTGAAATAGCCGGGATTTGCAATTTGCAATATAGGATTTAGCGTCTGCGGTGAAATTTACGCGGGTGTGGCCTTTTTTTCGGGCACCAACCGGAGCAACAAATCGTTGAGTTCGAGGAGTTGCGGGGGTTTGGCCACCAGCACGTCCACGTTGGGCGCGGTTTCCCCGTCCTCCTTCATCATGGAACCCCAGCCGGTCATCATGACGATGGGCATTTTCGGGACTTCGGCCTTGATGGCGCGGGCCAGTTGATGACCGTCCATTTTCGGCATGCCCAGGTCGGTGATGATCACTTCATAGGCCTGACCGCTCTGCTGGGCGGAGCGGAATAAAGTCAGGGCCTCCTCCCCGCCGGCAGCGGTGGTCACCTGGTGATTGAACTGGGTCAGGCAATCATTGAGCAGTTGCCGGATGGTCTCATCATCATCAATGCACAGCACCCGCAGGGAACGGGGCGGCTGGGGCACCGTTGCCACGGGGACGGCCAGTTCGGTTTTCGGGTGCAGGGGGAAAACAAGGCGCATGCAGGTCCCCACGCCAGGGGCGCTTTCCACTTCGATCTGGCCATCGTGCCGCTGCATCATGCCGTAAACCATGGCCAAGCCCAGGCCGGTGCCGCCGCGCAGGGATTTGGTGGAAAAGAACGGCTCCAGGCAGCGTTGCCGGGTCTTTTCATCCATGCCCACGCCATTATCCCGCACCTCGAGGAACAAGTGCCGTTCGTTGCCGCCTTCTTTCTGAATTTCCCGGTGATAGGTGGCAAACGTGATGATGCCCCCCCGGGACAGGGCGTCCACGGCGTTGAAAATGAGATTGATGAGCGCCTCCCGGATTTCACTGGGATCGGTCATCAATCCCGGCAGGGGGCGCTGCAACTGCTGTTGAAACTCGATGGCAATGCCGTTGCGCTGGGAGATGTCACGCCAGCGGGGGCGCGTGAGCTCAATGACTTCCTGAATGGTTTCGTTGAGGTCCACTTCCGAAAGCGATTCCGCGCCGGAGCGCCGGCGGTAAAAGGCGCGCATGCGCGCCACGATTTGCGCGATGTCCTCGCCGGACTGCTTGATGATTTCGAGGAAATGGCGCGCGTTTTCGGACAGTTCCGGCTGGGATTCCAGCAGCAGCTCGGAATAGGCAACCACCGGGGTGAGCGCATTATTGACGTCATGGGCCACGCCGCTGGCCATCTGCCCCAGCGCCCGCAGGCGTTCCTGCTGGACGACCGTTTCCTGGGTCTGCCGCAGTTCATCGTAGGCTTTCTGGAGGCCATCGGTCACGCGCACCTTGTCATACAAGCTGCGGTACTGTTCCTCGGTGGTGATGATTTTGATCTGCAACTCCTCTTTTTCCGAGCGGACGGCCGCGATTTCCGCCATCGTCTGCTCGTTGGCATACCGGATCTCCTCCAAGACCAGCACGATCATGCTGATGGCGATGAACAATTGGAGCACCGCCGCGCCAAAAAATCCATCGCGGTAAAAGCCGGCGTTCTGATGTGTCAGCGGATAGCTGACCTGGTACAGGCCCCACAGGAAAAAGCCCGAGCCCAGCATGCCTGCCCCAATAAAGGGCATGCTTTTCCGCAGCCGGAAAAAGCAGACGGAGACAAACACGCTGCTCAACCCGATCAGAATGAACACCGGCAGCTCCATTTCCAATCGCCGCGCGCCCCGGTCAGCCGCCTCTAAAATCACATACGGACCGGCGAAGATCCAGACCGCCAGAAAAAGCATGAACAACCCCAGCGGCCGCTGATGGACGGTCATTTTTAGAAAACGCAGGCTGCCCCATAACAAGAACACCGAGGAAATGGCGACGCAACATTGCTGGAGCTGGAAGGCGAGGTCCTCGGGCTGGCTGTCAGGAAATTCAAAAACGAGGGTGAGCCAGAGCGAATAAAACAACCACGCCGTGGTCCAAGCCGTGAAATAGTCCCGTTTGGTGTAGCGGTTGAGGTAGTAAAACAACCCGACAAGCATCCACATGCTCATAAGCGACACGATGAGTGCCGCCCGCAGGTATTGCCCTGAGACATCTGAGAGGTCCAAGCCCAAATAATTCATTGCGTTCACCAATAGTAAAGGATTCCGCCGAAAAAAACATGGCCGACTCTGCCTGGATTCAGAGCATTGTCAGGCGATGCGTCGAATGTTACAGGACCCACCGGGTCTGTCAAAACTTCTCGGTCCCACTGGACGGTGTCAATGGGACCGCGCGCATGAAAGCATGTTGCATGCCATGGGCTTTGTCCACGACTTCAAAAATCTTCAAGGTCTCATTCCTGAGGATAGAGCAGGATGCGGTCATGCACCAGCACCAGGAGGTCGTTCTTCTTGTGGCCGGTCATGTCACCCACCACGCATTCGCGGGGTTCCGGCAGCGCGTTTTGCACGGCGCGGAAGGTATGCTGTTCGAACACCTGCCAGCGGTCGCCGGGGACCAGCTTGCGCGCTTGATCGAAGAAAACGAGGTCAATGTAGTTTTTGGCCGTTTCCATGAAGATCAACTGTTTGCGCCCGCCGCCGGTCAGATCGCCGGCAATAAGGTCGTTCAGATAGCCGTCGCGAATGGGCGTGTCATACTCATCGAGCTTGGTGAGATTCCAGACCTCGCCCGAGAGGGGCAGCCAGGCGACGGAATTCTGGCCGGTAAAGGCCACGGCCGGCCCGCCCAACTTGATGCCCTGCACGCTGGCGAAGCCCGCGACGGGCAGTTCCAGGTTTTTGACCACTTGCCAGACGCCGTTGGCGTCGCGTTCGGAAAGGGTCAGTTGCTTGTGTTCGGCATCCAGCAAAAACAGGGAGGGGACGGCATTTTTGCCGTTGGCCACGGCGGCCAGGCTCACAATGCGCGAGTCGCCGGCCGCGCCATTGATCTGGTCCTTGACCCGGAAACCCCAGGCGGGAGCATTCGTGGAGCCGGGCAGCTTGGGCTGGGGTTCCAGCACCACGGCCCGGACGAAATTCTTTTGGGGCAGAAGCAACTCGGGTTTGCCGGTGCCTTCCACATCGGCCGCCGCGAGCCAGGGCTGTTCCATGGCACCGCCGGGGGGATCCACGTCCAGTTCGTCAAATTTGCCATCCTTCTTTTGCAGCAGGATTTTGATTTTTTCGTAGGGGGTGAGAATCACCAGGTCCGCCAAGCCATCCTGGTTGACGTCTTGAATGGCAAAGGTGGTGGGGTTGGATTTAAAGCTGTCGCTGAGTTTTTGCGTGGTGGTTTTGCCGTCGGCGGTGCGCAGGACCAGCGAACGGGCACCATCCTTGTCCACAATGACCGCGAGCACGGGCTTGGCGCCATTTTTCAGCACGCCGGTGGTCATAACCAGCGGTTTGCCATCCAAGGGGAGCGGCGTGGGGAACGGGAGGCGTCCGTTCTTGTCGAACTGGGTGACGGCCACGGAATTCTCGTCCCGGCTAAGCAGGAAAATCGCCGGATGACCGTTTTGATTCCAGTCGGCGGCGGCGATTTGGGAAACCCCGGCGAGACAGGGAAAGGTTTTGGCCGGGGCGAGCGAACCATCCGCCTGCTGGAGGCTCACGGAGAGCTGGCCGCTTTCCGGTTGGGCCACGATGAGGTCGGTCAGGCCATCGCCATCCACATCCGCCCATAAAATGCCCCGCTGGGGGATGTCGGTTTTGTTCAGGGGGAGGATTTGGAACTGGCCACTTTTGAAGTCGCCCGAGAGCGTTTCCGCCGGTCCGTGCGTGAACTGGGAGACTTCGGCGCGGCCGGTGGCCTGCACAATATTGATGAGGTAATTGGTGGTGTCCCCGGCCAGGTTGTCCAGCCAGAAGGAGCGGATGGGCTGCCCCTTGAAATAAATCTCGGGACCGAGCTGGCCGCTGGTATTTTGGAGGCGCACCCGCACCGGGGCGGCGGTGTCGAAATCCACATAGACCAAATCATTGCGGCCGTCGCCGTCCACATCACAAATCTGCACCGCCTTGGGCGTGCCGGAATAAGGAATCTTTTGGGGTTCGGCAAACGTATGGTTGGTCTGCTGGGCGAGGAAATAGATGCAGCCATTGTCGCCAAGCAGCACCAGGTCGGTCAGCCCATCGCCATTCAAATCGCCGGACGCCAGCGCATTGGCGTCGAGGCGGCCATCATCAAAATGCCAGCGCTTGGGTTCACTCCAGCCGTTGGTGCCGAGGTTGTAGCGCACCACCAGGTCCTTGCCGTCGCCGAAATAGGCGAGATCAGGGCGGCCGTCGCCGTTCAAATCGGTGACGACGAGGGCGGCCAGACGTTCATCCACGGGAATGGAATCAATACGGAAGCGCGAGTCGGGCGGCAATTCGTTGAGCTCCAGCTTGCGGGCCGACGCGAAGTCCACGCGGTTGGTCTTGCCAGTCTGGTTGTAGAGCAGGTTGATTTTGGAGCGGAGGTTATTGGCCACCACGATGTCGTTGAGGCCGTCGCCATCGAGATCGGCGACATGCAGGAGGGAAATCTGCTGGTCGATGGGAAAGATCTCGGGGCCGGAAAAGCCGAACAAGTTCGTCCCGGTGGCGGCCGAAGCGGGCAAGCCCAGCAGCAGTGCGGCCATCGTCGTGGAACAACATTTTTTGAGCCAATGCATGTGGAAAACGTGCCATTAGCCGCCGACAATGGCGAGATTATTCCAGCCAGACTTGATTTATTCCGCCGGTAACTTATTGTGTCAGCTCCGATATGGAATTAAATAATGACGAAATCCGCCGCTATTCGCGGCACCTGATATTGCCGGAAGTCGGCCTGGCGGGGCAAAAGAAGTTCAAGGCCACGAGGGTCTTGTGCATTGGCGCAGGCGGTCTGGGCTCGCCCATTGCCATGTACCTCGCGGCGGCGGGCATCGGCAAGATCGGCATCGTGGACTTCGACACGGTGGATTATTCCAACCTTCAGCGGCAATTGCTCCATACGGATGCCGATGTCGGCCGCTCCAAGGCGCAATCCGCCAAGGAAACCCTCGCCGGCCTGAACCCCAACTGCGAGGTTGTGCTCCACCATACCCGCATTTCCTCCGAGAACGCCCTTGAGCTCATCCGGCCCTACGACATCGTGGTGGATGGCACGGACAATTTCCCGACCCGCTATCTGACCAACGACGCCTGCGTGCTGCTGAAGAAGCCCAATGTTTACGGCTCCATCTTCCGTTTCGAAGGGCAGGCCAGCGTGTTTGCGCCGCATCTGGGCGGGCCCTGCTACCGCTGCCTCTATCCCGAACCGCCGCCGCCGGGCATGGTGCCGAGCTGTGCGGAAGGCGGGGTGTTGGGCGTGTTGCCGGGCATCATCGGCTGCATTCAGGCCACGGAAATTTTGAAGCTCGCCCTCGGCAAGGGCACCTCGCTCATTGGCCGGCTGCTGTTGTTCGATGCGCTGGACCTCAAGTTCCGCGAATTGAAACTGCGGCGCGATCCGCAGTGCCCCATTTGCGGCGAAAACCCGACGATCAAGGAATTGATCGATTACGAGACCTTCTGCGGCATCGTTCCCGAACCGGAAAACGCCGGCAATCCAGACGAGGTGACCGTGCAGGACATGAAGCGGGCGCTGGACAACCCCGCGCTGGGCATCAAGGTGGTGGACGTACGCGAGCCTGACGAATTCGAGATCGCCAAGGTGGCGGGCGTGGCGCTGCTGCCATTGAGCCAGATAAACGAGCGGTTCACGGAACTGGACCCCAACCAGCAGTATTATTTGCATTGCAAGGCGGGCGTGCGCTCCCTGAAGGCGTTGAATTTCCTGCGCCAGCAGGGGTTCAAATACCTCAAGAGCGTCAAGGGCGGCATCTCCGCGTGGTCGGAGGAAATTGACCGTAATGTGCCGAGGTATTGATGTGTGCTGCGTGATACGTAAAGCAAGCCAGCCACATCACGCATCACGCATCACGTTCTGGATCAGATGGCGACCGAGTCCTCCTCTGGAGGGACTTTCGGCCCCGCCTCCCGGAGCTTTTTCAGCGCCGCCTCGGCCGCCTCGCTTTCGGCGGCCTTTTTGCTTTTGCCCATGCCCTGGGCCAGTTCCACCCCGTCGTGCAGCACGGCGCAGGTGAAATCCCGGTCGTGATCCGGCCCCACGGCAGAGATCAGTTGATATACCGGCGCGGCCGGTGATCTGGCCTGCAGGATCTCCTGCAATTCGCCCTTGGGATTCTCAATCCCCGCCGGCAGGATCAATTCCTTCAGGTCGGCGGTGAACTCCCGCAGCACAAACACTTGCGCGGCCGCAAAGCCGCCATCCAGAAAAATCGCGCCCACCAGCGCCTCAAACGCGTCGGTCAAAATGGAGGGCCGGGTGCGGCCGCCCGTGTTTTCCTCTCCCCGGCTGAGGATCAGATAATCTCCCAGGTTGATCGCCCGGCCATGGTCGGCCAGCGACCGCGCATTCACCAGGCGCGCGCGGGCCTTGGTCAGCAACCCCTCGTCCGCCGCCCCGAATTTGAGGTAAAGCTGCTCTGATAACACCAGGCCCAGCACCGCGTCCCCCAGAAATTCCAGCCGCTGATTGTGGGGCGTGGACGCATTTTGCTCGTGGGCAATGGAGGAGTGCGTCAGCGCCAGACGGAGCATTTCCTCGTTCTGAAACGAGTGCCCGATGGATTGTTGGAGGGTGGCCAGATCAGGCATGGCTAAAGCATGGGTTTACATTCCGGCCGGGGCGACACCCCCGCCGCCGGTTGCCCCAGAATTCCGTCAAACCCGGAAATGTCATGGTTGGGAAACAGATGCGAAAACCCCATGAGCATATACGCGCAAACATGTTTGAACGCGGGTTGGAAAGGCCAAGGCACGCAGGCTTGGAAGCCTGCGCTACAATGGTTTGTGTGATTTTGACCGACTTCACTATGAAATATCCGGGCAAATGCCCCCGCCCGCGCCACCGCGCTTAAATCGCAAATCGTAAATCGTAAATGGAACATCCCCAGTTTCATAACGCCTCGACTTCAGCTGCCGTTACCTCATCGGGTGCCGCAGGTGCCGTCACCGCGCTGGCGGGGGCGGGCGGATTGGCCGCGGGCACCGGGTTTTCTGCTGGCGGCGGCTCGCTGGCAGGCGCGGACGGGACCGTTGGGTCATTCGCGGATGCCAAGGGGGGCAGCCCGTGCTCCAGCAGTTCCGCGACGTCTTGCTGGACGGTCTCCAGTTGGTTCAAATGCAGATTGGGATCGGGGATGGTAAAGATGTCGCCGGTCTTCTGCTGTTCATACACAAAAATGCGCCGGCCTTCACGCTGGATCTGTTCCTTCACGCGCAACAGCCGTTTGCGTTCCAGCATCACGGCCAGAATATACGCGGCGGGTTCGTAGCGCGGCTCATTGCGCTCAATGAGCTTGCGCAGCAGGGTTTCGGCGTTTTCCTTCTGGATGGCCTCCGGCGGCTGGGCGGGCGGAACCTCAAAAACGCCCTGCCAATGTGAGACATAACCTGTGCGCTCGCGCACGCCGTTGCCAAACTGGCTTTGCCAGCACGCATCGCAGACATCCATGCGGCTCAACTGCTCCGCCTGATCATTCGACAACAGCGTATGGTACGCCTGCCGGTCGGCAAACGGCTTCGTACAGGCGCTGCACTGGTGCGCCCGCGACTGGATGTTCCACTCGTTCATGGACGCAGGATCATGCCACAAAACGGACCGCTTGGCACGACGGAAAATGCAGGGGGCAGTCCGGCCAGTCCGGCAGAGTCCGGCAATTCCATGAGGTTGAACGATGCCACGCGGGTCTGGAGACCGGCGCTCCCAAACGGCTAATGACGAATGTGAAATGACGAAAGCATCACCACGCACGAATAAGCACGAATGCCCAAATGCCTCGGCAGCCTTGACCTCAATCCCTCCAGCCTTACCATTCCCCCCGCAAATGTTCATGACCCATGAGCCTTTATTCCCTCAGCCCTGAAAAAGAAAGCCAGCTCGCGCAGCGCATGGCGGCGCTCGGGGTGCGCGAAGCGGACATTGAGGAGACGTTTGTGCGCTCCGGCGGCCATGGCGGCCAGAACGTCAACAAGGTGGCCACGTGTGTCATGCTGTTGCATCGTCCCACCGGGGTGCAGGTGAAATGCCAGACCACCCGCCAGCAGGCCTTGAACCGTTTCCTCGCGCGCCGGATCCTGCTGGACAAGGTGGAAGAGAAGCAGAACGGCTTTGTGGCCGCCCAGCGCGCCGAAATCGAGAAAATCCGCCGCCAGAAACGCCGCCGCTCCCGGCGCGCCCGCAACAAAATGCTGGATGACAAGTCCCGCCAGGGCGAGAAGAAGAGCGGGCGCAGCCGGGTGAGTCCAGAGTGACCGATTGAATCCGCCCTGGAAAGGCGGGTTGGGAAATCGGCGATGCACCGCCAATGATTTTCCCGGTCGGGGCGGCAACCCGCGAATGCCTCCGCCGGCCAAAACGCGCGTAAATTGTAAATCGTAAATCGCAAATCCCCGGCGGTTTGTGCTTTGGGAATGTTGGCTCCGGGGGTATGCTGTCCAAGTAAAGATTTTTCAAATCTTAAATAAGAAGTATATGAAATCCGCCTACGAGCTCGCGATGGAGCGTTTAACGCAGTCTTCCCCCACCCTTAAGCTTTCCGCCCAGCAAAAGCAGGAACTGGCGGAGCTGGACTCGGAATACGCCGCGAAAATCGCGGCCCGCGAAATCGCGCTCCAAGGCGAGATGGCCCGCGCGGAAGGCGATGCCGCCGCGGCGCTGCGGGAGCAACTGGCCACCGACCGCCGGAAACTCCAGGCCGACTTGGAGGACAAGAAAGAGCGCGTCCGCCAAGCCGGGCGCTGATCGGGGCAAGGTCCGCTTGCCCGGGCGGTTCCAGCCGGCAAACTTCGCCCACTAACAATTATTTGGGTAGCGGCAGGAGGTAGAGGACGTGGACCATGAGGCCGGTGGCCACGGTGCCCAGAATCATGGCGGCAAACCACAGCGGCTTTTTCTTCACGATCAGGCACATGGCCCCCATGGCGATGGCCACCTGGAACAGGGTGCAGGCCAACCCCATCCTGCTGGAATGCTCGGCAACCTGGGTGGCGTGGTCACGCGCGGCGTCGCGTTTGCCCTCCAACTCTTTCGCTTTGGCGGTGATCTCATCCTTGTCCTTTTTGTACTGCTCCACCTTGGCCTTCACCTTGGCCGTAACGGCGGCATCGGGTGACGGGGCCGCGGCCAGATGTTCCAGCTCCAGCTCATAGAGGTTTTGCCGGATGGACTTGGCCTGGTACTGCGACCAAAGGTCCGAAGCGAGGGCCTGGTTGTAAGTGGCTTCGTTCATCTCCTTCAAAGTGCGGGTGGAGAAGCCCCCGCCTTTGAGGGAGGCCATGGCAGCGAGCACGGCAATGACCACCATGGTGAGCGAGACGTATTTGGTCCAGCCTTCGCGCCGGGCCTTTTCTTTGTCCGCGACGTGTTCCGCGCGCAATTCGGCCACGAGCGCCTTCAATTCATCTAAATCGGAATTTTGCATAAGAGCGATTTCTTTAAGGGATTGTGCCGCCGGCCAACCGGCCCAAACGGGGGTTTAGAATATAAAACGCAAGGCGGCTGTCCAGCCAAGGATTGCCGCGCCTTACAACTGCCTGTGGACGAGTGCTTAATAAGGGAAGCGGCCCCGACCAGAAGGGCTAAAACCAACCCAATTCGTGATCAGTCAGTGGTGGTCGGCTGGGTCGGGGCCGGGTTCAGCCAAAACCTGACGGCGGATTTCCAAGCGGGCCTGTTCGAGCAGTTGTTGCGGGGTGAGGCCCCGCCGCCGGGTTTCATTCATGGCCCAGTGCAACAGCCGCCACATTTGCCGGATGGGGATGCCTTCCGAGGTGAGCGTCAAGGTGGTGCCGCAGGCACAGTTGGCCATGGCCGTCGTTCCCACCGGCTTGGTCGGCTGCCAGTCCTTGGCTTCGGCATCGTAGGAGATGGTCGCGCCCACTGGCGTGGTGGCCTGGACATATTCGCGCAGGGTTGCAAACCGGCGGTGACAGTTGGGGCACTCCTTGGGAAAGAGACCCTCCAGATGTTTGCGCATGAGGCGGATGGCTTCAGGGTCAGTCATAGGCGGATTATTGCACGCGTCCGGAGAGGTCGATGCTCACGGTGGGCAGGCTGGAGCCAGCGCCCAACACCACCGGACTGGCCAATTGTTCAAAGCGATCCCACCAAGCCAGCCGCGCCTCGGGAGGCCAGTCGGCGGCGGTGGGCAGGGCCAGCAACAACGCCCGTAATTCCACGGCCGAGGCGGGCCGCTGGTCCTTGTCTTTTTCGAGGCAGCGCATGAGGATCTGCTCCATTTCCGGACTGATCAGATTGGCGGTGCGTTCCCGGAGGGGCACCGGCGGCGTGGTCAGTTGTTTTTCATGGACCTCCTCAACCGTCTCGGCGTCGAAAATGAAACAGCCCGTCAGCAGGAAATACCCGAGCGCTCCCAGGGAGTACAAATCGCTGCGGGGATCGGTGGGCGCAGTGTCCCGCACCGCCTCGGGCGACATAAACCAGGGCGTGCCCTCCAGGACCCGTCCGCCACTGCCATTGCCATCGCCGCCCTCTTTGCCATCGCTGGCGGGCACCGAGGCGGTGGCTCGATATTCCCGGACGAGCCCAAAATCGAGTACTTTCACGCAATCTGCCAGGCCACCCCGGCGGCAGAGGAAAACGTTCCCGGGCTTGATGTCGCGGTGAATCAGTCCCAGGCCATGCGCCTCAGCCAGGGAATCGCAAATCTGCGCCAGAATGTACGCCACGCGGCTTTCCGGCTGGGGACCAAAGCGCACCACCAAATCATGCAAATTCACGCCGCGCAAATATTCCATGGCATAATAAAAAATGCCCTCGGGCGTGTGGCCGTAATCATAGACCTGAATGGTGTTGGGATGGGTCAACTGACACGTCAGGCAGACTTCCCGCTCAAACCGCGCCACGGCCTCGGCATCGGCGCGGCCCGGCAGCAACAGCTTGACGGCGGTATCGCGCCGGAGCAAGGCATGCCGGGCCCGGTAAACCACGCCCATGCCGCCCTCGCCCACCTTTTCCTCGAGCGTGTACTGGCCCAACTGCTTCAGTTTCAGTTCCGCCGCGTTGAGGCGCTGCCGCCAGGCAAGGTTGGCATAGGAAAAGACAAACAAGCCGGTGGCGCATAACAACAGGAACAGCACCAGCACCACAAACACCAGTTGCAGCACGCGCAGCGGCTGATACGCCTCATCGGCGTTGATTTGCGTGGCCACGCCAAACCCAAATTGCGGCAGCCAGCAGGAGGCCCCCACCACCGGCACCCCGCGATAATCCCGCGAGGGCTCCACGACGACGCGGTTTTCCCCATCCAAGGCGCTGGCCACCAGCCGGATCAGCGGTCGCGCCCCCGCTTCCTCCGTCGCCAGCGGATAGCCCTTGGTCAAGTCGCCGCCGGGGTCTTGCAGGCGCAGATTCAGCGCGGAAGTGGTGTTGGTTTCGTCCAGCAGTCCCAGTTGTTTGAGCTGCTTTTCAAACCGGCTGTGGGAAACCAGCAGGCCGGTCTGGTCAAACGCGTAGGTCTCGCCGGAACGGCCCGACCGCGCCACGGACAGGATGCGTGAGAATTCCTGGTCCGGTTTGATGATCAGCGCCAGGGCGCCGATAATGCGCCCGGCGTCATCGCGCACCGGCGCAGCCACCTGCATATAGGTCACATCACCCCGCCGCCGGACGGCAGTGGGCTGGACGCGGGGGCGGATGCGGCGAAAGATGCTGCCGGGGCGGGTCTGTTCCAGAAGGTTTTGCGCCATCCGCTGTTGCATGAGCATCTCCGGCCGGAAGGGGGTTATGATCACCGGCTGGCCGGTGGCGAACAGTTCGGCAAATTGATTCGTGTGGGCATCGGAAACGGCGTTGTTGCCAATCAGACGCGGCCGCGCGGAATTGGCCACCACCAGGAGATCGGTGGTCACCAACTGGGCCACCTCGTAGCCCAACTGCACCAAACGCGGCCGCGTGACTTCCACGAACGCCGCGACCTCATCGGACGCGCGGAAATCGCGCCGGGCGGGTGGCACGGACTGAAAGATGGCGGCGGCCGACCGCCGCACGGCGGGATCATCCGCCAGCGCCATGGCCAGCCGGATTTGATTGGTGCTCCAGATGCCCAGGGCGGTCACGTTGGCGTTCAAGGTCGCGCTCAATTGCGCGTCGAGCCCCGCTTGCACGGTGCTGCGCAACTGGCGGTTGCCCCACCAGCCGAATCCGGCCACCAACCCGGCGATGACCAGCGGCAGCACCCAAATCGGCAGCTTGAACAGTCCCCACATAATTTAGTTAGGAAAACTAACAATAATCGTTTTCCGCCCCTGAGTCCAACACTCTCGGGCGCACGGGCCCGCACCCGCTCTTTCGGCAGCCGGAACCATGCAGTTAAAGATTAATCAACCACGGCACAATGGTGGCACTCAGGGGGCGAACGGCCGGAGCCGTAACGATTCAGTAAAAAGAATATCAACCACAGATGGACACAGATAAACACAGATGAAGAAGTGTCAGAACGTGGTTCTGGCCCGGATTTTCGCCGGTCACTAAATGATGCGCTTTACGTGGTGCTGGAAGACCACGTTTTTTATCCGTGTCCATCTGTGTCCATCTGTGGTTAAAAAATCTTTTACTGCCTGGATACGGCTGAGTCGCGGTGCCGGAAATCACCATTTTATTTCATAAATTGCCAACCGTTTTTGCTCGCGACCCGGGACGCATTTTGTATGTTGCAGGCATAATTTTATGCAACCAACTGGTGATATCGCTCTGATCGGTCTGGCCGTCATGGGCCAGAACCTGATTCTCAACATGAATGACCACGGCTTCACCGTCGTGGCCTACAACCGCACCACCGAGAAGGTGGATCATTTCCTGGCCAACGAGGCCAAAGGCACCAAGGTGCTCGGTGCCCATTCCATCGCCGAGATGGTGGCCCAGCTCAAGCAACCCCGCCGCGTCATGATGCTCGTCAAGGCCGGCAAACCGGTGGACGAATTCATTGAGCAACTGATTCCCGCGCTGGCCCCCGGCGACATCATCATCGACGGCGGCAATTCCCTTTTTGAAGACACCAACCGCCGCCAGAAATACGTCGAAAGCAAGGGCTTGCTGTATATTGGCACCGGCGTGTCCGGCGGCGAGGAAGGTGCCCGGCGCGGCCCGAGCATCATGCCCGGAGGTTCGCCCGCCGCGTGGCCGCATGTGAAGGACATTTTCCAGGCCATCTCGGCCAAGGTGGAGGACGGCACCCCGTGCTGCGACTGGGTGGGCGAAGCCGGGGCCGGCCATTACGTCAAAATGGTGCATAACGGCATTGAGTACGGCGACATGCAGTTGATCTGCGAAGCTTACAACATCATGAAGACGGGCCTGGGAATGACGGCCGACGAAATGCACCCGGTGTTTGCCGACTGGAACACCGGCGATCTGGACTCCTACCTGGTCGAAATCACCCGCGACATCCTGGCCAAAAAGGACGAGGACAACACGCCGCTCGTGGACAAGATTCTCGATACCGCCGGCCAGAAGGGCACCGGCAAATGGACCGTCATCAATTCCCAGGACCTGGGCATTCCGATCACGCTCATGGCCGAGGCGGTTTACGCGCGGTGCGTGTCGGCCCTGAAAGACGAACGCGTCAAGGCCGCCCGCAAATTGAAGGGCCCCCGTCCGGCCCTCACCAGCATCGCCGCCGATCCGGAAAAGAAAAAGGCGTTCATTGCGGATATCAAGAGCGCGCTGTACGCCTCGAAGATTGTCAGCTACGCGCAGGGTTACATGCTGATGCGCGCGGCGGCCAAGGAATACGGCTGGAACCTGAACTACGGCGGCATTGCGCTGATGTGGCGCGGCGGCTGCATCATCCGCTCGCGGTTCCTCGGCAAGATCAAGGAAGCCTACGACCAGAACCCGAAGCTTTCGAACCTGCTGCTGGATGACTATTTCCGCGGCGAGATCAAGCAGGCCCAGAAAGGCTGGCGCAACATCGTGTCCACGGCCGCCCGGCGCGGTATTCCGGTGCCGGCGTTCAGCACCGCCCTGGCGTTTTTCGACCAATATCGCGCGGCGGTCCTGCCTGCGAACCTGCTCCAGGCCCAGCGCGACTACTTTGGCGCCCACACATACGAGCGCGTGGACAAGCCGCGCGGCGAATTCTTCCACACCAACTGGACCGGCCGCGGCGGCACGACCAGCAGCAGCACCTACACGGTATAATTCCTGCGGCTGCCAAATTCCAGGCGCGGACCGCGGTCCGCGCCCTGGTTTGCGCCCAACGCTTCTCGGCCATGGCGATCTGCTTGCAGTGGGAAGCCGCCGCAGACCAGGCTCGCCAAGGAAACTTCACCGAAGCCCAAGCCCGAAAAGTCGTCTCCGATATCGCTGAACGGGCGGGGATGGGGCCGATTGAGTTTTCCACTACAGAGAAGTTTTTGACTGATTGGATCCAGAGCAAGGATGTGACGAAAGCCAAGGGAACGGCAGCACGCTACCGCTACGTGGTTGATTCGTTTGTGAAGCATTTGGAAAAGCGTGCAGCCGCCAACATCGGCAATGTCCGCCCCTCTGACATTTCAGGGCTCAGGGATCAGCAGGTCAGGGATGGCAAGTCAAACGGAACCGCCAACATGGTGGTAAAGACCCTCCGGATTCCCTTTAACCTCGCTCGCCGGCAAGGGTTGATTCTCTCAAACCCGGCCGAGGCTGTCGATATGCTGCCCGTAGACCGCCAAGAGCGTTCAACATTTAGTCGGGAGCAGATCATTCAGCTATTGGGGTTGCGGATACGGAGTGGAAGGGAATGATCCTGTTCGGGGCCTGTCATGGTCTCCGGTTGGGGGATGCTGCTAAACTGACTTGGGAGAATATCAATTCGGAGCGCCAGTCCATCATCCTCCGGCAAACCAATCAAGGGGTGGCCAAAGAAATCCGTATGAAGTTTTCTGGCCACAAAAGCGCGGTGCATGAGCGATACACCCACCATGAATTGGAGGCGCTGCGCAAACAGATTGAAAAGGTGCCGAGTTTCCAGAACAAGGAAGAGCCTGGGCAAAAAGCGCCATGACGAGAAGTGGTCGCGCGCGGCCACACATTTGAGCGCCGACGACACGAAGGATTCGATCAACAAGCTGCCGGATGTGACAAAATAGCCCGAAGCCGATTTAACCCGGCCCTCAAAATGGAAGCTTGAAACTTTGAGGGAAACGTTACTGAAGTTGCCAAAGCTTTCGTGACAGGCAATTCATCATGGTTCCCATCCCTCCCAGCGCAGTGGCAAACGTAACCGAGGTGACCATCTGCTTCCGGTACCTTGCAACGACAATTATTCTTCACTGTGGTGAATTTTAATTGTCGTTCGAGGACCTATTCTCCCTGGTTTGGAAACCATCGTCAAACCGTTCAAGTTTCCGGCCAGCCCGCACGAATATAATGTGACCGCCTTGCGCGAATGTCCGACGCCCGACGCCTTGCAGCTTTGCGACACTCCCGATAAAGCCGCCGAATACTGGCGGATGCACATTGCCACCCATCAGCATTTTAACCTGGACTGTGAATGTCTGGCCGTGCTGGTTTTGAACACCCGCCGCAAGGTGAAAGCCATACGGCGATTTCCTGCGTGGACGGATTTTTCAGCCGTTGGGTATGACACAGACTTCTGTATCCCCTATCGTTGGGAATATCCCCGGTCTTGCGGTGGGATATGAATTTTACACGAACAACAACCGCCTGCTGCCTGCCGATAATGCAGATCCGTCAATCAAAGCCTACGCCGGAGGAGGCATCGCTTCCACAGTTGCCGATATGGCCAAATGGGACGCTGCGCTTTACACAACCAACCCGTTGAAGAAATCCAGTTTCCAGCAGATGTGGACTCCGGTTCACTTGAACGACGGAATGACTTGGGAATATGGCTTCGGATGGGCTGTTTACCGCATCAATGACCACCTGATCGTTGCACATGGCGGTAATTTTACCGGATTTTCATCTTCCTTTTATCGTGCCGTGGATGACCGGCTCAGCGTGATTATGCTGGATAATCGGTTCAATTCCACTGACGCAACGGCATCATTGGCGCAGAAGATTGCGAGGCTCTATGTCTGGGAAGGGCCGGACTACCAACCGATTCCAGACAAAGAGCCAGACATCACCGCGCGAGTGCGGGGCATCTTGAACCAATGCGACGATGGGAAATTGCGTGCCGCCGACTTTACGGCCCAAGCATGGGCAAAGTTATCGCCGTGGCGAGAGCAGATGCAAGAAGACGGGAAGCAAGACGGCCCGCCTCTTTCTTTGACCCTCGTTGAGCATACCGCGGAAGGTGGCGAGCAAAGCTACCGTTTTCAGATTCAATACCAGTTCGGCACGACGCTGCTTCATATCGTCTTTGACCAGCAAAACAAGATTGCTGTCTGGAAAGTGGAAGATGTTGATCTGAAATAAGCGACTCTGGCCCACAACAAAGCCCACGATAGAGCACCCAGATAATGCCGAGTTGTGAAAAATGAAACGGGGTGAATTCCTGGCTTTTTTCAGGATTCACCCCTTTGAACTCGGCATAATCAACTACACGGCACAATAGCCATTATGCCGAGCTCGGCATAATGGTTATTTTTATGCGTGAACTGTCAGTTCAACTGTCAGTGAAAATGCCAGTGCTAGTGCTGAATTGCGCAGATTAACGATAGTATTACGGAGCTGCGATCCTTTGACCTCCCGCTTGCGCCATTTGAAAGGTTTGGCCTTGGGATTGTAAACGGCGATGAATGCCTCAATGGCTTGGCGCAGTTCGGCGACATTCTTGAAACTGGCTCCGCGCAACGCCTTTCTCGACAGGATGCCAAACCAGATTTCGACCTGATTGAGCCAACTGGCGGAAGTGGGGGTGAAGTGGAAATGCACATTCGGATGCTGGGCCAGCCAAGCGTCGCATTGCTTGTGGGTGCTATAGTTGTCGAGAATGACATGCAACTCCCGTTCTTTGGGCGCGTCGGCCACGATTTGATCCATGAATTGCAGGAACTCCTCTCGTCGTTTCAATGTGGTGGTGGCGGTTTGAATCAGTCCCGTGGCCACTTCCAAGGCGGCAAACAAATTGAGGGTTCCGTGCCGCTTGTAAGTGCTTTTGCAGCCCCGGACAATTTTGCCGTTGTCGGTTTCCACATAGCCAGTGTCCAATGCCTGGATGTCCGTCGCCTTGGCGGCAAACTCTTTGTCTGTGCTGACACACCAGGAGCGTTGCCGTTGCAGGCAAATCCCTTCTTTGCGCAACACCCGCCACACCGCATGCACCGAACCGCTGAGATGGGCTGCCACGGCGGGGCCATCCCAGCACGCCTGACCTGCGGGCGGGGGTTGCTCTAAAACTGCCAGCACACGGTTGCGGAAATCCTCGCCATAAACCCGCTTGGCCCCGGGTCGTGGCGCATCGCTTAATCCGGCCAACCCGCTTTGGGCGAAGCGCTGCCGCCATTTGATGACGGTATTGGGGCGGGTGTGGCATTCGCTCGCGATGATTTGAACGCGCTTGCCTGCCAAACAACCCAATATCATGCAGGCGCGTTCCACGGTTTGTTTGGCTTCGGTCCGGCTCGCAGCCAATCGCTGCAAGGTTTCCCGGTCCTCCGCACTGCAATTGATCTGCGGCGCAGTGCGTGACATGCGGTGCAGGTTATATTATATCGCCTGTCTATGCAAGTAAGCACTAGGCATGAAAAGTAATGAAAAGTTTTGACGAGTAATGACGAATTTACCTTGATTTTACAAGGGTTTTCGCTATTTTATTGATGTTCTGATATGGGTTTGCAGACTGTGTCCATCTGTGGTTGAAATTCTTTTTTACTGAATCGTTACGGTTTAGAAATCCTTGAAATCACCTTCGAGGGGGATTTCGCCCCGCCGGGCGACCTCCGCTTTTCGCGGTGCGTGATGCCCGTTTCCCGAATGGCCATTGCTGGAATGCCCGTTGCTGTAGGCGGCTTTCCCCAGCGCCACCACCTGCCCTTTAGTGGTAGCTTGGCGCACTGATTTGGGCGATGCCATTGAATCCGCGCTCCGGTTCGTGTCGCCCACCAACCGCGTCAATTCGCTGACGGCATCCTTCATCATGATGGCCTGGGAATTCAACTCCTCGGCGGCGGCGGCGCTCTCTTCGGCGCTCGCGGCGTTGGACTGTGTGACTTTGTCCATCTGACCCACTGCCGTGTTGATTTGCGTGATGCCCTGGGTTTGCTGGCGGGAGGCGCTGGCCACTTCCGAGGCCAGTTCATCCACCTGCCGGGCTTTGGCCACGATTTCATTGAGCGCCTGCGCCACCTTGCTGCTGATATCCACACCGAGTGCGGTCTTGCCGATGGCCCCCTCAATCTTGTTGGCGGTTTCCTTGGCTGCCTGCGCGCTGCGCTGGGCGAGGTTGCGGACCTCATCCGCCACGACGGCAAAGCCCATGCCGGCCTCACCGGCACGCGCGGCTTCCACGGCGGCATTCAACGCCAGAATGTTCGTTTGAAACGCGATTTCATCAATGGTCTTGATGATCTTGGCGATGTCGTCGGACGAAACCTTGATGGCTTCCATGGCTTGGTTCATGGCGCGCATGTCTTCGGCCCCCTTGTCGGCGGCCGTCCGGGCTTCCCGCGCCAAGTCGTTGGCTTTTTGGGCATTCTCCGCGTTGCTCTTGGTCATGCTGGCCATTTCTTCCAACGAGGCCCCCGTCTCTTCAATCGAGGCGGCCTGCTCCCCCGATCCCTGCGCCAGCATCTGGCTGGCGTTGGACACCTGGTCGGCCGCCTGGTTCACTTGACTGGAATTGTCATTGAGATCGCGGACCAAGCGGCTCAGAGACCGGCGCACAAAGTTGGAAATAAACGCCACCATCACCATGGTCAACATGGCGAACGCCACACTGGCGGAGCCCAGCCATTGGACATACTGGCGGATGTTGCTGAAGCTGGTCACGGTCAAACCCGTGCGCTCGTTGGCCACTCCGGTGCAATAGGTTTTGACCTGTTCGGCGGCGGCATTGAGGTCGGCGACCTTGGCGGGCACCTCCTGGTCGAGAATCTTCATCGCGCCGGCAAAATCCTTGTCCAAGGTCGCCCGGATGCGGCCCATGGTCTCAACGTAACCATCCAGGCTCGCGGTCAGGGCCACGACGTGCTGGTGGCCTTCCCCCTCGGGATAAAGTTGTTTGAGCTGGCCGATGATATCCGCGTTGCGCTGCTGCACCGCATCGGTTTCCGCCAGCTTCGCGGGCCGGTCCTTGTCCTGGGCAAACATGATCTCAAAGGAATGCAGCCGGTACACCGCCAGATTCTCCTGCAACGAAGCCAGCAGCCGCAGGCTGGGCAACCCCTCCTGCTCCAATCCGTTCGTGGCCTGGCTGCCGCGCTGGCAGGCGCGCCAGAAGACAATGCTTTGGAACACCAGCACCACCAGTAGCAGGAGAATGAGGCCTTGGATGAGCTGAAAACTGGTTTTAATTGACAGGCGATTGGAACGTTTCATGGTAATACAGCAACCGGGTCGGGCTTTTCGACCGACTCCTGGCACCAAGGTGTTTCTCGTGTAATCATTTAGAGCGACAGGGCTTCTCCGCCCTCGATTTCCTCACCAGGACCAATATTGGCAGCCCATCCGGACATCCGCATGGATGCCGTCCTTATATCGGATAAAACCAGCCATCCTTTAGGTCTATATTCAGGTGATTCGCCATGAAACCAACCAGCGAGGCAAACGCCTGAACCACTAAACCCGAACTTCGAAGTTGGGGAATATCGCTGGCCGCGGTTGTGGCTGGACATACTACGCGTGCGGCCACTTTGCGCGCGGCCGCCAAAAAACCCTCGGACCTTTATCGTGCGTTCGTGGTTTTCCGCGAGGGCGCGGAAAACCACACGCGGGGCGCGTGGGCTCCCCGGACCACTTCGAGTCCACTAAAAAGTCATTTGACTTCGATTTTTTTCACGCCGGTGAGCGCGGCATCCGCCGGCACAATGGCGATGGCCCCCTTGGTGGAAGCCACGAGCGCGACCAGCGCGGCGGCGTCATCGGCCCGTTTGGGTTCCTGGCCGCGACCGGAAAACGCCAGCCGTTGCCAGAAGGTCTTGAACGAGCTGCTGTCCATGCCGCAGGCCTGCTGCAACGCCGCATCCGTCTTGTCCGGCAACACGGCAATGATCACCGCCTGGCCGCCGTCCCAATACTTGGTCTTGGCGGTGTAAATATCCTTGAGTTGATCGGCGGTCAGGCTGTCGGCGGCCACACTGGAATTGACGATGACCACCGCTCCATCCAGCGCCAGGGCGCGCAACGAACCGGCGCACAACAGCGCCCCGAGCAGACCGAGTTTGAGCAATGAGGATTTCATGATCAGTTAGTATGTAGGAGTGGGTTGCGGGGTGGACATTAAAAACTAAACGTGCTTTTCACCGCCAGCATGAACCAGATATTGTCGTTGCGCACGGGATTGTCCCGGTTGTCCGACAACTGGGCGGTGCCGTGGATGCAATGCCCTTCGATTTTGAAGACCCACCAACTGGTGGGGTCAAAACGGAGGGACAGCGCGGCGTCTTTTTGAAAGCCATCCGAGGGCGTCGCGCCCACCCCGCCCCGATGCGTGAGATCGGCGTAGTATTCGGAGTAGTACGTGCCCACACTGAACCAGCGGTTGACCTCATAAGCGGCCCCGGCATACCACGTATCGGGATGAATCTTCGCGGTGGTGATGTGATTGCCTCCCAAGGTGATGTCATAGTCCACGGCGGAGTTGTAGTACTCCGCCTGGAAGGTCCATTTATTCACAACGTATTCGAGCGAGTAATGCTGGGTAAACGGGGAGCCTTCCGCCCGAACCCCCGCGACGGTCTGGAACGTCAAATCCTGGTCGTCATTCATCGCCACGCCCACCCGGAAGCCATCCAATGGCGTGTACCACCACAGTTGCCCGCCGACAATTTGCGGCGAATTAAAGTAGTTCAATTGCTGATAGGGGGGCAGGTTTTCCTTTTGAATGGCGAGGCCACCATCCAGTTGGGGGCGCTGGAGGCCGTAATACATCTGATAGGCCAATCGGCCGCCAGTACCCAGATGAAATGTGCCGAATAGCTCGCCCCCGTCGGCGGTGGTGTACATGTCGCGCCAGCGGGCGTTATACATGCCCTGCGGCAGCAGCACATAGGTGCGCGCCAGGTCCAAGTCCTGAATGTCGTTGTAGATGCCTTCGGCCCGGCGAATCCGCCCGGCGCGGACACCAATATAGTCGTTGAAGGTGTATTCGGCCAGGGCGTAGTCCAGCACCGCGTCATACTGGCCGGCCGCGCCGACATCGTAGGTGAACCCCTGCGCCGCAATGCGCGTGCGCGGGAACGGATTGACGGACATATTCACACCGGCTTCGGTGAACTTGAACGAGCCGTTGCGCGTGTTGTTGGCCAGATAATTATAGTCGCTGGAAGCCAGATATCCCTGGCTGGCGAAGCCGTGGAAATCCAAGGGTGGCATGTTGGTGCCAAAATAGGTCAACGGCACTTCCAGGGCCGAAGCCGTACCGGCAGCCATGCTCGCAGCGGTGATGGACAGGGCAAGTTTGCGCTGAAAATAGTGTGTTGTCATAATAGAATTGTCTTTCTACTAGCCTAACTTCCCCGCAGATTTGCGAAAAGGCCAATAAAATTGATGTTTCGTCGAGTTTGTCTGGCTACATTTCTTGTAACTGGCTATTTATCAATAAATTATACAACTGTGTATTTTACAGGGTTTTG
>Ga0302140_10001712_pt1 | contig 28774 bp, 20 predicted proteins | sample I_Bog_E1_1_FD_202095 | JGI IMG/M metagenome (GOLD analysis project Ga0302140, IMG submission 202095) | Peat permafrost microbial communities from Stordalen Mire near Abisko, Sweden - I_Bog_E1_1 | ecosystem: Environmental > Terrestrial > Soil > Wetlands > Peat | place: Sweden: Abisko, Stordalen... | reverse complement strand
ATTTGTGTCTTCCCGAAAATGGACCCCTGACGGCAAAGTTTGGAGGGCCCAGGTTAATGCCCAGAAGAACGGGCACGAACCTGGGGCACCGAGGACGTGTGGTCTCAGAGCAACTAACCGCAATCCGGGCGGATTAGCCAGAATGGCCGTGGTTTCTATTTCGGGACGGATGTCGAAAGCAGTTCGCGAAGGGGCGCTCCTGCAAAATGCAGGGCTCGCTGCAAAACGCAGGGGTCTAAAGTTGACCGCTGGTGGGATCTGAGGGCAGAAGTCTTTATCTTGCAACAAAAGGGCGACATGGTGGGAAATGCCCAATACGTGCATTTAATAAGGATGCAAGCGGGCGCGGAAACGCGCCAGAGTTCAGAGTGGCGGGATAGAACCCGAGAGGAGGGTTTATGTCGATCCTGTTCGTGCTACTGATGTTCTTGCTGATCATCAGCGTCCGATATTTTATTGAACCGAAAAATGAGCCGGTTACGGAAATGGAAATTTTGGCCAAGGCGAAGGCACCGCTGGTGAAGCGGGAGTTTGGATTCGAGATTCCGCAGAACTACTGCTTTCATCTCGGACACATGTGGATGAGCAAAGAGAGCAGCGACGATGCGCGGGTGGGGGTCGATAAGTTCACCACGAATCTGCTGGGGAAGGTGGAACACATTGCTGTGCGCGGGGCCGACCGCTGGGTTCGCCAAGGACAAAAGCTGGTGACGATCAGAGGGAACGGAGCGAGCATCGATCTGGTGTCGCCGGTGGAGGGTGTGGTGACGGCGATTAATGAGGATGCGCTGCGGGATCCGAGTTTGCTGACGAAAGATCCGTATGAGCAGGGGTGGATCGCGATTGTGAAGTCGCCCGACCTCAAAATTAACCAGAGGAATTTGATACAAGGTGCGATGGTTGCGCCGTGGATGCAGAACAACGTGACGCGCCTGAATGGGATGTTGGCGGGTCCGGCGCCGGCGTTGATGCAGGATGGTGGCGATCCGATTCCGGGATTACTGGCGCAGTTGGATGGGGAGTTGAAGCAGTCGGTGATGAAGGAGTTCTTCCTATCGTAACGGGGTTTGCCACGAACTTGGGAAAGAGGAAAGGAGAAAGCGATGGCAACCGCAGAAGCAATCCAGAGCAGGGCAATTCTGGTCGACATCACGAAGTGCATCGGATGCCGGAATTGCGAGCAGGCCTGCAAGGAAATACATGGCTTCCCGAAGGCGACGGAAGCGAAGCTCTCGGCGACGGCGCTGACGGTGGTGGAAGAACACGGAGACCACTACGTGCGGAAGATGTGCATGCACTGCCAGGATCCGGCGTGCGCGTCAGCGTGCCTGGTGGGCGCGCTGAAAAAGACTGACGCGGGTCCGGTGACGTATGACGGGACGAAGTGCATAGGTTGCCGGTACTGTCTGGTGGCTTGTCCTTTCAGTGTGCCGCGCTATGAGTGGAACAAACTCGCACCCTATGTGAAGAAATGCGATATGTGCGCGGCGCGGCAGGCGAAGGGAGAAGTGCCGGCGTGCGTGGAGGCGTGCCCGGTACAGGCGTCGATTTCCGGTAGCCGAAACGAAATTATGGACGAGGCGATGCGGCGCATTCTGAGCGATTCGAAGTATGTGAAGCACATCTACGGCAGCGACGAAGTGGGCGGGACGTCGGTGTTCTTTATCTCGGATGTGTCGTTTGAAAAGCTGGGATTTGACACCGTGCCGAAGCAGGCGATGCCGATTCTGACGGCGAATGCATTGGGCGATGGACCGACGGTGATTCTGGTAGGAGGCGCGCTGCTGTCGGGCCTCTACTGGATCACGCAACGCCGGGCGCTGGTGGCGCTGGCGGAAGCGCGGGAGAAATCTACCAAGGAAAGGGGTTGAGTTATGACTGGCCTGGGAGCGATTGGTATTGAAAAGACGGTTGCGGGAAAGCCTGCGGTACGATTTCCGCAAATCAGTTTCTGGCGAACGGTGGTGGCGTTAATTTTCGCGGCTGGAATTTACTCGATGTATGCGCGGTTCGCACTGGGATTTCAGGCGTCGACGAATCTCACCGATCCGCAGCCCTGGGGGTTGTGGGTTGGGTTGGGAACACTGTGCGGCGTGGGACTCTCGGCTGGTGGGTTCGCCATCGCAGCATCGGTTTATCTTTTGGGACTGGAGCGCTACCGTCCGATTCTGCGCACGTCGGTGCTGATCTCGTTCCTGGGATATTCGACAGTCATGATTGGCATGTTGTATGAACTGGGATTGCCGTGGAGAATCTGGCATCCGATTGTGATGTGGAACCGGCATTCGGTGTTATTCGAGGTGTCGTGGTGCGTGATGCTGTACAGCACGGTGCTGGCGCTGGAATTTTCGCCGGCGCTGATTGAGAAGATTCCGTTTGTAAGAGTACGAGAGATGTATTTGCGCTGGCACCATAGCATTCTGATTGCGCTGGTGATGGCGGGGACCCTGCTTTCGTCGATGCACCAGTCGTTTCTCGGCGGGCTGTACCTGATCACGAAGGGGCGGCTGGATCCGCTGTGGTACACACCGTACCTGACCACGATGTTTTATCTGTCGGCGATTCCGGCGGGGCTGGCGGTCACGATCATGGCGATTTACTTGTGCGTGCGGTCGCTGAATGCTCGCGTAGATATGAGCATATTGAGCGACGTGAGCCGGGTGATTGGGCCGCTGCTAGCGATGTATGGAGTGTTCCGCGTCGTGGATCTGGTGAACCGCGATGCCACGCGCTATTTGTGGATGTGGCGCGAGGAGACGCTGCTGTTCTGGCTGGAGATTGCGCTGCTGGTGATGATTCCGCTGGTGCTGTTGAACCAGGAGAAGGTGCGAAACAATCCGTTGTTTTTATATTGGACGAGTGCGGTCATCGTGATGGGTTTCATGACGAACCGGCTCAATGTTTCGATCACCGCGCTGCAGAGCAGTTCGGCGGTTTACTACACGCCGAAGTGGACGGAATTTGCGGCAACGTTTGCGACGATCACGGCGGCGGTGGTGGCCTTCCGATATGCGGTGGTCTACCTGGATATTTTGCCGAAGAACCCGCCAGCGCAAAGATGGATAGTGGCGACTCCGCCGGCCGAAGCGTAAGCTCCTAGCTTTCGGTGGGCAGCCCCGGACAAACTGTTCGGGGCTTTTTCGTTGGGACGAGTTTAGAGGCGGAGTTTTGAGGTTCGGGGTTCGTCCAAGTTACTGAAACGAAGGAGCAAAGAGCACGTTCGTCACTTGCGGCTTGGGCGGTCAATGAGGCATCCTCAGGAAAATGCGGGAGATAGGCCATTTCGGGGATGTAGGCTGGCCGGAGGGCACTCCTGAGGCGATTTGTGGCCAGGTCGCGCAGATTTTTCGCGTGCGAGAAATGGAAGTTGCGCTCCTAGAACTTCACGGGAGAATGCTGAATTTTCTGTATCCGGCGGAGTTGAAAACTGCGGGAGCGATACCTTTGGCGAGTTCGTCGGTGGCGGCGCGGACGGCCCGGACAAAGCATGCCGAGCTTTTCAACGGGTTCGCCGAGGTGAAGCATTACAGTATTTTCGAACTGGTGAAGCTGGGAGATACGGGGCTCGACGATCAGGTCATTCAGAAGCTGATGTCGGCTCCGGTGGTGAATGCGAATGGAGAGGTGGTTGGAGTGATTCAGGTTTCGCGCAAGGCGCCGCGTCCAGCGGCAGCGGGGCCTGACTTCACGGCAGAGGATTTGGAGAAGCTAGTGTCGGTGGCGCGGGCGGTGGGGAAGATGATGGGGAAGGGTAAGGCAGTGGGGCAGAGCGCAGGGTAGGTGCATTAGTGTTTGGGGTGGTACTCGAAATTCACTAGGCCGTCACGATAGTCGAGCTTCACGTCGAGCAAGCGGAGCATTCCATAACCCAGAAAGCCGGAAACCTCGGTGCCGATGTGGCCGCTCACGTTGGATAGATTAAGAATGACGATGGCCGGATCTGTTTGCTGAAGATGTCCGAAACTCAAAGTGGCTTTGCCACTATAGACGGCTTTCGCTTCGCCGCTCAGACCCCGAACGCGGAGTGCGTCTTCCTCGGGGACGATGCTGTCTGCTTTGAGGCCAGCGCGTAGCGAGAGGGTGTTGGTAAAGGCACCTGTGTCAAGCTCGAAGAGCAATGCTTTGGAATCGTCCACAAAAGTCGGCACTAACATGGCGTGGCCGATGCGGTACACCTTGGTCCAATCAGCCATTTCTGGAGCGATGTAACGATCTTTGAAGAAATCGTCCCAAGCGCGTACTGGAGGATTCGAATCCGATGCGTTTTTTGTCGGGTTGTTGGAAGACGAGTTCGTGGAGCTGTCTTCCCGTTCCAAGTTCGCCGGGATATCTGGTTCGCTGATCAGCGATTGCGGAGCAACTTTGTCTTCCGGCCGTTTGGGTAGGGGGTTTCCTGTTTCGTCGATTCCTAGATATTTCAAGAGGGAACCGCGTGGAACTAAGGTCCGTCCCGTGGAGCGAACGGCTTCCAACCTGCCTGCCGCGAGTTCGAACCAAATCTTTCGAATGGATAGCCCGGAGGCTGCCGCTGCTTCTGTGACCGAGAACGTTAATTTTTCAGGTTGGTGTGCCATGACGCTCCTTTGCAGAACTATTCACTTGCATCGTGCGTCAAGATGCACTAGACTGCAAGAAGAAAGTATGAGTCTAGACGCACAACTCGAGATTACGAAGTTTCAGAGTCTAGCCAGAACTGAGACGGCGGAGATTGAAGGCGAGTGGATCGTGGGACGGTTCGGAGTAAAGCCGCTCGTCATACGCAAGTCCAGCGTGCTTTGTGAGCAATTGGCCAATTGTCCCGACTCTCCGGCGGAAATACTAAAATTCACGCGGAAGTACGCGCCCCTAGTGAATATCTCGATGCTCGATTCTGATTGTGCGAGAGGAGAATTTCGATTTGCTTTGAGCGAGTGGCGTGCATGGCAAACGACCTTTCGCAATGACTGGCGCTCAGTTGTCGGTTCGCTCAGTGAATGGAACGAGCAAGAAAAAGTGTGGTCCTTTCCCAAAGGCTCGCGCCTGTTCTCTTCCGAAGGTGGAAACGTTCTAGAGTTAGAGAATTTTCTTGATTTGGCAAAGCTGTGCTTCGGCTCGCTTCCGTGGTCACAACTCCGTATTTGTCCTTCGCCGGAATGCGTGCGGCCCTTCTTCGTTGCTGAGCGTAGCCGGGAGACATTCTGCAAAAGCGAAGCGTGTAAAGCGTGGAATGAGCGTCAGAGAAAACTAGCGTGTTGGAACCGAAACAAGGATCGTTATCTCAAAACAAAAGGGGAGAAAACATCATGACCGACGAAACGAAGCGCAAACTGCCACGCGGAATTCATCAGCTACCAGACGGACGGTTCCGCATCTACGTCACGCGCCAAGGCAAGCCAGTACGGCTCATGGTGACGTGGGAACTGCTGAAAGAATTGAAGGTCCCGGTACCGCCGACGCGATTGCAGCATCCTGGCTTAGAGCTAACTAAATCGGCGCTCGTGAAACTGCAAAGCAAGGTCCTCGAAGAAAACCGGACTGGCGCGATGGAGGCCAGCGCCAAGTCAAAAATCAGTGATCTGCTGATCTTGGTAGAGCAAGATTTTTCCCGAAAAGGGAAGAGAACATGGGAGCACGCCAAGGCCCGTTGGGAAAATCACCTAAAGGCTCACTTCGGCGCTGTCGCGGCAAATTCTTTGACCACGGACACGATTGACGCTTACATTTTCTCTCGCCAAAAAGAGAAAGCGGGGCCAGCTACGATCAACCGAGAAATCGCGCTAGTTAAGCGGATGCTCAATTTGGGGATGCGCACAAAGCCAGCGAAGGTTTTGAATGTTCCGTATTTCCCTCATTTGGAAGAGCCGGAAGCGCGGCAAGGATTCTTAACTCAGACGGAATACGACTTGCTCCGACAACACGCCTCTGAGTTGTGGCTTCGTGCACTGCTAGCCGTCTATTACACCTTCGGTTGGCGGAAGAATGAGGCGCTAGGGATGCGCGTGCGTCAGGTTGATTTGATGGAGGGAACTATCTCGCTGCCGCCTAGCCAGAGCAAGAATAAAAAGCCGCGTATTATCGCCATGACCTCCGAAGTCAAAGTCCTGATCGCGATGCTAGTGCACGGCAAGCAGTCAGACGATTTTGTTTTCACTCGCACCGAGGGACGTTACAAGGGCCAACCGATCCGCGATTTGCGCAATGCCTGGGCTGAAATGTTTAATGCAGCCGGAGTCGAGCCTAGAAAGATTCACGATATGCGACGGAGCGCGATTATGAACGGCATGGAACGCGGGGTTGACCGCGACTCGATGAAGAAAATCTCCGGGCATGTCACCGATTCAGTTTTCTCCCGGTACAATATTCAAACGCTTGATCGACTGAGGAAAGCCGCTAGTCTGATAGAGGCCGGAGTGATGACAACCGACACTAAAACCGACAATCCGACAAGCGAGCCGAAAAACGCATTGAAGCAATCGTCACAAAATGACGGTTATTTGATTACGCAGCAATAACTTGCAAGATCATGCCCGGATGGCGAAACTGGCAGACGCACGGGACTTAAAACCCCAGTGATCTGCTTATTCCTCATGTTATGTCCTTGTAAACAATAATTTTATTGATATGATTTCAAAGCGGGAATAGCTTCACATTCATTACACATTTTCGAGTTCTCGCGCCACTTCTCACGAGGAACGAAGATGACCGAACACCACACGATCCTGGGCGGCAAAGTCCACGTCTACAAGCGCCCAAACAGCAGCTTCTGGCAGTGCTCAAGCTTTTCCGCGGGCAAGAATCGCCGCACCAGCACGAAGGAAGACAGTCTCTCCAGGGCCAAGGAAATCGCCGAGGACTGGTACCTACGGCTGCGCGGAAAACTCCGCGGCGGAGAGATCAAGAGCGAAAAAACGTTTCGCGAAGTGTCTGAGCACTACCTGTGCGAGTTCGACATCATGACGCAGGGACAACGCAACCAACGGTATGTGGAAGGCCAGCACTGGCGATCGACAGGGCGCCTAGTTCCTTTCTTCGGGGACCTGGGTATCTCAGAAATCACGGCTGGAAAGATCCAGGAATACCGACTTCAGAGATATCAAGAAGCCCTGAAGAAGAATGGCAAGCCACCAGCGCATAGCACGATGCATCAGGAAATCGTGACGCTCCGCCAGACTTTGAAGACGGCGCTCCGTCACGGATGGCTTGATCGACTCCCCGATTTTTCTGAGCCATACAGGAAATCACCCAAAATCTCTCACCGGGCATGGTTCTCACTAGAAGAATACAAACAACTCTACAACGCGACACGAAAGCGAGCGCAAGAGCCGAAGCGACGAGGCTTCAAATGGGAGACGGAGCAACTTCACGACTACGTGCTCTTTGCGGTCAATACCGGATTGCGGCCGGACGAGGCCTGGCGGCTTCAGTTCCGCGATGTCACGATCGTTTTCGAAGAGGATTTGAAGAAGACGATCCTGGAGATCGTAGTCAGGGGAAAGCGTGGCGTTGGATATTGCAAGAGCACGCCGGGTGCGGTGTTGCCTTTCAAGCGACTTCGAAGCCGGCTCCGCCCGGCGCGCATCTATGGCGCGAACGCGCCCTCGGGAACGTCCGACATATCTCCTGTTCCCAGCGGACAATGGCGCACGCCCGAACCTACGGATCTGCTTTTTCCCAAGTGGCAGCGAGAGCTTTTCAAAACGATCCTCGACGAGGAAAAACTCCGCATCGACCGTGAAGGCCAACCGCGCACGGCGTACAGCCTACGGCATACATACATCTGCCTGCGGTTGATGGAAGGTGCTGACATCTACCAAATCGCCAAGAACTGTCGCACCAGTGTCGAGATGATCGAGAAGTACTACGCGTCACACATCAAAACTTCGCTCAACGCCGTTGCAATCAACGTAATGCGACCGAAGAAAAGAAAGTCAAAGGAAGTTAGTGTAACGGACGTTGCGTGAAGAACGCCGGTCCCGCGGAACCGCCTGATTGGGAAACGGATGTGTAAAATTGGGAGACGTGCCCTATCATGAGTAAGACAGCTGCGCGCGGGCGTGGCGGAATGGCATACGCAGCGGACTTAAGGAAAACTTGAGTGCTCGCCTGGGAAACCGGCGATGCAGAACTGCTCAAAGTCGGGGAAACCTTAAATGGCAATCCCGAGCCAAGCCCGGTTATGTGCTCCAGCCGGGAAGGTGTAGAGACTAGACGGGCAGCACCTAAGCTTCGGATTTTTCTGGAGGAGGGTGAAGGGATAGTCCAGACCGCAAACCTGGCGTGAGCCCCCAAGGGGTGTCACGTTCGGGCGGCGAAAGCCGTAGACGGTATGAAAATCCGCAGGGCTTAAACGGCCCATGAGGGTTCAAGTCCCTCCGCCCGCACCACTTTTTTTCGCGCCGCAAAAGCGCTGGCACAACGCGATGAATTTTGCAGACGGTGTCTGCAAAATGTTGCCTTGAGGTCCTACATCATTGGCGTGATCCCAAAACACCCAGCCTCATCCTGCTCTCAAGATTTTCTTCAGGGAAAAACCGTATCTAGGGGGCTGAGTGTTCAACGGTCGTGTTGCAATACGTCATTAGATGTGATTAAGTAATGACATATTGAAACAAGCTCCGTCAGCGCCTCTTAAGAGGATTATGCAGTACATCGGCGAACACGGGATTGTTAGGTCCCGTGATATCGAGGCCATCGGTCTTCCGCGGCAGTATCTCGTTCGTCTCCACCGGCAAGGCAAGCTCAATCGGACTGCAAGAGGGATCTATACACTTCCAGATGCCGACGTGACGGAGCACCACTCCTATGCTGAAGTCACCAAGCGAGTCCCGCAAGCTACTGTCTGCCTGCTTTCGGCGCTTGTCTTTCACGAGATCACGACGCAGAGTCCTGCTTCGGTTTGGATCGCTCTCTCCAAAGGGGCAAGAACGCCTGCTCTCGCTTCGCCTTCATTAAGGATCGTTCGGCTGTCAGGGCCATCACTCACGGAAGGGATCGACAAACATCAGGTGGAGGGCGTCACAGTCCGCGTCTATTCAGCCGCGAAGACCGTCGCCGACTGTTTCAAATTTCGAAACAAAATCGGCCTCGACGTCGCAATAGAAGCCCTAAAGGATTGTCTTCGCCAGAAAAAGGTCGGCATCGAGGAAATCTACCGCTACGCCAAAGTCTGCCGGGTTGGTAATGTCATTCGTCCCTACATGGAGGCGCTGTGATTGGCCTCTGACAATGGTTCACGAACGGGTGAAATGGAGACCGAGTACGCCTTTGAGACCGTTCCATCCGGCTTGAAAGCGGCGAAATGTTCTTCGTTCAATTCGGCCCTGACTCACCGTCCGGAGCACTCGATATTTTTTGACCCTCTACAGTGCTAAAATCGCCGTCTCCAATGGAATATGAATGCGAAGAATTTCTGCCCGTTGTAAGTCTGTTCTCCGGGTCCGGGGGACTGGATACAGGCTTCATACGAGCCGGCTTCACTCCAATTTTGGCGGTGGACGGAGACTCCGCCGCTGTTAATACTTTTCACACAAATCATCCCACCGTTCCTGTTATAAAGAAAGACCTGTCGGAGGTATCCCCAGAGTTTCTTGTGGAGCGCGTGCTCGAATTGCCTGGAGAGCCGAGGCCAATCGGGGCGATTGGAGGTCCCCCATGTCAGGCCTTCTCTCTCAGCAACGGCCACAAGACTGCACATGATCCGCGCGCTGAGCTGTCGAAACACTATGCTGGGCTGCTTACGAAGCTGAACCAGGCGTTCAACCTGGACTTCTTTGTTTTTGAAAATGTTCTGGGGCTCGGTCACAAGATGCACGCCGATGAATTGGCTCACTTTAGACAGCTGTTTGATTCAGCCGGTTTTTGGATATTTAACGGTGAGCTTAATGCCTATGATTTTGGAGTGCCGCAAGTTCGGCATCGGCTATTTATCGTTGGATTCAACAAAGAGAAATACCCACGAATAGAATTTGAGTTTCCATCTGGCATGCGGGGAGGACTTCGCACCGTTCAGCAAGCCATCGGGCACTTGCCAAAGCCGGTCTTTTTCAGCGACAGGCGACGGCTGGAGGAAATGCCATTCCATCCGAATCATTGGTGCATGACACCTAGATCGCGGAGATTCCGTGACGGTTCCCTTAAACAGGCAGGAATTAATGGCCGAGCTTTTCGAGTCCTTGCATGGAACGACCCAAGTTGGACTGTCGCTTATGGACATCGGGAAGTGCATATACACCCAAGCGGATCCCGCAGGTTGAGTGTTTATGAGGCTATGCGTCTCCAAGGTTTTCCCGCCGACTACGAGCTGTGTGGCACTCTGTCCGATCAATTTCGATTGGTATCTGACGCCGTGCCGCCGCCTTTGGGCCATGCCTTGGGAAAGGCGATAGCCCAAACCCTTAAGCTGGCCGCCGGGCGTAAGCAGCTTACGCGCAAGCCAGATCCATCGCACGACGTGTACTGGAAGACATGCTATTCCTCGGCCCATGTACAACCTCCAAAGTTCTTAAAAGGATTTTTTCTAAAGTACTCTGGAAAGAATCATCGCCGCTTGCCGTGGCGTCGCGCGACTGTGTCAGCGTTTCAATTGTTGATTGCAGAGTTTCTACTCAAACAGACAAAGGCGGACGATGTCGCCAACGTATGGCCGGAACTAGTTCGACGCTTCCCGTCTGCCAAGCATCTTGAAAAGGCACGGAAGTCTGACCTCCTCACGATATTGCGACCCTTGGGCTTACAGAACCAGCGTGCTGTGTCCCTCATTCGCTTGGCAAAGGAGCTGTTGGCGAAGTTTAATGGAGAGGTTCCAGAGGATGTCCAGTCCTTGCTAACCTTGCCTGGAGTAGGGCTGTATACAGCCGCGGCGGTATGCTCCTTCAAGTTCGGCAAACGTGTACCGATTGTTGACGCTAATGTTTTGCGAGTGTTTGGAAGGATTACCGGCGCAGACTGTGGCTCGGATCTTCGCAGATCAGAACCTGCGTGGGCTCTGGCGTGGGCTCTATTGCCAACCGTAGGATGCGACAAACACAACTATGGCTTACTGGACTTTGCGGCTCAGATTTGCGCCACGATTCCTGCTTGTGGGCGCTGCCCGCTAAAGCGCAACTGCCGGTTTGCCATTTCAGGAAGGAAAGTTGCCGAGTAATCTGCTCTTGTGTGCGCTAAGCAGCCTTTAGCCGTTCCGCTCGCAGATACACTCGGGCTTTCTGCTACAGAGGTCGCCCCATCGCCTACATAGCTAACGCAAGGTATGCCCAACTCATCCGTCGCTGAACGTTAAACGTGTCAACGAACTGAAGCTGACCATCTTGCACAGAAGCGACAGCTTCCGCGAGAAGTCCTGAAGGGCTTGATGGATCCCACAATGGGTGAGTAATAACGACTTTGCGATTGCCCACATTGAATCCAGGAAGCGGGCCGAAATCCAATGGAGCGCATCCAAAAGTCTGACAAAATGAACCCTGCGCTTGTCTAGCACCATCCTCCCAGTTTTCAATCTCCGGATATTTAAAGGCAGCATCGAGGCCGCAAACACATGTGCTGTCGTAGAGAATTCGGATGAGTGACAGGCCTAACCTCCAATCGAGCAATCCGTGATAGCTCATGTTTCGATAATGCCGCAGACAGTCCGGGCAAGAAGAATCGCACCGATCTTTGTGGACCTCGGAAATGAGCGCTCCGGCGAATGAACCATCTCCAGGCAATGCATTTAGAATGAGTTTCAACAATTCGCGCCAATCGTTGTGGATCTGATTCGCAAACCCGGCACCATTGGGCAAATGATCGCCAATGACGATTTCGCCCATAAACATTCCCGATCCATTTTCAATGCGTCGAATCGTGCTGATTTCTAGTTCTTCCGGGTCAATATCAAGATAATCAGCGGCCGTAGACCGTAGGATGAAAGCAGCGGAGTAATACGCAGCTCTAGCGAGCTATTGGTTCCGGGACATTGAACGAGCGGTCCAGAATCCGATTCTGCAATACTCGTTGCTCCTCCAAATATGATCTCTCCATCTTCCTTCGCGTCATCTCCCCAGGTGAAATCAGTTCTGAACCCGAGTGGAACTATCATGGGTACGACTTGAAATCCGTCCGCAGGATGCTCCGTTTTGCCGGTCTTGCACTTTGGGCAAGCTGCATCTTGAGGTTGGTCGTCGGAGGTTTTAGCGTAATAACACGCCCCACATTTGGCAATCCACCTCCGCCATCCTAACGGATCAGTCGAGGTGGTCACGAGTTTGTTGTGAACGAACATAAGGGGAGCAGTGAATCCAACCGCCGTATACACTCGTTTGTCTTTGGTCTTCTGAGACCCAGGTGCGAACTCACTCACAGCGAGATCCAAGTCGCGATCGATACTCTTGATCTCCCTCGTCTTAAAATTAAATCCGTGATACAAGAGACGCGTCCTCGATGGCATACCATACATCGGCAATATCGCGCCCTCCGCAAGCTTTTCCGCAACACCAACCCCACTCAACTCAGGGTTACTCATCGCTTCTTTCACATTACTGCCTAGCTCTTGTTTTGCAAACTTAACGAACTCGTCCGGTGACAGACCATGCATGCCCTTCCCGATTAATCCGGCAACAATTAAAGAAAGTTCCGGCGAGTCTCGTAGCCATTGCTCTACCTGCGGACTCACTTTGTCATACTCCGTAACTTGGCCAAATTCCCCGTGGCTGTCTGGCGGCACCGGACTATGCCACCAGCGGACACCTGCTTTACGAAATGCTCTTCGAAGTGCTTCCTTTGCTATCAGGCGCTGAACGATTTCCTTTCGCTCCATCGACAAAAACGGCACCGGAGGTTTGTCTCCGGTTATTCGTGCCGGGTGGTTATAGTAAAACTCATCATGGCTCCTGCCGCGGCAGAGAGTTATTGCAAGTGCAAAAGCTTGACCTCTGCGACCGGCCCGCCCCACTCGCTGCTGATAGTTGAATCGCATCGGAGGCATGTTTGCGAGAAACACCGCTTGCAGTCCTCCGATGTCTACTCCAACCTCCATCGTGGTCGTCACGCTAAGGACATCAATCTCGTCCACGTCGGCTATGAATTCACGTTCTTGGTCATCGTCGTTCACTACGATATTTCGAAAGTGACGTTGTCGAAGCGGTTGGTCGTCCGTTTGCGCGGTTAACTCCTCAGAATGAAGGCGTAACGGTTCTCTGCGAGCGACCGCCTCGGTCGCATAATAGTTGCGACGGTGCAAATCTCGGCATGTTGCAGTCGGCTTTACCGACAGGGGCCGACGACACCGAGTGCAAAACCCACCAGCATCGTGAAGATGCTCTCGAGTACAAAGAGAACAAACCCATACTGGATCGTCGGGCACAGCCATCCTGACGAGAAGGCGCCGCGGTTCAATCACGAAATGATGATGACCACCAAGTTTGCATACGACGTCTTCCAGCGCGTCCCGAAGTTCTGATTGCCCAACTCCGTGCAGCTCTGCACATTTGTCCACATATGCCAAGAGAGATGCTCGGGCTGAATTCCAATCTGGCCAGCCGGTAAGGGGATACTCTTGTGGCTCTTGGTGGTATCTGTACAAATCGCCCAAAATACGGAGCACGCCATGCGCAATGTTGCGCAGGAGAGTGACTGACAGGCCACATGTTTTCGCAACCGAATCGCACTGTTTTGGATCAAGCTCAAGACACGGATACCCGAGACCAGCGGATTCAAATCCGAAATAATTCCGACTGAAGAGGACCGAACAAATCTCAGAAATTACCTTACGCACCAGCTTTGAGTTTTTAGCATGCTCGGCTTCGTCCGAGAGTCCCGTTTTCCAACATTTGGCATGGTCCGAGAAATCGAAGAAGGTCGTCCAATGGTGAAAGTCACCGTCATATTTGAAATCTTGATACAGGACGTCATTGCCGGCCGGATTGACTCCAAAGTTTTTCAGACGATGGATCAAAAGTCCAGCAGCAGAGGGATCGGTTCCAGCTTTCGGGTTTTCAAACAAGACCTTAAGAGGGACAGATCGGGTGGACATTCTACGTTCCATCTCATCAAGGTCGGCCCGCGCCTTTGCTTGTTGAGTTTGAAGACTCACCTGCAGTGCAGCGGCAAGACTCTTGGGAATCTCTGAAGAAGCAATTTCAAGATTGGCTTTGATTTCGGCTGCTCTTGACGGATGTGCGGCTTGAAACCCAATGGCGTCAGGAGACCTGACGTCGCCAAACTGTTTCAATTCAGTCAAGAATTGACCTTCAGATGTGCACGCTCGATGAAGCTCGTCATACATCGCCTCGCGGACCAAGTCTCTGTAATGCAAGCGTTCAACTCCATTTGAAATGCCTGCCGCATCCTCTCGACTGTCCGAAAAAATGACCAGCTTTCTCGCTTCGCCCGCTGGAAGTTCGTAAAACAATTCCTTGCTTAACAGTTGACTGACTTTGGAAAAACCAGTTCGAAATCCCCTGATGGGCGATTTTCGGCTAACGCGCCGCACATAGTCCGCTGAGCAGCATGGGCAAACAGAAGGAAGTGCGGCAAATCCCGATTGTGCAGACTCATCCTTTAACTTGGGCAGATGAAACACATAGCCAGAGACCCATTTGCCTGCCGGAATAAAAGGGCCTTTTGAGCCAAGGATGACTCTACCGCTGAGCGTGTCAAGTGATGCAAGGTCCCAACGCCCTTGGGAGCCTTTGTTGTCTTCTAATGCCGGTTGAGTCCAATCCGTCGATTCTTCATGCAGCGCCTGATTTCCCATCGGCCAAAAAACAGCAAATTGGTCATATGTTCGCCGATCAATAAACCGCCCAGTCTGACGCTCCGGCAACCCTTCTATATCTGGCTCGACCGTCAGCAACTCCCATCCAGCGTTCTTGGGTAGCGTTAGCCGACTACCACCGAAGAGCAGCGTTCCGCATTGCTCGCAATACAGCAGTTCCAGGACACGATGCTTTGTTGTGCTGGAGTCGCAGAGGATTCTTGTATTTGGAAATAGTTTTCCCACGGTCCGTCCGTCAAGTCCAGAGCAACCGCAGCCCGAGTGAGTGCAGCCCCACAAGCCTTCGATATTCTTGAAAAACCAATGCAATCGGAACGCGGGAAGCTCGGACTGGGCCCCTTGAGAATCGCAAAGTGCGCGGGCAATCAAGATTCCACGCGCCGCTGCCGACCAGTCACCAGCTGCAGCATCAGCTCCAAATAGTTGCTTCGCAAAATCTGAAAACGCGACTGCCCGAACCTCACCGGCTTTGGAGCACGCTTGAAGCAATCTTCCGTGCAATTCCGCCGTGGGTGACTCCAAGGCCTTCTTGAGCGCGCCAATGGCGTCTTCCTTTGCTGTCGACTCCTTCGGCGTCAGAGCACTCGCTATTCCGAACGCTTCATGCTCTACGTCGGCCGCCGAACTTGAATAAGCACAGGCCAGCTCGACAAAAGGCTGTACAGGAAGCGACTTGGTGTCCTTAACGGTTGGAGAAGAAAGTTGATGGCCGACGACAATCTGATCGCTAGACCACTTTACTCCGAAAAAATCAGATAGGAATGTCAGGCTCGCAGGATCGGTGGGTTCAAGTGATGCGCTGGATGCCATAATTCGTAGCTTCGGGTGAGACGGACTTAGACCCAACCGTTCGAGCAAGAGCCTGAGTAGATAAGCAACCTCCGTTCCGGCAGTTCCCCGATAAAGATGGAGTTCATCCAATACTAGGTGGAAAACGCTATCTTCCTCCTGTAGCCATTGCCGAGTCTTTTCGAAAATACCTTCATCCGCTTCTCTCATGAGCATTATGCTCAACATGCTGTAATTTGAGATTAGGATGTCGGGTGGACAGTCTTGCATATCCCATCGGCACCGCATTTCCGCCCCGTCCAGGCGCGGGAAGAAGTAAGGAGCCTCGCCCACGCCTGTCTCGGCGGCATGTTTCTGAGCCGCTCTAAAGGCTTTTTCTGCGGACTTTAGGTCCTTAACCAATCGATTTATCTTAATTTCGTTTGGCCTTCCCTTTTCATCGGTTTCATGGCCCGGAACTGGCGTATTGCCGTTGTAACGCCCAAAGTAAATTCGATTTCCCATTCGCCGTTTCGCAAACCAGGTCCCTGCCTTCGGAGACTCTAAGGCTCGCCGAAGCCTCGTCATTTGGTCTTCAACGAGGGCGTTCATTGGGTAAAGGAGTAAGGCTCTCAGCGCTGCTGGCCTGCGGTCATCGACGCGCTGCGAAATCCGGGGAGATACTTTGCTCCTTTTGCAGTCCTGCTGCCAAACATAATTGCGCCACCAGTCATTTCCGTGCGGTGTCGGTTTGCCGGGAGCGGACCACTTCTTTGATTCAGCGGCAAGATAGGCAAAGAGTGGAAGGAGAAACGCCTCTGTCTTGCCGGAGCCAGTTCCTGCGGTAATGGCTACGTGCTGACCCGAGGATGCCCGTTTAAGCATCTCTAGTTGATGACCGAACAATTGGTAGTTGCCAACAAGACCACACGACGCCAGGTCAATGAAATCCGCTATCACCCCGCTTTTGAGTCCAGGTACATCCGCCTGACCGAGCTCCGTGATGGTTTTGACTTTATGGTATCGGGCAAGAGGTTCTATCCACGGTTCCTGCCGAAAAACACCCGGCCTGTCAAGGAGAGCCTCTCGTTCATCCTCAACGCTTGAGAACTTGGTGGCAAAAGCCGTCTTGATGTACAGCAGGAAATTACGATGTATGCTTTCGAATGAGCCAATTGGATCAATCAAGCTGCACCCCCGCTGCCAATGTTGAGATGGCAATCAATTAATTCTTGTCCGACTTTTGCCGCAACAACCTCTGCCACCACTTGCGGAACGAGTTCGTAAACAACAAAATCCAAATAGCGTTTTCCCAACGGGCTGCGAAGTGGATGCGCAATGGATCCAGAACAAAGCGACACCGAACGAGCGAGCAGCCGAGGAAGAGGTACCGTTCGTGGGATTGCCAGTAAGTTAAGCCTATGGTCGTAGTAGAGAACCCCAAAACCAGCTCTCTGCAACGCCATGTACCTGCCCCAGTCAGGATCAATTGGTGCACACGATACTCCATCCCACACGTAATATCGGAAGATGTTTCGTGTGGGATCTAGGTACCTTGTTATCCGAAATGAAGCTCGTGACTCCCCCGCCTCTTTAAACGAGTTGTACTCAGGATCGAAGTCAGTTCGCGGCCAATTCAACTCCGGTGTCTCTGCCCAGTTCAAATTCCCAACTATGTCGTTCAATGTGGCGCTTATCTGCGCAATCGTCCACGCTGCGGGTACCTCACTGTAAGGTACGCTCAACTTCGTTGCACATTCGGCCAAAGACAACTCCTCATCCGCAGAAACTGACACTCTATTGGGAACCAGCTGGGATAGTTCTCCATACTGGGCAGTGCTTTCGACGCGTATGCCAAACTCAGTCGCAACGCGAGAAAGTGTTTCCAGCGAGTCTGGAGACCTCGCGCCGGCAAGGACTGCCACATTGTTCTTGAGAGGAAGGCGAACTAGGACCGACGGAGCGGCGACTACACGCAAATCGCCGTCATGGTTTAGAACTTCACAATGTCCTAGTCCATCCAAGCTCTTGAGCACTAGCCTCCGCGAACTTGTTCAGGGATGTGTCATAGTCGTCTGCGCCGATTTCGTTTCCGATCTGAAAATACTTCACGTGATACGGCGCGGGGTGACCGTTTCGCGCACGTTTGGCGCCCCATTCCGTGCCTACTCCGCCATTGAAGTATTCGACCTCGTGCGCAGCGTCCTGCGGAGCCTTGCCCGTCCAGCGCAGACAAAGCAGAGGCTCGGCTCCGATGAACTGGATGAGCTGAACAAATTCTTCGACACCGGCAAAGTTTTCTTGCAGACCACCCCAGGGATCGTCCGAGAAGGGGGTGCGCTCGTCCCAATCTCCGAGTGTTTTCTCCCAATCGAAAGACTCGATCGTACTTCCGCCAAAGCGTACGATGCCGGGATTCATCGCTTTTAATGCTGTGACGACATCGGGACGCCACAGTCCTAGTACGGCGTCTTTATCGATCAAGTAGACGCGGTCGAGCCAGAGCGCACCTTTACCGTTGAACTCGATCGTCAGAGTCGCATTCTTGGCATGACGTTTTGCGATAAGGAGGGCTTCGGCCGCCCGCCAATCGACCGAACCGTGGCCGAGCGAAACCGGCCCGGCCAGGATTCCTCCGTCGCCATGCAGCGATGCTCGTACAGTGACGGTCCCGATACTGCGGAGATGAAGTTTTAGCCGGTACGAGTGCCCGGCGTCCAAATAGAAACCGTCTTGCGAGATGCCGGCCCAGGTGTTCGGCACCGACAACTAGATTTTCTGCGAGCGCGCGCCGTTGAACGGCTTATCCGTGTCGAACGAGTACTGCGCGACGTGCACACTGCCGTCGGGATACCAAGGACGAAATGGTTTATCAACTTCGCGTTTGTAGGACTGAGTCCAGGGTGGCTCCTCTTCAAAGCTCGTGGAAACCACTTGTTGAGCGATCATCGAAGGCAGCAGATCGCACAACGGTTCCATGAACTGGCCGCCTTGCTTCAAATCGATGGGACGCTTGCTCAGCCGGACATCTGAAATTGTCACCGACTCTTCCTGCGGAGATTCGTGCACCGGTTCGAGCCGGATGTCGTCGAACCAGACCCTGGTCTTGCCTTCTTGCCCGTCGAGTGCCCTGAGAGCAACGGTGATTCTGCCGGGCGAGGGCGCACGAAACAAAACGCTCTCTCGCTGCCAATCTTCAGCGATAGTCGGAGAGGGGCTGAAACCCTGATCACCCGCCTGCGCTTCAATCCCGATGCGTGGGCCCGCGTCGTCGTTGCCATTTTTAAGACTTTCAGGGCGAGAGAACTTGACCCAGCCACTCAGACGCCAAAGTGTTCCTATTGGAAGAAAAGTTTCCTGGCGCAGGGTGAGATGCACCGGATGATCTGCCTCGACGAGTAACGATTGTCGGCCTTCTTTAGAATTCACTGCATCGGCGGTGATCAGAATGCCTTGGTTTGTTTCAGAAGAATCAACCTGCCAAGTTTCGGCAAGTGTCGGAGCTTCGAATCCGCCGTTTCGTAGCGGGTCTTCTTTGATTGCGGCGACGACCTGCGGGTACATCGCGGCGAATAAGACCAAAGCGCCGGCGAACAAGGCAAGGAAGAGTCGGCTTCGCAGCATGAGAATCTGGGTGGTTCCGAGTGACTCGTCAAAAGCGCGCAACGTTATGCGAAAGCGTCTTATCGACACATGCGATGTTCCCAGTCCAACGTGAACATATTCAACTTGGCGTCAGGATCTTCCGGGTGGGCCGCAAAAACCGACTCGTTCACTTCGATTCCCCAACCGGATCCTGTTGGCACGTCGTAATATCCGTCCGTCACACGCGGAGTTCCAGAAGTCAGTTCTTCACGCCAGGGCACGTCGTAGTCTTGAAAGGTCTCAAGAATAAGAAAATTGGGAATATTGGCGGCGAGATGAATGCCGGCGACCGTCTTCAACGGTCCATCACAGTTATGCGGCGCCACGCTGACGTAGTGCGTCTCCGCGAGCGCTGCAATTTTTTTGGTTTCGAGGAAGCCGCCGGAATAGGTGATATCCGGCTGGATCACGTGCGCGGCTTTCCGTTGTAAGAGATCCAGAAAGCCAAAGCGACTGTAAATATGTTCTCCCGTGGCTATGCGAAGAGGAGATCCCGCGACGACTTGGGCCATCGAATCGTTATTGTGGGCGGGGATCGGTTCCTCACACCAGCCTGGGTTGTACGGAATCATGGCGCGGATGGCTTCCAAGGCCATGATCGGGCTGAACCGGCCATGGAATTCGAGCAGAATGTCGACGTCGTCACCGACTGTTTTGCGGACCGCTTCCACGGTTACGCATGCCTGACGCAGATCCGCTCGAGAGATTTCGCGTCCGCCTTCTCCAAAAGGATCGAATTTAAGCGCCTTGTAGCCGCGGCTAACGACATTGCTAGCGCGGTCGGCCAAGTGTTTTAAGTCCTGAATGTCGCTGTACCAGCCATTTGCGTAGGCCTTGACCTTGCTTCGAACTTTACCGCCGACAAGATTGAATACGGGCTGCCCGCAAGCCTTGCCGATGATGTCCCACAAAGCCATTTCGATTCCCGCTATCGCGGAAAACATAACGGGACCGGTGTTGTGCTCGATCTGATAGAGACGGAACCAAAGATCTTCGATGTCAAATGGGTTTTGCCCAATCACGTAGCGTCTGCCGTAATCGAGAATCAATTCGCGAACTGCGGTTTCCTTCCATCCCAGGGTGCCTTCTCCCCAACCAACCAGGCCGGAGTCGGTCTGAATCTTGACGAAGGTAAAATTCCGCCACCCTGCGGCGATGAGAAAAGCTTCAACCGATGTGACTTTCATCTGAACCTATCAAGTCCCCTCGTTTTTCGTGTGCTTGGTGGATCGCCCAGCTCGTGCAGGAATGATGAATGTTCACGCATAAGTCTACTGGGCGAGGTATCCGCCATCGATTTCCCAGTTCGCTCCATTTACATAGGTTGCTGCCGCACTGCAGAGGTAGGCGACTAACTCGGCAACCTCTTCGCAACTGGCGAATCTCTTTACCAAGTATTTTTCGAACAATTCCGCCGGAACTATGACGCCAGTGGCAACCAGATTCTTGGTCACGAACGTTTCAATCGCGGCTGGGCTGATCGCATTGACGCGGATGCTTAATCCCTGCGTTTCGACCGCCATGGCACGAGTCATTGCCAAGAGAGCTCCCTTGGTTCCGGCGTAAGGCACGAGGCCAGGATTGCCAGCCAGCGCGTTGACCGAAGCGATATTCACGATTACCGGATCGCGCGGACGAGACACAGCCTCGGATATACGCCGCACAAATGCCTGGGCTAGAAAAAAAGGTGCTCGCTGATTGGTGGCAACCACGCGGTCAAACTCCTCGAGCGACACTTCGAGCATGGGTTTGTGAAAACTCCAGGCCGCACAATTAACAAGAATGTCGGCCAACCCCAGGGTCTTGTCTGCTTGAGCGAACACAAAGGAAGCTGCATCGGGATCGGACAGATCTTTCACGACTGCGAAGGAAGTACTTGGTGGAAAGCCATTTTCGCCGATTCTAGACAGGACCCTCTTGTCTCTATCCACCAACAGCACGCGAGCCCCGCCGGCACTGAGACGTCGCGCAATTGCGAGACCGAGGCCATTGGCGGCGCCTGTAACTATGGCGTGACGGCCGTTTTCTGTTCCAGGACTTTCCGTAATCTCTCTCCTCTTTACATGTGAACCGTGCTCATAATCGGTTCTTTTACCCAGCTGCACCGAGGCTGTATAGGAATGGGGATGTTGACCGGTCCACTGCAAACCGTCCCATCGCAACCCCACGGTCGAGATGTCCCAAGAGCGCATTGGCCAGTTCGAGGCATACATCGTAAGGCCATTCTCCGAGCCGGCCGGAAAGCTGTTCGCAGAGCTCTCGCAGCGTCACTCCCGATTGGTGGTCCCGGATATAGTCCGTGACGAGTCGATCTGCATGCATTACAAAGTTACGCGAATCGGCACAAAACTCCCGTATCGCGGCTTTTCCTCGCAGCACCGGCCAGTGACATCCGATGATTGTTTCCGCGTCAGAATGCTCGATAGTGCGGATCGTCTGCAGATAGGCGTCTACATAGAGATAAGTCGGACAAAGCGACCAACCACCGCGGACCGACTTGTATCCAGCACCTTGAATCGCGTCGCCGTAGTACAGAGTGCGGTAGTTGCGGTCATAGACTCCGAGATGACCATGACTGTGGCCTGGCAGATGCCAGATTTCGAGAACTCGACCGTCGCCGAGGCGGAGGGCCTCACCACCTACAAATGTAAGCGTAACGTTTTGAGGGGTGGAGGAACAATTCTTAATGTCCTGTGCAGTTTGTTGGTCAAAGAAAATTCCATGATCTTTTCGGTAAGCGTCATAACGAAACGAAAAGAGGTAATTCGGAGACTCGATCATCTCGCGATCCGCCTCGCCGCAAGCAAGCCGCACATTGGGATACCGGCGCTTGATTTCTGCGGAACCTCCGCAGTGGTCGCCATCAGGATGGGTTATCACAGCCCACGTTAGGTCTTCGGCTCCGACTCCAATTTGGTCCAGGTATGCGGGTATGTCGTTCGCGGCATGGTTGGTCGTCCCGCAATCCAAGAGCAAACAGTCGTGGCCTTCTTGCAACAGTGGCAAATACAAGGGACGCCCCACGATCTCACACGCAATCAGTTCGGCCCCAGAATAGATTTCCATCGGTGTACCCGGAATCTCTGACCCGCCAGCCATCGAGGACTGCAAGCCTGCTTGTAAACTTCGCTCAGTTAATCTTGATGTTTTCAAACTGCCGAAAGGCGTTTTGCAGACCGTGGACAAGTAAGAAGTGATCGTCCGCGCAGGTCACCATGCGCGCTCCCCGATCAAGTTCCCGTTGTGCTGCCTCGGGTGTTTCCGTAACGGTTCCCCACCATTTCCCCGCTTTCTCGGCTGCATTTGCCACTCGGTCTAAAGCGCGTTGGACGAGTGGATGTTGTCGCTGCATGGGTACGCCATAGCTGATGGACAAGTCCGCCGGCCCGACAAACAATAAATCGACGCCGTCGACTGCCGCGATCTGTTCTACACAATCGACTGCCTCGGGATCTTCGATTTGCAAGGCGAGGAAAGTTTCGTGGTTCCGCTCTTTGAGATACTCCAGGGGGTCAGTGAGTGCATAATCCCCATCGGCCCCGGCCCCGTCAAATCCCCTTTTTCCCTGCGGAGGGAACCGGCTCCAGTTGACCCACTGCTGCGCCTCTTGAGCGCTGCAGCAATGGGGAACCATGATTCCGTTTGCTCCGAACTCCAGGGCTCGCATGGCGCTGGTGTATCCGGTTTTGCGAATTCGCACCATCAAATCGACGCCAGTAGCGCGGCAGGCGACGGACATGCGATCGACCATTTCGTAACCGTGGGCACGATGCTCCATATCGAACCAGATCACGTCAAACCCCAGTTTGCCGGCCACCTCGGCAAACCACGGTTCAGTGACGCGGTTAATTCCTACTACTCTTACAAAGCTTCCAGCGCGTAACTTACTTCGCAACCTGCTTTTCGTCACGTGTCCTCGCTTCAACGTTCATTTCAGCGGATTTGGTTTGAAACACTGCCAATAAAAATAAAAATCAATCTGCCTCTCAACATCGCGGGATCATAACGGGGTCGTGCAAAATAAGTCAATACGAAACTGTATCCGTATTACGGGACGACTCGATTTTGCTTTTTCTAAGGACGGGTTCCAAATCAACGTCTTGGAGAGCACGGAGCCTATCTGCACAGCTATGGCAAATCGGAGCATTTTCAATCAGGAATCACAAACGTGCCCCCTTATGAAGTTGTCTGGTGAGTCCCGCCTGACGGATGAAGAACCAGATAGCTGTTGACAGGGTAGAGTCGACGACTATACTGCTCGCCATGTCTACGACGACAGGGTTTACGAATCCAAGACCCGATGCCAGGAAAGATCGCACGGCGGCCGCACGCCGCGGCTTTATCGTTCTTACTTCGATTACGGTTGCGATCGGCGGTTTCCTCTTCGGTTACGACACCGCCGTCATTTCAGGTGCAATTTTGTTCGTGCGCAGCCAGTTCCACCTGGGATCGGTCCAGACCGAGGTCGCTGTCAGCATCGTTCTCGCGGGTGCTTTTGCAGGCACCGCACTTGGCGGCTATTTGGGCGATCGGTTTGGACGCAAGCCGACGCTGGTGATGACGGCGCTGGTGTACGGCATATTCGCGCTCACCACCGGGCTTGCGAACGGCGCCCTAGTATTTGTGGTGTCGCGTCTTTTTGTCGGGGCGGCCGTTGGAATCAGCTCTCTGCTCGTTCCGCTCTATATCGCCGAGCTCGCGCCGGAGGATATTCGCGGGGCGCTCGTGACCTTGAATCAATTGGCCATCTCGACCGGCGTGGTAATTGCATATTATGTCGATTATTTGCTGGCAGGATCGGGCAGTTGGCGCTGGATGTTCATGAGCGCTGTGCTTCCATCCGTTATTCTTCTGGTGGGTCTTATTTATCTGCCTGAGACTCCACGCTGGCTAGCGGCCCACGGCAATTTTGCCGCTGCCGCAAAGATTCTGGAGCGAATTGAAGGTTCAGCCAAAGCGACACGCGACCTGCAAGAATTACGACACGTTACAAACATCGATCAGCTCAGATTCCGCGATCTGCTGGTGCGCCGCTTTCGAAAGCCTCTGATCGTAGGGATTGTTCTCGCCATTTTTCAACAGATCACTGGCGTCAATACAATCGTCTACTATGCTCCCACCATTTTCCAAATGGTCGGTTTTTCGAACGCGGGAAACGCGATTCTGGCTACGTTTTTAATCGGCCTGGTGGGGTTGATCGCCACCATCGTCTCGATGTTCCTGGTGGATAAGGTTGGACGGCGCGTGCTGTTGCTTGTCAGTCTGGCGGGGATGGGCCTGGTGTTGCTGCACCTCGCTTGGATTCTGGGCGATCCGCATCCCCAGAAATGGCTGGTTGTGACCGATATTCTGGTGTATCTGGCGAGCTTCGACATCGGGCTCGGTCCAATCTTCTGGCTCCTGATCTCCGAAATCTATCCCACAACAGTTCGCGCGCAGGCGATGTCTCTGGCGACGATGGCGATCTGGGCCTTCGATTTTCTGGTGACCGCGACGTTTCTGACGGTGGTTGAGCACCTGGGGATGAGAGGCTGCTTTCTTTTGTTCGCGGGCCTTTGCGTGGTCGCCTTCCTGTTTGCCCTTAAGATGGTTCCGGAGACGAGGGGAAGAACATTGGAGCAAATTGAGAATTCCTGGAATCCGGCCACAAGGAGTTAGAGCGCGAACAGTACCCGTAATACGGAATGGCAACCTCGCAATTGCAGAAAATCGATTATTCTTGCATGGGCGAACGAATTCTCATCAACGTCAACAGTTGACGTTAGCTGGACGAGCGAGTTCCGCCCTCAGCCGGGTTCAGAAGGAACACGAGAGATGCCGAAGAAGAAGTCCATTAAGCCCCAACGCGTGCAAGCTGACAAGAATTACATCGAGGTGATGGGCAAGATTTTTACGGTGCTGGAATATTTCGTCGAGAGAGGAAGTAAACAGAAATCTGTGGCGTTTGTTGAAGTGGCGGGGGCTGTCCCCTTTGCCCGGACCACGGTTCATCGGATCCTTTATTCACTTGAAAAACTTGGGTACGTTGAGAAAGACGAGATCAAGTCGCATTATCATCTGGCTGCCAAGTTCTACGACCTGACCGGTCCCGCGATCCACTTTCGCCGTCTGCAATCCATTGCCAAGAGTGTTATGCAAAATCTGTTGCTGCGTTTTGGTGAGACGATCAATCTGGGCGTCATCGAAGACGGGCAGGTGGCGTACATCGACGTGCTGCAGAGTCCGAGTGCGCTGCGCATCGCCGCCATTCCGGGGGAACGCAATCCGGTGCACTGCACTTCGCTGGGGAAGGCGATGCTGGCATTCCTGCCGGAGAACGAGGTTGAGATGATCCTCGAACGCCATCCCCTGATTCGACGAACCTCAAAAACCATCACGCAGAAAAAGCATCTTCTTGAACACCTCGCCTCGGTTCGCGAGCGCGCCGTCGCGCTGGATATGGAGGAAAATTTGACGGGAGTGATTTGTGTAGCCGCTCCCATCTTTGATCAGTCTGGTCGTGTCATCGCGGGTATCAGTCTGTCCGGGCCCGCGAGCCGCATGGAGCCGAAGCTCAAGCAGGTTCAGGAGGAAATTCGCAACTCGGCGGTCACTTTGTCGCAGATGTTGTCGCCCAACGTTCTAGCCGCGAAAACCGTGTCGCCCTACGCAGCAACCAGCGCCAGATTTTAAGCCTACGTTTTTTATCCTCACAATTACGTGCGGTCATTTTCCAGTGATTCCGTAATACGGACATCGTTCCTCATTTTTTCATTGACGCTGTCTAGGGGATTTTGTAGGATGAGCCGGTTTTGTTCCCGTATCGGCCAGTTGACTCTAAGCGCTTTGAGACGATCCGGAAACGATGGGAAATCGCGTCTCGGGGAGGGACTGTGATCGCACATAGCAAAACAATCCAAGTGGTGATTTGTTTGGCAGTGGTAGTTCTTGTCGCCGGAACGCTCCAGGCGCAGATCGACCGGGCGAGCATCTCCGGTACCGTGACGGATCCGTCCGGTGCAGCCGTGGCTGGCGCGACCGTGACCGTCACCAACGCGGGCACCAACCAGTCTCAGACGCTTACCACGGATAGCTCCGGCCTCTACACCGCTCGTCTTCTCCATATCGGCACATACTCGGTAGAAGTCACAGCCAAGGGATTTGAGAGGTCGCTTCACTCCGGAATCGAACTCAACGTGAACCAGGTTGCCCAAGTGGATTTGCAACTCAAAGTCGGTTCAGCGAGCGAGACGACGCAAGTGAGTGCCGATCCTCCCCTCATTGCCACGGAAACTTCGTCGTTGGGAACGGTGGAGACACAGCAACGAATCGTCGATTTGCCTCTCAACGGTCGCTTGTTTACCCAATTAGCGTGGCTGGGACCAGGAGCGAGTCAAGGATCAAGCTCCGGCATTGGACTCAGCGGTTCGACAGACGACAATCGGCCCGGAATCCAATTGGCAGTCAATGGACTGTGGGCGTTCGATAACAACTTTCTGCTGGACGGCGTAGACAACAACGGTATTGGGGACGGCACGATCGCCGTCAATCCTTCGCCCGACGCGATTGGGGAATTTCAGGTTGAAGAGAGTGCGATGAAGGCAGAGTTCGGACGGGGCGGCGCAGCGGTCAATGCGGCGCTCAAGTCGGGCACGAACCAGTTCCACGGGGGGGCTTATGAATACCTGCGGAACGACGTGCTGGACGCACGGAACTACTTCAATCCGTCTAGTAACGGCCCGAAAGCGCCGTTGCATCGCAATCAGTTTGGCTTCTTTGTTGGTGGTCCAATCCTGAAGAATAGAACGTTCTTTTTTGCGGATTACGCGGGATCACGTTTGCACGAAGCAGGCATTGATTTCGGCACGGTTCCCAGTATGGCTGAGCGCAATGGAGATTTCACAGATCGTGGCCTGATGATCTACGACCCCAACACCCTTGTCACCGATCCCAACAGCCCTCTATACGGCACCCGGTCACTGATTAATCCTTCCGACCCGTCTGTGATTCCCACCAACCGAATCGACCAGATAGGCCAAAACATCGCGAATCTTTACCCTCTCCCAAACGTTGCCGGTGCGGGTGTTTCCAACAACTTCGTGTACTACCCGGTTGCCACGAACGACGGTAACCAAGGTGATATCCGCATCGACCACAAGATCAGTGATCGTGATCAACTCTTTGGCCACGCCTCGGTCGAGGATCACCCCCAATTTGCTCCGCCACCTTTGCCAGGTCAAGCTGGCGGATGCTGCGGCGGCAATATGAACATGCGCGAACAGAATCACGCCCTAGGTTGGAGTCACACTTTTAATACCAACGTGCTTAACGATCTGCGATTTTCGTTCATTCGTTACGACGTAACATCCACTTCCACTGACTTCGGCCAGAATATCTCGGACCAAGTCGGCATTCCAAACGCGAATCGTGGCAACGAAGAGACTTCAGGCCTGGCTAACATCGGAATCAATGCTTACTCCGATCTGGGCAACTCCTACTGGATACCCGAACTCTCGGCCGACAATATGTATCAAGTCGCGGATTCGGTGAGCTGGATCCGAGGCAAACACAGTATCAAGTTGGGAGTCGATTACCGGAAATACCAGCGCAACTTTTACCAATCGCAGGCCGCTTTCGGACAATTCAACTTTAACGGCCAGTTTACCGTGGCCAGTACGAGTTCCCAAGCCCAGTATGGACTTCCGGATCTGTTGCTCGGTGTGCCGGACTCCCGGGAGCAGGATGGGTTGGCATACAAAGACCACACTCGTTTTTTTGAGCTTGGAGGCTTTATTCAAGACGACTTCCGGGTAACCAAGAACCTCACCCTGAATCTTGGCTTGCGATACGACCTGATGTCTCCCATTGGCGGTACGGTCGGGAATTTCAATCTCGCAACAAACGTCGTCGATTTGAATTTTGGGCCTGGGGCCAAATCGAACGCCGGTGTCGGCTATGATAAGAAAGATTTTGGACCACGCATTGGCTTCGCGTGGTCGCCGTTCGAGGATCGCAAGACCGTCTTGAGCAGCGCCTTCGGTATTTTCTATGCGCCAGAAGGAAATCAGTTCAATGACATCGGCGAGAATCCCCCGAATCTTCAGTATTATTCTCTAAACACCCCCGCCTCAACAATTCCTGCGCTCGCGACCATGATCGATTCGGGGTTTCCTGCTCAACTCCCGACAAGCGACCCCGCCGATCCTTCGGGTCAGGTAAAAACGACAGGCCCGGTGCGTAAGCCGCCCCGAGTCATCGAGTGGAACCTGTCAGTCCAGCGAGAGTTGGCGCGGAACTGGGTGCTGCATGTTGCTTATGTCGGAACGCACGCGACCGGCATCTGGAACAACGAAGATAGTAATCTGGACCAGCCTCGCCAACCGCTTGACACAAACTTCACAAGTGACCCCATGATCGATCCATTACAGTCCGGGAACTATGGCCGTCCTTACTACGGGGTTCTGCCGTATCTTTCAGTCATTAACCCAATCGACTATCCGAACTTCAGTATTGGTTTTAACGGTCTGGAGACCAAATTGGAGAAAAGATTCTCGAATGGTTTCACATTACTCAGTTCGTACACGTGGTCCCACGATATCGGCAGTTTTCAGGGTGCTCATACAGGGAACACCCAAATCGCTGATTTTCCAAACG
>Ga0302140_10001700_pt1 | contig 28826 bp, 27 predicted proteins | sample I_Bog_E1_1_FD_202095 | JGI IMG/M metagenome (GOLD analysis project Ga0302140, IMG submission 202095) | Peat permafrost microbial communities from Stordalen Mire near Abisko, Sweden - I_Bog_E1_1 | ecosystem: Environmental > Terrestrial > Soil > Wetlands > Peat | place: Sweden: Abisko, Stordalen... | reverse complement strand
CGACCCGGAATCCGACAGTGAAAAGATGTTGGCGCCGACCTTGGCGCTGGCAAATTCCTGTCCGTCTTCGGCGTAATCGTTAAATCCCTCTTCCACGCCGTCCGTGTAAGGGCCGGATTTGTTGCTGCCGTTCGTCGCACTGGTGGCTTCCGCCAGCAGGGTGGTGTAGTCATAGCTGAAAGTCATCGTAATCGTCTGGCCGCTAAGGTTGGCGTTTTGAGTGCCGAAAACACCGAGGGAATCAATGCTCCCGCCATCAAGTGTGGCGCTCACGGATTCATAAACAATGGTGTCGGCATGAGCATTTGGCACGAGGCAAATCGCGGAAAACGCCAGAAGCATAAGAACAGAGACGCGCGCAATGCGCATGGAAGTGTTTGCGTTTGAGAGTTTCATGAACGTGTCTAATGTCACCTTGGAAATAAGATGGCACACCGGAGAAGATCGGCGGAAATATCCGGGATATAGTGCCATTTCGCACCACGATAGCGAAAAACCTTATTCAATTTCAATATCCAGCCCCGATTCAGGTACCAGTACGCCCTGCGCGATCTCGAAGCCGCTCAGCCCGATCTCATTGTTCTCGACGTCACGCTGCGCGATGGATGGGTCAAATTCGTCCTGACGCGATCGGGGCCGCCGCACCAACTGATACGACAGATCCGAAACTACCCTTGACTACAGCGAGCAAGTAACGGGGACAACAAAGACTCTTGCGGATGGAACGCATGCGGCGCTACAGAGCCTTACCTCAATCCTGTCGCGGGATTCCGGAGGAGGCAGACGGCTTGAAACCGTGGTGTCAGGAACCAAATCGATCATGGGTTCACGGTCGTGGAACTGCGCGACTGGGTAAGAAGGTATGAAAACACGCTCGATCCGGAGCACCATATCTCGCACAGGATGAAGCTGCCGGGACCGCAGACTTCGGGCAGCGATGCCGCAGTCATCGAAGGACTGAATCCTCTGCCTGCTCTGGGCGCGTCTGTTGTGGGACGCCCGAAAGTGCAGACAGAGCAACTGGGAGAAGAGGAGATGGCGAGGATCAGAGCCAAAGGGATCAGGAAAACCACTACGGTCCCTGCCGGTTTGCAGGGTAATGATCGGCTGGTAATGATTGTTCTGGAGTCATGGCGAGCGCCGGATGTTGAACCACCGGTGCTGAGTATTACGCACAAATCCTTTTACCGGAGATGCAGTGAGGCGGATGCTGAATTTTCACGGGGTCGAGCCGGATCCGACGCTATTCCACGTGCCCGCCGACTATAAGATCGTGGATGAAACCGATCGATTCAGCATTGAAATTTATGATTTATATGGTTCCGTCTTGAAAAAGATGAACGGAACGCCGTGCCGGCGGCCTGCAGCAAGCTGGCTTCCCTGAGCTGGGAACAACTCTACGCTGACAAGGGCTTCCGGTGGGAACCGATTCACAGCCGGCGCGCTCCAGACGGCTCAAAACTCCATGCGATACACGTCACAAAGAAAAAAAGAAAATACGGGCCGTCGTGAAGAGAAGCGGGGACTTTCTGGAAATGCTGACGCTTCACCCAGACCACGATTCCGCATACCGAAACTGAACCGCGGCTTGAGCATTCGCAATTAAAGCCTGTCGGCAATTAAGGCTTAAAGGCGGCGAAGCGGCCCGGATTTCACAAAACGACGTTATCGGAAGCGATACCCCACAAAGTAGCGGTGGGCCGGAAATTTCGAACGGCGCTGAAGCGCCGCAGAGAAACACGGCGGGGGCTTTACAGCCAATCCTGCGCCCCGTGGAAGATGCGGGTTATTTCAACCGCTTCTTCCGTCACCAGATAAACCACGATGTATGGCAGGGGAGGGAACACCAGCTCGCGCCATCCCGGCATACGGCGACTTGTTCGACCGACGCGCGGAAATTCCTTTAGCCGGTCACAGCCTTCGTAGATCGTTCTGGCTACCCGGTTGGCTGCTTCGGGGTGATCGATCTCGATGCGCTCGCAAATGCGCTGTAAGTCGTCAGCGGCTTCGGGCGACCAACGGATTTTCATCAGGAAGGCTGAAGAAACCGTTTGAGACGCTCGCCGACTTCCTCATGGGTTAGATACTCACCGCGCCGGAGCGATCCGTCACCGCGTTTGACGGCGGCGACAAAGCGGGCCTCTTCATCAAAGTACTGCGCAAGAACGTCCTGCACGAACTCGTCAGGGTGGCGGCCGTGTTGCGCCGCCGATTGCGTCAGTTTGGCTTCGAGGTCCGGTTGCGTGATGTGAATATCCATGGGAGCGGCTCCTTTCTCAGAGTAACCGTTACGCGCGTGCGCCGGGGCGCGGCGATCTCAAATAGGCTCGGCTGAAATGCTGCTGCGCATGAGCGTGCAATGCCCGCAGTTTCGTTAGCGCCTCGGCCAGCCCTTACGTTGGCACCAAAATTCCATTTTCATGCCATCATGCAATTGTGCCTATTGAGGTTAAAACCATCGGAAGCAGCGGCCAGATCTCACTGGGCAAAGAGTACGCCGGCCGCACGGTAATGGTGGAAGAAGTGGAGAGCGGCGTCTGGATGATCCGAACCGCGCAGGTGATTCCGGACAATGAACTCTGGTCACATTCGCCCGAGGCCCGCGAAAGTCCTGATAAGGCGTTAGAGTGGTCGGCTCAAACCACCAGGCGCCAATCGGACCTGAAATCGCTGACTCGAAAAATCCGGAAGCTGAAATAGATCCACGGTGCAACTGGATCTGAACAACCAGATTTTCCAGTCGCGATGGTTCCGTCTTGAAAAAGATGAACGAAACGCCGTGCCGGCGGCTTGCGGTAAGCTGGCTTCCCTGAGTTGGGAACAACTCTACGCTGACAAGGGCTTCCGGTGGGAACCGATTCACAGCCGGCGCGCTCCAGACGGCTCAAAACTCCATGCGATACGCGTCACAAAGAAAATGCGGGCCGTCGTAAAGAGAAGCGGGGACTTTCTTGAAATGCTGACGCTTCACCCAGACCACGATTCCGCATACCGAAACTGACCCTTGAGCCGCGGGGGTTTCTGGCCGCTTCTTGTTGAGTATCCGGAGAGGAATCGTGGTGAAGCGAATCGAGGGCCGCATCGGATCGTGACCGGACGGCTTGTGGTGCCAGAATGATCTCTTCGGAACAAGACAAGTGCCGATGAACGCCGGAGACAAAGTTTTTCTGTCGGCAATCAGGGCTTGAAAGAAAAAGGCTATGGCTTGCTTTGCCGGCGGGAAAACGCATCCGGTATGAAGTAGAGAGCAGCGATGCCAAAAATAACGATCAGCGAGAGGGCCGGATGAAGCCAGGCGGCGAAGATCGCGAAGACATAGGCCACAAGGGCGATCCAATTCCGCTTGCTCGCCGTCCGATATCTCTGCTTCGATTCGCCGTCCGGTGCCGACTCGTTGGCGACTGTCTTCTGCAGGATCATAAACGCGACTGTAACCAGGAAAAAGACACCGGCATAGAGAGCGGTGGTGAAGGGCTGCATGCGATTCTCCGCCATGTAGGCAGTGAAGAACGGAATCAGCGAGACGAAGAAGAGCACAAGAAGGTTGGCCCAGATTATCGTGTGGCTGGCCCGCTCCGCGTATTGCAGCATGTGGTGATGGTTTGCCCAGAAGACTCCAATGAAGAGATAGCTCAGGGCGTAGCTCAGAAAGGTCGGCCAGAGAGCGAGCAGGGCGTCTGGGCTGGCATCATGCGGCGCTTTGAGGTCCAGCACCATGATCGTGATGATGATTGCCAACACTCCGTCTGAAAAAGCCCCGAGGCGTTCGGTGCCTGGCTGCGGCTTTCTCATTCCCAATTAAGGCTTGAAGGCGAAGGTTATGGCGGTCTTCACGCGGACGGGGGCGCCGTCATGGGTGAAGGGTATGAAAGTCCACTTTTTGAGGGCGGTGGTGGCGGAGGCCGCCAGGAGTTGGTTGCCTTTGGCCTGGTCAATGGATTCTACTTTTCCGTCGAGACCGATGGTGAACTGCGCGACCACGTCGCCGTAGATGTGGAACTGGCGGGCGGCGGCGGGCATTTCGGGGTCGACGCGGGTTTTGATGGATCTGCGGACGGCGCTTTCATCGAGGTAAAGCACCGTGGAAGACGGCTGATTTTGGGCAAATACCGGTGGAATTTCAAGGGTCGCGACGAAGATGAAACCGGTGAGGACACCTAGAAACAAGCCTCGCCGTGAACCGCGCTGACTGCTGCAATACCCTCTCATATCTCGCTATCGACGACCAATTGTCCTGTTATTGTATTAGATCTGACGGTATCGTTTCGCAAACTGCTGAAACATCATGACCTGGAAACCTCGTTCGCTCAGCCTGAGACTCAATCTCGCGATTGGTTTCATCACTACCCCGTTTTTGATCCTGACCGTGCTGGTAAGTTATTTCGGCGCACACAACGCCGTTGAACAGCAGACGAGCGCGGAGGCGCAGAAGGAAGTTCAGGCATACGCGCAGAGCATGGACGTGGACATCGACCGTGTGGCCGTGCTCCCGCGATCGATTGCCGCGCGAATGGAAGCCGTGCAGCAATCGATGGACGTTTACACGCTGCCGCTGCTGGCGCATCTGCTCGACAGCGTTCCGCCGGAAGATGCCTTCGGGGTTTACGTCGCGATCGATGCGAAACCAGCGAGTGACCCGAACTCGATGATCTGGGTGGACCGGAACAGTCTGCCCAACGCGGTGAAACCGACGGGGGCCTATCGCGATCGGAACCTCGACTGGTATCGCGAGCCGAAACGTACGGGGAAGCTTTATATCAGCCCGCCCTATTTCGATGCCGGCGGATCGAACACGGAGATCATCAGCGTAACCAAACCGTTCGTGGATAAGAACGGCGTTTTTCAAGGCGTGGCGGGAGCCGATCTTCCGATGGACGGCCTGCGGACGATCGTGAACTATATCCGGTTCCGGCAGGATCCGGCGAGTGCCATCGACCCCGCTCAGCGCGAATACGCATTTATGGTGGACCGCTCCGGCCACCTGATGGCTTATCCAAACGAAGCGCTGACGATGCATCAGGGATTCGCGGGAGCCCTGGTTACGGCGATCGATGGCGGCAAAGAAATCGCCGGGCACGACGAAGGATTCGCGAAGGTGACGGAGCGGGGAGTTCCGCGGCGGGTTTACTGGTCACTGGCTCCGGAGACGGGCTGGAAGATGGTGCTGAGTATTCCGGAATCGGAGATCTCGGGGCCCGCGAATCAGTTGGCGAGCCGTACGGCGCTGATGGCTGGACTTTCGATCCTCGTCCTGATGGTGGTGGTTGCGTTTATGGGACGGCAGTTGACTGAGCCGGTACGCCGTCTGACCGCCGCGGCGGAAAACGTGGGGAACCAACGTTATGAAGCAGTCGCGGAACTGGATGCGGTGGCGAAGCGCGACGACGAACTGGGCACGCTCGCGCACAGTTTCCGCGACATGGTGGACGACGTCGCCAGCCGCGAGAAGAGTCTGCGGGAAGCCGAAGAAAGGCTGCGCCAGAGCGAACTGCATTTCCGTTCGCTGATCGAGAACACGGCGGACATTATCGCGGTGTTCGACCCACACGGTCAATTCCGTTATGCGAGTCCATCGGTCTCGAAGGTGTTTGGGCTGACGCCGGAAACGTGTATTGGGCGGCAACTTTCCGAGTTCATCGGAGCGGAAGACCGGGCGAAACTGGAGGCCGCGCTGGACCATGCAACCGCTTCACTGGGTGGAAGCGAACAGGTGGAACTGAGTGTGCGCAATGCGGCCGGGGCCACGCGCATTGTGGAAGCCAGCCTGAACAACATGCTGGATAACGCGGCGGTTAACGGCATAGTGGCCAACATCCGCGACATCACGGAACGCAAACACGCGGAGGAGATGGAACGGGAGAAAGACGCGGCGGAATCGGCCAATAAAGCCAAGAGCAACTTCCTCGCGAATATGAGCCATGAGCTGCGGACGCCGCTGAACGCCATTATCGGCTACAGCGAAATGCTGCAGGAACTGGCGGAGGATGACGGGCACGACGACTATCTGGCGGATCTCAAGAAGATTCATTCCGCGGGCAAACATCTACTGGAACTGATCAACGATGTGCTGGATATATCGAAGATCGAAGCCGGAAAGATGGACCTTTATCTGGAGGATTTCTCGGCGGATCAACTGCTGGAAGAAGTGCAGGCGGTGATCGCTCCCCTGGCGCAGAAGAATTCGAACGAACTGATTATCGATTCCGGCGGCGGGGAACTGGGCAAGATTCACGCGGATGCGACGAAGACGCGGCAGAGCCTTCTCAATCTGCTTTCGAACGCGTGCAAGTTCACACATGACGGGAAAGTGACGGTACGGGCGCGGCGCGATGCGACGTGGATGACGTTCGAGATTGTCGACTCCGGAATCGGGATGACGACCGAGCAGATGAACAAACTGTTCCGGGCGTTTCAGCAGGCCGATTCCTCGACTACGCGGAAGTTCGGCGGGACGGGTCTGGGTCTGGCGATCAGCCGGCATTTCTGCCGCATGATGAACGGCGATATTACGGTGGCGAGCGAAGTGGGCCAGGGCACGGTGTTCACGATGCGGATCCCGGTGAACGTGGTGCCGCGTGCGGCGGAGACGCCCGCCGCGGGCAACGCGGAAGCTTCGAGCGATATCGCGGCGGAAGCGCTGCCGACGACCGCGGCAGTGGTGCTGGTGATCGATGACGACCCGGTGATTGGAGATCTGCTGCGACGCACGCTGGCGAAAGACGGATTCCGTGTGGCGTATGCGCGGAGCGGCGAAGAGGGGCTGCATCTGGCGAGGCAACTTCGACCGGATGCGATTACGCTCGATGTGATGATGCCGGGGATGGATGGCTGGGAAGTGATGACGCAGCTCAAGTCAGACCCGCTGCTGCATGACATTCCGGTGATCATGCTGACGATTGTGGATGACAAGAAGACGGGCTTTGCGCTGGGTGCGACGGAGTATTTGACGAAGCCTTTCGACCGGGAGAGGCTCTCAACGCTGTTGGGCCGGGTCTCACCGGAGCGGACTTCGCGGGTGGCGCTGGTAGTGGATGACGAACCGGATAACCGGACGATTTTGCGCCGGACACTGGAAGGCGAGGGCTGGACGGTGATGGAAGCGGAGAATGGACGGGATGCGCTCGAAAAGATTGAAGAGCGGCGGCCGGAGATGATATTCCTCGACCTGATGATGCCGGAAATGGACGGGTTCGAATTTGTAGAGCGGCTGCGATCGAATGAACTGACACAATCGATTCCGGTGCTGGTGGTAACGGCGCGGGACATTACGCCGCAGGACCGGCAGAGGCTTTCGGGAAGCGTACAGAATATTCTGCAGAAGGCGTCGGTGAGTCCGGAAGAACTGGTGGCGCGGGCGCGGGAGTTGCTGGTGACGCGAATCCGGGCGGCGATACCCGCGGTTGTCCGATAAGGTTGGGTGAACAGGAAAAGCCATGGCTAAAATTCTGATCGTCGAAGACAACGAAATGAACCGCGACATGCTTTCGCGCCGGCTGGAGCGCAAGGGGTACACGGTAGTGATGGCGGTGGATGGCGGGGAGGGCGTGGAAAAGGCGGAATCGGAGACGCCGGACATCATCCTGATGGACATGAGTCTGCCGGTGGTGGATGGGTGGGAAGCGACGCGGCGGGTGAAGGCGAATCCGGCGACGAAGCATGTGCCGGTGATTGCGCTGACCGCGCATGCGATGGCGGGCGACCGGGACAAGACGATCGAAGCGGGTTGCAACGATTACGACACGAAGCCGATCGATTTGCCGCGGCTGCTGGGCAAGATTGAAGCGCTGCTCGAGAAAGCGAGGACCTCCGATGGGGCGTAGGAAGTATGGCTGCCGCTCGTTTACACTCGCGGTTCGGAAGAGGCGATGGCTTTGACTGGTGAAGCGCCGGCGGCGGGCACGGCAGCGCTGCTTTCAAAAATTCGGCATGATCTGAAGACGCCGCTGAACCAGATCATCGGCTACGGCGAAATGTTGCAGGAAGATGCCCAGGCGGCGGGGAGTGGGGACATCGCGGGGTTGCTGGGCCGCTTGCTCAAGGCCGCGCATGAGTGCCTGGAACTGCAGGCGAAGTTTCTCAATCGGCCTCCGGCGGAAGTGAGCGCGACGACGTGGGAGGAGCTGCAGGCGGAACAATCGAGCCTGACGACGGCGATGACGGACGCGCTGCGGCTGATCCGGCATGAGCCGGGGTCAGTCGATTCAGCGGCCGACCTCGACCGCATCTCGCTGGCGGTACAGAATCTGCGGACGCTGGCGCGCGAGGCGCCGGGGCGATGGGAAAATCCGGATGCACCTGCGCCAAAGCCGGCGGATAGCGCGGTCGCAGATACAAGCGCGGTGCGTCCGGCAGGCGGGATTCGCATTCCCGGCGTGCCGAAAGCGAAACCTGTATTTACGACGACGGAACTGGCCGAAGTGCCGAGCACGAAGAGTGCAGCGGGCGGACGAATTCTGGTGGTGGACGACAACGAGACCAATCGCGACATGCTGTCGAAGAGGCTGTCGCGGGAAGGTTACGAAGTTGACGTTGCCGTGGACGGGGCCGCTTGTCTGGAACGTCTGGAGACGGAGCACTACGATCTGATTTTGCTCGACATTATTATGCCGGGCCTCGATGGATTCGAAGTACTGAAGAGCATCCGCGCGAATGCTGCATGGAAAGAGACCGCAGTGATTATGATCTCGGCGCTCGACCAGATCGAGAGTGTGGTGCGGTGTATCGAAATGGGCGCGGAGGATTATCTGCCGAAGCCATTCGATCCTGTCCTGCTGCGGGCACGCATCGGAGCGATTCTGGAGCGTAACCGGCTGCGGGATGAAGAGCGGCGGCGGACGGTGCAGATGGAAGGAGCGCTGCGCGAGGCGGAAGTGCAGCGATCGGCTTCGGAAAAAATGCTGCGCAACATTCTGCCGATGAAAGTGGCGGCGGAGCTGCGCGAGCGGGGCACAGTGGAACCGATGTACTTCGAAGACGTGACGATCGGGTTCACGGACTTCGTGGGATTCACGCTATCGACAGAGCGGCTGGCGGCCGAAGAGCTGGTTGGCCTGCTGCACGAATACTTCACGGCGTTCGACAGAGTGATGGCGCGGTACGGCCTCGAAAAGATGAAGACCATCGGCGACAGTTATATGTTCGCGAGCGGACTGCCGGAACGTATGCCGTCGCATCCGGTGGACGCGGTTCTGGCTGCACTCGAAATGTTGGAGACGGTGAAGAATATGGCGCGGCCGGAAGCGCTGATCGACTGGAAGATACGGGTGGGGCTGCATACGGGTCCGGTGATTGCGGGCGTGGTGGGGATCCACAAATTCGCATTCGATATCTGGGGCGATTCGGTGAACTTCGCGTCGCGAATGGAATCGTCAGGCGAGGCCAATCATTTGAATATTTCGGAGAGGACGTATTCACGGGTGAAGGACTTTTTCCGGTGCACGCCGCGGGGGAAGATTCACACGAAAGACGGGCGCGATGTGGATATGTATTTTGTGGAGGGAGTCCACGAAAAATTACTGGATGACCGTACGACGGCGCCGCCTCCGGCGTTTGCGCGGCGCTACAAAATTTACTTTCAGAAAGAACCGAAAGCGTTTCCGGAATTCCTTTTGAACCGCTGATCTGGTATTAAGGTCAATATGCTTCGCACTTCTCTATTCATTGCCGCGCTGGCCGCGGCGGTTTCCCTGCAGGCGCAGGAGCTGCCTCCGGGCAAAGGCAAAGCAGTCCTCGAAGAAGTCTGTACGGAGTGCCACGGGGCGGATGTCGTGCTGGTACTGCATCAATCGAAAGCGGCGTGGACAGACCTGGTGGGCGACATGGCGCTGAAGGGCGCACAGGCGACGCCGGAGCAGATTGCGACCATTGTTGACTATCTGGCGACGAACTTTCCGGCGAAGGTGAATATCAATAAAGGGGAGGCGAAGGAAATCGTCGAGACCCTGGAGTTGACGCCGGCGGAAGCGGCTCTGATCGTCAAATATCGCCAGGACCACGGCAATTTCAAAGATATGGACGCCCTCTATAAAGTGGATGGCATTGAGCGGGCGAAGCTGGAATCGAAAAAAGCGCAGATCGGGTTTTGAGCTGGGCTGAAAAACTCAGAGCACTGACGAGCTACGCTCGCCCGAACAGGCTGAAGCCTATTCCACATTTGCAAAGCAAAATTTATGAGGTCGGTTCATGTCTGAAGCCGTTATCGTCGATTGTCTGCGCACGGCAGGGGGGAAGGCTCCGCGAGGTGCGCTGCGCAACACTCGTCCGGATGATATGGCGGCGGCAGTTTTCCGCGAACTGTTGGGGCGATATCCGCAGATTCCGGCAGAAGATATTGAAGACGTGATTCTCGGGTGCGCGATGCCGGAAGCGGAATCGGGCACGAATATGGCGCGGATGGCGGCGCTGCGGGCGGGGTTGCCAGTGACGACTACAGGGGTCACGATCAACCGCTTCTGCAGTTCCGGGCTGCAATCGATCGCGATGGCGGCTGACCGGATACGGGGCGGAGGCGCACACGTGATTCTGGCGGGCGGGGCGGAATCGATGAGTATGATTCCGATGGCGGGGCATAAGCCGGCGCCGAATCCATGGTTCGCGGATCACCGGCCTGAGGTTTACATGAACATGGGGCTGACGGCGGAAGAGGTGCAGCGGCGCTGGGGGATTTCGCGGGAAGATGCCGATGCGTTTTCGTTGCGCAGTCATCAGAACGCGCTGCATGCCCAGGCGCACGGACATTTTCAGGATGAAATCGTACCGATGACGCTGGAGGCGACGGAGCTGGATGGAGCGGCGGGCAAGCCGGTGCATCGGGAAACTATTTTCGCTCAGGACGAAGGCCCGCGGGCGGATACTTCGCTCGAAGCGCTGGCTAAATTGAAGCCCGTCTTTCATGTAAACGGCGCGGTGACGGCCGGCAATTCGTCGCAGATGAGCGATGGAGCGGCGGCCGCGATCGTGATGTCGGAGCGGAAAGCGGAGCAGTTGGGACTAAGGCCGAAAGCACGTTTTGTGAGCTTCGCGACGGCGGGCGTTCCTCCGGAGATCATGGGGATTGGGCCGGTGGTGGCGATTCCGAAAGCTCTGGCGATGGCGGGACTGAAGCTGGAGAACATTGGAGTAATCGAGCTGAACGAAGCCTTCGCGGCGCAGGCGCTGGCGGTAATTCGGGCGGCGGGGCTCGATCCGGACCGGGTGAATCTCAATGGCGGGGCGATCGCACTGGGGCATCCGCTGGGCTGCACGGGAGCGAAGTTGACGGCGACTTTGCTGCGCGAGATGGAACGGCGCGGCGCACGCTACGGCATGGTGACCATGTGCGTGGGCGGCGGCCAGGGCGCGGCGGGAATTTTCGAGAGATTGTAGTCGGACACGTGACGAAAATGAACGGTGGATCGTTTCTAATACAGGACCAGGTTCCGGGCGAGGTTTTTACACCGGAAGACATAAGCGCCGAGCATCAGGCGATTGCGCGAACGGCGCGGGAGTTTTTCGATCACGAGGTGGCTCCGCACGTGGAGGAGATCCAGCACGGGAACCATGATCTGGCGGTGGCGGCGTTGCGGAAGGCGGCGTCGCTGGGGCTCGAATCCGTGCTGACACCGGAGCGGTATGGCGGCATGGAGATGGATCTGACGTCGGTCATGATCGTGGCCGAACAACTGGCGCGGGATGGGTCATTTGCGGCGTGGCACGGAGCGCATGCGGGGATTGGGACGCTGCCGATTCTGCTGTTCGGGACCGAAGCGCAGAAGCAAAAATATCTACCGAAGCTTTCGAGCGCTGAGTTCATCGGGGCCTATTGTCTGAGCGAGCCGCAGGCGGGTTCGGATGCGCTGGCGGCGAAGACTCGCGCTGATTTGAGCGCCGACGGAACGCATTACGTGCTGAACGGCCAAAAGATGTGGATCACGAATGGCGGCCGGGCGGATCTGTTTACAGTGTTCGCGAAGGTCGGCGGAGAGCAGTTCACGGCGTTCCTGGTCGAGCGGGCGTTTGCCGGCGTTTCGAGCGGCGCGGAAGAAAAGAAGATGGGGATCAAAGGCAGTTCCACGACTCCTGTTTTCTTCGATAATGTCGTGGTGCCGGTAGAGAACTTGCTGGGTGAGATTGGCCGCGGGCACATTATTGCGTTCAACATTCTGAATATCGGGCGACTGAAGCTGGGGCCGTTTGCATTGGGTGGCGCGAAGAACGTGCTGGCCGATTCGCTGGCGTACGCGAAAGACCGCAAGGCGTTCGGGACGACGATTTCGCACTTCGGATTGATCCAGCACAAACTGGCGGAGATGGCGATTCGGATTTACGCGACGGAATCGATGACGTACCGCGTCGACGGGCTGATTGCGGGCGAGATGAAAGGGTTTTCGTGGGACGAGCCGGATGCGGCGCGTCGGATGATGAAGTCTTTCGAAGAGTATGCGGCGGAGTGCTCGATCATCAAGGTCTATGCGTCGGAGATGCTGGATTATGTGGTGGATGAGGGCGTGCAGATCCACGGCGGGTATGGATTTCACCAGGACTACGCAGTGGAGCGGGCGTATCGCGATTCGCGGATCAATCGCATTTTCGAAGGCACCAGCGAAATCAACCGGCTGCTGATTACGGGCATGCTGCTGAAGCGCGCGCAGCAGGGGCGTTTGGGACTTGTGAAAGCGGCGAAGGGGTTGATGGAGGAGATTCTCTCGGGGCCGGCGGTGGCGCCGGAGGGGGAGAGGGAAGAGCAGCGGCTGGTGCATAACGCAAAGAAGATTACGCTGCTGTTGCTGGCGCAGGCGTTCGAGAAGTTCGGCACGGAGATGGAGAAGCAGCAGGAAGTGCTGGGGGGGATCGCGGATGTGGTGATGGAGGCGTTCGCGATGGAATCGAGCCTGCTGCGGAGTGAGAAGAATAAATCCGGTGGAGACATTTGCGCGGTGTTGATTCGTGATTCGATGGGGCGGACGGAAATGCTGGCGCGGCCGGTACTGGCGGCTTGCGCGGAAGGCGATGCCCTGCGCGGGAACATGGCGGTGTTGCGACGGTTCGCGAAGTTCGAGCCGGTGAATTCGATTGCGCTGCGCCGGGGGATTGCGGACCGGCTGCTGAGCGCCGGGCGCTATGTGGTTTGAGTGAGCGAAATAAAGCCTCGGATTGTTCTGGCAGTCGGGCTGCCGGGTTCCGGTAAGTCGACGTGGTTGGCGCGGCGAGGAATTCACGCGCTATCGAGCGATGCGCTGCGGCTGATGCTGGCCGACGACGAGACCGATCAAACGATTAATCACACTGTTTTCGCGGCGCTGCGCTATCTCACGAAACGACGGCTGGAACTGCAGCGGCCGGTGACGTATATCGACGCCACGAGTCTGACGCGGCGGGTGCGGAAACCGTGGATTAAGCTGGCGCGCGATGAAGGGGCGGCGATCGAAGCGCTGTGGTTCGATGTGCCGCTGGCGGTTTGCCGGACGCGTAATGCGGCGCGCGGACGGGTGGTTCCGGAACACGTGCTGAGTCTGATGGCGGCGCGGTTTATTGAGCCATCGGTGGAAGAAGGTTTTGTATACGTCGAACGCCTTCGCGAAACGTTTCCGGCAGAGTCAGAAGGCTGAGGACGAGAAAGCCGGACTGCTCGAAATCGTAAAAGTAAGCCGGCTGCACGAGGACGTTGTAATCGCGGAGAAGGCGCAGCGAGGCATCGGCTTCCGGCAGAGACACGATGGCGTACCAGCCGCCTTCGACGTCGAGGACGCGCAGAGGCGTGGCTCTGAGGAAGTCGAGATTGGCTGAAGTGCGGGCGCGAATTTGCTGCTGCACTGCGGCGCGCAGGGCGAGCAGAGAAGCGGCTGCGCACTGGACCGGCGTTCCGACGGAGAGGTAGGTGTCGGCGATGATTTCGAGGCGGGCGAGTGCGCTGTCGACGAGTAAGTCTGGGCCTTCGGCAATTATCCACGCGAGTTTCATCTGAGGCAGGCCAACGGTTTTGGAGAGTCCGTTGAGGCGGAAGACGGGTACGCGCGGGGCGGCGGTGGACTGCTCGACGAGCGCGAAAGCGTAATCGCGAAACACTTCGTCGGAGACGATGGGCAGGCCGAAATCGGTAAGGGCATCCCACTCGCGAGCTTTGAGGAAATTGCCGGTGGGGTTGTTGGGATTCACGACGACGATGGCGCGCGTGCGAACTGAAATCGCTTGTTGCAGAGTGTGGATGTCGACGAACCAACCGTGATCGTAGAAGAGGCCGTAGGTTTTTACGCTGACGCCTTCGAGGGCAGCCAGGTAGTCGAAGAGCGGATAGGAGGGGCGCGGGATGAGGACTTCGTCGCCGGGATCGCAGAAGAGTTTGAAGAGCCAGGAGTAGGCTTCGCTGGTACTGGCAGTGAGGACGACGCGGTTGTAGGGGGCGCCGAATTCGCGGGCGACGGTCTCGCGGGCCGAGAGCAGGCCGAAGGGTTCGGGTTCGTAGTGCAAGGCGCGTGGATCGGAGAGCGCGTTGAGGAAACCGGGAGGGTAGGCGATGCCTGCGCGGGTGGGATTGGATTCGGTGAGATCGAGAATCGCTTCTTGGCGGCGTTTTTTCTCTTCGAGAAGGAGAGTGAGAGCGTTGGGGCGGAGTTCGGCGTCGATACGTCGTGAGAACTTCATAGGGCGCAGAAGTCTCCGGATGCGATGCGCGGGGCATCGAGTGGGACCTCGCGGAGTTGGTAGATCCAGGCGTCGTACTGGATTCCTTCGTGAGAAACCCTGGTAGGTATGCGCTCGAATTCCTCGGCTTCATAGGCATCGAGCGCGGCCAAGGTGAGATCCGGCGTGCGGAGTCGATAGAGTTCACCGGTGACAACACCTGTGATTACGGCGTCAGAGTCGGGACGGTATCCGGGATACTCGCCGAGCAAGTAGATGGATCCGTTGATGGTGGCTTTTCCGAGACACTCGGCACTGTCGCGCAAGCCGCGGGCGTGCGGATTTCCGAATTCGCTGCGCAGCGTTCCGTAAACAAAAATAAACCTGAGCACCCTCGCTTATAGTAGATCGTGAATGCCTGATGGCCGTCTTCCCTGGCGCGCCACTGTGGCGGCGGCGCGGTACGAGAATCTGGGACCGCTGCCGGTGGCGGTGCTTCTCGAAAATGTGCGCAGCCTGTATAACGTGGGAGCTTTCTTCCGCACGGCGGACGGCGTCGCGCTGGAAAAACTCTGGCTGGCCGGGATCACGGGATATCCGCCGCAAAACATGATCAGCAAAACGGCATTAGGGGCGGAGGAAACCGTGGCGTGGGAGCACGTGGCCGAGGCGACGGAGACGGTGCGGAATCTGCGGTCGCGGGGTTATGAAATTGCGGCGATCGAGACGAGCCCGCATGCGGTGGATCTGTTCGACTGGCAACCGCGATTTCCGGTGTGTGTCCTTTTCGGTCATGAAACGGATGGACTGACTGCGGCGGCGGGCGCACTGGCCGATACACACATTCGCATTCCGATGCTGGGTAGAAAGCACTCACTGAACGTGGCGAGCGCGGGGAGCGTAGTGCTTTACGAATTGCTGCGCAAATACCGGGAGCTTTGACATGCACTGTAAAATTGCCACTATGTATCGGCGTGCTTTGCTTCTGGCGTTATTGGCCATCTCTCTATCAGCCGCGACGGATCCGGACTGGAGCAAACCGTTTCAGCCCTTCCGTATCGTAGGGAATATTTACTGGGTGGGAACGTGGGATTTGTCTTCTTACCTGATCGTGACGCCGCAGGGGGACATCCTGATTAACACGGGTCTGGCCGATTCCGTAGCGCAGATTCTGGGGAATGTGCAGGCGCTGGGTTTCAAAGTTTCGGATATCAAAATCATTACCGCGACACATGCTCATTACGATCATGTGGCCGGCCTGGCGGAGATCAAGCGGCTGACCGGAGCAAAGCTGGTGATGGAAGAAGAAGATGTTCCTGTGATGGAATCGGGCGGCAAAAAGGATTTTGTATTTGGCAACAACCCCAACATGCGGTTCAAGCCCGCTCACGTGGATGAGGCGCTGAAGGACGGCGGCAAGATTGCGCTGGGCGGTACGGAAATCACGCTGCATCACCATCCCGGACATACGAAAGGCGCGAGCAGTTTCACGCTGACGGTGCGGGATACGGGGCACGATCTGCGGGTGGGGATCATCAATCTGGGGTCAATTAATCCGGGGGTGAAGGTGAGCGGGATGCCGACGTATCCGAAGATTGCGCAGGATTACGCGCGAACGTTTCACGATCAGAAAGAGATGCAGATCGACGTATTTCTGGCGTCACATGCGAGCCAATTCCGGTTGCACGAGAAGTATAAACCTGGCGATTGGTATCAACCGGCGCGATTTGTGGACCCGCAGGGGTTTCACGATGCGGTGGAGAAGCTGGAGAAGGCCTATACGGATCAGTTAGCGCGCGAGCGGGCGGGTCAGAGCAAATGAGCCGGAGTAGTGCGCGGCGGACGCGGCTTGCCTGAGTGCAGGTGCTCATTCACGGTTTCAAGTGAGCCGAAGAATCCCGCGAAGGAGTCTCGAAGATGCGAGGGGACGCGACGGGTGGCCAGGAAATCCTGGCGGCGGAATTGATCCGTGACAGCGACTACGGCAGTTCCCATGGGACTGTATTCGTGGGTTCCCTGAGCCCACGCGAGTTGTTCGGTGACGTCAATCCAGACCGCGAAACCCATTATCTCGACACTCATTATTTCGAAGTTGCCGCGCGCGTCAAACGGTCGAGCACGCCTGCCCATTCCGGAGTATCGGGCGGGGGTTCGAGGGAGATCCAATCGTAGCCTTCGCGATCGAGACGATGGAGCACTGCATAGAGACGCTCGGCGTAGGCGGCGGGGTCGCTGGGCATGGCGTTGAAATCGAGACGGATGCCACGGCCGGATGCCGGGCTGCCGCCCAGAAAGAGCGGCGTGCGCGGGCTGTAATGAACGGGATGCTGGCCGGGTGACTCCGTGCCGCCGCCAGATTCGACAGGACCGATAACAGCTTCGATTTGAGGCTGTGAGATCATGCCGGGGCGCAGGATTGTCGGGCGCGAACGGACCAGTGTGATTACGGTGCTCTCGATGCCTACGGTGCAGGGGCCGCCATCGAGAATGAAGTCGACGGCATCGCCCAGACTCTCGCGGACGTGTTCAGCGGTGGTGGGCGAAAGCTCGGTGAAACGATTGGCACTGGGTGCAGCGACGGGAATTCGCGCCGCTTCGAGCAAAGCGAGAGCTGTAGGATGCGACGGTATGCGCAGGCCGACAGTGGGGTGTCCGGCGGTGACCACATCAGGAACGGTGTGACGTTTCGGAACGATGATAGTGAGCGGACCCGGCCAGAACTTCTCGGCCAGCGCGGCGGCCTCCGGAGGCCAGCTTTCCGCGAGTTCCCGCGCCATGGCGACCGTGGCTACGTGAACAATCAGAGGACTCGAGAGCGGCCGGCCCTTGGCAGCGAAGATGCGGCGGACGGCGGCTTCATCGAGAGCGTGGGCCCCGAGGCCGTAAACGGTTTCCGTGGGGAAAGCGACCAGGCGACCGGCGCGCAGAAGAGCCGCGGCCTGTTCAATATCATTCAGGTACATCGTCTGAGTCGGTAGCGGTCTTGCCCGTTTTGCGCCAGACAAGCCAGGCATGCAGTAACGGTTCCAGATCACCGTCGAGGACGCGGTCCACATCGCCGACAGAAAGCTTGGTGCGATGGTCTTTAATCAGTCGATACGGCGCGAGGACGTAGCTGCGGATCTGGCTGCCGAAATTGATCTCGAGTTTTGTTGCTTCGGTTTTACGCGATTCCTCGCGCTTCTTCTCCAGCTCGAATTCGTAGAGACGCGCGCGCAGTTGCTTCATCGCGGTATCGCGGTTTTTGTGTTGCGAACGTTCGTTCTGGCACTGGACGACGATGCCGGTGGGGAAGTGAGTGATGCGGACCGCGGAATCGGTCATGTTGACGTGCTGGCCGCCCGCGCCGCCGGCGCGGAACGTATCGATGCGCAGATCATCCAGCTTGATATCGATCTTGATCTCGTCGTCGATCTGCGGATAAACGAAGACGGAGGCGAACGAAGTATGGCGGCGCGCGTTGGCATCGAAGGGAGAGATGCGGACCAGACGATGCACGCCGATTTCCGATTGCAGCAGACCATACGCGTTGGGGCCATTCACTTCGAACGTGGCGGACTTGATGCCGGCGCCTTCTCCTTCGAGCCGGTCGGTTAGGTTGGTGGAAAAACCGTTGCGCTCGGCCCAACGCATGTACATGCGCAGAAGCATCTCGGCCCAATCCTGCGATTCGGTGCCACCGGCGCCGGGGTGGATGGTAATGATGGCATCGCGCGCGTCGTTCTCGCCGGAGAGCAACATGCCGGTTTCGAGTTTGCTGAGAACTTCGGCGTAGGCTTTGAGATCGCGTTCGATATCAGTCGCCACCGCTTCGCCCTCCCGAGCCAGTTCGAAGAGCGTGTCGAGATCGTCGGTCAGGCCGGCCACTTTGGTGTCGCTGGCAATGGCTTCTTCGAGACGCTTACGCTCCTGCATGACCTTCTGGCTCTTTTCGGGCTGAGACCAGAAATCAGGGGCTGAGATTTGTTCTTCGGTGCGGCTTAACTCGGCTTTCTTTTTAGCCGCGTCAAAGATAACTCCGGACGGCAGATGCCTGTTCGCGGAGGGGTGAGTATTCGCGGTCGAGTTCGTCGAGAGTCATGTGGGAGAGGAACTTTTATTGTATAAGGTTTTACAGGATCAGCATGCAATCGCCGTAGGAGAAGAAGCGGTAGCGTTCGGCGACCGCATGGCGATAGGCGGCGAGGATCAGGTCTGTGCCGCCCAGTGCGCAGACCAGAAGGAGCAGGCTGGTGCGCGGCAGGTGGAAGTTGGTTAGCATCGCGCCCACGCGCTGGAACCGGTAGCCGGGATAGATGAACAGGTTGGTCGAATTGGCGCCGGGTCCGGATTCGAGTGACCGGACGCTGGTGGTGCCCACAGCGATGACGCGCTTTGCGTTCTCAATTTCGCGCCATGACTCAGGGGAAATGGAATAACGCTCGTAGTGAAGCTGGTGGTTTTCGAAGTCTTCGCGCTCGATGGGCCGAAAGGTTCCGAGACCGACGTGAAGCGTAACGCGGGCGATGCGCGCCCCCGCCGCTTCGCAACGCCGGATAATTTCGCCGGTGAAGTGCAGGCCGGCGGTGGGAGCAGCTACCGAACCTTGTTCGCGGGCGTAGACGGTCTGGTAGCGTTCACGGTCTGAGGCTGCGTCTTCGCGGTGGATGTAGGGCGGGAGCGGCATGTGGCCGAGACGTTCCATGGAGGCGTAGACGTCTTCGTCGCCGAGAAAACGCACGGTGCGCTCGCCACGTTCGCCGTGCTGGACGATCTCGGCGGAGCAGCGGTCATCGAACCGGATGATGTCTCCGGTACGCAGCTTGCGGCCGGGCCGCACTAACGCGCGCCAATCGCGGGCCGGTGCGCCGTCAAGTGGTTCCAGCAACATCACCTGAAGGCGTTCGGTGTGGCCCTGGCGATGGCCGAAGAGGCGCGAGGCGAGCACGCGTGAATCGTTGAGGACCAAAGTGTCGCCGGGGCGGATGAACGTTGGGAAGTCGCGGAAGCGGCGGTCTTCGAAACGATTTTCAGCGCGATGGACCACAAGCATCCGTGCCGCGTCACGCTCCGCCGGAGGCTGCTGCGCGATTAATTCTTCCGGCAGATCATAATCGAAATCCGACAAGCGCATTTAAATCAGGCTCGTTTGGATTCGAGCTCCGCCCAGCGTGAGTAAAGGCGGTCCACTTCATCTTGTGCCGCGTCGAGCTGAGCAACGGCTTCGGTGAGGCGCTGAGGATTGGATACGACATCGGGCTGTTCAAGCAGATTACGCTTGCTTTCGAGCACGGCTTCCGCAGCCGAAACCAGATGCTCGATTTGCTCCCACTCGCGGGCTTCCAGATATGACAACTTCTTCTGGGGAGCGCTCGATGACGACTTCCCTTTGGCCTCTTTGACGCGGGCCGCCGGCTCGGTTGGCTTCCACTGGGAAAGTTCGGCGAAGAACTGAGTTCCACCCTTGCCATCGAGCGCCAGGATGGTGGTGGAAAGACGATCCAGCAGGTAACGATCGTGAGTGACCAGGGCGATGGCGCCGGGAAAATCGAGCAGGTTCGCTTCCAGCACTTCGAGGGTGGGGATATCGAGGTCGTTGGTGGGCTCGTCGAGCAGCAGCAGATCGGCCGGCTGCAGCATGAGGCGGGCGATATGGACGCGGGCGCGCTCTCCACCGGATAGGCGATGCAACGGCAGTTCGAGCTGCTCGGCGCGGAACAGAAACCGCGCGGCCCAGCCGTTGACGTGGATGGGTTGATCGCGAAAGATAACTGTGTCGCCATGGCTGGCAAGGGCCCGGCGCAGGGTCATATCCATATCGATGCGATCGCGGTTTTGTTCAAACCACGCGATGCGCAGACCTTCAGCGCGGCGAACGGTGCCGTGATCAGGGTCGATTTCGCCGGTCAGGATGCGCAGCAGAGTCGATTTGCCGCTGCCGTTCGAGCCGAGAATGCCGAGGGTGACACCGGGGCCGAGGGCGAACTTCAGTTTGTGAAAAAGCAGATGGCCGCCGAGCGATTTGGCCAGATCTTCGACGGCAACCAGGCGCTTGGTGAGCCGGCCGGTAGCAGTGAAATCGACCGATGCGACGCCGGATCGATTGCGATCGGATACGTCGGCGAGTTTGTCCTGCAGTTCGAATGCGGTGTCGATGCGGGCTTTCGATTTGGATGTCCGAGCTTTGGCGCCGCGGCGAAGCCATTCGATTTCTCGGTCAACCAGATTGGCCAGCATCTGCTGCTCGCGCTGCTGGGCACGGAGAAACTCGGCGCGTTTCTCGAGGAACCTACTATAGATGCCGGTGGCGGCGAACACGCCCAGCGGATAAGCGCGATTGATCTCGGCTACGCGCGTCGAAACGTTCTCCAGAAAATAGCGGTCATGGGTGACGAAGATAGAGGCGAAAGGCGCGGAGGCGATCTGCTTTTCCAGCCAGACGATGCCTTCCACGTCGAGATGATTGGTGGGCTCGTCGAGCAGCAACAGGTCCGGCTCTGAAGCGAGGGCGGCCGCAATCGCAAGCCGCTTGCCCCAACCGCCCGAGAGTGTACCGGCCAAGGCGTTGGGGTCTTCGAAACCGACACGGCTGATGGTCTTGGAAACGATGAGATCGCGATCTTCACCGCTGCGTACGGAAGCGCCGATGATTTCTCGCACACTGGCGGCAGGGTCGAAGCGCGGATCCTGCACAACGGTCGCGATGCGAACGCCTTTGCGCAGAGAGACGGTGCCTTCGTCCGCGGATTCAATTCCGCTGAGAATGGAGAGCAGAGTGGACTTGCCTGCTCCGTTGGGGCCGATAATGCCGAGGCGATCGCCATCGTGCAGGCTGAGCGAAATGCCCGAGAAGACGGTTCGCGAGCCGAAGGTTTTGGCGATATTATCGCAAGTCAGAAGTACGGGCATTGTTCGAGTCGAGGTGCGGGCCTGAGGCCTGCTTTACAAAGTTTCGTTGAGCACCGGGAAAAGATCCGGCGCGGGCGCAGGGGGCGAAGGGAATGCCCCATTCAGGTAACGGGTGTCCAGCAGACGGCTGGGTTCGAGGTTGCCGATGGCTGAAAGGATGTTCTCGCGCAGATGCGGATGCTCCTGTTCCCATTCGGCGATGGTGCCGCGAATACTGCGGCGAACGGCTCCGCTGCGGATGGAGCAGCCGCAGGGAATTACCGGCACGCCCTTCGATTCCACCCAGGCGCGGGTAATCTCTTCGGTGACATAAACGAGCGGCCGAATCAGGCGGAAATCGCGTTCACGAGACCATGTGACCGCCGGCAAAGAACTGATGCGGCCGGTAAACATGATGTTGCGGAGGAGCGATTCGCAGAGATCGTCCGCCGTGTGCCCGAAGGCGATTACGTTGGCGCCGAGGCCGCGCGCGATCTGATAAACGGCGCGGCGGCGGAAGCGGCTGCACATATCGCAGCCATGGTCGGGCTGTTCTTCGAGAAGACGCAGAGAGGGATTGTCGGTGTAACAGGTCCATTCAACACCCAGCGACCGGATGTATTCGCCGATGGGCGCAACCGGGCTGAGAAACTTTCCTTGTTCGACCGTGAAGGCGCAGACTGAGAAATCGATAGGCGCGCGCTTCTGCAGCAGCAGCAGAGCTTCGAGCATGGTGACCGAATCTTTGCCGCCCGACACTGCCACGGCCACGCGGTCACCGTCTTCAATCATGCTGAAACGGTGTATCGCTTCGCCGACTTTGTGCAGCAGGGTCTTTTCGAGGTCCACCAGACCAGATTAGCGGATGAGGTGCTCTTCGAGGTGGCGGAGGCGGGCGTCCATCACTTGTTCGACACGAAAAAGGTCGGATCGAAGCAGATCGCGGTGCTCGGCAAATCGCTGATCCATACGCTTTTCGAGATCGTTGAAGCGCTGATCGACATGCCGAACGGATTCTCCCAGCCGATTACTGAAGTCGCTAAGCCGACTGTTATTTATCAGAATACTGACCAGGACCGTCAGTGTAGGCAATCCGGCGCTGACAGCCGCGATTACGATTTGAGCGAGGGGGCTCATGGGACTGATTGATAGTAGCAACTACCAGATGAATTCTTTGGCGTTCTCACGTTTGTCGTAGCCATCGAGCACATGCACTACCCGCAGCTTCTTCATCGTTACCGGAGAAAGCTGGCCGATCGGAATATAGACAATCGTGCGGCCAAAACGGGCAGCGATATTGCGGAAAATCGACCGCGGCGGTTTGGCGGCGACATAGACGACATACTTCTGGAGCGAATAATCGAGGCCGGCCATAAGCAGGCGCTCGGCTTTGGTTTCGGCAAAATCGTAATCGGGATCGGCCCAGACGTCATACATGCGGCGCGCGGGAAGGCTCATCAAAAAGCCGCCGTATTCGGCGCGGCCGATGCCGGGACCGATCAGATGGTCGAACGGCTGAGTCGAATAGAAAGCCATGTCCGATTCGTTCTGATGTTCGCCTAGCCAGGTGGTCATGTAGTTGTAGCGGCCATCGCGGTCATCATCGAAAATCACCACAACCGAGCCCACATCCCCGTGAATTTTCTGGATGTTCTTTACGTAGATGGTTCCTTCGTGCCAGTTCCGAATGGTCTCGCGCAGATCGATGCCATCGAGCAGTGAAGCGGTAAAAGGCTCAACGGTCGCGCGCTCCTCGGAGAGAATGCTCTTGCCTTTTTTCTTGAGGAAGCGGCCGAAGTCTTCGATGACAATGTCTTCCGGAGGGTAAGAACAAATACTATTGCCGCTCAGATCCGCTGCCCATTCGCCGGGGAATTCCTCTTTCTTCCGGCGGCGCAGACCCGGATTACCCATCAGACGTTTGGTACTCGGCAGACGCCTCCTCAGGTGGATGCGCTTCGTATTGAGCCAAACCTCGCCGCCCGATATCTTCACGGTTTCAATGTCGCTCGAAGTCTGCTGATGCGAATAGCGCGAGGCCGTTTCCCAAACATCCCAGGCGTAGTTCTCATCCACGATGGAACGCGCTGAAATTGTCAGGTCGAAGAGCGACGCCATCAGATCGTTATGAGTGCGGGCCAGATTGCGGCTGTAACGGGCCAGCAAACGCCGCTGCCACGAATGGATTACATCGCCCGTGTTCAGAACATAAGCCTGTTCCGCTTCCCGATAAAGCGCTGCCTGAGCGCGCCTGCGATCCACCAACTCCTTGACGCCATCGATGCGGAACTGTTCGTAGCGTTCCTGAAGAAACGGATATTCAGTGGTGATCTCGCCGAGGCAGTCCGGATGAGGATTCACCAGCCGCACTTCTTCGCGCAAACGTCGGGACGGCTCCGGTTGAGGCGTTTCCATGGCGTCCAAAACGGGGTCGAGAAGATTCAGCGAAATGACTACGAGGACCTTTTCGAACGGATCGGCCCCTTGCAGCTTCCACGCGATACCGGCGGAGAACCGTTCGATTTCGTCGGAGCGCGGCTGCGGATACACTCGATAGGCTTCGACGTACTGGTGATGAGGAATAGAGGCCAGCGCGTAACTATCCGGGTAAGTATCTTCGATATGCGGACGCTCGGTGGCGTCGGGGTCGGCAAAAATAACTTCGGCGCCGATTTCGCGGGCGGTACGGATGGCTTCGACGAAAGGATCGGCTGGTTCTACGGGAACGAAGACGGCCTGATCTGCTTCCGCGTCGCGCCGGTAAGCCGTATCGCGATAGAAAATGACGGAAACCTGGGGCAGACGCGCGACCGCATCGAGGTAGACATCCTCCAGGGTGGCGGGCAGTTCGACGGCGACGATCTTCGGGCGGAGTTCGAGGATGCGGCGGCGCACTTCAAGGGCAAATTCCAGCCGGCCCGGAACTACCGGAAGATAAGAAACTCTTCCGCGATCCAGACTGCCGAAATCAGGAAGCGACGGGACGGTTTCGTCCGGCATAACGCAACGCCTCTTCGCCCAGAATTTCGATCAAAGCAGTTTCGAGCGCCTGCCGCTCATGTTCGCGGCCGGTGGCGAGACTTCGCAGTTTAATCGCGTAGCGCGCGATGTTGATACCGTCGCGCACGCTATAACGCTCGTCGGCGGCATGAGCCTGCTGCAGAAAATCCGTCACGTATTCGAGGATGCGATCTTCCGCGAACGGCAGATTCTCTTTGAGGATCTGAAACTCTTCGTCCTTTTCCGGAAAATCGATCAGGATTTGCGGCTGCAAACGCGAGTGGATGTATTCCGGCAAATCGAATGTCGATGCATCGTCATTCATGGTGGTGACGAGGCGAAAGTTGGGGTGAGCTTTAATCTTCACGCCCGCGACGATGCTTTCCACGTAACGGCGGGTATCGAGAAGCGGCGCCAGACTGGCCCAACTCTTCTCACTCATGCGATTGCCTTCATCGAGGATCACGATGCCGCCGATGATCATGGCACTCACAAGCGCCGATGCCACGTAGCGCAGCCGTCCGGCGCCCTCAATGACGGGAGTAATCAAAAGATCTTCGGGACGCGTATCGAGCGTGGCCTGCATGATGAATGCATCGCGCCCCATACGCTTTGCCGCGGCATACGCGAGAGTGGTCTTGCCGACGCCGGGCTTGCCGATCAACCGGGGGTTCATCGGGATATCGGTATCGGTGACGACCATCCACGCGGCCAGCAACTGCCGCATCAACTCTTCCTGGCCGACCCAGCGGATGGGCAACTCGTCCGGGTGAGCGAGGTGGAGCGTGATGCCTTCTATTTCGACTGTATTGGGTTGTTTCAACGCAACTTCATTGTAACGATCAGGCGAGGGTAAAGGGCGGCGGACCTCGATTTCGGGATTTCGCCCGTCATTTAAGGCGCATGAGGGGGTCACCCACCACGATATTCACCCAGCTCAGACCGGGGATTCCGGAATAGAAGCTTTCGGCCAGCGTGTGGCCGGAAAAGTAGGCAGGCAAGACATAATCGGGTCGCGGACAAAACGTCAGATACGGCTCATCCACCTGGCCCGAGGCTCCCGACGCGCCTTCCAGCAGGTAATCGGCGGTCAAAGACTGCGGAGAGCCGCCGAACCAGCTGCGAGATTCGGCCCAGGTTCCGATTTGCCACGTGTCTGGCGGCTTGTCGAAGGTGCGGCCATCGCTGGAGACAAATTCCGTTGCGATGGCCCCGGGCAGCCACTGGAAGTGGAGAAACCGCTGGGTGTGATTGTGGTCGTTCGATCCCCAGGAAGCATAGCCGATCACATCCTTTTGATTCATGGAAACGGCGGGGGAACCTTCGAAAATAACGCGGTCCTTCGGCAGCAGGAGTGCCGCGGCGCGAAGCCACTGGTTGCCCGGCGTCGAATCGCCTTTCCTCAGATCGATTACGAACTTTCCCGTATTTCGAGCCAGCAAAGCCCGATCGACCAGCGCTTTCATTCCCGCCATATCGTAAGCCGCCAGACGGGTGACCATGTACATCGGAAATTGTGGGTGGCTGAACGGAGCGTCACGCTGCCGGTAGAACGGATTGGGCACAGCACCGGCAACGGGGATCACTTTGCCATGTAGTTTCTGGTAGAGCAGTGTGAGCTCGGAATCGACAGAAGCGACTTCGCTTTGCAGGGCTTCTCCGCCGCCCCACACCTTTAGCGGGACACCTCTGGTGGTAACGATGTACAGAATTTTTTCGACCAGCTCTTTTTGCTGGAGACATTTCCCAACGGGCGTCTCAATTCTGGTCAGGTAGGTGGCCCGATCGATAATTTCCTGGGGAAGCGTATTGACGGTGCACAGATTCGCCAGGGGAATAGCGCGCTTTTTTAGATAATATTGGCCGATTTCGAGTGACTGGGGCGACTGCTGATTCACCACGACCAGCACCTGATCGGGTGTCTGTGCGGACGCGGCAGCGGCTGTTGCCAGTGCCATCGCGAGGAAAAATGGGAAAATCGGCCAGCGCACCAGGTTCTACTTTAGCTTTGTCGGGAGGAGCGTTGCCCGGGAGCGAAATTCATTTTGCAGCCTTGCCTGCGCTGATCAGATTGGCAAAGATGCGATAAGCACCGGGAACGCCCGCCGGCAATTCGCGGAACCAGGAAAACGCCGAGAACACGTAAGCGCCTTTGCCGTAGCGAGTGTAGAGCAGCGAACCCTTCTGTTCCTTGTCGTCTTTGTCGTGGGTTTCGAGTGGGGTCTGATAATGTTCGTCCCACTTCGTCGAGAAGTAGAGACCGCGCTCCTGAATCCATCCGTCGAAATCGGCAGGCCCGATTTTGTTAGGCGTATTGAGCAGTGGGGAATCCGGTTGAAGGAACTTTACGGGCGCGTCTTCCTGCGTGACGCGAGCATCATTGGCGCCGAACACGAAGGGATAGGGGCCGAGGTGATCCAGCGCCTCTGCGACCCAGGCTCCGGTTCTGCGATCGGCATTGTTGTTGTACTGGACCACCAAAGTGCCGCCGTTCTTCACGTAGTCGAGCAGACGTTGCTGGTTAGCCGCGAGATCGGGGCGCACGGCGTAGGCGCGCACCCCGGTAACGATGGCGTCATAGACAGCCAGATTGCCGGAACTCAGGTCTTTAGCGGTGAGCAGATCCACCTGGCAGCCCATCTGACGAATCGCCTCCGGTTCCTTATCGGAGGAGCCCATGACATACCCAACACGGTGCGCCAGTGTCTTCAGCGGAACAGCCGCGAGTTTGCCCTGCGACGGCTGCATGACCGTCTGGGCCGGGATGTGCGAATAGGGAATCTCATCGACTCCGGTGGCGACATCGGCACCGTTAACCTTCGCAACTACCTTAAACATGCCCTTTTGCGGCATCGCGGGAGGCGTCAAACGAAACTTCACTTCCTGCGCTCCATCGGCGTCGCGGATGGTAAAGGGAACGGTTGCCGGCTGAATCTTCCAGCCCTGCGGAGCTTCGAGGCGGACTTCACCAGACTGATTGGGCGTCATCGCGCGGATCTGCACGCTGAAATCGGCCGGGCTTCCTGTGGGCATAACGAGGCTTTCGAGCGGCAGATCGACGGACACCGGCGGTTCGACCACAACGGGCCGAATGAGTTGGCCCTTCGAGGGATCGGCGTGACGGTAATGCAGGTCCCGCGTAATCGAAAAGTTCGTCCCGTTGATCGTGAAGTCGAAACGGGCTGTGACTTCAGGAAGAATGTCGGCGCGGCCGATCAGCGTCTGGTCGGAAATAGTGTAGGTGTATCCATCGTTCGATTCCTTAAGCCAGAACGGTTGCGAGTAGGGCTGATTGGCGGGAATCGCGATGCTCACCGGCACAATTTCCGGTTTGTTGTTTTCGAGCGGCTTGCCTTTGACCAGCGCATCGGTGTCCGGGCCCCAGCCCGTGAGGTGAATGCCGGCCAGAGTGATGGGTAGCGGCGAACGATTCAACGCGGTGAGCTGCAACTTCGCGGTGGCGCCGGGAACGTAAGAAGGCGCGTCCGCCTGGACTTCGGTGTGTAAACCGGCGCAGAGACCAATGGCTTCATCGATGTCCTGCAGCTTGATCACGGCCCAGGCGTCGCCGGCTTTGGCAATAGGAGCCATCAGGGTGCGCGCCTCGAGCAATTGAGGGACGGATTTCTCCGGATGCAGATCGTCGAAGTCGCGGGAGACCTGGCTGAGAAGTTCACCGATCTTCTGGCCGCCTGCCACACGGCTCCAGGACGTGTCGATGCCGTCGAAGATGCCCTGCTTAGGCACATCGCCCGAGACCGACGCCAGCAGGCTCTGGCTGGCGCCGTAGGCCAGAACCTGACCTTGCCCCTGACTGCGATGCTCGCTGCGGGCAATCACGCCAATCTCGCGGTATGAGCGCCCAATGATGGGATCGAACGCGCCAGTGTCGACGGAAATAAACGGCTGGTTCGGGAACGCGTCCTGGCGCCCCGGACCGGCGGGAGCGCCATTGGCAGCGGCCGCTGCGCCTCCCCGGCCACGACCGGGACCCGCGGCAGGTCCTCCAGCAAGAGCGGGGGCCGCGCCACCGGGACCCTGCCCAGGAGCGAAGCGCCGCCGTAGAACCCGTTTCGCATGCCACGGCTGAACCCATTTAAGCTGTTCGGGGAACTTAGTCGGATCCCCAGCTGCTTCCCACGCGGCTTGACCCAATACGGCCGAGGCCTGGTGGTTCCCATGGCCGTCAGCGACCGTACCGCTGAAGCAGAGAATAATCACGTCGGGACGCGTCTGGCGAATCACCCAGACGACATCGGCCAGAATTTTTTCGCGCCCCCAATCGCTGAGCGTTTCCTCCAGCGAATTGGTGAAGCCGAAGTCGATGGAACGGGTGAAGTATTGATCGCCGCCGTCATCTC
>Ga0302140_10001692_pt1 | contig 28866 bp, 25 predicted proteins | sample I_Bog_E1_1_FD_202095 | JGI IMG/M metagenome (GOLD analysis project Ga0302140, IMG submission 202095) | Peat permafrost microbial communities from Stordalen Mire near Abisko, Sweden - I_Bog_E1_1 | ecosystem: Environmental > Terrestrial > Soil > Wetlands > Peat | place: Sweden: Abisko, Stordalen... | reverse complement strand
CGGCTCACTCCATTGTGGAGAGCCATGCGGACGCCATGCACCGTATTGCGGCTGCATTGCTGGAGCGGGAGACCATCGACGCCGAAGAGGTGAAGATGCTGATTGAGGGCAAGGAACTGCCTCCGATTCGGAGTGTGTTGGCTTCGCCCACCGATACCGGCAGCGGAGTGCAGCAGGTGCTGAAGCCGGAGACCCGCGGCGGTCCGAGCTACCCCGAGGGTTCGCCTTCGCCGGCTTAAATCAGTGAACAGTGGGCAGTGAACAGAAAGGCCACTCCTCGCGGGTGGCCTTTCTTGTGTGCGAAAGGCCGCAGTCGAAAAGAAACTCATATATTCGAGTGAACCCAGCGCACCAATCCTTCGACATAACAGTTGAACGCAGTTACAGGTGGTGGAACTGTAGGCGTCGCTCCGCAATGACGCGTAAAGTAGGTACTCTCTCGCTGGAATATAGTGCGCGCGCTCTCCTAAAATAAGCAGAGGAGAAATTCATGAGCGACGGCCGGGAGGAACGCGAGGAACGGGAAAAACAACGTGAGCAGGAGCAACGCGAGAGTCGCGAAGACCGGCTCGATCGCTACCCGGTCGACCAATGGGAGCGGGAGCGCAAAGAGTCCTGAGCAACCGGCGAGGCAAATGTTCTGCGAAATATTCAGCAGCCGTTTGCATCGGACCAATCCGCATCAGAGCGCAGACGCCATCTCATTCGCTGCTCTGCTTCTCTACCAGAGACGCACCCTCTGGGCCGGCTCGAGATAAAGCTTGTCTCCCGGTTGAACATCGAAAGCCGCGTACCAGGCAGGGATATTGCGCACGGTGAAGGCGCGATAGTGCGCGGGCGCATGAGGATCGGTCATCACTTGATCCCGGAGCGCAGCATCCCTCGACTTCGATCCCCAATTCTGGCCAAAGGCGATGAAGAATTGCTGGTCGCCAGAAAAGCCATCCTGCACGGGAGCCGGCTTGCCCGCAAGCGATGCCTGGTAGGCGTCAAAGGCATCCCCAAGGCCGCCAACGTCGGCGATGTCCTCCGCGAGCGTCTGCTTGCCGTTAACCGAAAGATCGGGAAATGGCTTATAGGTGTCGTACTGCGCGGCGAGTTGTGCGGTGGCGGCCTGGAAATGCGTCAGATCGGCGGGCGTCCACCAATTGCGCACGCGCCCCTTCGAGTCGAAGGTGCTGCCTTCCGTATCGAACGTGTGGCTGATTTCATGACCGATGATGGAGCCGATGGCGCCATAGTTGGCTGCGGCGGGGGCCAGCGGGTCGAAGAACGGAGGTTGCAGAATTGCGGCGGGAAAGTTGAGGGCATTGTACAGAGGAAGATTCACCGCGTTCACCGTCTGCGGCGTCATTACCCATTCATGGCGATCGACCGGTTTACCCAGGCGTGCCACTTCCCGGCGATAATCCGACAGGCTGCCCCGCCAGATATTGCCAAAGAGATCGTCCGGCTTTACTTCGTAGGAGGAGTAATCGTGCCAGGTTTCCGGGTAGCCCACGCCGACATAAAGGGTAGAAAGCTTGGCCAGGGCTTCGGCCTTGGTAGATGGGTCCATCCATTCGAGCGTCGCAAGGCGCTTGCGGTAAGCGGCGATCAGGTTGGCAACCAGGGCCTGCGCCTGTGCTTTGGCTTCCGGCGAAAAAAAGCGCTGCGCGTAGATTTGTCCGACGGCATCGCCGAGCAGATCGTTCACCACATACACTCCGCGTTGCCCTCGGGGGCGCTGTTGCGGCGTGCCGGAAAGCGTGTTGCCGAAGAATGCAAAACGCTCATCCGCCAGCGCTTTTGGAAGCACAAAGGCATAGTGCTCGATCAGATGCAAGGCCAGCCAGTCCTTCCACGCGTCCAGAGGAGTGGAGGCCACCAGCGCTGACTCACCGGCAAATGCCTCGGGCTGCCACACCATGAAGCTGGGTTGCCGGTCGAGTCCCGCCGCGCGAAAATACTCGGTCCAGTCCAGCCCGGGCGCCTTGATTTGAAAGTCGGCCCGGGTCCAGGTGTTGTCGGCCTTGTGAATGTCTTCGTTGTCCTCCAGGCTGCGATGGGTCTTCGCAATTGTGGTTTCAAGCTCAATAATGCGAACGGCGCGCGCATCGGTGTCAGAGAAGCCGGCGAGCTTGAGAATCGCTGCGATATGGGTCTTATATTTTGCGCGAATATCTCGCATATGCTCGTTGTCGGCGAGATAGAATTCGCGATCCGGCAGCACCAGTCCGCCTTGCATCAGATAGGCCGCATAGTGATCCGAATCGTTGAAGCCGGGAGCGACCCACAGTCCAAAAAGATTCGCGGTATGAAAGTTGGTGTTGTTCAGGGCGTCAACGTCCGCGCGAAGGGTTTCACCCAGTGCGCGGGCCAATTCGCGCTTATCGCGAATGGCAGCGATAGCGTCGAGGTGCGGGCGCAGCGGCGCGAGACCTTTGGATTCGATGCCTGCCTCGTCCATGTAGGAGTTGTAGAGGTCGGCGACCTTGCGTGCGCCGGAGCCCGCAGGCGGATTAGATTTGGCGATCTCCGCAATCAGCGCGGCGGTGTTCTTGTTGCTCAGGTCGTCCAACTTGTTGAAGACACCCACCCCGGCGCGGTCCGGTGGGATTTCAGTGCGCTTGATCCAATCCCCGTTGGCGTACTGGTAGAAGTCGTCTCCCGGCTTGACCGAGCGATCCATGTTGGCGGTGGCAATGCCGTGCTCCTGTTGCGCGGGCGCAGCATCCTGCGCTTTGACGGCAACCGCAAGTGCAAGAACAGAAGATGCCACACACAAAGCGGCAAACTTTTGAATTCCAGGGACGGGCTTCATTCGCAACTCCACAAGACCATCTGCTCGGCGGGAACCGGGACTCATGCGGGTCCAAGTCCACAACCTTTAGACAAACTATAACGCGATAGGTCCCTCATGTGTTCAAAAGAGAATTATCCGCGTAGATTGAACCATAACTTCGTTTCATTCGACTTATGGTACGAATACCCATGGAAATCCAGGATCGGACACAATTCGAGTGGTTGGCGCTGCGGTGCCAGTCTGGGGAGCCAGAGGCATTCGTGGACCTGATTGCGGTGATGGAGCGGCCATTGCTCTACTACGCGACCAGCTTGACCGGCAGCCCGGACAGTGGGCTCGATGTGCTGCAGGAAGTCTGGATTAAGGTGCTCCGCGGCATCCGAAAACTGAAGGACCCAGGTTCCTTGCGCTCGTGGTTGTACTCGATCACACATGGTATTGCGGTGGATCGAATTCGGCAAAACATTTCGCGGGAACGCGCCGAGCAGGTTGAGCTTGAGGATTTTCAGGAAACCGAAGAGCCGTCGTTTGCGGCGGAAGACGCGGCAGCGATTCATCAGGCATTGAGTGAGATCGGTTTCAAGCATCGAGAGGTTCTGGTGCTGCATTTTCTTGAGGACTTGTCGATGACGGAGATTGCAAAGGTCGTGGGATGTTCAGAAGGCACGGTGAAGTCCCGCATCCATTACGCAAAACAAGCAATGAAGGGAATTCTAAGTGGAGGTGGTTATGGAAAAGCAAAATGAAAGTGTTCGAGACCGTTTGCTGGCGCGTCTGCCGCAGCCTGAGAATCTTGCAGCTTATCGGGAAGAAACTGAATCCCTATTGGCCAAACACAAGAAGGCACTCGCGACGGAGAAGTGGACGGCCTACCTACTCATCGTCTTTGTGTATGCCCTTACCATGTTGATCCTGAATGGGTGGGCGGAGAGGCATGGCGTCGCCGCCATGTTTGAGGCGGTTGCGGGCGTCATGTTTCTCGTGGTGATTTACATGGGCCTTGAGACTGTCATTCACAAGTACCAGGTGGATACTCTAAAGGAAATCAAGCAGGTCCAGTTGCAGGTGCTCGAGCTTCAGGCATCGCTCAAAGAAGATAGGAACAAGTAACATGTGCCGATGGTTGTTGATCGAACGGAGTCGGGAGCTTTCAGAAATCGTGGTTTGCTCCCGCATCCGCCTGTCATACAATCGCTGATATGCGATTTCGATTGATTTCTTCCGTCGTCCTGACGCTGGTTTCAGCAACCGCGTTCGCACAGAACGCTTCGACACCCAAGGCCCCGGTTGCGGATAAGATCCACACGGAAAAGCCGATCAACGGAGCCGTCCTGGTAGACGACTACGCATGGCTGCGGGAACGGACCAATCCGCGCGTGCGAGAGTATCTTGAAGCGGAGAATGCATACGCGGAGCAGTCGACCGCGGACGAGAAGCCCTTTGCGGAAAAGCTCTACAACGAGACGCTCAGCCACATAAAACAAACCGACACGTCGGTGCCCGTCCGCAGGCACGGCTATTGGTATTATTTTCGCACCGAAGAAGGCAAGCAATACCAGGTTGTATGCCGGAAGAAGGGGGCGCTAGCCGCGCCGGAAGAAGTGATACTTGATGTGAACGATCTGGCGAAGGGCGAGAAGTTCATGTCGCTTGGCGCATTCGAGGTGAGCGACGACACGAATCTTCTTGCCTACACGACCGACAATGTAGGCTTTCGCCAATACAGGCTGCACATCAAAGACCTGCGCACGGGCAAGTTGCTGCCGGATACCGCTGAGCGGATCGATTCGATTACATGGGCCGCGGATAACAAGACTCTCTTCTACTCCACAGAGGACGCAACAACAAAGCGCAGCGACCGGGTGCATCGGCACCTGCTGGTCACAGATGCAGCGGCTGACGCGCTTGTGTTCAATGAGAAAGACGAGCGCTACGACGTCTCCGTGGCCAGAACGCGCGATGAGAAGTATCTTGTAATGGCGTCGGAGAGCCATGTTACCAGCGAGGAAAAGTTCCTTCCTTCGGATACTCCCAAAGGAAGTTGGAAGCTGATTGAACCACGCAAGGAAGGTGTTCGGTATTACGCCGACGAAGGCAACGGCGCTTTCTATATTCGCGTCAACGATACCGACCCGAGTTATCGAATCGTGACCGCGCCGGTGGCCACTCCCGGCAAAGCGCACTGGACAGAGTTGATTGCCGCACGCAGGGATGTGCCGATTGAGGATGTGGACACATTCAAGGATTTCTACGTGCTTACGGAGCGGGTTAAGGGGCTGCCCGTGCTGCGCGTCATCTCACTGAACGGCAAAGGTGAGCACACGGTTGAGGTTCCGGAACCCGCTTACTCGTTGAGCGCGGCAGTTAACTCAGAGTTCGACAGCGAGAACTACCGCTATAACTACGAATCGCCGATCACGCCTAACTCAACCTTTGAATACAACGTCAGGAAGCAGACATCGACTTTGTTGAAGCAGCAGGAAGTGCCGGGCGGATACGATAAGTCGCTTTATAAAGTCGAAAGGCTTTTTATTAAGGCTGAGGATGGCGTCGGGATTCCGGTGACCGCGGTTTATCGCAAAGACAAGTTCAAAAGTGGTGAGAACCCTCTGTTCGTTTATGGCTACGGCTCTTATGGCATAACCATGCCAGATACGTTTTCTGTCGTGCGTCTTCCGCTGCTGGACCGAGGAGTGGTAACCACGGTGGCGCACATCCGCGGGGGCGGCGAACTTGGCGAGGCTTGGCACGACGCGGGCAAGATGATGACCAAGCGGAATACCTTCACCGATTTCATTGACGCGACCGAAGGACTGCTGGCACAGGGCTACGGCAAGCGTGGCGAAGTGGGCATTGAGGGTGGAAGCGCGGGAGGCCTGCTGATGGGAGCAGTGACCAATATGCGGCCGGACCTGTTCAGGGTGGTGCTGTGCGAAGTGCCTTTCGTGGACATCATGAACACCATGCTGGATGCATCGCTTCCGCTTACCGTGACAGAGTATGAGGAGTGGGGCAACCCGAACCAGAAGGCCGCATTCGACTATATGCTGAGTTACTCGCCTTATGACAACGTGGCGGCGAAAGCTTATCCCGCCATTCTGGTGCAGACATCGTTCGACGATTCGCAGGTGATGTATTGGGAGCCTTCGAAGTATGTTGCCAAACTGAGGGCGCTGAAGACCGACCGGAATCCATTGGTCTTCTTTATAAACATGCACGGCGGTCATGGCGGGTCCAGCGGAAGGTATGACCGCGTCCGCGAGCAGGATCGGCGCTATGCATTTATGCTGACCCAGCTTGGCATTACTGAATGACCCGCCGCCCACCGAGAATTCTGTAGCTGATGCCGGCGCTGACGCCGTAGGGATAAAGCTGCTCGTTACTGATCCACAAGGGCCACTGCTGAAATTCGAAATCGCCGCGAGCGCTGATTCTGCGGGTCAGGTTTACGTCCACTCCGCCGCCGTAGGCCACGGCGGTAAAGCGGCCCGTAGCATCGTTGAATTCGAAGTTCATCGACCCGTAGCCCACCAGTGCCTTGACATAGGGTGTGCACCGCCCGAAACGGTGAATGGGCAGGCGCGGACCGATGAGGTAGTTGGTCTCGTCGATGTCAACGAATTGGTTGAAACGAAGCCAGCGGCCTTCGGCTTCCACCTGAAACCAGCGATTGAACTTCACATCCACAAAGGCGGCTGCGCCGTAAAGCCGATTTGGGCTTTCGCCGGATACGAAGCCGCCCGCATAGTCGGGCTGAAACGCCGAGGCCATGCCGCCGGCCGTGATGGAAAACTGTCCGCTGGTAGCTGAGGGAACGGTCTGCGCGTGTACGGAAGAGGAACGGGCTGCAAGCAGGATGAAGACGAGAAAGAGGATCCACCGTCTTCCGCCGTCAAAGGGCCGGCTCATCGAAGACTGCTTCGAGAAATACGGTTTAGCCAGAATTGAGCTTGCGGCTCTGGGGATGAAGGCAAGCGGTCTCTGATACTTCAGGACAAGAGAATTAGGCACCAGGTACGTCCAGTTCGGTTGAATCCATGCAAGCGCGGTGTTTTCAGGTCAAGTCTCTCCGGCTTGCAGTCCCATTGCCGGGATGAGCGCGAGCCATCCAGGCAATGGGTTTTTTTTGAGAAGGCCGCCTACTGCTGGGTTGGTGTGGGCGGCGTCGGTTGAGGCGTCGCCTCGCCGGTGGCGGGCTGGGTGGCCTGCGGCGGTGTTTGTGGAGCAGCGTCGGGCTGGGCAGTTGGCTGAGCGGGCGCGGCGGGTGGTGCGGGATCACCGCCGGCGGGCGCCGCTTGCGGGGCAACCGTTATCGGAACTTCCAACTTGGCCGCGTCGTAGCGCTGCAGCTTGTAGAAGATCGGCGTAACCTCGAACGGCATCTTGTCGCGCGCGTTCATGTAGGCATAGATCTTTGCGTTAAGCTCGTGCACCTTGTCGTCCCAGGGATCGGTTTTGAGCCAGAATCCGAGGGGATTCGCCGGCCGCTGGGCAAGGTCGTCCCAGTTGAGCTTGGGCGACATCTTCGCCAGATCGGCCATCCACGGCGTTCCGTCGGGCTTGAGCAGCGAATCGCCGAGTTTGGGTGTGTTCAGCGCCTTCAGCACCTTTGACCGGTCGACAAGCTGCGCATAGAAAAGGCCGGCGTTGGGCAACTTGTCCTTGTAGATGGAGTTCTCCATATACTCCATGGCCCGCTTGGCGGCCTCGGCGTTGTCGTGGTCGGAGTGGTACATGTCGATGCGCTGGAATGTCGATTCGTCGGGGAAAAGCAGACGGTCGTTGAACGCGTAACGGGTGTCGATGTGGTGCCCCATGGCAATGTGCGCCAGTTCCATCGCGACAACCGAAGCCATCGCTTCTTCGCTGGGCAGGCTGTCGATAAGCCCCTTGCTGATGAGGATGGTGTTTCCGACCGTGGTTGCCTCGACCGTAGTGGAGAGCAGGATGCGGGTATGAATCTGGTCAGTGAAGGCCAGGTTGTTGGGCACCTGGAGGTTGATGACCAGCTGGTCGAGGGTCTTATTCTCGAAACCGCCCTGATTCAAGGGCGCCACCAGGCCGGCTTCCACCAGGCGGTCGATGACATTGTTTTCAGCCTGAGTGACCCATGCGCGCGTGGCCTGCAGCGGGCCCACGTCCTGGGAGTCATCGGTCTTGTCGACGGCGTCGTCCACCTTCACGCTGACGTTTTCGCTATCGCGGGTGGGCAGCTTCAGGGAGTAGCCCCAGAAGTGCGTTTGGGCCTTGAGACCGACCGTCTTCTCGCCTTCAATGCGGTTTGTCTCCTCCACGTAGACGGCCACGGGCAGCCAGATTCCAGGCTGCACGTTCATGCGCCAACTGTCGAAGTGGAAGAAGTATTTTGAAGAATCCTCACTGGTCGGTGCGGTGTAGGTGCCGTTGAAGCGGACGACGTTGCCGTCCTGATCCTCGATCCAGATGCGGCCGTAGAAGCGACCCATGCCGTTGACCTTGGGATGCACGTCGAAGACCCAGGTGCGCACCGAACCGAGAAACTCGCGGCGCACATAGCTGAAGATGTAGTGCTGGGAGTCGAAACCATAGGGGTCAAGGAACATCATCTGCATGAAGCCGGTGGGATTGTATGTGAAGCGCTCAAGCCCCAACGCCTTGCTGAGCCCGGTGATGGCGGAAAAAGAGCCCTTGAAAAAGCCGTGCTTTGCGCCGGCCCTGGGCTGGTAGGTCTTGTCGAAGAAGCCTCTGCCGAAGTCGACGCGGCTCAGGATGTATTGGTCTTCCACCGGCACCTGGTAAAGATGGACATCGGGCCGGGTGTTCTGGATGTAGGTTTCAACCAGCGGCGTGCGCTGCTGAATGTTTTTGATCAGCACCTTTTCCTGCGCGATGGCCCTTTCGACCAATGCAGCCTGTTCGGGGGTGAGTTGGTGCGCCTGTTCGTACTTCGGTCCTTTTTTTGCGTACGCGCAAGAGGCACCCAGAGTAATGATCAGGAAGGTGAGGGAGATCTTCCGAAACGTCATGTCAAGCTCCTAGGTGAGTTCTTCCAAGTCTTCCACAGGCCGCCAGCGCCGTTTCGGCATCGCGCGGCTGAGTCCAGCATTTGTTCTGCGGTACAAGTTCGATGCTACGCCAATTGAAACGAAATGGTGATATTGGTAGTCAGGTCCACTGGCTGACCGTTTCGAGTGGCGGGACGGAACCGAATCTGTTCGGCCACTCGACGAGCTTCTTCATCCAGCCCATGGCCCAGCGCGTGAACGACGCCCTGTACCACAACACGACCGCTTGCGGTGAATGTAACCCGCAGAACCACGTCGCCCTGAACCTTCAACTGCCGAGCTTCACTAGTGTACTCAGCAGGGGGCTTTGAAAGTAGTTCAAGGTTGGTGATGTTGGCCGGCGCAACTGCCATCGGCAGGGCGGCCGGCTTCGCGACCTCGGGAATGGCGAGCGTTGCCACCTTTCCCTGGTTTCCGGTCGCTGCCGGGGCAGTGGTGCCCTGCACGCCCACTGAGGCCACCTTGCCCACCACGCCGGAGTTGGAGCCGGAACGGGTTCCATTGCCGATCCCGGTGGAACCGACCACACCATGAGGCACCATTGCCGGACCCTGCATTCCGCCGTACGGATTGCCGGCGGACATTACGGTGGCCGGCCGGGTGGCATTGGGATTGGGCGCGACGCCTTGAAGATCGCCGAGATGCACCTGCTGCGTTGACGGGTGAGCCTGTGGCGTAAGCGCGGGCGCGGCTGCAAAGCTAAGGGCCTGCTTCGGCTGCGGCGCCTCAATCACTTTCGGCGCGACCGTCTTGATAACCGGCATGTTCAGCTTGGCTTCCAACTGAATCGGCTTCACTTCCGGCTTGGGCTCCGGCTTCGGCAAATTGATCTTGGGAGCCTCGAGCTTCACTTCGGGCGGCTTCGGCGGCGGAGTGATCTTCGGCGGCGGTGGAACCTTCACCTTCACCGGCGGCGGAGGGTTGGTGGGAAGAATCAACTCCGTCTGCTCATATTTGTGTTCGACGATCATTTCCCTGGTGGTCATCCCGATAACAATTGCCAGAATCAGGACGACTGAATTGATCGCCATGCTCGTGAAAAAAGCTGCGGAACGGCCTTCTGGCTCGGGAAGCAAACCGAAGCTGGCTCGTGAGGGGGAGTATCTTACCTGCATGTTGTTAGTCCTCGCTCTGATTCACCTATCGGACGAAAAACAGGTTTGTTCCAGCACGCAAGGCCAGGCACGGCGGCTCGCGGCGCATGACGCATATCGGGAGGAAGAATCTCCGTTGCAATTTGTACGCAGCCCGCGAAGTCCATGGACCGGAGTGCACCTGCATTTGGGGCCTCCCAGCCATGCTCATTTTGATGCAGATTCGTTTTCTGCAGGCTGCCTGGCGCGAACCCGGCACGGAGGCGGTTAAACGCCCCGCGGCTGGCCCGCTGGTTGGTATGAGTTTTCCCAAAGGTATATCCGATGGGGAAACTGGGGAATTCGGTCGTCATGACAGTTGCGCCTGGCCTTAGCAACGCTGCGCAGTCAGGGTCAAACCCCGCCATGACCCGATCCGCGAAACACGGAAGTTGGGCCGCATAGTCCTCGGGCATTGGCGCTCTCCAATTCATGTCCAAGGCATTCGATCTGCAAGCAACCTGCAAACCTTCGCGTCGCGGAAGGAAGCCATAAGCCCGGTTTGCGGCGAGAGGGCGCGGGCAAACACCATGGCCTGCATCCGTCAAACGGCACGCAAAACTCAACACCGGGTGAGCCGTTTCAGTAACGGTCTAAAGCCGGGAAGCGGCCAAGCCTCCCAACTCCACCCTATGCGATAGACTCATAGGTTACCGAAACTGTTCAAGAAAGGACAGTGTTTTTTTTATGAAGATATTAGTAACCGGGGGGGCGGGGTACATCGGTGGTACTGTAGCGGGGCTTCTTTCCCAAAGAGGACACCGGGCGGTTGCCTTCGACAATCTGAGCCACGGGAGGCGCGATCTGCTTCCACCCGGGGTGGAATTTCAAGAGGGAGAACTGGCAAACAGGCCCGCTCTTGAAAACCTTTTCATTACTGCCAAAGAGCAAGGGGAGCCATTCGACGCTGTGCTGCACTTTGCTGCTCTGATCGAGGCCGGCGAGTCAATGAAGCAGCCCGAATTGTTCTTCCGCAACAACACCGCGTCAACGCTGAGCCTGCTTGAGGCGATGCTGGCCGAGGGGCCGCGGCGGCTGGTCTTCAGCTCAACGGCTGCTGTGTATGGAGAGCCGGAAGCTATTCCGATTCAAGAGGATGCGCGTCTCAAGCCGACCAATGCCTACGGAGAATCGAAACTGCTCGTGGAGCATATGCTGCGCTGGCTGAATCAGATTCACGGGTTCCGCTACGCCTCGCTGCGCTACTTCAATGTGGCTGGCGCTCCCGAGGATGCCAAGGGCGGCGTGACCCGCGGGGAGGCCCACGAACCGGAGTCGCACCTGATTCCGCTGGTGCTGGACGTGGCGCTGGGCAGGCGCAAAAACGTCAAGATTTTTGGCGAGGATTACCCCACGCCCGACGGGACCTGCATCCGCGATTACATCCACGTTTCCGACCTGGCCGATGCCCATCTTTTGGCGCTGGAGGCCCTTGATAAGACGCCGGAAGCGCCTGAAAATGGGGGCTACAACTTTGGTCCGCTCATCTACAACCTTGGTAATGGAAAGGGCTTCAGCGTGCTCGAAGTGATCGAATCGGCGCGCCGCGTAACCGGGCATCCGATTCCGGCAGAGGTACACCCGCGCCGCTCGGGCGACCCGGCGGTGCTGGTGGCCAGCTCGGAAAAGGCGATTCGAGAACTGGGTTGGAAGCCAAAGTACACCGAGTTGGATGAGATTGTTCGCACGGCTTGGGCCTGGCATCAGAAGCGGTATGCTTGAGCATTCTGGAGATCGGCCATGATCGATGTTTCAAAGCTAACGCGTCGACAATTGTTTGAACTGCACTCTAAGATTGAGAGCGACCTTCGCAGACGGGGAATCATAAAGACCGCAAACAACCCGACCGGTGACTACGCGGAACATCTCTTCCTAACTGCGTTCCCTCGATGGGAACCGGCAGGGAATGCGCAGAAAGGTTTCGGCGCTACCGGCCCAGAGGGGCGTTACCAGATTAAAGGACGTAGAATCGTCGGCAGAGGCTCTCGTCAATTGTCCGCAATCAGGGACCTTAAAGACAATCATTTTGATTTCCTCGTGGCGGTGTTATTCAAGGAGGATTACAGCGTTGATAGAGCGGTCATCATTCCGCACGCTGTTATTTTGAGTCTGGCTGATAACAAGACGCATATCTCGTTCCAAAAGCATACCCGGAGCCACCTCTTCCAGCTCGTTGATGCAATATGGGAGGTTGACGGCGTCAAAAATGTGACAAAACAACTTGTTAAAGCGGAGAATTCATGCAGCTAAAGACATAGATCATAGATCGCGTAGCTACACTTGTGGATATATTTGTGGTAGTTTAAGAACGTGAAGTTCGAGTGGGATCCCGCTAAAGCCCAAGCCAACCTGCGTAAGCACGGGGTTCCATTTTCCAAGGCCTGCCAGGTCTTCAAGGATGCCGGAAGGCTTGAACAACCCGACTTCTCCAGCGACCACGACGAAGAGCGTTGGGATGTTCTGGGTCGCGTCGAAGACACAATTCTATTTGTGGTTCTTACGCTACGCGGAGAGCGTGTTCGATTAATCTCCGCACGAAGGGCGACTCGCAATGAACAGCGACACTACTGGGCTGGTGACATACCGGATCGATCTCGATAACCCTCCTGTCTTGACGCCTGAGGAGCGCCAAGCGTGGGAAGAGGCCAAGGCAATGCCGGATGAGGAAATCGACCTGAGCGATATGCCGGAACGGATTACCGGCTGGCGTCGCGTCTCCGACTTGGTACCGGCGGAGAACAAGCAGCAGATCACGCTGCGCCTCGATGCGGACGTGATCCAATTCTTTCGTTCCACTGGCCGGCGCTATCAAAGCCGCATCAATGCCGCGCTGCGGGATTATGTCGACGCGCACAAGAAGGCGGCATCGCAATCGCGCTGACCGCAAACCCGTAAATTAACTTGACATTCACACCATGGCGCAAGCAACTTAGGTTGAATTCCATTTCCCACGCCGGCGCGGCCTGTGTTTCCCCCTGATGAGGGCTCGCCAGCTCTGCGAGGTTGACCTTTTCATGCCATCGAATGCTTCTTCCGGTTCCGGCACGGGCGCCGCGGCCGTCACTGGCTTGCCGCGCATTATTCTTGGCTCCGCGCTCGGAACCATGATCGAGTGGTACGACTTTTACATCTTCGGCTCGCTCACTACGGTGCTGGCGCTGAAGTTCTATCCAACCGGCAACGATACCTTTGCCCTTATTGCTTATCTCGCCACGTTTGCGGTCGGATTCCTGGTCAGGCCGTTCGGGGCGCTGTTCTTTGGCCGGCTCGGCGACCTGGTGGGCCGCAGAATTGCGTTCATTATCACGCTCACCATTATGGGTTTTTCCACGGCTTCAATCGGCCTGTTGCCCACCTTTAAAACGGCTGGGTGGATATCGCCTATTCTGCTTATTTTGATTCGCGTGCTGCAAGGCCTCGCGCTGGGTGGCGAATACGGCGGCGCGGCCGTATTTGTTGCCGAACACGTGCCAGACAACAAGCGCGGCTTTTATACCAGCTTTATCCAGATCACGGCCACACTGGGACTGTTCATGTCGCTGGGCGTGATTGTGGCCACGCAGCAGAGCATGAGCACGGCAACCTTCCAGGACTGGGGCTGGCGCCTGCCCTTCCTGCTGTCCATTGTGCTGGTTGCGGCTTCCTTGTATATCCGCCTCAAGATGAAAGAATCGCCCATCTACACGCAGATCAAGGCTGCCGGCATGAGCTCCACCAAGCCGCTGACGGACGCCTTTACGCAGTGGGTGAACCTGAAGCGGGTGCTGATTTCGCTGTTTGGCGCAACGGCAGGCCAGGGCGTGGTTTGGTATACAGGCCAGTTTTACGCGCTGTTCTACCTACAGACGGTGCTCAAGCTGAACGCGAAAACCGCCAACATCGACGTGGCGATTGCTTTGCTTCTATCGATGCCGTTCTTCACCGTCTTCGGTTCGCTCAGCGATCGCATTGGCCGCAAGAAGCTGATGATGTCGTCGCTGTTGCTGGCGGTGATTTTCTACATCCCCATTTACAAGGGGATGCAGGCGGCGGCGGGCAACAACGTGGTCAGCGTCAGTTCGGTGCAGGACAAGATTACCAAGGCTTACAAGCTGACGCCGCAGACCATAGATGAGGCGACCGGCAAACATGTTCCGGCCAAAGAGGCCGTGAACGCCAATCAGCCATTGCTCATACTCTATGTGTGGCTGCAGGTAATTCTGGTGTGCATGGTCTACGGTCCCATTGCGGCTTACCTGGTGGAGGCCTTCCCGGCCAAGGTGCGCTACACCTCGGTCTCGCTGCCCTATCACATTGGCAACGGGGTCTTTGGCGGGCTGCTGCCGCTGATTGGGCTGGGGCTGTGCGCTACCACGGGGAACATCTACGCGGGCCTTTACTATCCCATGGCAATTGCCGCGCTGACATTCATCGTGGGCATGATCTTCCTGAAAGAGACGCATGGGACGCTGATCTGGGATGAGGCGGAGAAGACAGCCTGAGGCGCCGGCGCGGCCATTACCGCCTGCAACAGCCGTGGGGCAGCATGGGCGCGTAATACTCTTCGAGATACCAGGAGACGGCAAACAGGATAGCCATGCCGGCCATGGCCCACAAGAACATGCGGACAGGCGGGGTGGCCAGTAGCGACTGGTGCGTGCCTGCATTGGCGCGCGATGGGTAAACAAACAAGAGGCCGCTTGCGAAGCTGACCGAGGCCGCGAGCAAGGCCTTCAGTAGAGCCAGGGTGAGCCGCTCCTGCCAATGGCTTCCCGGCACGAAGAACGCGCTCCCAAGCACCGGATAGAGCGACAGCATGGCCAGGAAGAAAGAGAGCGGTTTGGCGAGTTCCAGAAGCATTGCCGGCCCTTCTTTGAATTCATTTTATTCCGGTTCGGGATGGCGCGGGTGCTTTCGGTTGCAGTAGGTCTAATACGCGCAGGCATTGAAAGGACTATGCTCTTGGCATGCGGTTCCGTTCGAAATTCGGGTTGCTGGGTTGGGTTTTCCTCGTGTTGGGGTGCATCTACGCTTATTTATGGCACGCCGGATGGAGTTCCGCAGCTGGTCTTTATGGGATTTCCGCAGCCTGCTGGGCCCTTGCCGGGGCGACTCTGGTTCTTAATAGTCGATTCGTTTATTGGGAGCTTGACTCTGCCTGTATTCGCGAGCACTGGTTTTGGAAGAAGAGGGAAGTCCCATGGGAAGGAGTGACGCGCGTGTGCTGTTCGCATCCAAAGGCGCCAAAGTCGGGCTATCTTGAAGTGGATTACGTCCGCCCCGCACCCACGTCGAGCCGCGGCCAAATTCGGGCCAACCCAACAAACCGGCAGGAGTTCCTCGACGAATTGCGCAGGCTTGCTACTAACGCCGAATTTGATCTGTAGGGCGCGCCGATCTAAATCAGCCCTAGCTCTCGCTCTCTTCCAACAGCGGAAGCAAATCCCGGCCGCCATGCAAGACGCGCTCGATTTGAACGGCGTTCTGGCGTATGCGGAAAAGAATCACATAGTTACCAACGGAAGCCAATCGTGCTTCCGCGCCAAGCTTTGGCCGCAGCCGGTAGATACTCGGTTGTTTGGCTATCTCCTTCATCCGAGCGTGAAGCACGCGGAGCATGCGCGCCGCATGCCGCGGGCTGTCCTGGGCAATGAAGCCGGCGATTTCTTCAAGGTCGCCGGGAACCAGCGGAGATAGGCGGAGGCGCACTACCGGCCTGATGACTCGGCCAGGGCCTCATACTTGCTTTCCAACCGTTTGAAAACCGCGTCTGGGTCGAGACCCTCGGAGTCGTCGGCAACCGCTGCCTGCCACGCCTTGCGCAGGTTGGCCATACCCTGTTCCCGCAGGTTGTGCTTGTGGGTCCAGTCGCGGAGGGCGTCGCGGATCACCTCGCTGTTGGAGGAGTACTGTCCAGCCTCAACGGCACGACGAACGACGTTCGCCATTTCGGCGGGAAGCGCGATGCTCAGTTTTTCAATGGCGGGCATAAGGTAACCCCAGTAGGAATTAATACTACCATTTTTCTTGAAAGCTGAATCCGGCTTCCGGACGGCAGGCTGAGTTCGGCCTTCCGTCGTGAGGCACTTGCCGAGTGTACCCCCACCTCGTTAAAGTGACACGCACACGGTGTCTCACGCGGAAGTTCATCCCGTGGCCTGCCGCAAGTCATCCTATTCGCCTCCCCAGAAGGACGTTTTCATGTCTTCGATACCCTTGCCAGCCCTTGCCAATCAGGATTTGGACTCCACACTGCGTGAGTTCCGCGTGTTTCCACCGCCGCCGGAGTTCAGCGCCCATGCCCACATCAAGAGCCTCGAAGAATACGAGACGCTCTACAAGCAATCGATTGCAGATCCGGAGGGTTTCTGGGCCGGCGCGGCTAAGGAACTGCACTGGTTCAAGCCATGGGACAAGGTGTTGGAATGGAATTTGCCCTGGGCCAAGTGGTTTGTGGGCGGCAAGCTCAACCTGAGCTATAACTGCGTCGACCGGCACGCGCTCGGAAGCCGCCGCAACAAGACCGCGCTGATTTGGGAGGGCGAGCCGGGCGAGATACGCCGCCTTACCTATGCCGAACTGCACGTGGAAGTGCAAAAGTTTGCCAATGCGCTGAAGGACCTGGGGCTTAAGAAGGGCGACCGCGTGGCGGTTTATATGGGCATGACGCCGGAGCTGGCGATTGCCCTGCTGGCGTGCGCACGCATCGGCGTCGTTCACTCGGTCATCTTCGGTGGATTTGCGGCAAATGCCATAGCCGACCGCGTAAACGACTCGACGTGCGTGGCCATCCTTACGCAGGACTCGAGCTACCGGCGGGGCGGCGAAATCAAGCTGAAAGCGACCGTGGATGAAGCTCTGAACGCCTGCCCGACGGTGAAGCATGTGGTGGTATATCGCCGCACCGGTTCGCCCGTGACCATGGTGGAGGGGCGCGACCACTGGTGGCACGATCTGATGGCCGCCGCCGCGCCCGATTGCCCGGCTGAGGAACTGGATTCCGAGGACCCGCTTTACATCCTCTACACCTCTGGAACCACTGGCAAGCCGAAGGGGCTGGTGCATACTACCGGCGGCTACTCAGTACAGACTCACCTCACCACCAAGTATGTCTTCGACATCAAGGACGAGGATATCTACTGGTGCACGGCAGATATTGGCTGGGTCACCGGGCACTCGTATGTGGTGTATGGGCCGCTGCAAAACGGGGCCACGGTGCTGATGTATGAGGGCGCGCCCAACTGGCCGGATTTCTCTCGGTTCTGGAAGATCATCGACGACCACAAGGTGACGATTTTCTACACCGCGCCAACCGCCATTCGAGCGTTCATCAAATGGGGCGACCAGTATGTGGAGAAGCACTCGCTGGCCTCGCTGCGGCTGCTGGGGACCGTGGGAGAGCCCATCAACCCAGAGGCGTGGATGTGGTACCGGGAGAAGATCGGCCACAACCGCTGCCCCATTGTGGACACGTGGTGGCAAACGGAGACGGGCGCGATTCTGATAGCGCCGATTCCGGGCGCGGTGCCCACCAAGCCGGGGTCGGCCACGCGGCCTTTCTTCGGCATTCAGCCGGAGGTGGTGAACAAGCAAGGCGAACCGGTGCCGGCCGGTCATGGCGGCCTTCTGGTGATCCGCAAGCCGTGGCCTTCGATGGCGCGGACTGTGTATGGAGACCCGGAGCGCTATCAGAAGACCTATTGGAGTGACGTTGAGGGCAGCTACTTTACCGGCGACGGCGCGCGCATGGACGCCGACGGGTATTTCTGGCTGATGGGCCGTGTGGACGACGTGATCAACGTGAGCGGCCACCGGCTGGGGACCATGGAAGTGGAGTCGGCGCTGGTGGCGCACCCCAAGGTGGCCGAGGCTGCGGTGGTAGGCCGTCCAGACGCTCTGAAGGGGCAGGCCATTTCTGCATTCGTATCGCTTGAGAGCGGCAACTATCCCAGTGAGCAGTTGAAGGATGAGTTGAGGAAGTGGGTCTCGAAGGAGATTGGCTCGCTTGCCCGTCCGGACGATATCCGGTTTACCGAGCAGTTGCCCAAGACGCGCAGTGGAAAGATCATGCGGCGACTGCTGCGGGATTTGGCGACGCACGGGGAGATCAAGGGTGACACCACGACGCTCGAAGACTTTACCGTGATTGCCAAGCTGCGGGAGGCGGAAGAAGGATAAGACGCGACGCGCATGCTGGGTTGACACCCGCTGCAAAGACTCCTAATCTCAGCATATGGAAGTTCAACTCAGCCCCGAGCAGGCAGCCGAACTCTCCCGCATTGCGAACGAGACGGGTAGGAGCGCGGACGTACTGGCGCGTGAAGCAGTTGATCGCTACCTGACGGAAGAGGGTCGGATCCTTACTGGGGTTCGAGCCGGGCGAGCCGCAGCAGCGCGGGGCGATTTTGTCGAGACATCCGAAGTTTGGGCGAGAGTAGAGCGTGCGCTGAAAGCCTGAGACCGTCCGAGGCTCAAACCGATGCAAGTGAGATGGACGGCTCCCGCTGCGCAGGACCTTGAAGACATTACACTTTACATCCAGAGAGACAGCGAGTCCGCGGCTCGCGACGTTGCCAAGGTTTTGTTCGACGCCGCCAATTCGCTTGACCTGTTGCCCTCCAGAGGGCGCGTGGGAAGAATCCCACGAACCCGGGAACTTGTGGTTCCTGGTTTGCCCTACATTGTCCTATATGAGATAGCGGACACAGCCGTTCAAATCCTGCACATTTACCACGGTGCCCGCAACTGGCCGGGAGAGCGATGATCCTGTCTATTGCCAAGCTGGGCGACGCGGAAGAGGGCTGAGCCTATCCCCAAATCCGCGACATCGCGTCATGGTAGATTTGCCGGAACAGGCGAAATGCGTCGACCTTCCGCAACCACTGGGCAAGCGTCCTGGGCTTGTACTCGAAACACACCACTTTGTGTCCCAGAAAGCTCTGTTCGACAGCCTTCCGGTCCACCTTCCTCAACACAGCGGCGTACCGCTGGGCGAAAGTCTGGTGGCAAAAGAAAGTCTTGTTTGCCCCGATTCCAAAAGGAACGATCGCTCGCGGTTCCCGGAAGTAGTGCTGTACCCCCTCGCTAACGCCGGGCCACATCTCGTTGAAGCAATCGTCCAGGATAACCACTCCACCGTCGGCCAAGGCGCCTTCAGCAGTGCCCAGATCGTGCGCGGTATTCTCGGCAGTGTGTCCTCCGTCGATGCTGATGAGGCGAAAAGGGCCGCGGCCAAGCGCAAGCAAATGACTGGAGGAAAGTTGCTTGGAATCGCCTTCGTGAATTACCAGGCGGCTGGTGTCCGCGTGCCGGCGGAGATTTCGCTTGAACCGCTCCAGATCCCCAAGCCCGGAGTGATCTACGTTCATCTCCTGATGCGAGAAAAGATCGACGGCGACAGCCCGCTCATTCTCCAAACCAAGAAGATACAGCAGGATGAAAAGCCTTCCGTGATGCACGCCAATCTCGGCCACCGGCCCAAATATCTTTGCGTTTCGCTGTTCCTCGGAGAGAAGGACGATGCTCTGAGCAGCGCCGGGAGCCAGCCAGCCCTTTACTAAATGGTGACCGTGTTTAAGATAGGCATTCGAGCTTCTCTTGCGCATTTGTCTCATCATAATTGGCGATGCAGTGATTCCAGGAAGGAGAGACCCCGCGCCCATTCGCGCCAGTTCCTCCCGCCTTCCATGTTCAGAAAGGTTTAAACTCGCTCGATGCGGCGTTTACGATACGGCGTGGCGATGAGGCTGGACGGATTCATCGCCGGAACCAACGGCGAGTACGACTGGATCGTGCACGACCCCGCGATCGATTTCGCCGCCATGTTTGCGCAATACGACACGCTGCTGATGGGCAGGGGCACTTACGAAGTTGCCAATGCGCCGGGGAAATCCTGGGACAGCTTTGGCCAGCGTTGGATTGTCGTCTCAACCACGCTCAAGCCGGAAGACCACCCCAACGTCACCATTCTGAGCAGCGGCGTTGCGGAGGCGGTTGCCGCGATGAAGGAGCAGCCGGGCAAGGACATCTGGCTCTTCGGCGGCGGCGTGCTGTTTCGCTACTTGCTCGATGCCGGATTGGTGGATACCGTGGAGATTGCCGTAATGCCGGTGATGATTGGGAGCGGGATTCCCTTGTTGCCGGAAGGCCGCCGGCGATCCCTTCATTTGGGAGAAAGCAAGGCACTGCCCAGCGGCATTCTCATGCTGACCTATTCCGTTGTGCCGGAGCCCGAAGCAGCTTGAGAATGCGATCTGGAACCCGAATCGAGCGTACAATCGGTTACACGGAGGCAAATCCAATGGCTGCAGCGACACTTGTGAGTGTATTGGAGTACCTGAAAACCTCTGCCGAGCCGGACTGCGAATTCGTCGCCGGTGTAATAGAGGGTCGATCTGTGGGCGAATACGATCACGCAACATGGCAAATTGTTCTGGCAGCTTATTTTCATGCGCGCGAAAAGGAGTTGGGAATTATTTCGCGCCCCGAGTTGCGTGTCCAGACAAGCCCAGACAGTTTTCGCGTGCCCGACGTGACCCTGCTCAGCCGCAACGCCCCTCGCGAACAAATCATCACTCATCCTCCACTGGCGGTCTTTGAGATTCTCTCGCCCGAAGACACGATGACGCGCATGCTCGAGAAACTCGCCGAATATGAGCGGATGGGGATTGGGGCAATCTGGGTCATCGAGCCCAAGAAGCAGCGCTATCTTCGCTATCAGGAAGGAAAACTCACGCCGGCCGAGGTCTTCGAAATGCCCGGCAGCACGTTCAGCGTGCCCCTGGCGGAGATAGCTGCTCTCGCGGATTAATGTCTTCCGCATCGATTAAGCCAATGCAACAAGGGGTGGATTCGTGTGGATCTGCCTTGTTATCAGGCCACATTGATGGCGACCTTGCCATGCGCATGGCCTTGTTCTACATACCGGATCGCGTCGGCCGTTTCGCTAAGCGGGTAGCTGCGGTCAAGAACCGGAGTGACTTTTCCGGCTCGCATGAGATCGGCGAGGAAGGTGAGATCGGCGGTGTTCACCTTGGCCAAAAGCCCCGGCACCTTCTGGCTCGCGAATGGGGCGATCGCAAGGCTGTGAAGGATGGAGCCAAGGATCTCAATGGACCGCCGGTCTGGGGCTCCTCCTCCGCAACCGATGTAAGTGCCTTTGGGATGCAGCACTCGCAGGCATGCCGACAGGGGATTGTTCCCCACGAGGTCGAAAAGCAAATCGTAGCGCTGGGCTCCGTTGATAAAGCTTTCACGGGTGTAGTCGATGACCTCATCCGCTCCAATGGAGCGGACGAGTTCGATGTTTCTGGTGCTGCACACGCCGGTGACGCGGGCGCCAAACCACTTGGCAATCTGCACCGCGAATGTGCCCACGCCTCCTGCTGCGCCGTTGATGAGGACGTGCTTGCCGGGTTGAACTTTGCCTTTATCGCGAAGCCCTTGCAGCGCAGTTATTCCGGCGATGGGCACGGCCGCGGCTTGTTCCCAGTTGAGGTTCTCCGGCTTCAGAGCCAGGCTCGACGCGGGACTACACACATATTCGGCGAACGAACCGGGTGCCGTGCCGAAGACTGCATCGCCCGGTTTGGAGCTAGTGACATTGCTCCCGACTGTTTCCACGACGCCAGCTACGTCTGCGCCGAGACGGCGGGATTTGGGTGCGCGAAGGCCGGTGAACAGGCGAATGAAAGACGGCGTGCCGCGGATGAAGTGCCAGTCGTAGGGGTTTGCAGAGGCTGCGCGGACCTGGATGAGTACCTGGTCGTCGGCAGGTATGGGCTTCTCAATCTCCTGATATTGCAGCACGTCAGGCGTACCGTAGTGGTAGTAGACGATTGCTTTCATCGGCTGCACTCCGTACTACTGAACTATACGGAGGGGGGTGCAAGGAAGTTCCCGCGGCGCTTTGGAGCGCAGCCAACACCTCGGCTTGAGCGGAGAACCTTCGATGGCAACCCGCTCCGATCCCCCACACGTCTTGCCGCTCAGAAGCTGTATGTCACGCCGATGGAAGCGCGGGGATTGCGGGTCTTGTGCGCCGAATTGCCCAGAGCCGCCGAGTTCCCGGTAACCGAGAAGGACTGCTCAATGCTGTCGCCGAAGACGCGAATGCCGATGCGGCTTTTCAGCTTGTATTCGGCGCCTCCGCCATAGCCTCCCGCAAACGAAATGTTAGGGGTCTGGCTGGTTCCACCGGTGTGTTCGCCCCCAAGGAGTACATGCGCGAACCCGCTGAATTTCTCCCAGACCACGACATGAAATTCGGGTCCAAGCAGCACCATGTCCACCGTCGGGGTCAGCGTGGTGTTTTGCACAACAGGAGTTGCGTACGGAGTGGAATAGGCGGCGCCATCGGCTGTGATTCCAAAGTATCTGCCAAAGTCGCGGGTGATGGAGAGATCGACGCCCTGCAATCCGCTGCGCGACTGGTTTACCTGGTTCAGGCTGGTGTAGCCGTAGCCCCCGAACGCCTTCCACCTGTAGTTGGTTTCAGGCTGGTCGCTTGAGCTCGGAGCATCGTGAGCCTGACTGGTAGCCGCCATGGGTAGAAACGCGGCCGTAACCACGGCCAAAATGATAAACAATAACTTCCTCTTCAACGTGAAACTCCTCAATAACATGCTGTGGGCGGCTTGCCGCTCCCGGTTTTCTTCTTCTTGTTCCCCTGGAAGCAGACGCCATGTCTAAAATGCAGGTACCCTCATAGACTATCCTCTCCACCCCGGTTCCAAGAAGTGCCAGCCCCTAAATAGGCGGGGGTCAGCGGGATTGAACCGGAACCGGCTCGGCAAGGATCGTCCGCTTGCTGGAATTGCCTGATACTGTGACGGGGATTCCTCTGGGAAGGTAGCGGCGGATAACCTCAGTCCGCGCCCATTCCAGTTCCCAGCCGTCTTCGATAGCGACTACCGTGTATTGACCCGGCGCCACTTCGCGGAGTCTAAAGCTGCCGTCGGAGTCGGACTGGTCGCGGCGAAACATGGACAAGTTGGCGGCTGGGTTTTGGGGAATCAGAACAACCATGACGCCCGGTTTCCCTTTGCCGCCGTCGCGAGCAAAGCCGATTACGTCTGTTGCGCCTTTGGCCAGCGTCACGGTGAGCGAAAGCGGGTGCTCGCCTACCTGAATTCGAGAATCCTGCCCTGCGGACCCTCCCGACTGAATCGACACCACCGCGAGAGCCAGGCTGCCTGACTGCGGCAGCAGGGCAAATGAGCCCGGAGGAACGGAATCGAAGCGCAGGTCTCCTTTGCTGGTCATGCGGGATGTAATTTCGCGCTGTGCAGCGTTGTCCGGTCGCAATGCAAGTGCCAGAGGGCTGGGCAGGGGGGAGCCGTCGGCCATTTGGGCCTTAACGGTTACGGTTACGGTTGCCGTGCCTGCGGAAGAGTCCACGTCCTGACTGCCGCTGCCGCTCAAATTCAGCTCGGTAATTCTTGGCGGGTTTCCCTGGGAAAGCTCGTAATGGCCAGGCGCGATGCCAGCAATTTCGGCGGTCCCCGGGCCGAGTGCGCCTCGATACATGCCTGCCGCCGCAGTCAGTTCATCATCGCCGAAGATGCTTTGCCGCAGCATAGGCGGACGGATGCCCGGTCCATCAACGCCGCCGCGCACCGCCAGGTGGATCGCCGGGACGGCATGCAGGGCAACGTTCAGCTCCACACGGTCGCCGCTCGAGATGGTAACCGGAGTAGCGCTGGCCTCGTCCGTCACTCCGTCGTAGTACGTTACGGGATAGGCCACATCCAGCGCGGCGGCATTCTGCTGCGCCTGTGCGTCGCGCGGGCCCCTTCCGCTCATGGTTGGGTTCAAAGCGAACCAGGGTACGCTTTTCACCGCCAGAAAATACATTCCCGGAAGCAGGTTCCAGAACTCGTAAGAACCTGTATCGTCGGTGGCGCCGGAGATGGACTTGACCATGTGCTCACCCAGACCGCCAGCCCTCGATTTGCGCACCAGAAGCACCTGAGCCTGCTGCACCGGCTCGCCGGCATCGTCGGTTACCACCCCATGCACCATTGCGTCCGGTTTGAGTTGAAAAGGAATGTTCTCGGAATCCTGTCCTTCGCCGGTTACGATTGCCGAGCTGTATTCGTCGTGCTCGTCGAAGAAGGTGACGAGATAACCGCGCCGGGCCACGCGCAGGCCATATTTGCCCACAGGCACTGGAGGCAGGGCAAACGCGCCATCGTCATCGGTCTCGGAAGATTCGACCTGTTCCCGCGCCTCTGAATCGTCGTTAAGGAGGGAAACCGTGGCGCGGGGCACCGGCTCGCCGGTGATGGAGTTGGTTACGACTCCTGCAATGCGGTAGAGCTTTTTGGGAGCAGCGGCCGGTTGTGCAGGAACATGGGGCTGGGCCGGGGATTGAGCGCACAGCGGCAGCCCGATGAACAGGAGAAGCGCGCCAAGGACTAGAGTGACAGGACGCGGCTGAATCCCAGGCAGAATACGAAGCGGATTGGAGTTGGCCTTCACCGCGTTGGAATCTCCAGTACAAGATTCGTGGTTGCGCCGGGCGAAAGCGTCACCGGCTGACCCTTGTCGGCGATGCGCTGCATTGCAGCGGGATTCCGATACTCAAGGGATTGCTGCGTAAGAAAGACGAAAACGCGATAGGGGCCGGGCGTCAGATCCTCCACCTTGAGGGTTGGGCTGTTAGATGGATCCACTGTGAGCATCGGTGTGTCCTCGACTGAGTCGAATTCGGGCGTCACGTAGACATACAGCGTAGGTTCCTCACCGGGCCTTTCTCCCAGGACAGTGGCGGGGAGTTGCATTTCGAGCTTGGCGCAATCGGTGCGCAGCACCACATCAATGGGCTGCCCTGTCCCGCCGGCTCCTGCAATCCAGGGTGTGCGCGCCAGGTTCTCGCCCCCTGCGGTCACCGCGCCCAGGCAGACTCCAGTGGCATTGGCGATGCCGTGGATCCAGTAAGCGCCCGGCGCTGCCATCTCCAATTCGTAAAGGTCCACATCCTTCAGACTGGCGGTTGGCCCACTCTCGCCCTGTGCGCTTGTTCGGTTGGCCCGTGTAAACAAAATGGACAGCGCCTCGGCCTCCTCGGAATCGCCATCATCCCGTCCAGAGTTCTCCGGCTTCTGCACCGCGGGCCGAGCAGGTTCGTAGCGTATGTGAATCGGCGTTGAGACTTCTGCGGCGAGCGGAATACGAAGGCCCGCTTCGGCATGGCCCTCGACCGCGAAATCGAGCAAGCCCGCTACTCCCGACGACTTGCCTCTGGGATGCTCCGGGTCGGGCAAGCCCTCCGTGGCAAGCGTGTACGCACCATCCGGGAGATAGCCACAGATGGCGTGGGTTTTGTCATCCTGGTTGAGGGGATAACCGAGGCCCTGCCCATTGCGGTCGAGGAGGGTCGATGTGAACTGCCACTGGCTGCCTGCTACCGGCCTGGAAAGAGCAACCTGAACCGCGTGGTAGGAGCCTTGAGTCAACGCCAGATCGGCCTGGACAGCCTGTCCGCCGGCAAGTTGAATGCGCGCGGCGCCGCCCAGGTCCGCGGCATCGCCCAAATAAGTGATTGCGTAGCCTTTCACATCTTCCGGGGCAGGCCCATTGCACATTGGCGCCGTTGCGTTCTCATTGTCAAACGCGGGCAGGCTCATCAGGGTATACATCCCGTCCTGAAGGCCTGAAAAGCGGTACCCGCCCCCGGTGTTGGTCCGGCGCGGGTCTGCCTGAGCCCAACTGGAGCGGCCGTTTTCCACCGTGAGCCTGAGCAGCGTAACCCCGAAGCCGACAGCCGGATCGCCGTTGGAGAGCGATATATGCCCGAAGAGCGCGTTATCGGGCGCAAGCGAGAACGCCAGATCGGGCATATTGGCGGCCACGCGCACGCTATGTTCCGCCTCAGCGCCGAGATCGCTCCCCGGTGCACGATAACCGGGCTTGAGAACACTGAATGTCTGCAGCCCCGACGGCACGCCAGGAATCTCAAACTGACCTTCGCTGCCCGTAAGCGCACCGACGCCTTCGGCGGAATCCAGCTTGACCAGCACTCGCGGCAGCCCCAGGCCGGTGACTGCGTTCAGCACCACGCCATGCACGGTCACCGGTGGGCCAGTGCCGAACCTTGGTCCAAACGCCGGCTCGTTCTCCTGAGGCGGCGCAATCATAGGGCCAGGTTCCTGAAGAAGAAACGATATGTTCCCTCTGCTCCAGGGCTCACCCTCAGCCGAGGATTGCGCCACGAGAACCGCGGGCGCCAGCGCAAACAGTGCGCACAGGCTTGCAGCGCGCCAGATGCCTGAGACCGCACCAGCCTGCGGCACCAGCGCCAGAGAGGCTGCCCGAAGGCGAAAGCTATCGTCGGTGCATTCTTGAATTGTCTCTGGGTCCACTCTCTATTGTGACGGGTCGCGGACGGGAAGGGAACCCGTGCGGCGAAAAAATCCCGCGCGTTGGTGATCTCCCTCACCGTCGAGTCGCAGGCGAGGCTCAGCCCCGTTCCAGATACCACGGAAGGTTGATGACCACGATGCGCCGGTTGCCGCGCAACAGCAGGATAACCTTCAGCATGTCGGCGCGTCGGTTGTGCATCAGGTTCTCCCACCAATGGCGGACCACCAGCTCCGGCACCAGCACACAAACATGGTGGGTTTGGGACTCGCATTCCGCTCCCAGGATGTAATCGACCACCGGCGCAAGAATGTAGCGGTACGGGGACTTGAGCACTATAAGTTTGGGAACGCCCTTGCCTGCCGCGCGCATGGGAGCGGCCACATCTTCTTCCCACACCTTGCAGATATCATCCGGCTCGTCGCCGATCTGAACATGCAGGCAGCGAACATCGGTAGCCATGGAAAGCCCGAAGGCGAGAGCCTTTTCCGTGACGCGGCTCCAGCGGTCCATGGGAATTACGACGATAGGATCGGTTACTTCGGACGGCACAAACGGCAGGTCCAGGAAGGTCTCCTTGTCAACGCGCTCGTAGTGGCGCTTCACCGACCGCATCAGCAGGATCAAAACCGCAACCAGCAGCGCCGTAATCCACGCGCCGTCAAGAAACTTGGCCACCAGCACCACCAGCGTGGTAATGCCCGTAGCCACCGCGCCCAGGCCGTTGACGGCCATGCGCAGCGGCGCGCCTCCCTGCCGCTTCCAGTGCATCACCATGCCGGCCTGCGACAGCGTGAAGGCCAGAAACGCACCAATGGCGTAGAGCGGAATCAGGCGGTCTGTCACGCCGCCGAAGATGATTAGCAGCAGCGCTGTGAGCGCCACCAGCACATAGATTCCCCAGGAGTAAAGCAGCCGCCGGCCGCGCAGCATAAAGACGTGCGGCATGTAGTCGTCGAGAGCGATGGCGCGCGTGAGGCGGGGGAAATCGGCAAACGCGGTGTTGGCTGAGAGCGCCAGCACCAGCAGCACCGAGGCAATGGTGACGTAGTAGAAGATTCCGCGGCCCATTACTGCGCGCGTAAGCATGGAGAGCACGCTCTCATAGCCCGGCCCGTTGGGGTCGGTGGCGGCAATGCCGTAAGCGCGGCACAGCAGCGCGATCCCGATAAGCAGCGCCGCCAGCAAAACGATGATGATGGTCAGCGTGATCTTGGCGTTCTTGCGGGTGGGCTCGCGAAAGGCCATTACGCCGTTGCTTACGGCTTCAACGCCGGTCATGGCCGTGCAGCCTGAAGAGAACACCTTGAGCAGCAGCCACAGGCTCACCGCAGTGGTGGCCGAGGGAATCTGCGGCAGCGCCATCACTGTGTGAGGATGCCCTCCGGTCTGCATCACATGCCATGCGCCAACTCCGATGACGATGAGCAGCGTTGCCGTAAAGAGGTAGGTGGGGATCATGAACACCACGCCGGTGTCGTGGACGCCGCGCATGTTCACGATGGTGAGCAGAAGCAGCACTCCAAGGCAGAGTTGGAGCGTATAGGGCTGCAAGCCGGGCGCGGCGGAGATAAGCGCGCCCACGCCGGCCGAGATGCCCACGGCCGCGGTCAGGATGTAGTCGATCATCAGCGCCGCAGCAGCCAGCAGGCCTGCGCCTTCGCCCAGGTTCTGGCTGGCTACAGTGTAAGAGCCGCCGCCGTGAGGATAGGCGTCGATGGTCTGCCGATAGCTGAAGTACACAATGGCCAGCAGCAGCACGATGGCCGCCGAGACCGGGACGATGTATTGCACTCCCAGCAGGCCAAGCGGGATGAGCAGGGTGAGCGCGGCCTCAGGCCCGTAAGCGGCGGAACTCAGGGCGTCGAGGCCGAACACAGGAATGCCCCCGAGGGGTCCGATATGCTCGGCGCGTTCCTCGCTGGTGGCCAGGGGACGGCCAAAGAGCAGGTTCTGAATGCTGGAGGTCATGCCCATGCTTGTTGTTTTCTCAGCAGCCGGGGATTGGGAAGGGATGGCTGTTCAAAAAGATTGTCTCATGAGATGAGTGAAAGGAACGCCCGCCTGAAAGCCCAGCGATGCTAAGATTCTAGCCAGCGAGGCAAATCGACGATGGAAGTCCCTCCATCCAACTGGCACTTGTTCGGTCCGGGAATCACACGGATAGGTGTGACTGGTTTCAAGTCTTTGGCGTCGAAGACGGATGTAGAGATTCGACCTCTGACCATACTGGCCGGCGCGAATAGCTCGGGCAAATCGAGCCTGATGCAGCCGCTACTGCTGATGAAGCAGACATTCGACAACGAACGGATTCCCCCTGGCCCTTTTTGGCTGAGGGGCGAACAGGTGGGCTTCGATACCACAGATCAATTCTTGTCGAGCACCCAGTCGGAACCGGAAACCACCAAGCGGATGACACTCGAGTTGGAGGCAGAGAACAACTGGGCGGAGCTGTCTTTTGAAAAAGGGCCTGATTCTGATCTTGCAGTTGTAGAAACAGCCTCTAGGAATAGCCCTGATGGGACGACCTGGCGACTAAATTCCGATAGCTCACAGGAAACTC
>Ga0302140_10001691_pt1 | contig 28866 bp, 27 predicted proteins | sample I_Bog_E1_1_FD_202095 | JGI IMG/M metagenome (GOLD analysis project Ga0302140, IMG submission 202095) | Peat permafrost microbial communities from Stordalen Mire near Abisko, Sweden - I_Bog_E1_1 | ecosystem: Environmental > Terrestrial > Soil > Wetlands > Peat | place: Sweden: Abisko, Stordalen... | reverse complement strand
GCGCGCTCGCGGAAAAACGGGCAGCCTGGATCGTGCTCCGCCGACTTGCCCCGCGCTTCGGCTCTCCTGAGCGTCATCGCGGCGCACGGGCAGCGGCCAGCGTCGCTACGCGGGCGGCCGCCGGCAGGATTCTTGCGCGCGCGGTTCAGGGTGCGCGCGGCATCGGATGTGTCTCCAACCTCCGCGATCTCCAGCACCCACGGCTGGCCCTGCAATCCGGCCTGGTCGCCGGTTATCCAATTCAGCCGCTCGCCGAAAATGCGGCGTGCCTCCCTGCGTGCCTCCGAAGGGCTATCGAGCCTCCGCGATTGCATCATTGGCGTATTGGATGCCCGGCCCAAGCGAATCGAGACGTGGTAGCCGCGATGCCGATCCTTGGTGACAGCCACCCAGAAGCTGTGTGGCGCCACCGTGACGGTCGCGGGGCGCTCGGGCGGGGTTGTGGGAGTGGGAGGCGGCGCGGATCGCGTGGGAGTCGCGTGGGGCGGCGTGGGCGGCAGTGTAGCCGGCTCAGGCAGCAGTGGCAATATCCGCTTCGCCGGTTTCGGCCGCGGCTTCGGCGCCGGCTTCTCGGCGCGCACCTTCTTGCCGCCGGCGGCGGCCTTGCGCTCCTCTTGAGTGATCTTCAGGCGCGCCGCCAGGCGGACGGTGGAATCGGCGCGGTAGCAGCCACAGGAGATCGCGCGTCCCGCTTTCTCCGCAGCGATGAGGTTCTTGCCGCGCACCAGGTAATCGGTGGCGCCGCACTCGCAGTCACACTTCCAGTAGGCATAGCCTCCACGAATTTCGGCGAATTCGCGGACCTTGAGGCGGCCGAATGTTCGGCCGCGCAGATCGGTAGCGTTGGATGGAAGGGGAAGGCTCATTTTGATTTGACGCGATAGCCGACCTCGGAAAGAGCGCGGACTATCTCCGCCCGCGAGCCTTCAATAGTTGCGGTCTCCTCGCAAGATCGCTTGCGCGGGTGAAAGGTCACTCGTAGCTGTGAGTCCGGGATCGTTACCCGCATGTCTCTGTGGGCGCGCAAGTCGAAGCCAACGTCGATGGCCAACAGGCTGATCTCCGTCATATGCCGGCGGCTTCCTGCACGGCGGCGATAACGCGCCGCACATCGCTCAACATGACGGGCCGGTCAACGGTCTCGTCGTCTTCGGCCGTTTCCGGCTGGACCTCAACGGTCTCGTCGTCTTCGGCCGTTTCCGGCTGGACCTCGGGCGCCGGAACCAACGAACGAAGGTACGCGATGCTTTCGGCGTTTTGCCGGCGATAGAGATCGTCCGCCGCTTGGCAGCGCTCCTCGTATTCGGCCGCGAGATGTTCGAGCCCCGTTCCCCAGGTGAGCGAATCCGCCGTCAGCTTGGCCAGCTCCGCCGCCGTGAGTCTGGCGATGATGTCGTACTCGACGCTGCCTTGAGCCTTTGGCGTGTGGATGGACACCCCACCGTACCTTCTATCCGGGGTAGTCACTCCACACCCCTTGGTTTGCGGCGGTGCCGGCGGTTCGGGCCGCTCCGGTGCTTCGACCGGAGTAGAGGTAGACGCGGCTAGCAGCCGCTCACAGGACTGCGTGGCGCGCGCGGCGGCGAGTAACAGGCCGGCGCAGGCGTTGAATCCGTAGACGTTTACTTGCGATGATCGTTTTAGGTCGGACATTGGGTATCTCCAGTGTTTGATTTAGGGGGCTGGGTGGCGGCTGATATCCGCTTCCCGTCCCCGATTCATATACTGACAGAACTACTTAGTTATATCAAGCGCTTTCTTGTGCGTCGGCCTCAAACCGATACCTCTTTGTCCGATTTAAGATTCTAAAGGACTTAGGTAGTGGTGTCCGCATCAGTACTGATGCCATTCAGACTCGTATGTCCGATTCTGCCCGCATTCGTTCGCGCGTGGGCGAGTGTTTCAGTGGCCGCGCTGCGCTAGTGCCCGAAGAGGTCGGATGCCACCTCTTCTAAAGTATACCCGGCACGGAGTACCATTGAGCCAAGGAGAATCAGCTTGTCTAAAGCCGCAATCGCACCACCCACCATTCAAACCCGCCAGCCGACCCAGGCCTACGGGATCCACATCCACCTCGAGCCCCACTGCATGCGGACCGATATTACCGGCCGCGATCTGCCCACCATCGCCGACGCCTGCCGGCAATTCCTCGGTGATGCGCAGCAAACCATGCAATCGGGGATGGGTAATCCCGCCGGGCAAGCCGCCGGCACTTTGACCCGCACCAGGACGATGAGCGCCGCCCAAAGGAAGGCCCTCAGTGAGGCGGCCAAGCAGCGATGGGCGGAGAGGCGGGCCGGGGGAACGAAGACGCCGGCCGCTGCCAACCAAACGCGGAAGACGGCAGCGAAACCGAGGGCCATGGAAGCCACCGGGTAAAGAGTTTTTCCTCGACACAAAAAAGCGGCGGTCTCAAACGAAAGGAGAATTAAAGAGAGGCCGCCGCACTGCAAACTTAATTGGATTTGTCGAGATCGATGCGGACCGGCGCCACCATGCCCGCCGGATCTGTTCCGAACCGGAAGAAGCGCTCCTCGACGTTCGGCTCGTCCAGAAACTCGATCTCAATCATGTGCAGTTCGTGGGCGGTCACCATGACGGCGTTATCGCGTGCCGCTGCCGCAATTAACCCCTCGATCCGATCTTCCTCCAACTCGATATGCTGCTCGAACAGCAGCTTCCCGTTAGCGAAACGGCGAATTGCCAGATGGATAATCATAGCTTCCCTCCAGTCCGCTGGAACTCGCGCTTACGCGAGTCCAACAGAACGTCGTACTGGACCGTCAGCGGATCCCGCCGTCCTTTGACGCGCACCACTATGTAGCGCGCTGCCAGTTCCACCACAATCGGGCCTTGCAGGGGTAGCTTGGTCATCGTTGGCTCCCCCCAAGAAGCTTCTGGCCTTCCTGAAAGGCTATGGCCGCTATAATCGTTCGCGCGCAGCAGAGATCCCCCAGACCGACAAGCACGCGGTAGCTGTTGCCCAAATGCCGACCAGCTTGCCGGTCGGCGTCGTGCCGCGTGTCCCGGCGGATCTCGAACGAGGATTCGATGTGATGCTTTTTCAGTGCCTCCTGAAGCCTCACCAACTCATCAAAGCTTCGGGCGTCTGTCAGTTTCCGTTTGCCCCTGGTCATCGTTGAACCTTCTTTCGCATGGATTTCTCCTCGGTCGAAACGCACGCCACAACAGGCGCGCTCCGGCCATGGCGTTGGCCATCCATATTGCCACAAACACGGCGGCCGCGATCGCATGGGCGCTCATCTGTGGCCATCCATTGTCATCGCCACGACGGCTATAAGCACTAACAGCACAAGCCCTGGCCAACCTCCAGCCAGGGCTTGCAACATGCGGCGCACTTCCTCGCATATGGAGCGGCTAGCGCTCAGTTTACTCACTTCCGCACCAGATACGTTCCACCGGCGAGCTGAGCGCCGGGGACTGCGACGTCGGCCTTCAGGTCGGCCTTGACCAGGCTGAGGCTGACATCGGCCTTGGGGGTCTTCACTTCGCCTAATACCTGGTCGCGAAGATCCAGGTCGAGCGAGTCGCAGACCAACTCCCACGTCTCGGCCGGCAGGGTGACTGTGACGCGCTTGTACCTCGCGGGCACGGCTTGCTCATCGGTCACTTCCACTCGCTTATCGCACCCGCGCAGGGACAGGGTGACGGTATTGCCCTCCAGCCTCTTGTGCTTGCCTTTGTCGTCGACACCCAGGCTGTCGATTACGCGCATGACGTAGCCTTCCACGCGGTCGAGGGCGCGCCGGTAGAACTGCTCGCGCTCCTGCAGGCGCTTCGTTTCGGCGTGCGCAAAGGCAATCTGCGATTCGAGGTGCGCCAGGAACTGGCCCACGCGATCGCGCTTCTCGACGGTGGCCAGCAATGTCGCGTGCAGCTCGAGGGCGTACTCGCGCTCGAGTTCCTCGGGCACCAGGTCCTCGGTGTCGAGGAGGGCGGCCAAGTGCGTCTCCAGATCGTACAGAGGCCGCGCCGCAGGTGGAGTCGCCGGCACCAGGCGCAGCGTCTCTCCTCCGGCCTTCAGGGCGGTTGCCTCGAATTCCCGTGCTTTCGCGGAGTCGGGGAACTGGAAGACCTTGCCGTCGCCGGTCTGTATCACGGCGGGAAGGGTATCGATGGCGGTGGCCATGCTATTTGCCCTCCTTGCGGGCCTCGAGGTGGCGATAGAGGTCCAGCACCTTGGCCTTCACTGCGTCTTTAGCTGGGCCCGCGCCCTTGATGGCATCGAGAGCGTTACGAATGGCTGCGAAGTCGCGCCAGCCGTAGCGCTCCAACTCTTCGCCCCACGCCGTCTCGCCCACTTCTGTCCGCATGCCTTCGAATGCCTTGGCCATTTCCGCCATGTTCTTCCATCCCGGCCGGATCGGCTCGATGTTGCCGGTGCGGATCTTCTGCTCGGCGACATACTGCTGGGCAGACCGCGAGTTGGGCTGCCGTCCCCCGATATCGATATCCTCCTGCGGTGGCGTGAAGTCTTCCACGTCCTGGGTGAAGAACTCGGAGGCGCTGGTGGCGTTCACGACGCCATCGACCATTGCCCGCTTGCGTGCCATCTTCAGAATGGTGTTGACCTGGTCGGCCACGTCGGGATTTGGCTTGCGGCCCACCTGTTGCCCCTCGATAGTCTGATCGCCGTCGAGAAATAGCTTGCCGCAACCGCCCTTTTTTTTGAAGCAGAGCCAGCCTCCGCCGAATTCAGCCCGGCCCTTGATGATGGTGCTCTGGCCGCACTCGGGGCAAGTGCGCTCACCTTTGCGCCAGCGGTACTTGGCCTCCCAGGAATTGCAGGAGCCCAACCCTTCGGCGATCAGGAAGTCGCCGCGGTAGACCTGTGCCAGCAGTTGATAGTAGAAGAACGGCTCGCCTCCATGCCGCTCGCCGCTCCAGTCTTCGACTTTCTCATCGAACCGGTACCGGATGGTCAGGCCGAAGAGGTTGCACAGCTTTTCGGCGCCCGGCTTCATCAGCGCAGGTCTTTCCCCGCCCGGGATCTTGCCGTAATCAACTCCATCGACCATGAGTTGCTTCATGGCCTGGACGATGACATCGCGGCGGGCTACCGCCTGCTGGATGTCCATCACCGGCAGGAACCGCGCCACTTCCGCGGTGCTACCATTCTTGTTGTCAGGTACGATCAGAGCGGTTTGCTTGTCCGACTCTGCCAGGGCGGGTGGTGGAACACTCGCCTTGGACCATCCATTTTCCGGCGCGTCCATCGCGACGGCCTTACCGTTTAGCCAACCCATACGTTTCTCCTTTTCGCACTGTTTGCAATCTGTGAAGGTGCCCGGCAGGAGCGCGTCCGCGAAGGCCGTGTCCTGCCAGTGCCCACACTCTAATTCGATTCGTCCTTGTCCTATCACTACTGCCCGCGAATACGGCGCTTCTGCAATTCCGTCTGTCCCGCAATACTCCCTCCACTCGCGATCCGTCATCCTTCGGAATTTGTGCCCCAGATCGTAGTGGAACTTCCGGATGACTCCACACGTTGCGCAAGCGGTCCACCGTAATTGAGGATCCTGGTAGTTGCGCTTGCGCTCGCAGTCGACTTGGAAAGCAGAGGTCATGCAATCCTTCCCCTTTACCGCCCGGCACGTGGGTAGTTCCGGAACCACGCGCCAATCGCCCGGTATCTCCCGTAGAGGTATCCAGCGAGGAACAAACCGAAACCGAGTAGCGCTACTGTCATCTTCATGCCGCCTCCATCCTGCGTCTGAGATTCTGTAGCGTGGCAGCCGCGGCCCGCAGGGTCCCCATGTCGGTTTTGTCCGTGGTGGCCTGTCCGTATCTGATGACCACCTCCATTTGCGCCAGGGCATCGGCGAGTCCTTCCAGAAACAGCTTGGCTTCGCGTTCCTGGTTGGCGGCCCAGTTGTGATCGGCGGCCTCGTACTCGGAATTCTTGGCGATCTCCGCCGCCTTCTCCTGCATGGCCTTGTGTAGCGCCGGCAGGAAGCGGTCCAGGTCGAGATGTTCGTCCCACAGGCACTCTACGACGCTTCGGGCGATCCGTTCGTATTCGTTCGTCATGCAGTTCTCCTTTGCCTCAGTTCCCACAGCTTGTTGAACTTCCGAATCAATGCCAGGATATCCAGGCCATGCTCCTTTGCGAATGCTCGCGGGTCCGCATCGAATGCGTCGTGGCACGTGCGGCAGAGCGGGACGCACTTCAGATCGCAGGCCTTTTGCGAGGTTCCATGTGGGCCTGTATGGCACGGGTCTACCAGTCGCGTCGATCCACAGGCCGCACAGGCGAAGCCCTTTACGAATCGCTTGTAAAGCGGGTTGCGGATCGGCTTCTCAGCTTTGTAGATCGGTTTCGATGCGAGTTGGAAAGCCTGGAACATGGCAGCCTCTTATTTAATATATGATGATGATGATTGAGAAGTCAATAGAAAAATAGTGTATGATGATGGGCATGGGTAAAGTTGGCCCTGCGGAACAAGCTGCGTCTGTGAGTTGCCTCCGGTGCGGGAATGCTTGGACTCCACGAGTTCCGGGCCGTCCCAAGCAGTGCCCGAGTTGTCATCAGGCCAGATGGGACGTTCCCGCGTGGAGCGGACGCCCGCGAGGCAGACCTAAGAAGAAGAGGGCGCCGAAATGAAGAACATTGTCACCCTTTCACTCTGCCTTGCCGTGCTTCTTGTCGCCGGTGCGGTTTGCTACTACGTCGCGATTGCGTTACCGCGTGCATCGGCCGCTCGCCTCGAATTCGAAAAACAGAAGTATGCCGCTGAACAGGTGGCCCGCGAGACGGCGGAGAAGAAGCGAAAGCAGGCGGACTTTCAGCGCCAACTGGACTACCAGTATTGCGACGATGAGGCCGAAAAAGAGTACTGGGAGTTCATCAGGCTAAACGGGACGCCGGTTTCTGGGCAGAAAGATGTTTGGACCACTCCCGCATGGGTGAGAAAAGAGGGTGCCGCGAAAAAAACGGCTTACGTTGCTGGATGTCTGGCTAGGCTGGGCTCCAAATGAAGTACGATACGGTACGGAAGAAAGCCGCAAAAGGGTGAAGTTCAGAGACATCATCAAGGCTGTCGAGGCAGACGGTTGGAGGATGGTCGCACAGGAAGGAAGTCCCCGCGTTTGGGATGCGCGAGTGGTGGGACTCTGCTACGATTCGCCTTGGGCATTCCGCTATTACGAAAGGGCCTGAATGCGATCCATCGAGTTGCAAATAGACCTGGGGGACCTGGAGACCGGCGAATGTCTCCAGGCGAAGGTGGAGATTATCCTTGTCGGTTCGGCGGCCGTCACCGCGATCCACTGTTCCCGTCCAGTCTCTCCGTTGGAAGAAAAGACAATTCACCTCCTGATCGAACGGGCACTGGAACAGATCACCGGTAGAGGGGCAAGCACCCAAGGATCGGCACACTTTACGGATGAAAGGGAATTGCAGAAGGCGATGCGATTGCATCTGGGAGGAGGGCAAGGCTGAAATGTCGGCGAACCTCAAGTGGACGCCATCCAAACATACCGGGCACGATCTTCCCGACGCGCTGCGGTTTGCGCTCGAGAAGAACCCCTCCGGCAACGACCGTCGCCACTTCGGAGAGGCTTCGATTCCGTACCTGGAAGGACTGCGCGATGCCGGTATCGACGGAGCCCAGCAGCTTATCGACGCTATCGAGAAGTGCGGCGATGTAGAGGTGTATTGGGAATACTGACAATGCCGACCAAGAAGACTGACAGCCTCTTCACCGAATCCACCGATGTGCCGGTATCCAAATCTATTGGCGAGATTCTCGCGCTGCTGGTCCGCGCCGGCGCCACAAGCATCAATCAGGAGCTGGAGGGCGGGAAGGTTACCGGGCTATCCTTCGTGATCCCCATGGGCGCTGGCCGTATTCCCTACAAGCTGCCAGTGAGAGTGGATCCCGTGTTTGCCAAACTCAACGGCCGCCGCGATGTCTGGGGGAAGTTCGGTCAGCGTGGGATGGCCGCGAAAGATCGCGAACAGGCGGAGCGCGTGGCGTGGCGGCAGCTCTACTGGTGGCTCAAATCTCAATTAGCTTTGATCGACCTGGGGATGGTGCAGGCGGGCGAGGTGTTGATGCCTTACATGCTCGATAGGGAGGGGCGGACTTTCTATGAGGTCCACGGGCCCAAGTTGTTGGAGGCACCCAAGGGAGAAAGCGCATGAGCGACAAAGTTGTTTCTCGCGCACCGGAGAGTCCGTCTTCGCCTCAAGCTGCGTTGGGCCAGCTTGTCGATTTCGGTCTCAAGACTGTCGACGAGTGGTGGGTGATGCGAAACGGAGAGATGGCCCATGTCCAGGTACGCAGTGGTTTGATGTCCTGCGGAGGGGACAAACTGCAATGAGAGGCCCATGGAGCCACGAGGAACTGGGACGGCTGAAGCGCGTTACGCGGGAACGCCTGGAGAGCACCGAAACCGAGTATGCCAACGTGCGGCGGGGAGGAATTGAGGATGGACGACGGGACGATCAAAATGCGGGCGGATTACCGGATGACGATACCGACCGATGAAGAGTTGCGCCGGGCTTACGACGCCATCGATAAAGACGGGCCGGGTGCCGAGTGGACCCTCCGCCTGTCGATGCTGGCATTGAAACATCCCGTCGTAAAGCGCTGGCTGGATAATGTGACCCCTTTTACTTCGGCATCGCGGCCTGTCATTATGGCCGCCCTGGTGATGGGACTGAACTTCGGCCTCCGCATTGGAGAGGAGAGATGCCGGAAGATAGAAGAGCGAAGGTAAGAATGCGGGCAAAGTCTACGGGTAGAGACGGTGCGCTTTGGGCTTGCAACACGTGCGGAGCGGAGAATCCGAAACCGTGAGCGAACACTACACGCTGATCGGACAGACGGCGGTGCCCGTCGAACCGTGCGACCCTTACACACCGGAGGGCATTGCCGGCCTGCTGGGATGGGCCCGCTGGTATGAAGACGCCGACCGGATTGTGAAACAGGAAAACGTCCTGGGTATTTGCCGGGTGAGCACCGTATTTCTGGGCCTTGACCATTCCTTCTTCAGTGGACGGCATATGGAACAGCAGGTGGCCGAACTCGCGGGCAGGTTGGGATTGGCAGCGCAGCTTGTCCACCGGCCGATCCTCTTCGAGACCATGGCGTTCTGGGACGGCACTGGAGCGGAGGAGCAGTCTCGCTGCGCGACCTGGCTCGAAGCGGAAGCGATGCACGCGCGCATGGTGGCGGAGGTAGCGCGGCCTCGGGCGGTACTGTCCTACATCGGCCGATTCATCGGGGAGCAGTTTGAGGGAGCACGAAACGATTGGAGGAAGTTGTGGCGGAAGAGGAGTTTTGAGTGAAGGTGGGCGGAGGCAAGGGGTTAGCGATCCTGGAGAAATGCGCCGTAGCTCTGGGATGCAGAACCGAGGACCTCGTTTACCGGGTCAATCTGATCGTGGTGGCTTCCAGTGAGGAGATGATGCCGGGGCGAGTCCTGAATACGCCGGCCGGGCGAAAGTCCGTCGTAATGCCGCTCACCCGCGAGGAATGGGACGTATGCCGGCAGTTCAATCGCTTCATGCAAGAGAGGCAGGGACGGGGGCCCGCCCGCTGGCGCTGCGCTGGGGAACGCGCCGATATAATGCGGGATGCTCCGGAACTGCCGGAGGAACCACCCGCGGAGTATTGGCACTATCTGTGCCGGGAGGCCTGATACGACCAGGCGGAATTCACCGGGAATCTGAAGATGTTCGGCGAACCGCCGGCGTGGATTGTCGAACAGATGCAGAACGCTCCTCCGGACTTGCTGGAGACGATACTGAAGTGCCGGAAGGCCTCTTCTTAGGTCTAGGCTTGGGCCGGTGGCAGGGCAAGTCCCAGCCGGGTAGCTCATAGATCTGGTCTTCGGTCTCCCCGGGGAACATTTAAGGCTGCGCTTTGGCGATCGCGGCAGTCACCGCCGCATTGTGTGCCAGGGATAGGATCTCGGTAGCGTACCCGGGCGCGGTGGCGTAGATATGCGCAATCCCGCGAATCAGGTTGTCCAAGTCGCGGTCCTGTTCGTATTCCCGCCAGGCGTCGGAGTAGCGGCCACCTTGGATCAGCTTGGCGTGGGCAATGAAGCAATCCGCCAGGGAGTCGTAAGCTTCAAAGGCTAGGCGCATAGTCTGCCACTGACCGTTCAGGTACTCTTTGGTGAGTTGGTAGGTCTCATGCGTATCGCTCGCTTTTATGCCAAAGCAGTTGTTCCCTGGAGATGACTTCCCCCATCCGCTCTCGATCGCGCACTGAGCCACGCTCAACTCGGCGGGACATGCGGTGGCTTTCTCGGCGACTATCGCCGCTTGAGATGCCGACTGCAAAAAAGCGGTTTGTTGTGGAGTTAGCATTTTTCCTCGGTCGTAGGTCTGGCGGAGGTGACCAGGGAGGTAGGATCCGCAGGAGGACGTCCCCGTGCGGTTACCAGCGTCAATAGACAGCCCATGCAGCCACCGGCCGCCTGCAGGGCGAAAGCCGTGAGCTTTTCGTTGGTAAGGAGGGCCAAGCCGCACATGGCGAGCACCAGTGCGGCCATCAGGAGTTTGTCGAATTGCGTCTGAAGAAAAGTCATGGTTTACTTCTTTGCGGCCAGCGCCCTGGCTACAGTCACGCCCTTGATCCGCTCATATTCCGCAGTCCAGTCCGTCGTCAAAATCTTTTGCGCCGCGGCCAAGGTGATGCTCCCTTTGCAGACGCGGTGGGCAAGGTTGGTTTCCACCGCGTCCTTTAGCCGGGCTTGGGGCCAGATCTCAGGCCAGAGGTTTTTAGGATCGGTAGGATTGCCGCCCAGCTCCAGGCTGATGAGGTGATCGAGTTCGTAATCGCCAGGCTGTCCATTCAACCCGGCCTGCGCCATTTCCTGAACTTTCAGCTTGTTGGTATAGCTAACCGGCGGTCGAACGGTCTTCGTCCAGCCGGACTTGCAGATGGTTGCCTGGATGGTAGCCTGACTTACCGCCGGGTTTGTCGCTCCTGGCGTAACCGCCGGATTCGGCAGATAGACGGGTTGCGCCAGCGCCGCGGCCACCAGGAGAAGTATGGAGAGAATCGTTTTCACTTCACATCTCCCTCGGGCAAATGCAATCTCCGCATCACGACCCGCATCTGCTTGACGGTCGGGGATGCGGTTGCGGGGCTCGCCACGGGCACGGGAGTCTTCTGGAAGCCGTAGGCCACCAATAACGAGGGAGAGAACACGGCGGTCGCCAGAGCCCCGCTGGTGAGGCTGTAGGCGGCATTGCTGGCCTTCGCCTGTGGAATGATGTGGACGTTCCCGATACGGAAATCCACGCCCACTCCCCCGGTGAATGCGGGCGCCGCTGCGGCTCCTCCCGCGGCGGCGGATACGCCTCCTGCTGCGTTTACTAGCAGGCACACCGATTTAGCCGGGTTGCAGGCCGCTACGAAGGTGGCCCCGGTGGTGATGGTGGAGGGCAGCGGCGCCGCGCTATTGGGATTTCGGGCGATCGGGGTAACGATGTCGGTCCAGGAATACCAACTGGAGGAGCCGAGACGAAGGGCAAACGAGGTGTCGTCGTTCAACGGGTACGACGCTCCGCGAATCCAGCTCGGCCCCGTGCCGATCATGTAATCGGCGAGATTGCCCGTTTGCCCGAATGCGCAGAGAGATACCAACGAGAGAATAAAGGTTTTGAGTTTCATAGATTTTTCCTGTTTGGCCTTTTCAAAGAGATACGATTGAATAGTGATCGTTAACTAAATACTGTCGAACCGAGATAGCTTCGGCTTGCCCAGCAGCGGAATCCATTTCGAGTAGATCGCCATTTCCACCAGGTCTTGCGGCGTTTCCTTGGTCCAATCGATGCCCGTCAGCAGACCCGACGCGGTGAGGACGGCCGTCACCCAGGAGGAACATACCATTTTGGTTTTGTGCTCGGCCTGTCCGACATGGGCGCCGAGAATGGGGAAGCCACGCAGGACGAACTCGAACAGATCGGCCACGTCGTATTGCACGAAGCCGTCGGACGCGCCGATCACGGCGTAAAACTTCTCCCAGTCAACCTTGGAGCGCGCTTCATCGCTCAGCAGAAGCGCCGCGGCCGTCGCACCGGCGCCGTAGCCCGCGAGCGTGACACCGAGCGGTTCCGTTTGGACGCCGTTCAGGCTCCCGGCCGTCAATATCGTGGGCCGCGTGCTCTGGCTGATCTTCGCGTCTTCGCCTTGATCCGTCACGGGCTGGCGGACGATGGCCGAGTGCGATGGCCCGGCCTCGTAGAGTTCGATGATAGTGGAGAGCGGCTCGCGCCCCCAGAACATCACCAGGTCGCCGGCGCGGAGCTGGCCTTTGACTGCGTTGTATTGTGTGAGACTGTTCATGGATTTTCCTCGGAGGTATGATGGGCAAGGGCCGTAGGTCAAGCGGTCCACTTCTTACAGTCTTTCCGCGATGAGGAGAAGCGCCGGCAGTAGTCCCTTGAAAAAGTCGTCCACCTTCTGCTTTCTCGTTCGCGGCGGCGGGTGAAAAAACTTCATATCCAGGCTGTGGGTGGCGTCGTGGAAGTCGGCCGCGATCGCGTTCACGTTTCCCGCGAACTGCGGGGCCTCTTTGCGGACCGTTTCCATCGTCTGTGCGGTTTGCGTGGCGGCCACTTCGCCCGACTGCAGCAGTCCTCGCACGTCATCGTAGCTGTCGTCCCAGGAATCCTGCGCGTCTTTCACCAAAGCGGCGGAGGCTGCCAGCGTCGGTTGGAGGTCCTGCCGGATGCCGGCGGCCGTCCGGAGCGCTTCACCGGTTCGCGCGTCCACCAGGTGGAGCGTGGCGTCGTAGCGGCCGAGTGCGTCCCCGATGCGCCGGTCGGTGGAATATAACAAATTTGTGATATCGCGCCGGATCCCGGTAGTCTGCTTGTCCACTTCCGCCAGCACGGGCTTGGTCACCAGCGGAATAATATTCTTCGGTAATTTCTGGACCGCCGCCTGCAGGGCCGTCACGCGGGCCGGCAAGGTGGCCCAGGAGTCCAACATGCTGGCAGTATGGATTGTCAGCACGATGGCACAGGCCGCCATGGACAATAGAGCCGTTGCGGCGGCGATGGAGAGTAGTTTTCTCATGGGGAAGTACGACAAAAGAGCTTGCTTATTATTCGAGCAGCCCCGCGCGCTCCATCTTGTCCAATTGACGGTGCAGCTCGGACGGAGAATCCGTCTTCATAGCCGCCTGCAACTTCCTGTCCAACAGGACATCGGTGCGCCCGCGCTCTTCGGGATTCATGAGCCTGGAGGCTTCGATGGCGATAGTGAGCGGTAGCCGGTCGTATTCGGCCACCAGCGGATCCGTCTGCGCGGCTTTCATGGCGCGTTCCATTTGCCGGTCGGTGATTTTGCCTTCCTTCGTGCCCTTCTCGGCGATCTCGATAGCCTTCGCCCAGTTGTTCGCGCGGATGGCCTTCTCCATGTCCCGCTCCAGTTTTTGTGCTTCGGTGGGGGTTTCCGCGCGGCTATGCTCGGCCGAGTACTGCGCCATGTAGCGCTCGGCGGCGCTGCGGGTGATGTACGCCGGCGCCGTGCGCGTCCCCAGCATCTGGCCAGCCTGCATGCCGGCTCCGGCGCCGCGCTCTTTCTCGCGCAGCAATCCGGAGATCGACATCGGCAGGAAAAAGGAGCCGAGGTGCTTCAATTCCGAAAGTACGTTCTCGGGGACCGTGTTGTTCTCGCCGTCCCAGATTCTTTCGTTGTAGAAATTCCGGTTGGCCGTGGTCTCGGCGATCCAGCGCACGATGGGGCTCAGCTTATTGCGCGCCGAGGACGTGGGCTCCATGTACCAGGAAACCAGGTCCTTGAGATAGCCGGGCAGCGCCATGCGCTCCTCGTGTCCGTGCTCATCGACGTTACCGGTGCGCGGGAAGAAATAATCGCGCCAATCGCGCTCGTGGCCGTCGTCGATCGATCCGTCCGGCCTGCGCCGGCCTTTGGTATTTACATAGTCGGTGATGGCCCCCATTGTCCCGGTCAGCAGGATGAGAGCCAGGGCGTAGGCCATGCGGCGGGTGAATTGCGGATTGCCTGGATGCGGCGGTGCGCCGGCCGGTCCCGCGGACTCCGCGCCGATCCTCCCGGACCCGGATCCACCGCCAGGACCGCGGCTGCCGTCATTGCCGCCCATGTCCCGGATGTACCGGCCCAGGTCGACGGCCGCGCCGCCCAGTTCCCGCACGGTTCCCAGGTTCCAGCCTACGGATTGCACCGTAATCATCATGAGATCCTTCGCCGTGCGGTTCCAGAAGAGATCGTCATAGACCAACTGGCCCATGCGATTGTCTACCGAGTCCCACGCGCCGGCGAAGGCTTCGCGCACCTGCTCCCGCGTGGCGCCGGGCCCCATCCGTTGCAACTCGAAGTCCACCATGTCGGCGTACATGCCGAGTTTCATGCGGGGCACCAGCCATTCGAGCACCGGCCACATGGCCAGTTCCGCCAAAGCGGGGATGCCGGTCAAAGCGATCATGCCCGTGTTGTGCTTGCGCCAGGCGTCCATAAACACCCGCCGCAGATTGGTGCGGTACTGCGCGTCCATCGAGACCCGGCCGCCGCCCTGCACGATGGCTTCGACATATTTCGAAAGCTCGGGATCGTTGAGCGCTTCACGCAGGTAGGCGTTGCGAATCTTGTTGCCGCGGATGAGGTTCGTCACCGGAGCCAGCGGAACCGCGACCGCCTGTTTGGCCGCCTCGAGCGGTTTGCCGGCCGCCAGATACTGGATGGCCAGCGCCAGCTTGGACACGCCGGCGTCCATGGTGACGAATCCCGCGTGGAAGCCCGAAAAGCCCAGGGCGAACTGCAACATCATGTTCGACGCGCCGCGGAGTACCTGATACCAGGGTTTATTGCTCAACCCGGGGGAAAGATAGTTGCCGATAATCTGGGCGGCTCCCGAGGGCATGTAATAGTTGCCCGTCTGGATGAATCCTCCGGTGGGATACTCCGTCGTGTGTTTCACGATCTGCATGCCGTAGTTCAGTTTGTTGAGCGGCGCCAGTTCCGGGTGCGCGGCGATGAAGTTTTGGAACCAGGCAAACGTCTTGGGCGCGACCCGCTCGAAGGCCTTGGGGGCGTGCCCATAAGCCGCGATCATGTTGGCGATCTTCTCTTCGCCGCGGCGGATGTAACTCTGGAAATACGCCGTATCGTTGCCCACCAGGCGGAGGTCGGCCAGTTTGCGCAGTTCCTCTTTGTAGTCCGGATCCTTGACGAGCTGGTCCGCGATGCCGTACTTCCAGTCCATCAGGTGGCCCAGTTCGTGCAGAATTACCGACTCCGGGCCCGCGAACCGGGTCTTGGCTTTGTTGCCGCCCTTGTAAGCCCGTCCCCAGGCGCTGCGCATCTTGGCTACGCGCTCGACGGTCATGCCGAGGTCTTTGGCCAGAGCGAGCAGGGTATCCATGAACTGCTTATCGTGGCCCTCGGGAATACGTAGGAACGGGGGCGCCCACACGGTGCCGATCTGGTCGGGAATCTTCACCCAACCCTCCGGCGGTTTCTTATTGCTCATGGCCCCGACGAACTTCGCCAGGCCGATCTCCTTCATCTCGTTCAGGAAGCGATGCGCCAGGATGTAGCGCTCCATTTCCTTGGCCTTGAGGAGCACCAGGTCCACGGGATTCTCGGACACGGGCACGAGGCCCTTATCGACGCCCTCCTGGAAGCTCTGGAATTTACGCTGCTTCAGGAACGCTTTCGTACCTTCGATAGGCCGCTTGCCGAAGATCGCGCGGAAGATGCCCTCGGCTTCCTGGTTGCGTTTCCAAAGATGGGGGAAGTAATTCTCATAGAAGGTGGTGAGCTTGTTCTTGCCTAACTTCTGGACGGCGATGCGGTGCGAGTCCAGCAACTCGCGCATCGCGTCGGCGATCTGTTGCAAGGCGGCAGTGGGCTGCGGGTCGCCGGTCTCCACTTTGTTGATGAAATCCAGGTTTTCATCCCAGGTGCGCGTCGAGAACATCTTGCGGGCTTCTTCGAGCGCCTTCTCCGCGCGGGCGAAGGACTGCGCCGATTGTGCGGCGTGCTCGCGGAGCGAGAGTCCGGCGGTATTGGCGTCGGGGCTCAGGGCGTAGGGGTTGACGTTCTTGCGGATGTCGTCGCGGGCCGACGCGATCGCTGTGGCGGCGCGGCTATCCGGGTACTTTGCGAGGATGGCGTCGAGCAGCGGGCTGGCGTGGACTACGGACGCGCGGGAACTGCGGGGGGCTGAATGCTCGCCGGCTCGCTCGAAGAGTGGGCCAGTTTGCCGATCGATTCCACCAGTGCGTCTAATTCCGCCAGTTCTTCCGGCGTCGGGGCCGGCTCGCCGGGGCCCCGCCCAGGCAGGGGCGGCGGGTTTTTCCCATCCCAGGTGGAGTAGGGTAGCCTGTCGCAATCTTGGATCAACATAGTGAATGATTCCTTTCATCTGGTCCCCATTTGCGCGGACCAGTGCTTCATAGTAAGGGGCAAATACCTTGACAGCTTCTTCCAGTTTCGCAGGATCGTACTCACCCGCCGCAAAAGAGGCGCCCAATTCCAAGGCCACGGCCTGCTCCGAGAGCGCCGGGTCGGACGAGGCTTCCTTCTCGAAGGCTCGCAGGTATTCTGGATTCTGTTTCAGTGCGGCAAGGTCGACCCAGGCCATGCTGGGGACATCCGCACCGGTGAGGCGATACTGCCAGCGGTGGAATTCCTCCTCACGCCGAGTGGCGCGAATCTCCTTGGTCGGTCTTTCCGGGCCGCCCTCGACGACAGTTACTGGATCGCCTCCATGCGCAACGGCAGCCTGCATTTCGCGCATGAGGCTCACAATGCGGCTCCGAATGGGTGCCGCTTCGGAGCGCGCGATTGTGGCAAGAGAACGGATAGCGCGGCCGAGTTCTTTGGGGCCAAGGGTAACGCCGTGAAACTCCTGGCGGGGATAGCCGGCATCTTCTAAGGCGCGCGTAATGAGCGCAGCTCCGGCGCGATTCACGTACACGTGGCCAGGAGCGTTCATAAGCCCCGGTTCGTACTTTGCGTCCGCGGCTGCGTACTGGCGGGGATCTGTCGCGGCGTAGGGGGACGGCTGGAGCTTCGGGCGGAATAGCGGCTGCCCCTGCATGACGCTCTCACGCATGGCGGGAGTAATGTCTATCGAATGCAGCTCGCCGGAGACGCGGGGGATCTTTACGGTCCCGACCGTTGCGCCCCATTTCTTGACGTATTTCGCGGCGTACTGCGGCAGGATCTGGTCATAGAATCCGGCCATGCCTTGGCCGCCCACTGTAAGTCCCTTGCCGGAGAGAGAGTGGCGGTCGTAGGTCCCTTCGTCCAGCGGGGCTTTCAGTAATCTTTCAGACAATTCCTTGCCGATGTACTCGGGCAGTTCGGTGGCTTCGACTGTTTTATCGACCACATCCTTGCCATCCTTTACGGCCCAGAAGCGCTTCTCTTCCGGCGAGTAGTGAATGCTGTCGACCTCCTTCGCGAGGTTATAGAGCGCTGCCTGTTGTGAGCCGGTAGTCCACGCCAGCTTATCGTATCCGCCTTCCACGGCATGGCGGAGCATGCGGCGGAAAACTAACTCATGCCAGGATTTTGAGAAGGGGGCTAGGGGCACTCTCCCTTCTTCCGCTCGTGATGCGAATTCTCGGGCCTCTTGCTCGGTGGGGAGGTTGGGGCCCCAGATACCGACCGCGCTGCGTCCGCCATCTGCCGTATCGACTACGGCATAGCCAATCGAAGTTGATCTCCAGCTGCGGACCTCGGGATACTCACGTGCCGCTTCCGAAATAGGCATGATGCGCCAATTCGGATTGATCTGGCCGCGATACCCCCTCTTCCGTCCAGCCTCGTGCCAATCGCTCTGGTTTTCCTGCATGACGGCGACTTTCTTGCCATCTGCCGTAGTGTAGTCGCTCATGCGCAGGTGCGCGACGACGCTGGGTTCGTCCCAGTGAGGGGATTGGTATCCCCGCTCAGCGATCGGGGGATTCGGAAGGGTCAAAGCCAGAGGAGATTGATAACCCAACTCGGCGGTTGGATGTTGTGGCAGCGTCAGTAGTACCTCGCGGTAGTTCTGACCGCCAGGAAGTTTATACTTCTGGAACTTGGTCGGCTCGCCCGTGCCTTCTTTAGCCTTTGCCAGATCGCTTTCGATGCGGGCGATGTTTGACTGTGCGGCTCTCGCGGCCTGCGAATCCGATACAGGGACGTTCGCCGTCACTCCGGTTAGCCAGGGATGCTGGGCGGCGGCCTTCAGTTCGGCAATGAACTTATCGCTCCGACCGGAGCGCTCGCCCCCAAACGTGTCGACCTTCTTCCAGACGAGCAGGCCGTGTGAGTTTGGCTGCGCCTCGTAGATACGGCCTTCGGAATACGAATAGCCTCCCTTGCTGGGCGCGTGGCCCACTGTGGCGATGCGGTCGCCCGCTTTGAACTTGAGGCCCTCTTCGGATTTCGCGGCTTCGACGGCTTGCGTCAATTGCGATTGCAGTTCGGCGATCCTTGCTTGATCGACGTCCTTGCCATGGACTGTTTCGTGGACTTCCACGGCGTTCTGCTTCACGAAGTCCATTACTTCCTGCTTGGTGACAGGCCCGTGATGCCCGTTCAGGAAGTCGTCGATTCCGGTCCATTTTCTTTCATCGGGCTTGACGCCATTCTGCGGGTTATCCAGGATGCCTTTCACCTGCGAAGGCATCGCGCGCGCCGGCATCTTCGCTTCGATGGTGCGCTCTAGTTGGGAGTAGAAGCCGGGGACGGCGCGGGAGTAGAGGGGGCCTGGGCCTTCGTTCGGCTTGCTCCCGGTCCAGAAGGAATGCCCCAGTTCTCGGAGCCCGCTCTCCGGGCCGGTCTCGCCCGATGGCTGGCGCTCGGCCACGGCCACATAATATTGCCGCCCCGCTTTTCCTTCGGGCCCGAAGGGGTCGGATACGCTCGCGTGCCGGTCGTCCTGAATCAGCAGGCTGCGATCTGCCGGCGTGATGTTGTTCGGATCGGCGTGCCGCGACAGCGTGACCTTCTGCTCCCGCGAGAGATCGAGGGCGGCGTCGTCGAACTGCCGCTTCGAAAGCCGAGGCAGAGCGCGACGGAGTTGCACGGTCGATATGGGATCGCCTGAAAAGGTTTGAAGCTTGCGGACAGCCGCGAGCATGGCGGTGGCTGCACGGGTTGGAGCCGGCGCCATCTCTTGCAATCTGGCCTGGACATCCTGTTTCCCTTTCAGGGAAAGGTTGCCATGGCGGGCGTCGTCCGGGAGCGGACCGCGGCCTTCGAGATAGCGCCGATACTCTTCGGCGTAGCGTCTCTTGTCGGGATTCTCGATGCTTGCGATATATGCGGTGGCTGTGCCGCGCGGGATCGCTATCACCTCGCGAAGAGCCCCCGGATCCTCGGATTCCTGAAACGCGCCATCGTAGCCGCGCCTCTTTAATAGTTCAACGGCGATGGCGTCGACAATCCCACTGAGATCGCTCGTCGCCCGCCCGCGCTCGATTGCTGCATGAAGCGCCGCTTCCGGGATGCCAAGCTCTTCGGAGAGGTAGTCGGCATTGTCACCATGCTCATATCCCTGGGCAATGTCCTCGATTTCGTTTTGGGGTATCGGCGAAAGCGCCTTTAAGACCTGCGACCCGAGGGGTGTCGGGTACATCCACGCGCGTTCCTCGTAAGGTAAAACGAGCGGATTCGTAAAGCTAACAGTCGTGCTGATTTTATGGTACCCGGCCGTGTCGGGATTGTTTGCTGGATCGTAGGGGTTCCGGGTTCTTGCGCCCTCGTTGTCTGCTAGATACCATGTGGCTCCGGTCGTATTCTCGGGTTCCCCTGGCGACGGTTGCCACCGAATGACGTTAATCTGGGTCTTCGACACCGCCGGCGGCGCCGCCGGGTCCATCGACTCGGCGCTCTCTTCCTCTTCGTCCTTGGGCTCCGGTTCCTTTTCGGGTTCCTCCGGGGCCTTCTCCTGCTCCATGCCCTGCGTGCCGGCCGTATTCTTGTTGAGGTCCAGCCCGTTATTCAGTTCCGTCTGGCGCTTCAGCAGGCGCTGTAATTCGGCCTCGTGCTCAAAGGGCCGCGCCAGCAGCTCGCGGATTTCTTTCCCTTTCTTGTCCTGCTCCTCGATCCGCTTCCGCAAGCGGTCGATGTCGCCGTCGATGCCTTCCACGTGGTAGCGGATCGACGCCAGCGTGCCGATGGGGTTGCCCTCCTCGTTGGTGGAGGCCGCGTATTTGCCGGAGCCTTTGATGACCAGGTTGGCCAGATTGTAGGTGCGCTTGTTGTCCTTGTCGGTGTAACCGCGCCCGCTCGAAGTCGTGAAGATACCGAGCCCGCGGTATATGCCCAGGCGGATGGCGGGCCAGTTGGAGGTTACGTCGCTATCCGCGTTGGCGTACTCCGAGTGGAATTTCTTGGCCTCTTCCTCGATCTCCTTCAGGCGCGCTTTGCTGCCCTTGACGTAGGCTTCGCCTTCCACCGCGGCGGCCAGCTTGGCGGCGTCGAGCCGCTTCATCAGGTCGAGGTATCGCGGGTGGTACTCGTTGTACACCGCCTGGTGGGCCGCCTCGAACCGGTCGCGGTCCGCTTCCAGCATGGCGTGAAGCCTGGCGCCGGCGCGGGCGGCGGCTTCGTCGCCCTCGAACGTCTCGCCGTCGAAATGCCACAACTTATCCGCCGCGTCCTTCGTCGCCTTGTCGGCTTCGAGCTGTTCCAACTCGGCGCGCATATTCTCGGATGCGCGGGGAGCCTGGGCGGCGTCGCGACGCATCTGATACCGTTCGTTCTCGTAGGCGCTGCGCAGGGTATCCAGTCTGCGGACCATGGTGTCCGTCAGGATCTTCTCTTTGACCAGCGGGTTGCCGGACGCAAGACCTTTCATCTCGGCATACGTCAGGGCCACGCCGTCGACGTCCTCGGCGTTGCGCACTCCCGCCTTGCCGCTCATCACCTGGGCGATGAAGCGGGCTTTGTTCTCCAGGAGCTGCCACATATACGCATCGAAAGTGCCCTCGGTGATATAGCGGTAGATCTGGACTTCCTCGTTCCGGTTGCCTTGCCGCATGATGCGGCCGTCGCGCTGCTCGATATCGGAGGGACGCCAGGGAGCGTCCAGGTGGTGCATGGCGATGAGGCGCTTCTGCACGTTCATGCCAACGCCCATTTTCTCCGTGGATCCGAATAGGATGCGGATGGCGCCGTCGTTCACCGCGTCGAACAGGGCTTTCTTTTTCGCGTCGGTGTCGTAGTCGTGGATGAAGGCGATCTGATCCGCCGGGATACCGCGGGCAATCAGCTTGTCGCGGGCATCGGTGTAGACGGAGAATCCGCCGCCCTCGGGCTTGGGCGTCGAGAGATCGCAGAATACAAGCTGGGTGGCGAGAGTATCGGTGTTGTCCTTCCAGATGTTGTATAGCTTGTCGACGGCTTTGTTCAGCTTGCTGTCGGGATCGTCGGCGCGCGGTGCCTGCTTCATTGCATGCTTGATGAGGTTCCGCGGCACGCTGATCTCTTTGGCATCGTCGCCGGTGCCGATACGCACGCGCACGCGGCCCTCGGAATTGCCGTCGTAGGGCTCGGCGGTATACCCTTGCATCGGCTTTTGGGTGTCGGGATCGGTGAAGGCAATGCGCGAGCCTGCATCGAGTTGCTGCCGGTTCTCAGGCGTCCCCTGCTCCTCGGGCGACTGCGGCACCCATTCCATGGGGTCCACCAGGCGCATATCGAGTGCCGCCTTGCGCCCGTCGCCGGTAATGGCCAGCATATTATCTGCGCCCTTTTGGAATGCTGCTTTGCCCTTGGGCAGGTGGCTGGCGCGGTAGACCAGGCTGCCGGGTGTTGTGTCGTCGCCGATATAGCGCTTCTGCGCGTCGGAGGCCTTGGCAATGACCGCGAGAGCCTTGCCGCCCTTCAGTTTGGGGGTCGGCAACTTGAGCATCTCGGCGCTCTGCACGTCGGCGAACATGCGGAAGGCGGTGGCCAGTTCCGGCAGGTTCACGAATCTGGCGAAGCGCGTGTTCATCCGGTAACCCGCGCCACTGGGGGCAAGTTCCAGGCTGGTGACAGCCTCGCCGTATTGCGCGGCCCAGGCATCGAAATGTCCGAGGCCGCTTTCCTTCAGGCCCTTGGTATCGAGGAAGCGCATGACCGTATACATCTCGGCCATGGTGTTCGAGATCGGCGTGCCCGTCGCAAAGACCACGCCGGCGCCGCCGCGCTTCCTGGTGAGCCACTGGGTCTTCAGGAACATATCGATGGCGCGGTCGGATTCCCGGTTGGGAATGCCGGCGATGCGCGACATCTTGGTGCTGAAGAATAAAGCCTTACTTGCGTGGGACTCATCGTAGAAGATCTGATCGATACCCAGGTCCTCGAAATTGAGCGTCTTGTCTTTCGTCTCCCGCTTGGCGCGTTTGGTCAGCTTGGCTTCCAGGCGCTTCTTGGCTTTCTGCAGGTCCTTCACGGTCGGACCCTTTTCGCCCTCGGCCGCTTTCATTTCGTAGATGGCGTCTTCCAGTTCTTTGATCTGCTGGTCCATCCAGGAGTTGAACGTCGCATCCGCCACCGGCAACTTGGCGAAGGAGGCGTGCGATACGATCACCGCGTCGTAGTCGTTATTGGCGATCTTCGACATGGCTTTCGGACGGGCGGCTCCCGTGAACGTGTCCTTGCCTGCCACGAAGAGATTGGCGTTGGGGTAGAGCTGCGTAAATTCCGTGGCCCACTGCTTCACCAGGTGATTGGGCACGATGATGACAGGCTTCTTTGCGATCCCCAGACGCCGCATTTCCATGGCGGCGGCGATCATCTCGTAGGTCTTGCCGGCGCCGACGCAATGCGCCAGTAGGGTGTTTCCGCCCTGCAGCATGCGCCACACGGCGTTCAACTGGTGTGGCCGTAACTGAATGGCGGCATTCGAGCCCGGCAGCTTCAGGTGCGAGCCGTCGAATTCCCGCAGGCGCAGGTTGTTGTAGCCGTCGTTGTAAATCTTCGCGAGACGCGTGGCGCGATCGGTATCTTCCCAAATCCACTTGCGGAACAGATCTTTGACGAGTTGCTGTTTCTCGCGCAGCGCGGCCGTGGCTATCGGGTCGACTACGGTTTTCTCGCCCTTGGGGTCGTCGGGATCGGGCTTGCGCACCGTGGGAGTGCGCAGGTTCAGGGACTCTTCCACCAGGTGGTGGCCCTTCCATCCGTTGGCCTTCAGTCCGTACTCGGTTTCGTTGCGGGTATCGAGGACGCCGCTCGTGGGGTTGACGTTCCAGGTGGCGATGGCTTCGGAGTGGCCGATGGTCGCGGTCACGCCCAGCTTCTCCTGCAGAAACTGCGCAATCACGTCTTTCGGGATCCACGTGCCGGCGAGGCGCGCATCGATATCGCCCGGGCCGAGATCGTCGGGTTGTACACGCTTTAGGGCTTCGATGTTGGGTTCGTAGGTGGGATCGGTCTCGGTGGCGGCGATAGCGGCCTTCAGCTTGTCGCGCACCTTGCCGCTCAGGTATTCGTCGGCGGTTTCAAAGGCCCCGCCCTCGGGGTTGCGGTAGACCAGGCCGGCGTCGACGAGCGCTTTCTCGGCTTCCTCCCGCTCCATCCCGGTGAGCATCTGGATCCGCTTCCAGTTGATGCCGCCGTATTCGTTGAGCGCGATCGCGAGAGCTGCGGCGGCGTCAGGTGCAGTCTCGGGTGGGACGTAGCCTACGTTGGTCGACTTGCGGAAGATATCGGATTTACTGGCGGTGGCCGCTCGTAGGACGATGCGCGGCTTTTTCTTTCCTGCAGCCGTCACGCCGCCGTCTGCGGTAGCACCAGGGGTATAGTCTTCGAGGCCCAGTATGCCGGGCGCGTCGGGATCGCCACGAAAGGCGATGATATTGTCGCGGCTGTTCAGCGGTCCGTGGGGGCGAGTGAACGAGTCGTAGGCTTTGTTGAGCAGCTTGCGGGCGGCCTCCTGCTCGCTCTCGGGGGCCTTCTCCTGCTGCGCGCGCAGCACGTTGCGCCAGGCGTCACGGATGACCAGGATGCCACGCACGCGCATGGTCTTGGTGGCGTCGAGGCCTGCGGGCTTCAATTCGTTGCCGTCGCGGACCAGTAGCTGGCCGTCTTTGTGGATGTAGCCACCGTCCTTCACGACACTCGGGTCCGGGAGGTCGCTCAGTGGCCTGCGGAGGTCGGGCTCCGCTTCGGCTTTCGGCTCGGGCTTCTCGATAACGCCCTTCGGTAGCTTGCCGATGGCCTGCTTCAGCAGTTCGGGAGTGAGATTACCTTCGAGCGCGTTCACCTGCCGGCCCTGGTATCCCTGGCGTACAATCATCGAGCCCATCATCATCTCGGGATGCTTGACGAAATACTCGTTGATCGGAATCTTTACCTTGCCGCTGCCCCAGTTGGTGCGCTTGTCCGGTGCTTCGACTTCTTGGGTATCTACCCAGGGTTCGCCTGCAGGCCCGGTGCCTGGAGCGCGCTTGCGCAGGAAGATAATATCGGTAGTTACCTGGGTGCCGGCGTTCTCTTTGAACGCGTTGTGTGGCAGGCGGATGGCGCCCAGCAGATCGGCGTGCTCGGCGAGGTACTGGCGCACGCGCGGGTTGACGGCGTCCATCGTGTGGGAACTGGTGACGAAAGCCACCACGCCGCCCTCGCGCACCTTCGCGAGAGCCTTGGCAAAGAAATAGTTGTGGATCGAGAATCCCTCGGCGGGAGTGCCGCGGAATTCGGTGTCGGCCACTCCGTAGTTGCCGAAGGGCACGTTGCCGATCGCCACGTCGAAGAAGTCATTGGCGAGCGGGACTTTCTCGAATCCCGAGATTTTGACGTTGGATCCAGGATAGAGCAGCTTGGCGATACCGCCGGTGACGGGATCGAGGTCGATGCCGGTGCGAGTGCCGGAGTCGCGGAGGTCCTCGGGCTCCATACCGAAGAAGTTGCCGGATCCGATAGACGGTTCCAGCGTGCGCTCGCCACCTTGCATGCCCAGGTGCTTCATGGCGTCCCACATGGCTTTGACCACCATCGGGGCGGTGTAGTGGGCGTTGACAGTGGACCCGGCGGCAAACTTGAATTCGTCCGGAGTCAGCAGCTCGTCGAGCGCTTTCCGGATGGGCTTCATGTCCTGCGGGATTTCCCAGTCGTTGCGGGAGAATACCTTGGCGAGATCGGACGCACCCCAGCCGGTGTACTTCGCCAGTTGGGCTTGCTCTTCTGGAGTAGCGGGGCGGTTCTCTGCTTCGCAGGCTTTCAGGATACGGATGGCCGCGATGTTCTGCTCGGCCTTTTGGCGGGGGGTGCCTTCGCCTAAGCGGTCGGCGTCGGTTAGCTGGTAGTCTCGGCTGTAGTCTGTGGCGATCTTTCGCCCAGATGCGGCTGATCCTTTTCGCTTGGGAGGAACTCCCGTTCCTGGCTCATCTCCTGCGCCTGGTTCGGCGGTACTCCCTTGAGGATGAGACTGGCGTACTCCTCCCCGGCTTCCTGGTGCATGCGTTTTACTACCGCTTCCAGCCGGCCGGCTCGTACGAGGTCCGCGTACATTCGGGGCCGGTTCTCCTTCAGGTGATCCGCCACTTCCTGTTCCCGGCAGTCCAGCTTCATTTTCTTTGGCGCCGTTAGTGGCATGGGGTTGCTCCGATTCAAGTGTAGGCTCTTTGGCGGGTTTTGCAATAGTACCGTGCTGCGCTTCCAGGATTGCCTTTACCGCTGGCGATATTGTTTTGACGCGCTCCCAGTGCACTGTCTGTTCTGTCTTGTCGTCGTCGTACTTGACGCGGATGCCGTCGCGGATCCCATCGGGGAAGCGGCGCAGATCGAGCATGGTGACCACCGCAGCGCGCGGCTTCTTGTCGGGCAGTTCCACGATGACGTGCTGGCCCACGGTGAATTCGTGGGGTAACTCGTGTGGCTTTATTTGTGCAGGAACAGGACCAGCTTCAACTTCTGCTCGAAGTTTCTTTGCTAACTCTGATTCTTGTTGGGCTTGATCGACAACTGGTTTTCTGGCTTGCGGGTTCAACTTACGAGCTTGGGCGAGAAGATCTTGGGCTTTCTGGTTGTGAACTTCAATCTGAGAAATGCGGGGATCGGAAACTGCGGAAGAAACTTCTTCTTGTTTGGCCGCCACAGGCGGGAGCGTGGCAGTCGTGGTTGGCGAAGGGGCTGCAGACTGTGGCTTTTCCACTACAGTTCGGGTACCATCCCCGATCTGAGTTTCCGAAGGTGCGGGCTCAGATTTCTCAGGGGTGGACGCAGCGGGAGATTGCCGCGCGGGGGATTCATTCGATTTAAGGGCTTCGGGCTTGAGAATCGCATAGGCGTCTACCGGTCTTCGAGTAGAGGCTTTCGTCTCCTTCACTGCCATGGCGTCGTATGGCGATTCCCTAAGCGCCTGTCCCAGGTTTGTGGCGCGCGTAGCGTCAAAGTCGCCGCCGCGAAGAAGGTCCCAGAGCTTCACGTCGTAATCGGCGTAGTCCGGATCGGTGATCTTGGCGTCAACTCCACGCGAACGGAAAAGATCGACCCACTCCTGGACGGTCTTCGTTGCGTGTCCGAACCTCTGCATCTCCGGAGTGGGCGTGGTTTCCTTCCGAAGGTCCAGGAGATTCCGGACGAGGACGTCGTGGCGGGAGGGTGTGCCGTATTCCGAAGCGTAGCCCTTGTCCGGCGTCAGCCACGATAGAGCGCCCGTATCGCGAGTTTTTGAAGGGTCGATGCTGCCGGTCAGTTCATTCGAACCGTGCCAGAGCGAGAAAGTACGAGGCGTTCCTTCTCCGGGCTTTTGCGGCTGAGTGGAAGGAACCTGTTCGCCCGGTCCGCCTTGTGCAGGCACTCCCGGTGATTGTACCGCCGGACCCGTCAATGGAATCTCAGTCTGTTTGCCGTCTTTCCCGCTGAACGTGACACTTGGCAGTGTGATGGTTTGGCCGGTGACGCCAGGGATCGGCTTGCCCGCATACTGAGCCCCTTCGCCAGGCTTCAGGTAAGCGACGGTGACGTGCGGCTTGTAATCGGGGAAGGTCTCGCCGGTGTGCGGGACATCATGCAGTTTTGTATTGAGCCGCCCCAGATCGGGCGATTCGACGGCCACCTTGAGCACATCGCCCTCGTCGGTATGAAACAGCGAAGCCGTATCGGCCAGCTTGACGGTGATCGGGCCTTCGCCCGCCAGGGCCTTCTGAACCGGCAGCGGGTCCGTGCTGGCGTTGCCGTAGCGCACTGTGACGTGCGGCTGCTCTTCGCCTTCTCCCGACTTGTCGCTGAGTTCGCCGGGGGGAATGGTCCCCGCAAATTCCCGGACTTTCCCGGCAATTCCCGCCGGCAGATTGGCCTGCGTGCTCGAATAGTCGTGCTCCTCGCCGGCATCGTTTGATGCCGGAAGGGGCGCTACTCGTGGTCCGGTGGCGCCGGGCGTGGCGCTGGCTGCAATTTGAAGTTCGGATCGAGCGGCGGCAGGCGCTTCGCCAGGTAAAGCATTCGTTCCTTGACTCGTCTGACCACTTCCGGGCGCAGTGGCGGATTCTGCTTGTCTTTGTCCATGGGATAACAACTCCTGAACTGCATCTTCTGCGGCGGCGCGGATTTCGGCCTTTGTCGCCGTCTGCGGCCCGATAAAGTCCGGCCGTTCGTCATACACATCCTGTAACGCGCGAATGTGCGCTTCTTGCTCTTCGATGGCTTCGGCGGGGTCCGGATAATCCGGGCCGAAGTTTCTGGGCGGTCCATTCGCGGCGTCGTTCCGGCCATTTGTGACGACTTCATCTAAAAGGCTCGGAGAACGGTCTCCATCACTAACCCTATCGCCTATTGCATTCAAGAGCGGGGTCGGCTGGTGCGGATCCAGTTCAGTGGTCCTGGTGTACACCGTCCGGGCAATGCCGTCGCGCCCGGCGACTATTCGCGCCTGGGTCGTGGATGAAGTTCCAGGGGACTGCTCGGTAGGCCCTGAAGGAGATTCCTCCGGGGAGACACTACCGATTGTCCCGCCAGTCCCGGAATATCCCACGGCTCCCGGTGAGCCGGCGGCCTTCCACTCGGCTTCGAATTGCGCGTAGTCCGCTGGAGTCGCTTGCGCGAGAACTGTCGCCCCGGAAGGTGCTGCCGGTGAGCGCTGACGGGCGAAGTTCCACGCGGTCTGGATATCTTCGGCCGACAGCCCAAGCTTCGGCATGGAGCTGGGGGCGGCGCCGGGCAATCCAGCCAGACCCTTGGACCTCTGGGCGTTATGGGCAATAGCCCAAGCGTCTTCAAGATCGAATTGACCGGCGGCCTTCATCTCTTCCGCTCCGGGGCGGAACTCCCCAGGGAATTTCTCGGCCGCCGTGTTCCATGCGGTGAGCAGTTGATTCCAGCGATTCGGGCCATCCGGTAGCGGAGGCGCGGGAGGAAGAGAGGGGGCGGGCGGGGCCGGCGGCCCGACAGGCGATCCACCGCTCTGTCCCGCCACTGTCCCGGCTTGAGCATCCCACGCGGCACGTCTCGCCGCATCGGCCTGCGCCTGTGCCTGCTGGTCTTCGATGGCGCCGATCTGTTGCTCTTTGAACGCTATCTGCCGGTCGAGGGTTGCGGCTCTGGCCGGGTCCTGTTCCGCCATGCGCGCCTGATGCAGCTCCGTGAGTTCCTGAACGCGCGCATCGCGCAGTTGCGCCAGGGCTCGGGTGGTATTTGTTTCGGGTAGAGGAGGTGTGGGCGCCACCGGCTCCCCAGGAAGGGATTCGGCGGGAGAGGCGGGCGGGGCTGACGGGAATCCAGCCAGACCCTTGGACCTCTGGGCGTTATGGGCAATAGCCCAAGCGTCTTCACGATCGAATTGACCGGCGGCCTTCATCTCTTCCGCTCCGGGGCGGAACTCCCCAGGGAATTTCTCGGCCGCCGTGTTCCATGCGGTGAGCAGTTGATTCCAGCGATTCGGGCCATCCGGTAGCGGAGG
>Ga0302140_10001687_pt1 | contig 28886 bp, 16 predicted proteins | sample I_Bog_E1_1_FD_202095 | JGI IMG/M metagenome (GOLD analysis project Ga0302140, IMG submission 202095) | Peat permafrost microbial communities from Stordalen Mire near Abisko, Sweden - I_Bog_E1_1 | ecosystem: Environmental > Terrestrial > Soil > Wetlands > Peat | place: Sweden: Abisko, Stordalen... | reverse complement strand
GAGCGGCACGAACACGTTGAAGTTTGAATTTGATTCGGATTTTAGCGTGACCTACGAGGGGGTATATCTGGACGACATTCTGGTGCGCGGGGCGAACCAGCCGTTTGTGGCCTCGTTGCAGTCGCTGCAAAACATTAATTACATCGGCTATGTGCTGAGCGGGAATCCGATCTGGAGCAATATTGTGGCGCAGACCACGTTCAGCCTGGAGAATTTCACGGGCGCCAACTCTGTTTATACCAATGTGCTGAGCTTTCGCCTGATCAACACCAACGGCAATACGGTGTCTCCGCTATACGACATTGGCGGGCAGGCGACCAATGGCGGCTACTCCTATAATATCACGAACTTGATTCCCATCGCGGCGGGAACCAACTTCCTGGTCACGAACACGGCCGATTTGACCCCGGCGGCGTGGTTGAGCCAGTTCACGCAATATTATGTGGAATGCCGGATGTTCACCAACGGGGTGCTGGCGCAAACGCTGACCACCGCGCCGGCCACGTATTATGATTTCACGAATGCGGTCAGCGGGGATAACGCGCTGAACGGGCTGCTGAATTTCACCAACAACGCCTGGTCCCGCACCTACGCCGTGACCACGATCCCGGGGCAGAACACGTTTGAAACCACCGTCGGTTATGAAATCCGGCGGTTTGATGATTTCGCGGCGGCGCAAGCTGCCGCCAGCGTGCCGGTGGTTTTTAACTGCACCCTGCGGGACAACTTGGGCAACGTCGTGCCATTGGTCAGCAGCAACCTGGTTTTCTACGACACGGTGACCAATCACAATTACTTTTTCAGCATCCCGATCCCCAGTTTTCAGGCGGCGGGCCATGTGCTGGATCTGCAGCCGGCGGGGCAGCTGGATTCGGTGAACAAGACCTACTCGCTCACGGTGGCGCTGGCGAATACCAACGATCCGGTTTCCGGGCAGGTGATCGCGGCGAACACGCTGGTGACGACGACCAATGAATTGCTGCATTTTGACGGCAATCTCTATTTTGGGAATGTGGGCACCATTTTGACCGGCCTGGCGGGAGCCCCGCCGGTGAATTTGCCCAGCGGCGGCAGCATTGCAACCGTGCTCAGCTCTCCGGGCGGGTATGTCACCTTGCAGGCGAATCACACCTATGCCAGCGCCGGTTTTTTGAATGTCGTTCTGGTGGCCAGCGGCGATGCCTTTGTGACCTCGGGCAATGTGACGTTGAATGCCCCCTCGCCGGACGCGGACAGCGTGGCCCTGGTTAACTTCACGCGCGGTCCGGTGACGCTCACGCCGGTGGGCGGGACTTGCGACTTCAAAGTGACGCTGCCAACGGGCTTTGGTTACCGGCTGAATGACACGAGTAATCTGGTGGTTTCGCCGTTTCTGTCGTTTACGGGCGTCACGCTGAGCGCAGCGCTGGATCCGGCCAATGATTTGAATTATCTCCCGGGGGTGCCGATTTTTGCGGCGGAAGAAACGAAGCCGGTCTGGCTGGCCATTGATCATATCCTGTGGCATGTGAGCCAGGGGACGTTTGATATTGGCAGCGGCACCGTGGGGGCGTTTTTCACCGCGACGAACGAATATGTTTTTTTGAATTCCAATGCGACGAATCTGGTGAGTCCTGGCACCATGGGGGACAAGCATGCCAATGACAAATATTGGATGTCACTGAACGCGGCGGACGCGCCCACCCTCCGCCCGGATCCGCAATCCAATGCCTTGCTGAGCACCACCTTCCATTATGGTCCGGGGTATTTCTTTGCGCATTTCCCGTATAATACGCTGTTCATCTGGAATGGGGCCGGGGTGATGAAAGACGTGGACGATCTGGCGGTGCCGGGCAGCCAATTGAGCGGGGCCAGCCCGGTGCATGTGCAATATAACCGTGATTGCACGGATATCGGCTGTGGTGGCGGGGCGGGCTTTGCCGCGCCGGGGATCACGCCGGATGGCAGCGTCTTTAACTTTACAGCGGATGGGGGGCTGATTGCCACGGGGCCGACGCTGAGTACAGTCAATCTGCAATGGGGGTGGATTCCGGGCGCGGATTATGCCCAGCAGGCGTTTGGTTTCACGAACGGGGTGCTGCACATGCCGGGTGATTTTCTGCGGGGCGACCAGAATCTGATGACGCCTGACCAGGGGCCCAGCACGATTCTCTTGAGCGGTTTTGCGGGGACGAATTTGAACTACGTTGAGCGTCCGCTTTCCAAAGCCTATACTGCGGGATTGGCGGACTATGCGGGCCTGAATTTCCGCTGTGCCGCTGACAGCCTGCACCCGGCCCGCAGCACGATTGCCGACGAGACCAACATCAACTGGTCGCTGACCGGGCGTTCCAAATATTATATTCGTTACGGCGGGGTGAGTGGCATTCATGAGGCCGTGGCCGGGACGTTTCCCACGAATCTGGTGTTGTGGGGTTATCAATTTACGTTCAGCAATTATGGTTTGTCCTACCTGGACAGCCAGAACAAGGATTCTTTGACCGATGGCCAGATTTCGTTGCACGGTCCGGCGAATTTTGTGCAGGCCTTTCTGGACATGAAATTCTCCTGCCTGGGAGCGCCCACGTCGGGCGACGTGCCGCCGAATGATCCGTTCAAGGTGATGTCGTATTGGGGGGCGGATTTCAAGACGCACTCCATTACTTTTCAGGGGAATGGGAGTTGCTCGCCGGCGGATGGCTATCTGGTGCTGGGCATTGAGGGGTACGCCTCGCATGTGACCAAGGCGCTCTACGGACAGGTGGGCTTTTTTGCGGGCGGGGATCAGATTCCCGCCACGTTTGGGCTCGCAGGCGTCACTTCGCGGTTGAAGATGCCCAACACCTTCCCGATGGATGGAGCCAATGGCACGTCCTATACCTTCACGCCGGCCGAGGACGCCTACTACAATACCTATTCGAATGCCATGAATCTGTCCCCCCAGCCGCCCGGGTGGATCAATATTTTCGGCAAGCTGAAGGTGCCCTTCTTTGAGGACCTGCAGTTGCATTGGCAGACCAGTTGTCACACCAACGGGGTGCAGGCTTCGAACTCGTTGATCCATCTATCCGGTGGCTGGCCCAGGCCGGGCACCACCAATCCCAATTATGGCTGGAACGACGGCTCGGGCCGGACGCCATTTGAAACCAATTTGTTTGACCCCGGCAACGCGGGGTGGCCCGGGGTGGCGGGCGGGGTGGCGTCGGTGGATTTGTACCGCGCGAACACCGTGCAGCAATTTCATCCGCGCGCGCAAAAGCTCTGGCTGGGGGTGGTGGATTTTGACTACCCGCTTGCCTGGGATCCTTCGCTGCGTTCCTTCACCTCTTATCAGCCGACCACGAATAACTTGCTGGTGGTTTCGGCGCAGCATCAGGTCAAGTACATGGATGCCTACCACGCCGAACTGGACTTTGGCGCGCAATATTCCGGTCTGCCGCAAATCAACCTGGCGAATATTGCCTTCACGGCGCTGGATCAAGCCACGGGCGTGAGTGATGCCATCATCAAGACCGCGACCCAGCCGATCAATGACGCGTTGAACACGGGCATGGATCAAATGAACCAGATGCTCAATGCGCAGATGAAGGACCTGATGGATGGCGTGTTTGACAAGACCATCAATCCCATTATTGATAGCTATTACAATTCGTTGTCCAACCAGTGGGCCAACACGTGGAATACGCTGACCCCGGCGCAAAAGCAGTTGTTTGCCGCCAGTGCCTATACCAATGGGCTGAATTTCTTTTCGGGGACCGGGCCGAATCCGGCCGCCTACACGCTGACGCAGGGATTGAAGGATCTGGGCAAAGGAGTGGGCGCGGCCACCAACCTGATTGGCCAGTTGCAGGGCGACCTGCGGAACGTGACGAATGCCATCAACGCCATCATCGGGGTGGTGCGATTTGACACCAATGGCGTGGATATGGGATCGGATATCACGGGTTTGTTTGACAAGGTGGGAGGCAGCCGTCCGCTGATACCGCAATTGGCCCAATCGCTGGTGGGTGATCTCGCCCCGCAGTTTTTGAACGCGACCGTGGGGTCGACGTTGACGGACTTGATCCAGCAGGCCGAACCGGCCATGCAGCAGATCCAAGAGACGTTGCGGGATACGCAGAACGCGATCATGCAGGTGAACGCCCAACTCGCCAATGGCGGCCAGTTTGTCTCGCAGATCAATGATATTCTCAACTCATCCACGACGGAACTGGGCAACATTTCGTTGAACGTGTCGCAATCCACCGAGCAATATTTCGGGAAGCTCAATTACAACATTGATAATCCGTTCCAAGTCATCAGCGCCAGCGATGTCAAACAATCCATCCGGCAGCAGGTGGAGGATCAGTTCTTTGCGTCCAGTGCGGCGGCGCAAATCCAGACGGCGTTGCGCCAGCAGCTCTATGATCTGGATTCGTCCATGAAGCAGCAGGCGGACTCGGTGTTCCAGCAGTTGAATGGCGTGTTGCGCTCGGTGATTGGACAGTCGCTGGCCGGCGTGGACGACTCCATCAACCAGTGTCTGGGCTCGGTGAAGGACGAGATGGGGGCGGGTTCCCTCAGCGGCCATGCGGACATCGTGGGGGATTCGCTCAAGCTGCTGCGCATTGACGGGCATTTCCAGTTAAAATGTCCCGACAGCATGGAACTGAATGCCTTCCTCGAAATCAAGGAGTTAAACTCGGATGGCAGCAAGGCGGGTTGCACGGACTCCAATTCGCCGTTCACGGAAGTGACGCTGGGGGCCACCAAGATCCCGCTGAAATGGATCAGTTCCGGGCTGACGGCCGATTTTGAGACCAAGTTTACCTTCAATGGTTCAGGCTATCTGGTGAACCTCGCGGGCCAGGTGACGTTGGATGGGGATCTGGATTTTGAAACCTTTGTGCTGCATGATCTGGCGGCGGGCATTGCCTTTGGCCAGGAGGAGAATTACATCGCCCTGAAGGGCGGGGTGCGGTTCAACGGTTATGATTTTTCCGGGGCGGTATTCTTTGGCCGCACTTGCACCCTGGATCCAATCAAGTTGATTGATCCCGACGTGGCCAGTGTCATCGGGGATCCGCCCTTCACGGGGGGCTACGTCTATGCGCAAGGCTGGCTGCCGGTATCGGAGCTGTTGACGGGGGTGCCGGCGACCTGTCTTTTCGAAATCTCGGCCGGGATCGGAGCCGGGGCCTTCTACTTTGAGGAAGGGCCGACCTACGGCGGCAAGATGTTCCTCGGGGTTTCCGGTTCGCTGTTGTGCATTGTCAGTCTGGAGGGGGACATCACCATGATCGGCTTGAAGCATGGCCACGACATGCGGTTCGATGGGCATGGCCACTTTGAAGCCAGCCTGGGGCCGTGTCCGTTTTGTATTTCAATCAGCAAAGACGTGAGTATTACTTACATCAACAATTCCTGGAGCATCCAATGATCCCGCATTCCTCAAAATCATTCCCCGGTTGGCCGCCGGCAGTCATTTGGCTGGCGGTATTGCTGTCCTGGATGCCGGTGACGACCCGGGCGCAGAGCGGCATCGGTGATATCATTTATACCGTGGGCACCACGGTGCGGGACGCCAACCAGCAGGATTGGGCGTATATTTTGTGGCAGGGCACCCAGCCCGGCCTGGTGAGCAACCGGGTGTTTGCGGTTTATGGCAAGCCCGGGGTGGCGACGAATCTCGCGCCTTACACGCGGCTCTCGCTGGTCGCGGTGCAAACGGATCCGCGCGTGATCAAACCGCTGCTGGCGCGGGCCGGGAATTTGGGCGACAACCTGGCGAAGCTGGATCAGGATCTCGGCGCGTTGTTTGGCAGTTTTATTCCGCTGAACACCGTCACCGTGGAGGAACAATTGTCGGCGGTGATCAGCGGTTCGCTGGGGCGGGCGGATTACTACCAGTACCTCACGCTGCTCGCCCGCAATCACGCGGGCATCAACCTGGCGCTGGGGTTTGCGGATGCGGAGTTGATGGTGGCCGGGAGCACCAACACCTATGAGGTGCGGGCGTTTGACCCGATTTCAAACCAGGACCTCGCGGTGATTGGCCGGGTGACCATTGAAGCCGGGCATCCCACCGTGCTGCCGCCACCCGGACCGCCGGTTCAAGTGCCGGAAAACAGCCCCAAGGGTGACCTCAATTTGCGGTTTCGCTGGGGAACGCCGGACAATTTGCGGCGCCTGGGGTTGGTTCAGTTTGGTTACAATTTGTACCGGGTGGAAAGCGGCTATGCCGCCGGCCGGGGGTGGAGCATCGTCCATCCGCCAGCGGATGCGGATTTGCTGGCGTTGATCACCACGAATCCCGCGGACGGCAAGTTGGTCAACAAGGTGCCGATCACGCCGAACACCCAGTTTTCGCTGCCGGATGCCGCCACGGTTTATCCGCCGGGTGACACCAACACTTTTTTCATCATGGATGACGATGGCCGGGGCCGGACGAATTACATCAATTACAATTGGACCAATGGCGCGCAATTCATTTATTACGTCACGGCGCGGGATGTGCTGGGCCGCGATGGCGGGGTTTCCGGCGGTTTGCAGGCGACGGTGTGCGATCACATGCCGCCTTTGCCGCCGACCGCAGTGCATGTGGTGAACGATTATCAATATGACACGAACACGATGAGTTCGCAGCAAGCCTTGCGGATCAACTGGCACCAAAATCTCGGCACGAATGATCATGTGCAGAATTACTGGATTTACCGGTGGACCAACACGGTGGAAATGAATGCGCTTTCCGGGGATCCCAACAACAACTTGATTGGCACGGTTGCGCAAATCCCCGGGGCCACCAACAATACGTTCCTGGATAATGGTCCTGGTTCGCCCTCGGCGGTGGGGGCGTATGGGGAAACCTACTGGTACACGGTGCGGGCGGCGGATGATGGCGCCTGCGGTCCTAATTTGTCGGGCTTTGCCGGCCCGGCCTACGGCGTGTTACGCCAGCGGATCGGGCCGCCGGCGGGGTCGGGCTCCATCCGGTTTAATTGTGTGCAGCCGGTGGTGAACTACCTCAACTATGGCCTGGTGTACGAAACCAATTCCAGTTCCCGGTACGTGTGGTTGGAATGTGTGCAGTCGAGCCCGCGCGTGGATTGGATCCAGTTCGTTTGTGTGGCCACTTATTCCCAGTCCGTGAACGGAGTGGTCTCGGTGACTACCGTCACCAATACCTTCGGGCCCACTTATTTTCTGGGCAACCCCTTGATTACCGCCCTGTGGACCCCGCCGAATGATCCCAACGGGAATGGGTTGCCCTATGATTCGGTCACGGCCACGGTCAGTTGCTGTGAGGGGCTGAACAACGGCAAAATTTCGGGCTATGCGAGTCAATCGGGACTTCCGCTGCAGTTGACGGCGGTTTATGCCGCCTTTTTCCAAGCCACCACCCAGAACACTCTGGGAGTGGTTTCGGCGGATGGCAAGCGCTCCGATTGCACGGAGCACGATCCCGGTGGCGGGTTGTCGGGGACCAATAACATCATTATTCAGATCCAGCCCTCGCCGGGCAGCGCGGAATACCGGCTTTATCGGCGCGTGGACAATGGTCCGCTCTCGCTGTTGTGCAATGGCAGCATCACGAATATTGCGCAGTTGATTCAATGTTTTGAGGATTCGCCGCCGGTCAACGGCGGCACGATTTGCTATTACCTGCAACTGTTTGATGTCAACGGCAATCCCAGTCCATTGACTCCGTTGGGCTGCGTGGATACCGCCCCGACGACGGCGCTGCCGGCCCCGGTGCTGGCCAAGATCACGCCCATCGGCACTGATCCCGCGAGCGCCGGGATGAAGCTCTCCTGGTTCTGCCCGCCGTACGGGGTGGATCGCTTTGAAGTGCGGGTGGGCGCGGTGCCCACGCTGCCCAGCGCCTTTGCGTTATCCGAGGAATTGGCGGTGACCGGGGTGCCGCCGATGTCGTTTACCAACAATTTGGGCACCAACACACCGCTGGCGTATTTCGCTTACGTGACGCCCAAGGTGGGGCCCTCCTTTGGCAATGGCGGGGCGGAATTCACCGTGCCCTGCAATGTTGAATTGGGCAAAAAATATTATGTCACGGTCCGGGCGTTGAGCGCGCATGGCGATCCGGGCGATTTCAGCAATTTCCAGCTGTTCACCTGGGTGCCCAGCAATGCCCCGCCGCTGCAGGTCCCGTGGCCGGAGCGTCCGCTGCCCAGCACAAATGCGAATTTCCTGGCGTTTGCGTTTTATCTCTCCCCCACCAACCCCGCGCCCTTGCTCCAAACCCTGGCCCATTCCGGCAATGGGGTGCTGGTGGGTTTTGGGTTTCCACCGTACCTCGATTACAAATGGGGGGCCTGGCCGCTGAGCATTCCCCGGCCTTTCGATCCCAACACTTTTGTGGGCACCAATTTGCTGGGCGAACCGCTGTTCCCCTGTGCGCTCTATCGTTATCAAGTGACCAACGCGAATTTCTCCACGGTTTCGGGCGACGTCATCCAGGTGTCGCCGCTCATGGAAAACATTGCGTATCAATGGCAGGTCCCCGGCAACGGGCTCACGAACACCATCATTCTCGATCCGTTCATCACGGAGAGCCGGGCGAGCAATTACATTTATTTCTGGTTGCGCGACATGCAGCCGCAGATTTCCGGCGCCTCGTACCGGTATATCATTGTGAAGTTCAACCCGCTCACCCATGAAATTGACCAACTCATCCCCTCCAATGAGGTGCTCGTGCCATGAACGCTAAATTTTTAAAATGGAAGTGTCCGGGGCGGTTGCTGGTTCCCGCGCTGGCCGTCCTCGCGGGCGCGTTGGGTTTTCTGCCGGCCACCCACGCTGGCCAGTTTGTGTACGAGAGCGCCACGGAGTTGCAATCCGGCGGTGATTTTGATGGCAACGGCCTCGGTGATCTGGTCATCGTGGACAAAGCCACGGGCAACTACCGCATCGCGTATCAATTGTCGGCCGGGAATTATACCTGGGTTTCGGCCCGGGCCAGTGGCATTGCCAATGCCACCGGGTTGGGCATCGGCAAGCTGGATTCGCTGGGGTTCGATTCCCTGGCGGTGACGGGTCCGGATGCCAATCGGATTAATATTCTCGATGCCAGCAGCCCCGCCGCGGCGGGTTTGCCGGCCAGCGTTTTTATCCCCTCGCTGGGCCCCAACGGCGTGGCCGTGATGGATATCGGCGGGGCGGGCAACAACGCGTATGACGACCTGTTTGTGCCCAGCATTTACAATGGCGCGGCGCCTTTCGGGCAGACCCTCCTGCGCAACGACGGCACCACCAACCGGGTCGTGTTGTCGGATGCCTCCACGCCCTATGATTGGGAGCGGCTCAACCCGGTGCTGCTGCACACCAATCGCTATGCGCGGCTGGCCATGTTTGCCCGCAATGTCGGCGGCAGCGGCTCGGATTATTTTGAGCTCCAAGACTTGTCCAGTGGCGCGCTGGCGTATGTGACCGCGCTGGGCACGCTGGGGGGGGCGCGGCCATTTGAGTATGTGACGGGGCAGTTTGTGAGCACCAATCCCTACACCCAGTTTTTGTTTTACCGGGCCAACGACTACTATTTCTCCGAATATCAAATCATTGAGCCGACCAGTGGCAATTACTCCCTGGCTTACACCAACTATTTCTATTTCACCAATTACGTGGACCGCATGTTCACCCTGCCCGGCACGAACGGGACGCGGTTGCTGGTGTTGTATTCCAATGATGTTGCCGGTTCGGTGTTTGCCTTTGATGGCGTGAATCCGCTGGTGCCCGTGCAGGCCTTGAACGCCGCCCCGGGCGAGCATTTCACCGGCATGGGCGTGCTGGGCAACAGCGGTTTCATGGCCTATTCCGCGCCCCTCGGCGAGAACGTCTCCAGTCGTTTTCAGCAGTGGAAGTGGACCGGTTCGGGCTACACCAACCTGCCCGAGGCGGATTTGCCCAAGATGTCCGCGTTCAATTCCTCCGGCAACGTGATGCAATTCCAGTACGAGCCGTTTGTCACCAACAACCCCATTTTGCTCCGCTTGAACAACGCCGGCGACTGGGCCAGCGCCCCCACTTTTTCCGGCGGGAATATTTCCGTCAAAACGGAGACATTCATCAACTCGACGCAGGGGCTGGCCAATCCCACGCTGCAAATCGTCGGGGCGGCGCATCCCCTCGCGCAGTTCGGGCTGGCCAACCAGTACAGCAACATGATTTCGCTGTTCAGCTTCACGCCGCCGGCGGGCGACAAAGTCAGCGACGTGACCATTTCGCCCGTGCCCGGCACGTATTCCACCGCCTTCAAGCTGCAGTTTGCCCCCGCCAACGCCAGCGATAATGTCTATTTCCGCGCCGGTTCCAGCGGTTGGAACACCTGGACCAATGGCCTGGTGTACTGGGTTTTCACCAACACTGCGGTGCAATACTACGGCCAGCCGACCAACACCGGTAACGCCAAGTCGCTGGTCAAGTCGGCCAGCTATCAGTTCACCCAGCCGTTTGCCACCTTGGATTCGGACGGCGATGGCGTGCCCGATTTTGTGGAGATTGCCCTGGGGCTGGATCCCACGGCGGGGGATTCCAATGGCGATGGCTACTCGGATCTTGAGGCCCTCATCCATGGCATCAGCCCCACGAATTCCACGGGCATCATGACGAATTTCCCGCACCTGGACGGCCAGGCGGTGTTCAACCTGGTGGTCACGCCGGTGTCCTGGGATGGCTTTTCCAACACGCCAGCCTTGTGCGTCACCGGGATGATTCTGCATGCCTATGATTTCCAGGGCAGCTTGTTGAGCGATGGCGTCATGGACCCATTGTCCCAGCCCACGGTTGTTCTGAGCAATCTGGCGATTGTGGTGGAAGACCGCCTGGTGGTGGAGGCCACGGATTTGCATTACAACATTCAAACGACCAATCTGGACACGCGGGTGGGCCGGGAAATGATTGGTTTGATGCCCGTGCCGGCGCCGCAGTTGCCAGCCATCAATTACACGAACAGCGGGGGCACCCTGGCGGTGGAGGCCAGCAATTGGATCACGGCGGCATCCAACGCGCTCAACCAGGTTTCGCGGGCCACGTCCTACAATGAGTTGACGGTCAACAGCACGCTCGAGGCGCTCCTGTTTGAGCGCGCGGTGGCAATGAGCTTTGAGGCGCGCGGCGTGACGTGGTGGACCAATCTCACGTTGTTCCCCTTCCGGCCCAGCGATGTCGCCCGCACCAACCCGGCGGCGGCGGATCTGCTGGCTTTGGAGCTGACCACCAACAGTCTGCCTGGCTATCTGCTCCAATCCATGTTCGCCACCATCAGTAACCAGGTGGAAACCTCGGCCTTGCCCAGCGTGGCCAGCCTCCGGGCGGTCGTGCAGGACATCTATCGCATTGACAGCCTGCTGAACAACAGCAACCCCGCGACCTTTGTTTCGCCGGTGGATGAAATCCGGCAGTTCCTTTGGACCGGCTCGGAAGACACCAATTATCTGGCGTGGACCACGACGTCCGGGCAATTCGCCGCCGCCAGCACCGGCGAGGCGGTGGTGCTGGCTGATATTGTGCCCCGGCCAACCACCAACGTTTTGCTGGTGGTGCGGAGCGACACGCTCAGCAGCAGCACCTGCCATATTCTGGACGCCCTGGCCGGAGGCACCACCTTTGCCCTGCAAGATATCAATGGCCTGCCGTTTGGCTTCCCGGATAATTTCCAGCTGCCTCCCGGCACGGTGGTGCAGGTCAGCGGCTATACGGATGTCACCAATGTTGCCTGCGGTTACCCGGCCATTGAAGTGACGGCGGCGCTTTTGAACAGTGTGCCCGCATCCACCGATACCAACGCCAGCAACTTGCTGGTGCAATCCTGGCTGAAACGCTTTTTTGGCACCACCGGGCTGACGGATCCGTTTGGCGATGCCGACGGGGATGGCTATAGCAACCTGGAAGAGATGCTGGCGGGCACCGATCCCAATGACCCCAACAGCCATCCCCCGGGGCCGCCGGCGCATTTCCGTCAACCCGTCCTCACCTTCAAAGCCACTGGCGGCAGCGGGGGTGGCTCCAGCGGGCAGGTCGAAATTCATTTCGATTGGCCAGCGGCGTATATGAGCTCGTTTGTCGTTGGGGTGCGCCACACGTCGGACCTGACGCAGCCGTTTACCGATCTGCCGGTTTCCGCGCCGGTGAATGTGAGCGGCGATGAATTCAAGGTATCCTTCACCCCGCCCGCCACTCCGCAGCATTTCTATTACGTGACCATTTCCCTCCAGTGATGGGCCTGGATCCGTTGCGGAAGGCCCCCCGGCAAACTCTGGCTTGGGGGCGGTTCCCGGCGGTGCGGTTGCCACCAATGAACCAATGTCAGCGTAAAGGAAAATTCAATCAGTCCAGCCGCACGCAGGATTCCATTTCGCCCATGGTGAAGGGCACCTGATCCACCCGGAGTCCCAGGTGGCGCACACTGTCTTCTTCAATTAAAAGCACTTCCTCCTGCAAGCGAAGTTTGCCGCGCAAACGGATGCCGCCAGCGAGCCAGACCTCGACTTCGTGATGGAGCGGGAGATTGAGCCGGCGGGCCAGCTCGGCGGACGCCAGCTTGCGCCCGGCCAGCCAGCGCGTGTAACCCTCATCGGGGCGGCTGGTTTCAAAATCGAATTCACCTTGCGCACTCATCTGTATAACAGGTTTGTCGCCCTGATTGGCCCACGCAGGCCAGACGGACGGCGACGTGAACCGCTCAAATGTATCCCAGTCCGGGGGTGGTTGGCAAGGCGGCGCGGGGCTTCAATGCCAAAGGACAGGGCCGATTTAAAGTCGCCCTAATGGCAAAAGCATGGACCATGCAGGGGTGGCCCGGGCCACTGGCCGTCCTGCCGGGCTACCAGCCCGAGCGGAGCGGGGCGCACGGTGGGAAACGGACTCCGCAGGCAAAAAGAGCGCCTCACCCGTTCCGTCCGGCGGGTCGCCGGACGGTACGGGCCAGTGGCCCGTGCCACCCTGGTTTGCCACCGCTCGTTCCTTTGATTCTTTGTTGTAAGAATATTTCCACCTTGGACAGCCTATGTCCAAGGTCCCCGGGTAAACTTGGTAATGGAATAGGGATTGGCCGCGTGGCCATGATGCTTTTGACCTTATGCGATGGCGGATTCAGCGGTCGGAGTCCGAGTCAGTCCGAGTCAGTCCGACCTTTGAGCTCATTTTGGCGTGGGTGCCAACGGCGGAAGTCCGAGTGGGTCAGGGTGGGTCAGACCGTTGAAATGCAAGTTGGCGTGGAAGCAAAGGTCGAAAGTCGCACCCGGTGGCAGTGGGTGGCACCTTTGGATTCAAAAAGCACCCAGCCAAAACCCTGCACCAAGTCCGAGGATAAACGCCGCTGATTTTTGTAATTGCCCGTTTCCGGGAAAACGCTAGAGTCATTCTGCTAGCTTTGAGGATTCCTGCCGCAGATGTTTGCGCCGCCGTGGTTTCGGCTGCCTTATCGGGTCGCGGAGGGATCGCTTCGAGGCTGGTTAATTGGCCGGGATTTATATGAAAACGTTATTGACCATCGGAATTTTACTGGTCGGCCTCGGTTTGTGGGCGCAAACGAATACTGCCAGCATACCCGGTGCGACGACGAATGCGTCGGCGGCGTCCGCTGCGGGCATTGCGGTCATGATTGTTTATGATGGCTCCGGCAGCATGGCGGACCCGGTCCCCGGCATCGATTCCAAACCCACCCCCAAGTTTTTCATCGCCAACAAGGCCGTCAATTCCATCATCCGCCAATTGCTGGCTTATAGCCAGGGCAAGCACGTGGAGGTGCAGGCGGGGCTGGTTGATTTTGTGGGCGGCAAGATTCAGCGCCCGATCCCGCTGCTGGCGCTGACGCCGGAAACGGCAAAGCGGTTCGTCGCATGGACGCGGGATTTTCGGCAGCCGGAGGGGGGCACTCCGCTGGGGGCGGCCATTCTGGCGGCGCAGAAACAACTGGCTACATCCCAGTGCCTTCATCAGCATATCCTGGTGATCACCGATGGCATGAGCAACGCGGGCCCGCCGCCGGAGAAGGTGCTCAAGAAATTGCGCAACGGCGACCATCCGGTGCCGGTGTATTTTGTGGCCTTTGACGTGGCGGCCGACCTCTTTAAACCAGTGAAAGAGGAGGGAGCCATGGTGGTGAGCGCCAGTGATGAGACCCAGTTAAACACGGAGATCAACGCCATTCTGGGCCAGAAAATCCTGTTGGAAGCCGAGTAGCCGTTCAAACAACAACAACCTGACACAACCAAAACCTATGTGGAAATCCCTTAAACGACTGCTGATTTACCTGAACTTGATGGCGGAAAAAGCCACCGAGACCGATGCCATCAACGAGGCCCAGGTGGAAGCCGGCATTCGCGCGCAAAAGGAAAAAGCGGGCAAGGCCAATTATGCCAACGGCCAGCTGGCCGGGCAGGTGGCGTTGTTGAAAGACCAGATCCGGCGGCAGGAGCAAAAGAAGGCGGAATTGACGTCCCTCCTCCAGGCCGCCGCCAATGCCAACGACGAGGCCAACGGCGCGCAATATGCCGAGGAACTGGCCAATCTGGAGTCGGACATCAAGGACAACACCAACCAGTTGCAGGTCATTGAGGAAACCTACAAGCAGAATGTCGAGATCATCGCCAACAGCCTGCGGGAAATCCAGAAATTCCAGCGCGATTTCGAGCGGGTGAAGACCCAGGTGGCCATTGGCAAGAACATGCAGAACTTGTCCGGGCTGATGCAGAGTTCCATCCAGGAACTGCAAGGCATGGGCGGCGAGATGTCCAAATCCATGGATCAATTGCGCCAGTCGGCCGCCGGCGGCGTGGGCCAGATGACGGCCACGATGGATCTCGCCAAATCCATGGGGTCCGATATTCAGCGCCAGCAGGATGCCCGCAAATTGCGCGGCAAGGCGCTGTTTGACCAGTTCAAGCAGAAATCAGCGGCGGGCGTCAATGAGTCCGCCCCCGCGCCCAAGCAATCCGATCCGCCGGCCCCGGAACGGCAGAAGATTTCAGTGTGAAATCCGGGATTGAGCCACGAATTTCACGAATTTTCACGAATTAAAGAAACCCATTCCTGCTATGACCAAAACCGCAAAAACACTTCTTACCATCATTATTCTGGCCGCCATTGGCTTTGGCGCCTGGCGTTGGAAAGACAAACTGGCACCGACGGCGACGCCCACCACCGTGGACACCGCCGCCGTCAAACAACAGTTGGATGCCCAGAAGGCCGCCGTGGCCGCCCAGGCCGTCTCCGCTCCAACGGCCCCGGACATCACCTCCAAGCTGCTGGCCGGCACCAACGAGGCGGCGGTGGTGGCCGCTTCCACCCTGCCTCCGGTGCAGGGCGTGAGCGATTACGACAAGCCGACCAAGAACGGCAAACTGGTGGTGCAGTTCCCCATCAACGTCTGGCCGGGCTGGGCACCCATCATCGTGGCCAACAACGGCCTGGAGCCCAACGACGACAGCTGGTTTTACAAACACTACGGGTTTTACGTGAAGCTGGCCATCGTGGATGATCCCATCAAGGCGCGCGATTTGTTCGCCTCCGGTCACAGCCATGTGCTGTGGGGCACGCTGGACATGATCGCGTTGTTTGCCCCGGCCTTGTGCGCGGATTCCCGCACGGTGCCGATCGTGGCGCAGCAGGTGGACTGGTCGCAGGGCGGCGACGGCATTGTGGTGCGCGGCGGCATTCGCTCCATCAATGATTTCCGGTCGGTCAACGGCGTGCGCAAAAAAGTGGTGCTGGCGCAAAATTCGCCGAGCCATTACTTCTTCATGTCCGTGCTGCTGGATGCCAACATTGATCCGGCCACGATTGATTTCAAATGGGCGGCGGATGCGCCGTCCGCCGCGAAGATTTTTGTGCAGGACAAGAGCTTTGATGCGTTCGTGGGCTGGTCGCCGGATATTTACACGGTTTCCGACGGCGTCCCCGGCACGCGCATTGTGTTGAGTTCCGCCAGCGCGAATCATGCGCTGGCCGACGTGTGGGCGGTGCGCAACGACTTCTATCGCGACAATCCCGAGGTGGTGAAGAACCTGGTGCGGGGCATTTTCGCGGGCATGGACATGGTGCGCAAAGACCCGGCCGCCGCGGCCGCCATCCTGTCCCAGGCGTTCAGCATTCCCGTGGATGACTGCAAAAGCATGATTGGCAAGGACGGCGGGATCACCACCGGCGACGCGCATCTGACCAACTACCGCGAGAACTCGGAATTCTTCCTGGACCCGCTGAATCCTTCCTGCTTCGAAAACGTGTTCGACAAGGCCAGCACCATCTACAAATCACTCGGGGCCATTGACACCACGGTGCAGCCCGGCAAGGTCAAGGGCGGCGTGATCATCGCCGCGCTGGGGCCCGAATACAAGGACGTGATTGACCTGTCGCAGCCGACCTTCAAGCCGGGTGCGCTGTTCAAGAACGCGGAGGCCACCACCTCGGAAATCCTCACCAAGTCGGTCATCATCAAGTTCGAGCCGAATTCCGATGCGCTGAACACCAACTACGATCCCGGCATTTTGGGCGTTCTGACCGAGGTCGGCAAGATGGCTGGCACGTACGGCAATGCGTACATCGTGATCGAAGGCAACACCGACGCCAGCAAGAAGGGATTGGTGCCGGCGGATTTGGTGAAACAGTTGTCCTACGACCGGGCCAACTCGGTGAAGAAGGCCATCATCGCGAAATATCCGAACTTCAATCCCGACAAGTTCAAGGTCATCGGCAACGGCTGGGATAATCCGCTGCCGGGGCTGAGCGATGCGACCGTTCCGGAGAACAACTCCAAGAATCGCCGGGTCGAGGTCAAGATCTACCCGCTGGAAGACTGAGCTGGCATGCCGGGGGTAACCCCGGCCCAATTTATGCGAAGACCGGCACCGCTGGCATGTTCAAGCGTTAACGTGGCGCGATAGTGGGTTTCCTTCTCCCCTCAATGGGGAGAAGGATCAAGGATGAGGGTGGGTATACCCATGGATTCCATGTGCTGGCTGGACGGAACCAGAAATTGCAAACCTATGCCGACCTTTTTAATCTCCATCCTCGTGCTGATCGCCGTGCTGACGGGCATGATCCTGTTTTTCAAATGGCACGTCAAAGCGCCGTTGTCCCAGGAGACGGAGCTGCTGTTGACCGGGGCGTTTCTGGCCTTGGTGCTGGGGGGATGGTGGTTTGTCACCAAGGGGGACCGGGTGGAGGATCGCATGTTGTCGCCGCTGATCCTGGCCTCGCCGTGGGAGGTGCTGAAGCAGTTTCCGCAGTTGCACCTGCATCAGGCGCTGGTCCGCAATGCCATCGTCTCCTTTACGCGGGTGTTTGAGGGCTTTGGCTTTGCGGCCTTGCTGGCCGTGCCGCTGGGCTTGTACATGGCGTCGTTCCATCAGATCTCGGCGTTTTTCCGCCCGCTGGCGCTGGTGGGTTCGTATGTGCCCATCGTGATTTTCATTCCGCTGACGCTGGCCTGGTTTGGGATGTCGGAGTTGCAAAAGGTGGTCTTTTTGTTCGTCAGCTGCTTTGTGGTCTTGCTGCCGCTGGTGGTCAAGACCGTGAGCAACGTGCCCGAAGCCTTTCTGGACGTGGCCAAAACCAAGGGGGCCACGCAATGGCAGTTGGTCACCCGCGTGTTGTTTCCCATCGCCCGCGCGGATTTGTGGGATCACATGCGCGGCGTTTATGGCGTGGGCTGGGGCTGGATCATCATGGCGGAGGTGGTGGACGCCGAGAACGGCCTGGGCTACCTGATCTCCCAGTCCGAACGGCGCGGCCACATCGACGCGCTGTTTGCGGTGGTTCTGGTCATCATTGTCATTGCCGTGGTCTGCGACCAGATCTGGAAATATTTGGGCTACGTTTTGTTCCCCTACCGCCAACGCTGAGGGAGGATTATGGCCTGTTTCCCCAATCGTTTTTTGTCCAATGCCCTGCGAGGTGGGGCGACGCCCCGTCGCCGGTTTTTGGCATTATGGCGGGTTTTTAAAATGGGTGGAACGGGCGACCCGCCCGTCCCGGTTGGCGACCCGCCAACCGCAATGGCCAGACGCGTCGGGTTTCGCAAACGCGCCGGGGCCAGAAAAACGCGGCTCTGCGTTCCGTCCGGCGAGTCGCCGGACGGCATCGGCCAGGGGCCTGTGCCACCCAAAGCCATTTTGAAAACACGCCCCAGGACTTCGTCATTATTTCGTCATTTGCCATTCGTCATTAGACATTTCCGCTCTCTCTGATCATGGACACGCCACCCACCCCCGCCCATCAGCCGGCTGCCCCCGCGCCATCCGCCGCCCCCGCCGCGCCGGTCGTACCGGCGGCCGCCTCGGCTGCGTCATCCGCGCCACCGGCTGGAGCCGCCCCCGCGCCCAAGCCGTTGCCGATCGTGGTCAAATTCGACAAGGTCACCAAAGTCTTCGGCCACGGTCCCTCGGCGCAGACCGCCTTGCAAGACATCAGCTTTGTCGTGGAGGACCTGCCCGACACCGGCGAAATGATTGCCATCGTCGGCCCCTCCGGTTGCGGCAAGTCCACCCTCCTGCGCATGATCGCCGGCTTGCATCCGCATTACCCGCAAACCACCGGCACCATCGAAATCCTCGGGCGGACCGGGAACTTGGAACCCTCCTCAGAACGCGGGTTGGTGGACCAGAAATACTCGCTCTTTCCGCATCTCACCGTCCGCCAAAATATCATGTTTGGCCTTGATTTGCGCGGCGAGTCACGCTCTACTCGGCAGGACAAAGCCGACCTCTGGATCAAGAAGATCGGCCTGGAAGGGAACGCGGACAAGTATCCGCAGGAATTGTCCGGCGGCATGCAGCAGCGCGTGGCCATTGCCGCCACGCTCGTGCTCGGCCCGCGCATCCTGCTGATGGACGAGCCGTTTGGCGCGCTGGATCCGAAGATCCGCTTGAACATGCAGGAACTGCTGGTGCAGTTGTGGAATGAGCAGCAGTCCACCGTGTTTATCGTGACGCATTCCGTGGAGGAGGCGTTGTATCTGGGCGACCGGGTCTTTCGCCTGGCCGCGCGGCCCGGCCGGCTGGTGGAGATATTGCAGGCGCCGCGACCCGACGTGCCGCCGGAAGTGATGCGGCAAAAATCATGGTTTGTGGATATGACACGCGAATTACTATACCGGCTCGAGCAGGATAAGAACGCCATCGGCGAGTTGCACGCCTATGCCGAATACGCCAGGGAGATGAAAGAAAAACACTAAGCCGGAGTGATTCGGCAACAGATTTTTAACCACGGATGGACCCAGATGAACACGGATAAACCCCCTGGTTTTCAAGCCACTCATCAAGCGCAACGCTTAGTGACCGGCAGGAACGCCGTTCTGACATTTCTTATCCGTGTTCATCCGTGTTCGTCCGTGGTTAAATCCGTCTTTAACGGCATCGTTCCGCGCGCAATCGGCAATCGGCAATCGGCAATCGACAATTCTCCCCAGGCAATCCGCCCCCATGTTTAACCCCGACGATAACTTCTTTTGGCGGTTTCTCAAAAGTCCCCATCATTGGTGGCTGGCCGGCTTGACCCTGGGCCTCGGGTTTTTGAGCGCCAATTTCGTGATCTTGGGCGTGGGGGTGGGGCTGTATGCCCTGGGCTGGGTGCATCTGCCCGACACCGCCATGTATCAGAACTGGGTCAAGTCCCACCTGGACAAGCTCGCGCAACAGGCGGACAGCGCCAAGGTTCAGGCGTTCATCGCGCGGCGCAACACGTTGATCAGCCAGCTCTCCCGGGAACGGCGCGCCCGCTACCAGGAATTGGGCCGGGTGTGCCAGGAAATCGTCAAAGCCACCCAGGACAGCGGCATGGGCGAGGCGGACGATCCGCGTTTGCGCAAGCTGGATGAGCTCATGTGGACCTATCTGCGGCTGCTGGTCATGGAAGGCTCCCTGCAAACTTTCATTGATTCAGAAAACGAGGAAGGCCTGCCCGACGAGGTGGAAACCGGCAAACAGGAAGTGGCGGATTTGGAAAAGCAAGTGGCCGGCGTGCCCGCCGGCAGCAGCCCCGCCGTCAAGCAGCGCCTCCTGGATTCCAAGAAAGAAAAACTGGCGGCGTTGCTCAAGCGGCAGGCGCGCCTGGAGGAGGCGCGCGACAACCGCACCCTGGTCGCCGCCGAACAGGAGCGGTTGGTGGAGCAAATCAAGCTGCTGCGGTCCGATGCCGTCGCCTCCCGCAACGCCGAGGCCCTGACCGACCGCATCAACGCCACCGTGGATCACCTCACCGAGACGAACAAGCTCATCTCCGAGATGGACCAATTCAAAGACCTCGTCGCGGATGACCTGCCCGCGACCGCCACCCGGCTGGGATTTGAGGTGAATTCGGCGGCGGAACCCGAGACGAAGCTGGACGCCCAGGCGCCTCCCCGCCTGCCATCGCGCAATCGCACGCTGAATTGACGGTAGTGGCACGGGCATCTTGCCCGGGTGTTCCAACGCCAACCGATATGCGCGGGACTCGCACACCGATGGGCCACGGTGGCAGCGGTTCCATGGCGGCATCCTTTTTTCTTTTTTTTGCCGGGAAAGGTATTTCTGGTTTGACGCCGCGCCATAAAAGGGCGACAACTCACAGACATGAATGCCAAACGCTGGTTCGCCTGGGTCTGCCTGGCACTGATGCTGGTCGCGGAAATCTTCCTGTTTCGCTCCAATCATGAGCGGGACGCCGCGCTCAGCGACCTGAAAAATTCACAGACGCAACTCCAAGACACCCAGAAAGAGCTGGATGCGTTGAAGAATTCCAGCGCCGGGGCGCAAGCGGCGGAGCTGGTGGGTTTGCGCAAGCAGAATGAGGTGCTCGCGGCCAAGGTCAGCGCCTTGCAAAAAAACGTGGACCGGTTGCAGATGGAAAGCCAGCAAAACGCGCAGCATCTGACCACGGCGCGGAGCGCCCTGGAACTGCAGCAGGAACATTTGCGGCAGTTGCAGGCGGAGCAACAACAGGCGGCGGGCGTTAACGCGTGCATCAACAATCTCCGGATGCTGGATGCCGCCAAGCAGCAATGGGCGCTGGAAAAAAACAAGACCGCCACGGACGTGCCCACGGCGCAGGATTTGCTGCCGTATTTCAAGGACAATCTCTTCCCGACCTGCCCGGATGGCGGCACCTATACCCTCAATTCCCTGGGCGAACTGCCCACTTGCACCGTGCCGGGGCATGTGCTCCCGGCGCAGTGAGCAGATCCAGGCTTAGAAAACCTCGGCGCGAAGGCGGGTTTGTTCGCGGACGCGGCGGGCGATGGCGGAGAGCCGGCTGAGGGGCAGGTGGCCGCAGCGCGGATTGAGCGCGGGGCGATGGGCCGAGTAGATTTGCACCAGGGAAATTTGCGCGCCGCCCGCCATCAGTTCCTGCAGGCGGTGTATATAGCCGTCAATTTCCCCGGCTTCGGGCTCCTCCTGATTGAGCATGGGGAACAGGCTTTGAATGACAATGGGGCGTTCGCGGCCCACCCGGAGAATGTTGGCCATGACGTTTTGCAGGGTCATGTCTGCGGGCTGGTTGACGCGCTTCATGTATTTCGGGGTGCCAGCCTCAAGTTTGAGCCAGATTTCATCCTCCTGCGCGAGTTGCCGCCAGCCGCTCTGGACGTGGGGCAGAAACAAACCGGCGGTGTTGGAAATGAGCGCGATCTTGACGAAGCGGGGCAATTGGGAGCGCACGCGCAGGACCGCTTCCACGGCCTGGTCAAAATTGGGGCTGAGGGTGGGCTCGCCATCGCCACTCAGGGCGATGCTCTTGAGTTGCAATAGTTCGGCGGGGAACTTGCGAAAACGCGGCAGTTCCCGCAGCTTGTCCCGGCTGGCCAAATGCAACAGGTCCGTCAATTCCTTGGATAGCTGATTCACATCGACCGGTCTTTCCTGCCGGGCCGGGCCGCGTTTCACCTCGCAATAAACGCAATCGAAATTGCAATGGCCCTCGGGATTCAAATTGACCCCGATGGAAAGCCCGTGCGCCCGCTGCGAAACCACCACATAGGCAAAGCGATTGCCCAAGAAGTCGCGCGGCCACCCGGCGGTGGCCGCCGGCGAAGTTCCGGCGGATTCGGCTTGAATGCTATGCATTAAGCCAAATAAACAGCTTCATTCAGCGATTTACTTTCCGTATTTGGCTAAAAAATGGACAAATATTGTTATTCTGGTGGCCCGGCGCGGGGAAGATGCGAAGCAGACGAGCCGGCACTAATTACTGCGGCAGGAGCGGGATCGTTATCCTCACGTTCTGACTAAATCTTCGGTGCCTGTTCCCGCCAGGTGAACCATCCGCAGGCCGCCAGCAACAGCAGGTTGAAGATGCCCAGGGTTTTGAGCACGGTGATCAGGCTGCCGTGGAATTGGGTGAGCGCCACGCCGTAAGCCACCGCCAGCACCAGCAGGACGGGCACAATGCGGAATTGCGAGCGGGCCAGCAGGTTGTTGACCAGCACATTGGCCAGGGACAAAGGCACCATCGCCCACGCATACCAGGGCAGCACGGCGGCCGCCACCGCCACATAGGAATCCTTGAAGGCAAACCGGATCACCCACGGAGCCAGAATGGTCAATCCCAGCGCGCCCCCGGCCGCCAGAATAATCGTGCCGACCATCACCAACCGGAGCAGGTTGCTCTTTTCCGCCCGCGCGGCGCTGTGGACAATCTTGGGAAACATCACGGTGGCCATGGGCAGCACCAGCCACAATAGCGCCCGCGACATGGTGCCCGCGCCCACGTAAAAGCCGGAGTCCTGGGCGGTGAAGCAGGCGCGCACAAACATCGTGTCCGCCGTGAACAGAAATTGCACCGCGAAAAAACCCAGCATCAGCGGCACCATTTGACCGAGCAGTTCGCGCACGTCAAACGATTCCGCCCGGAGGGTCCACAGGTTCCGCGTCTGCCAGACGCCAATGCCCACCGCCACCACCAGGCCGAAGCAGACACCGGCAATCATTTCCGTGGAGGCGCCCGCAAAAAACAGGACCAGCACGCCGGCGACCGCCAGCCTGCCCAGGCCGTGCAGGATATTGTCCCAGCCCAGCCAGAGGAAGTTTTGCTGGCCCTGCATCAGGCCCAGGAAAATGGGCAGCCAGAAGGACAACAGCACCACGAGCACCGTCATCCACAATCCCGCCAGGCTGGGCAGTTTCCACGCCGCCATGATTTGGGTCTGCCACAGGCCGACGCCCACCGCCAGCAGCAGCACCAAGGCCAGCGTTCCCAGCAAAGCGAGCCGGATCATGCCGGCCAGTGCGCGTTCGCGACCGTTGAGCTGCGCCTTGGCCGTCTGCTGGGCAAACACCATTTGCAGCGGCATGTTGGGCACGCACATGGCCACCGCCAGCATCACGCCAAACGCCCCGTATTCCGCCTCCGTGATCTTCTTGCTCAGCAGGTGGACCAAGTAGAACACCATGCCGCCGCCGATGCTGGCAATCATGAGCCAGCCGCTTTGACGGAAAAACGTCGCGTGCGGCTGGGGCGCGGGCTGGGGCGGGCTCTTGGCGTCAGACATGGCCGGGAACATAGGCCAACCCGGCGGTTCAGGAAAGCGATTTCAGGAACTTCAAGAGCAGATTTTTCCCGCGTTCGAGCTGGGCCAGGGAAATCCATTCGTCGGCGGTGTGCGCCTGGGCAATGTCGCCCGGGCCGAAGACCACGGCGGGGATGCCCGCGCCCGCCAGCACGGCGGCGTCGCAAAAATAGTTCACCCCCGCTGCCCGGCGCTGGCCAAGGGTGGTGAAAAACTGCCGGACCAGCGGCAGCTTGGGGTCGGTTTCGAGCGCGGGCGCGGGTGCCACCTTGGAGTTGGCCAGCCGCGCGCGCAAACGCCGCCGCCGCAAGAGGGCGCTGATTTCCCGGCCGATGCCGGCCTCGGTTTCGCCGGGCAGGGTGCGACGGTCCACGGTGATGACACAACTGGCCGGCACGATGTTTGGCTGCGTGCCGCCGGAAATGGTGCCCACGTTCACGGTGGCGGTGCCCAGCAGTCGGTGCTTGCGCTGCCGCAATTGCGCCGCATATTCGGTTTCCAGGACTTCCACGATGCGGGCCATTTCGTGGATGGCATTCTTGCCGAGCTGCGGCGTGGAACCATGGGCCGCGCGGCCCTGGGTTTCCAATTCCAGCCACAAGTCGCCCTTGTGCGCGGTCACGGCTTGCAACCGGGTGGGCTCGCCCACGATGGCGAGGTCCGCCTTAAATCCGCTGTCCGCCAGCGCCCGCGAGCCCGCCTGGGCGTGTTCCTCGTCCACCAATCCGGCAAACACAATCTCGGTGGTCTGCGGCCGGGTGGGGGATTCGGCCAGTTCGCACAGGGCGGTGAACATGGCCGCCACGGAACCCTTGGTGTCGCACGCGCCGCGGCCATGCAGCCGGCCCTGGTTCCAGCGGGGCGTGAACTGCGCTTCGGCCGCCACCACGGTATCCAGATGGGGGGCCAGCACAATGGTGCGCTGGAGCGGCCCTTTCGGCCGCAACCGGGCGAGCAGGTTGTAACGGCCGGGGCGCACGTCCTGAAATTCGAGGTCCAGCCCGGCTTGGGCGGCCGAGGCGGCCAGGAAATCCGCCACGTTCTTTTCGCCGTAGGGCGCACGGGGCGATGGGACGGCGGCAGCGGCCGCCGGGGCGAAAGCGGGATTGACGCTGGGCAGCGCGATGAGTTCCGCCAGCAATTTTTCCGTGCGCGTCATGACTGGATTTTACCGGGGCAGCCGGGAAATGTCCATGGCGGGAGTGACGATTATCGCCTACACTGGGGCCATGGCAATTCTAGGCCAACGCAACACGCTATCCATTGTGCGGGCTTCCGCCCCCGGCCTCTACCTCAACGGTGGGGAGCTGGGCGAAATTCTGCTGCCCGGCCGCTACATCCCGGCCGAGGTCAAACCCGGGGACAAATTGGATGTCTTTGTGTATCTCGATTCGGAGGACCGGCTGGTGGCCACCACGGAAACGCCGAAAGCCATGGCGGGCGAGTTTGCCTGCCTGCAAGTCATCAGCATCCATCCCCGGGTCGGAGCCTTCCTGGACTGGGGGCTGGCCAAGGATTTGCTGCTGCCGTTCCGGGAACAGGAAGTGCCGGTGCGCGTCGGCAAGCCGGTGGTGGTTTATGTCTATGTGGATCCGCAATCCAACCGGATTGTGGCCAGCGCCCGGTTGAAGCGGCACCTGAACCGCAGCGGCAACACGTATCAGGAGAAGCAGCCGGTCAACCTGTTCATCGCGAGCCGGACCCCGCTGGGCTACAACGCCATTGTGGACCACGAGCGCATGGGGCTGCTCTACCACGACTCCGTGGGGGTGCCGCTCGTGCCCGGCCAGAAGCTGAAGGGCTTTGTGCGCACGGTGCGCGCGGATGGGCGGCTTGATCTGAGCCTGGATGCGGCCGGCTACCAGCGGGTGCGCCCGCTCAAGCAGCAAATTGTGGATGCCCTGGAACAAAACGGCGGCCAGCTGGCTTTGGACGATGCCACGCCGCCGGAGGTGATCCGGGAACGGTTCGGGTGCAGCAAGAACGCCTTTAAACAGGCCTTGGGCGGCCTCTACAAATCCCGCCGGATTGCGTTTGCCAGCCCGGGCATCCAGTTATTGGATAACACAGACTATTCGCCCGGCGCGCGGACGGTGGCACCAAAGCACCCGGCGAAGGAACCGCGCGCTGGGCCGCGGCGACGCCCGGCATAAACTGCAAATCCGAAATCCGAATCCCCGAAATCCGAAAGAAGTCCGAAATCCGAAACGGCCGGAAAAAGTGCGGGTGAATTCCCGCGCAAACCCTCTGATTCGGCCTTCGGATTTCTTTCGGATTTCGGGATAAACCCGAACTCCTAAGCCGTTTATGTGGAGTTCCACATAAACGGCTCAGGCATCCAGTTTGCCGTAGCGGAAGGCGAGCGTGGGCAGGACCAGGAGATTGAGGGCGGTGGAGGTGACCAGGCCGCCGAGGATCACGATGGCCATGGGGCCTTCGATTTCGCGGCCGGCTTCGCCGCTGCCAAGGGCCAGGGGCAACAGGCCCAGGCCGGTGACGAGCGCGGTCATCAGGATGGGGACGAGACGTTCGGTGGCACCGCGCAAGGCGGTTGCCATGCACCACGGCAGTTTTTCCTCGTTCACGAGATGTTCAAAGTGCGAGACCATCATGATGGAATTGCGCATGGTGATGCCAAAGAGGGTGACAAAACCCACCAGGGTGCCGAGGGATAATGAGCTCTGCTCGCCGCCAAAATAGCCGGCGAGAAAAATTGCCAGCACCCCGCCCACCAGCGCGAATGGCAGGTTGGCGAGCACCAGCAAGAGGCGGCGGGCCCGACGGAACACGATGGCGAGCAGCAAGATGATGCCCACGGCGGCGGCCAGCGAGTGCCACAGCAATTCGGTTTGCGCCTGCTGCTGTTCCTGCGCGGCACCGCTGAATTCGGCATAGGCGCCGGGCGGGAATTTGACCTGCGCGGCGATTTGCCTTTGGGCAGCGGCTACAAACGAGGCCACGTCGCGGCCGGAGGGGTTGCAGGTGACGGTCTGCCGCCGCCGCGCGCCGTCGTGGAGAATCGCGAAACGGCCTGTGGTGAGGTAGACATCCGCCAACTGGCGCAAGGTCATGCGGGTGCCTTGCGCGTTGCCGACCAGCAAATCGCCGATGGCTTCGGGTTCCTGGCGGGCGGCGGGTTCGAGAATGACTTCGACATCGAACACTTTTTCGCCCTCGTAAATCTGGGCGACGACGTCGCCCTGATAGGCGGTGCGGACGGCTTCCAGCACTTCGAGCGGGCGGAAGCCGAATTGGGCGAGGCGGTCGGGGCGGAGGCGGATGACCACGCGCGGCGCGCCGGGCACGGTGTTGAGGGCGGCGGCGACGTCATTGGCCTTGGCGTCAAGGAGGTCCAGGTCCTCGCCAAAGATATTGACGACGACCTGGGCGGTTTCGCCGGAGATGGTTTCGCCGATGCGGTCGCCGAGGAAGGTGAGGACCTCGGTTTGCACGCCGGGAAATCCGGCCAGGGTATCGCGGATGGCTTGCTGAACTTTCTCCTGATCCGCTCCGGCGGTGGGTTTGAGTTCCACGTGCATTTCGCCGCGATGCGTGCCCCAGGTGTCTTCGCCGCCCTCGGCGCGGCCGATCTGCTCGGCCACGCTCTGGATTTCGGGGATTTTTTTCAATTCCGCCGCGATTCGCCCGCCGAGGCGCCTCATTTCGGGCAGCGAGGTGCCGGGGGCCATGGTGAGGCCGATGACAAAATGGCCCTCGCGGAAGTCGGGCAGGAGTTCGCCGCCGAAAAACGGGAGGGTGGCCAGCGCACCGAGAAAGGCCAGCAGCGCCACGGCCATGACGGTCTTGGGCCAGCGGCTGAGGTTTTCCAGCACGCGCCGGTGCAGCCGTTTGAGCTGGCGCAAATAAACGGGTTCCGCGTGGGGCTGGCTGTGGGAGAGCAGCGCCAGACATAACGCGGGCGTGACGGTGAGCGCCACGATCAGCGAGGCGAGGTTGGCCAGGATGAAGGCGACGCCCAGCGGCGCGAAAAAGCGTCCCTGCAAACCGCTCATGGTGAGCACGGGCACGAAAACCATGGCCACGACGAAGGTGGCATAGACGACGGAATGGCGCACTTCGAGGGTGGCGTCGAGCACGACGTTGAAGAGCGGGCGCGGCGGGGTGAAAGCGAGGTTTTCCCGCAGGCGGCGCAGGATGTTTTCGACGGTGATGATGGCGTCGTCCACCACGACGCCGAGGACGGCGGCGAGGCCGCCGAGGGTCATGGTGTTGAGCGTGACGCCGAAATGGTCCAGCACGACGACGGCCGCGAGGAGGGAGAGCGGAATGGCGGTGAACGAAATGAGGGCGGTGCGCAGGTCCAGCAGGAAGAGGAACAAAACGACGGCCACCAGCACCGCGCCGAGCAGGAGCGAGCTTTGCATGTTGCGGAGGGCGATTTCGATGAAGGTGGCCGGGCGATGCAGGGCGGGGGTGTAGGTGATGCCTTCGGCGGCAAAGACGGGGCGGAGCGCGGCCAGCGCGGCTTCCAGGCGGCGGGTGGCTTCCATGGTGTTGGCGCCGTACTGGCTGGCGGTGGTCACGAGGACACCCGGCTGGCCGTTGATGAGGGCGTCGCCAAATTTGGGTTCGCCGCCTTCGATGACGTTGGCAACGTCGGCCAGGCGGAGGCTGCGTCCGTCGCGCTGGGTGACGACGACGCGGCCCAATTGTTCGGGGGTGGGCGACTGGCCTTCCGTCTGGAGCACGAGCCGTTGGGCGGCGGTTTCCACAAAGCCCGCGCCGCGCACGCCGGTGGCGGCACTGGCGGCGGCGGCGACTTCCTGCACGGAGACGCCCAGCGCCAGCAGGCGTTCGGGGCGGATTTGGATTTGCAACTGGCGCACTTCGCCGCCAAAGATTTTCACGGCGGCGACGCCGGGGACGGACAGCAGGCGCGGGCGCAGGGTCCAATCGGCGAAGGTGCGCAAGGCCATGGGGGAAAGCTTGTCCGAGGTGAGGCCGAACTTCAGGAGGTCCATGGTGGAGGAGGTGAGCGGCTCCATTTTGGGCGAGGTGACGCCGGCGGGCAGATCGCCGCCGAGCTGGGCGAGGCGTTCGGCGAGCATCTGGCGGGCGAGATGGATGTCGGTGCCTTCCTTGAACACGGCGGTGACCACGGAGAGTCCCTGAATGGACTCGGAACGGATGGAATCGAGGTTGCCCGCGCCGTTCAGGGCGTTTTCGACGGGGCGGGTGACGAGCGCCTCGACCTGCTCGGGGGCGAGGCCGGGGGCCTCGGTCTGGACGGTGGCCTGGGGCTGGACGAATTCGGGGAAGACATCCAGCTTGGCGTGCGCGGCGATATAAAGTCCGTAGCAAATAAAGCCCAGGGCGAGCGTGATGACCACGCCGCGCGCGCCGAGGGAGAGTGCAACGAGTCGTTTCAGCATGGGGGCTGGCGGTTACAGTGGGAAATGGGGGAGCTATG
>Ga0302140_10001684_pt1 | contig 28940 bp, 21 predicted proteins | sample I_Bog_E1_1_FD_202095 | JGI IMG/M metagenome (GOLD analysis project Ga0302140, IMG submission 202095) | Peat permafrost microbial communities from Stordalen Mire near Abisko, Sweden - I_Bog_E1_1 | ecosystem: Environmental > Terrestrial > Soil > Wetlands > Peat | place: Sweden: Abisko, Stordalen... | reverse complement strand
GATCGGAGTAGAGCCGCCGGGTTTCGATGGCCAGCGTGGCCAGTCGCGCTCCATTGGCAAGAGAGTCGGTTTCGCGGATGGAAGGCGGCATCTCCGGCGGGAATGCGGCACAGAGCGCCCCCAGCGCGGGGCCGGAGCGGGAATTGATATCCACACGGACGATGCGTAGATCATGCGGCTCGGGAGGACGGATTCCCATCATCGATCCATCGGCGACCTCACACCAGCATGGGGCGCCATCCAGGCGGAATGAGCCCAGCTCCGCGATCTTCTGGAGGATGGCGGGCAACGGCTGCGATCCATTGATGTCCTCGAGGATGCGGCTGCGGCGCCGTTCCAGTTCGGCATCGGCCGCAGCGCGAACCGACAACGCCGAGGCCTGGCGGCGCACCTTGCGTTCCAGGTTCCATCCCCAGCCGCCAATCAAGGCCACAACCGCCAGCAGCAGGCCGACCATGAGCATCAGGTTGCGAATATTCAACAGCGAGGGTCTCTGGACCACGACAACGTCATCGAAGGAACGAAGCAGAATATCGAAGGGCACCTGGGCGACAAAAGGGTTCGAGTTTTCGAGCACGCAGATGCCCGTTACACGAACCCTGGAGCCCAGCGGAATCTCCCTTGCAATCGGAACCGGACCATCAGGATGCCGATAAACAGCGGAAAACTGCTTGCCATCAATGGCCAGCACAAACTCATCTTGCGAAGCCTCGTGGACCTCCGTCACCACCTGGCCTTCGATGGAAACAAGATCGTAGTGATGGCCGGGAGAGTCAAAGCCTTTTGGAGTGAGTGACTCCCAGGTCGACGGCAGCGGCGTGACGGGCGCGCGAACCTGGCTGTCCTGAATCTCACCATGCACCAGGTTGATAAATCCGTCGTGAGCGTCGGGAAAGCCGGTAGCGTCTGCCTCGTCGCCGATCTGTAAGGGCTTGTAGCTCTGTGTTTTGATCCATATGCTCTTGGAGCCATCCTGCAACACAACGGCTGAGCCAGGCTGGTAATAGGTGATGGTTCCGTGAACCCGCACCCTCGCTGTGGAATCCTGCAGATGGGAGACGGTGATCACCCGATCCATCTGGGTGATGGGGAGGGACCAGGGACTGGAATGGGCGCTCTCGATGATCCGGATATCAGACAGAGATTGAACGTGAATCAAAATCCCGGTCACGTGCATCTTGCTGTCAAATACCTCCGAAGCAACGCCTGTGAGTTCCACTTGGGCATCCAGCAGGCCTTCCACAGCGTGCAAATCGACGCTGTCGACATTTGCGTCGAAATAGCCGCCATCCATAAGCAATTGCAGGCGAGTATAGATCACTCCAAGCACGGCATTCGTCGCAAGATCAGCGGTGCGGACCACTCCCCTCACGGTGACCAGCTTGCAATCGGTCTCGGTGCGGATCATCTCATCAAAGGTGGCTGGCATGGGCTTCGGCCGGTCACCGTGGCGCAGCAAAGTGATGCTATCGCCCACCACAATAGGATTAAAGCTCTCTTGCGTTTTTCCCTTTATCAGGACGCGGTCGCCCGGAATAAATCTGGCTTCCGATAGAGCCTGGACATAGATTGCCGCATCGCCATCCTGTACAAACAAGTTGTTTTCATAGCCACGATAGTATGTAACGGTCGCCTCGAAGGCCACCGGCAACTTATGACTGGCCTCGGCATTGCTGAGGGCGTGAACAGCGCGCAATGTGGTCAACGGAGCGGGCTCCGCGGCCCACACGATCGAGGCCGCTGCCAGAATGCCCGCAATTGCTGAGATTAGTCTCTTCATAGGAGATAGCCGGGTCGCACCTTCTGCACGGCTTCCGGCTCGTCAACCTTCTATCGGCAGAAGTCGCCGGGGGAGTCACCTCGGTGTGAAACAAGGGGTTCTAACTGGGAATCATACTCTTTTCGGTTTGTCGCTTGCCGTTCTTGGTCTCGTACATCGCAGCGTCGGAAGCGTTCAGCAGGGCGTCTTTCGTGGCGCCATCCTCCGGGTAGATGGCTGTGCCGATGCTGGCTGAACCCTTAATGATGTGCCCCTCGATGACAAAGGGGGCGTCAAAGCAGCTTTCCAGCCTGGCAACGATCTTGTTCAGGTCGGAGCGGCCACGCTGGAGCGAGACCAGAGCGGCGAATTCATCCCCGCCCAGCCGGGCCAGCATATCGCCGCCGAGCAACTGGTCATTCATGCGCAAGGCCACTTGCTGTAGATAAACGTCCCCCACGTGATGGCCGAAGTTGTCGTTGATCGGCTTGAACTTGTCGAGGTCGAGATAGATCATTCCGAAGATTCCGCTCGAGCCCGCCTCTTGTATCAGAACGTCAAGGCGCTTGTGCAGCGAGAAGCGGTTGTAAATATCGGTGAGCAGATCGAACTCCGAACGGCGGCGCAGATCGGAGTAGAGCCGCCGGGTTTCAATGGCCAGCGTGGCCAGCCGCGCTCCATTGGAGAGAGCTTCAGTTTCGCGGACAGCCGGCGGCGTCTCCGGAGCGAGTGCGGCAAAAAGCGCGCCCAGCGCCATGCCGGTGCGGGAATCGACATTCACACGGACGATGCGCAGATCGTGCGGCTCAGGCGGACAGTTTCCCACCATCGCTCCATCGGCGACTTCGCACCAGCATGGGGCGCCGTCGAGGCGGAACGAGGCCAACTCCGCGATCTTTTCCAGGATAGCGGCCAGCGGCTTCGATCCGTTGATGTCCTCGAGGATACGGCTCCGCATCTGTTCGATCAGAGCCGAGCGGCGTTCCAGCACGGCCTCTGACTCGATTCTGATGGCCAAAGCAGCGGTCTTCTGGCGCAACTTGCGCTCCAGTGCCCAGCCCCTGGCTCCCACCAGGGCGACGACCACCAGCAGCAGGCCGACCACGATCACAAGGTTGCGAACATTGAGCAACGAGGGCTTGGCGACGACCGTAATATCGTCGAATGAACGCATCAGAATATGGAACGGCACCTCCATAGTGGTGTTGTATGGGTTGGTGCCCTCAAGGATGCAGATGCCGGTTACCTGGACTGTGGAGCCGACGGGAATCGTCTTCATGGCCTGAAGAGGAAGCCGGCTGGCGGCGTCCGGGTGACGGTAAATGGCAGAGAACAGTTGCCCATCCGAGGACACAACATACTCATCCTGGTTGGCTCCCCGGACTGCCGTTGCCACCTGGCCTTTGATGGATACCAGATCGTACAGATGGCCATCGGGCTGATTGGAGCTCCAAAAGGCCAGTTGACGCCAGCTTGCCGGCTGTGGCGTGACGGGCGCCTGCACGTGGCTATCTTGAATCTCGCCGTGCGTCAGTGCCACAAAGCCGTCATGGGCATCTGGAAAGCCAGTCGCGTCCGCGATATCGCCGATCTCGAGCGGACTGCGAACCGGAGTTCCAATCCACAGGCTCTTGTCGCCGTCCTGCAAGACAACGGCCGTGCCGGGTTCATAGTAGGTGATGGTTCCATGAACCCGGATTCTCTGCGTGCGATCTGTTACATGATATCCGGTGATTGCCTGGTTCATGGGTGTGAGGTCGAGCGACCATGGACTGGCGCCGGCGCGCTTCAGAACCTTCACGTCCCCCAGCGATGCAACATGTAGTAGAACTCCGGCAACCTCCATCTTGGCGTCGAATTTTCCCCCTGCGATCCCAGTGACCTCGACCTCGGCGTCGAGCAGGTCTTTGAGCGCACTCTCATCGTCGCTGTCCACCATCGCATCGACATAACCGCCATCCATGAGAATCTGCAAATACGTGACGCGGCTGGTCGGACTCCAACCTAATTCGGCAGTTCGGACCACGCCATGTACGCTCACCCGCAGGGAGTCGTACTGGGAGCGGATCAACTCATCGAAGTCCGCCGGCACAGCCTTGGGCAGGGCGCCGTGGCCAAGCACAGTCACGCTATCGGGGACGACAATGGGGCGGAAGCTTGCACGCATCTTGCCGCGCACCAGGACGCGATCTCCAGGAACCAGCCGCGCACCGTTGGGGGCCAACACAAAAATGGCCGCGTCGCGATCCTGGACAAACAGAATGCTTTCATACCCTGGGAAGTAAGTGACCGTCGCCTCGAATGCGACCGGTAGCGCCTTGCCGGCTTCGGCATTGCTGAGGGCGGAGATGGCGCGCAGGTCGGTCAGCGGCGAGGGCTCCGCTGCCCAGGCAGCCGAGGCCCATCCCAAGACAATCGCAACTGCTAAAATCAGTCTCTTCACCGGATAGAATCTCGTCGAACTGTCAATTTCTTGCCTTTCTCTAAGTCTATATCGGCATCGACAAGACACTTCTACAGCCTAGGGTAGAGAAGACGCAGTTTACGCGAGCGCGGCAGCAACCTGCAACGACCCTGCGGAAGGCTGCGCGCTCTCTTTCGCTGGCTTTCTTTTGCGCCCAACCACAACTGGGAGGACAAGTCAGCTCGCTGGGGAGCCGTTTGGTGGATCAATGGCCGGGTGGCTCGGCGCGCCGATTTGGCCTGCTCAGATCACCGACCGCTGCAGGCTGAATGAAAACCGCAGCCGAATGCCGCGCCCTTCCCGTGCCACACTCTAGTCCGCAGTCGCGGATTCTTCGCGCCCGGCCGTTGTGGAAGCGGCTCCCTTGCGAAAGTTCTTGGCCGCGTACATGGCGGTGTCGGCAGCGCTCAGCAGGCTGTCCTTGGTGGTGCCGTCTTCGGGGTAGATGGAATAGCCAAAGCTGGCCGAGCCTTGCAGGATATTTCCATCGATGGAGAACGGCTCCTTGAAGCAAAGCTCAAGACGCAGGGCAATCTCCTCAATGCGTGTGCGGTTGCGCACCATGGGAAGCAGCACGGCAAACTCATCGCCGCCCAGCCGCGCCAGCAGGTCATGGGAGCGGAGCTGCTGCTTCATGCGGTTTGCGACCTCCTGAAGGAAGAGGTCTCCGACGTGGTGACCGTAAGTGTCGTTGATCGGCTTGAACTTGTCGAGGTCGATATAGATCAGGCCAAAGACGCTGGCATTCTGGCGCGCCTCAACAATCAGTGCGTCCAGGCGCTCTCCCAGCGAACGGCGGTTATGGACATTGGTCAGCAGGTCGACCTCCGAGCGGCGCACCAGGTCGGAGTAGAGCCTGCGGGTTTCCATGGCCAGCATAGCCAGTTTCGCTCCCCCCGAGAGTATCTCCATTTCATGGGCGAAGGCGCGATGCATGCCAGGGAAGGAGCTGGAGTCAAGAGCCGCAAAGAGGGTTCCCTGCGGCGGCCCCGAACGCGCCGGAATCTCTTCGCGGAGAACCTGCAACCGGTCTACATCCTTGGGGTATTTCCCAAGCCGGGCTCCATCCACGACGTCGCACCAGCAGGGAGCGCCATGGAGCATGAAGGAGATCATCTCCGTGATCGTTTCCAGGATTTCTACCAGGGGCTTGGAACTGTTGATGTCCGCCAGGATGCGATTGCGGCGTTGTTCGAGATAGGCCAATGTGGCCAGTTTGCCGGCCTGTCGGCGCACTTTGGTCTTCAGTGCAAATCCCCAGGCGCTCACCGCAATCACTACCAGCAGCATCGGAATGAGCAGGAAGCTGGGGCTGCGTAAAGCCAGCAAGGAAGGCTTGCCAACGGTTGCGATATCGTCAGGGGAGCGCAGAAGAATTTCGAAGGAGGCCTGTGAATTAAATGGGGTGAAGTTCTCCGGAATCGAGATTCCGGTTACGCGGACTCTGGAGCCCGCCGGAATATGCTTCAACGACGGAGTTGCCCCGTTCAGTTGGCTGTAAACCGCCCTGAACAATTCGCCCCCGGAGGACAAAACATACTCGTCCTGCGAAGTCTCCCTGGCCCCTGTCACTACTTCTCCCTCGATAGAGACCAAATCGAATGGATGGCCTCCTGAGGCGAGTTGCTGCCAGGTCGCCGGCTGCGCAACAACGGCGGCCGCCACCTTGCTATCCCTGATCTCCCCGTTGGTCAGGGTCAGGAAGCCGCTGTGGGAGCTGGGGAATCCAGTTGCGTCTGCTTCATCATTGATCCGCAAGTCGTTGCTGGCCGTTTCGGTGGCGATCCACAGGCTCTTGGAATCACTTTGGAGAACAATGGCTCTTCCCGGCTCGTAATATGTGATGGTTCCATGAACCCGGACTCTCTGTGCAACATCGTGCTCCCCATTGCCGATGGAAGGCTTCTCCATATGAGTGAGGGGAAGGGTGTGCACTCTCGAGACCGGTGCTGCACCAGCAGCCGAGGCCCAGCCAAGGATGATCGCAACCGCTGGAATCAATCTCTTCACCAGGCACAGTCCTGTCGAACGAGCGCCGTATCGCCGGTCCCCTTCAGTCTATATCTGGCCAGAACGAATCAAGGACCACGGGCAAAGGATAGGCCGTCTGCGCGCACCCAAAAGTAACGGGAATTGGTGCTAGGGCCTGCTATGAACTTTCGCGTGGGCGTTTGTGACAGGTTCTAAAGCAAAACCAGGGCTAATTTATCCTCGCGAACACTCTGGAAGCGTGCCGTTCTTATGTGCGACTCTCAGTAGCGGGCTCCGCGCTTGTGCTTTCTGCTGTCTTGCCGGCGCCCAGCTTCCGTGAGTTCTTGGCCGCGTACATCGCGGTGTCGGCGGTGTTCAGCAGGCTGTCCTCGGTCGCGCCATCTTCGGGATAGAGTGCGATGCCGAAGCTGGCCGAGCTTTGCAGCATGTGTCCTTCGAGCATCAAGGGACTGTCGAATGCATGTTCCAGGCGCTGGACGATCTCCTCGACGCCTGCGCGGTTGGGCACCTTGGGAAGCAGCACGGCGAACTCATCGCCGCCCAGTCGCGCCAGCAGGTCGTGGGAACGAAGTTGCTGCTTCATGCGCTGCACTACCTCCTGCAGACAGAGGTCTCCAATGTGATGACCATAGATGTCGTTGACCTGCTTGAATCCATCGAGGTCGATATAAACCAATCCGAAGATACCGGCATTCAGTCGCGCCTCTTCAATCTGCTCGCCCAGTCGCTTGCCCAGAGAGAATCGATTGTGAATGTCGGTGAGCTGATCGAACTCCGAACGGTGCAAAAGGTCGGAGTAAAGCCGGCGGGTCTCGATGGCCAGCGAAGCCAGCTTCGCCCCCACTGTGAGGGCCTCGTTCTCATGAACGAATTCCTCGGGAGTGGCCGGCAATGCCGCGGAATCGAGCGCCGCGAAGAGGGCGCCAAGCGGCGGACCGGAGCGGGCGTCAATATCCGCGCGGACGACACGCAGGCCTTCCGCCAGCGTTTGAAAATCTCCCAGCCGCGCCCCATGGGTCACCTCGCACCAGCAGGGAGCATCATTGAGTGCGAAGGAGACCAGCTCCATGATCTCCTCGAGAATCTCGGCGAGCGGCCGTGAACCGTTGATGTCCTCAAGGATGCGGCTGCGCTTATGTTCGAGTTGGGCCACGCGCCGCTCAAAAGCGGCCTCGGACTCGATGCGTTTGGCCAGCGCCGTGGTCTGGCTGCGAACTTTTCTGTTGAGGGTTACGCCCCATATGCCCACCGCAATCACGATGAGAACAAGCGCGATGGCGACGCGAATCATATTGCTGACGTTCAGCCACGAAGGCCTGGCGATCACCGTGAGATCGTCGAAGGAACGCAGCAGAATATTGAAGGGAACCTCTTCGCCGGGGTTGATCGTCTTGGCATTTTCGACCGTGCAGATGCCGGTGACGCGGACCTTGGAGCCCAGGGGAATCTGCACCATGGGAGAAACCGCGCCGGTTGCGCGCGGATGGCGGTAAATGGCGGTGAACAGGCGGCCATCGGAGTCCAGAACGTATTCGTCCTGGCTGGCCTCCCGGACCTGCGTCACCACCTGACCTTCAATGGATACAAGATCGTTCTGGTGGCCATCGGGCTTGTTGGTGCTCCAGAAGCCCAGTTGGCGCCATGTTTCCGATTGCGGCGTGATGGGGCGGAAGATATGGCTATCCTGAATCTCGCCGTCGGTCAGGGTCAAAAGACGATTGTGCGCGTCGGGAAAGCCTATTGCATCCGCTTGATCGCCAATCTGCAGGGGGTCGCGGGTGTTGGTCTCAATCCACAGGCTCTTGGAGCCGTCCTCAAGCACGATCGCCGCGCCGGGTTCGTAATAGGTGATGATCCCTTGTACGCGAATCCTCGGGGTGAGGTCGCGCATGTGATAGTCGACAAGAACCCGATCCATGGGAGTGACCGGAAGCGACCACGGATTGGCGCCGGCGCGCTTGAGAACTTCAATATCCGCCAGAGAAGAGACGTAGAGCACGACTCCGGCCTGCTGCATCTTGTTGTCAAACTTTCCGGCGGCGACGCCGGTGATCTCCACTTCGGCATCCAGCAGATCCTGGAGGGCGTTGACATCGTCGCAGTCGAGGTTAGCCTCGAAGTGGCCTGCATCGGTAAGCAATTGCAGACGGGCGCTGCGCACCGGGGCCGTCGCGCTCACCACCAGATCCGCCGCGCGGACGACGGCATGAACCGTGACCCTCATGGAGTCGTGCTGGGCGCGAATCAACTCCTCAAAGGTGGCTGGCTCGGGTGTGGGCGGGGCGCCGTGGCGAACCAGGGTTACGCTGTCGGCGATCACGATCGGACGGAAGCTCCCCTGCGTCGTTCCTCGAATCAGAACGCGATCGCCGGAGGCCAGGGCGAGATTCGAGGCGATGCGAACATAGATCGGAAGACCCTCGTCCTCGACAAACATCAGGTTTTCATAGCCTCGGAAGTAGCTTACCGTGGCTTCAAACTCAACCGGCAGATGCTTGCCGGCATCGGCATTCGTCAGGGCGTGGATAGCTTTGAGCGTTGCGAGAGGGGTGGGCTCGGCTGTCAAGGCCGCGCAGGCGAGGCCAAAGATGATTGCTACCGTCGAAATCAACCGCTTATTCGGGATTAACCCGTGGTGCCTGCGTTGTTGCATTCGGTCGCCAACAACTCCCACCGACAGGGCTCGCCCCATCGGTCGCTTCAGCAAGAAAAAGATTCCGGACATCTGCGCGTAAGGAGGTTGTACCGGAATTCCATTCACCAATCTTACTCCCACGCACGCGAATCTGATCTAATGGCTTTCTTGGGCCATTGCCGTTCGTTTGTGCAGGCTTTGAATATCCATTGGACGTGGCTCGGCCTGATTTGTGTGTCCGCACCGGCGCCAGCGGCAGGTGTGGCTTGCAGATTTTGACCGCAAGGAGATGATTCTATGTCGACTTCCCCTGAAGTTCCTACCACGGCCTCGACTTCCCCGCTGCGCGGCGCGCAGGCGCAGCCCACCCGTCGCATCCGGGTGATCGGCGTTCCTCTCGACCTCGGCGCGAGCCGCCGCGGGGTGGACATGGGACCCTCCGCGGTTCGCGTGGCCGGTCTGGAGGCGCGCCTAGAGGCCCTGGGCCACCAGGTGACCGACGGAGGCAACATTCGCGTGGAGATTGCCGAGACGCAGGCAGCGGGCAACGAAAATGCGCGCTTCCTCAAACAAATCGCGGAAACCTGCACGCGAACCGCCGAGGCCGTCGTGAAAACTCTGGAAGAAGGCATGACGCCGCTGCTGCTCGGAGGCGACCACTCGCTGGCCGCCGGCTCGGTCTCAGGCGTGGCTCATTTCTATCGCCGCCAGAGCCAGCCGATCGGCGTTCTGTGGATCGATGCCCACTCCGACATCAACACGCCCGAAAGCTCGCCCTCGGGCAACGTGCACGGCATGCCGCTGGCCGCGCTGCTGGGCCTCGGGCCGGAGCCGCTGGCCAACATCTTCGGCTACGCACCCAAGATCGCGGCCCAGAACACAGTGCTGATCGGGCTGCGCGACATCGACGCCGGTGAGCGCGAGAATATTCGCCGCGCCGGAGTGGCCGCGGTCTACACCATGCGCGACATCGACGAGCGCGGCATGAGGGCGGTGATGGAAGAGGCCCTCGGCGTGGCCGGGCGCGGGACGGCCGGCTATCACGTCTCCCTCGACATGGACTGGATCGACCCGGAGGACGCGCCCGGCGTGGGCACGCCGGTGCGGGGCGGAGCAACTTACCGCGAGGCCCACTTGGCCATGGAGATCGTCGCCGACCACGGCCGCCTGCTCAGCTTCGAGATCGTCGAGGTCAACCCGGTGATCGACGAGCACAATCGCACCGCGGATCTGGCGGTAGAGCTGGCCTGCTCGGCATTTGGGAAGAAGATCCTGTGAGGGGGCTTGATGGCCGGCCGTCCTCCGGAAGACCAGGTAAAACTGGGTTACAATTGAGGAAGAAAGACCGGGGGGGCGAGATGGCAAAGAGAGTTCTGAGTTCGACGAAAAGCGGAAACGCTCCCAAGCTCGATCCGCGGAGCCCGAGCTTCACGCGCGAGTTCAAACGCGCGGCGAAGGCTTTCACAAAGAAGGCTACGCAGTCGCCTGAGCACGCATTGGCGGTTTTGGTTGAGGCAGGTATTTATACTCCTACCGGCAGGCTCACTAAGAACTATCGCTAGATTGTGCATCGTCTCTCCACCAGTTTCGTGCTCGCCTATCATGGCTGCGACCGTGATTTGGGGGAGAGCCTGCTTTCTGGAGCCAGATCGTTCAAACCCAGTAACAATGACTATGACTGGCTTGGTCCCGGCGTGTATTTCTGGGAGTCGAATCCGCATAGGGCGCTGGAATTTGCTCGTGAAAAGCTCAACCGCGGCGATAAGATTCGTAGGCCATTTGTTGTGGGCGCAGTGATTGATTTAGGACTGTGCCTTGACCTCACCACAAAAGACTCCATTGAGAATTTGAAGGATGCGCATCGCAGCTTGCTGAGCACAATTCCCGCAGGTGGCCCGCTTCCGGTAAATGGTCCGGAAGATTGGCGGCGGCGCTTGGATTGCGCCGTTATTAAGTTCCTTCACCTGATTCGTCAGAGTCCTCAGGCTGAGCCCATCGACACGGTTAGAGGCATCTTCACGGAAGGCAAACCTATCTATGATGGTTCTGCATTTCTCGAAAAGACTCATATCCAGTTAGCTGTACTCACTCCGGAATGCATCAAGGCGGTATTTCGTGTACCCAAGACGGTGATCAAGTAGAGAAATGGCAAAGAGACTGCGCGTAGGAGTTGTATTTGGCGGGCGGAGCGGCGAGCATGAGGTTTCGCTGCTCTCGGCGGCTTCGATTTTGAAGGCGATTGATCGCCGCAAATTTGACGTGGTTCCCATCGGCATCAACAAGGCCGGACGCTGGCTGACCTCGGGAGCGGCAGAGGGGTTGCTGGAAGGCTCCAAACCGCCTGAACTGGCCGTGGGCGAGGCTGGCGAGGCGAAACCTCAGGCAGAGTCAAAGAAGCTGCGGGCCGGAGATCCAGCAGCCACGCCGGGGGCGCGGGTGCTGGCCGAGGGGCAGCCCACGCTGCTGGCGCCGGAACCGGAGAAACCGTCTGCTTCGGCGCTGACCAAAAGCGACGCGGCGGCTCTTGACAGCCATGCGGCCCTGGGCGGCCAGTCGCTCGACGCGGTCTTTCCCGTACTGCACGGGACCTTTGGCGAAGATGGGACCATCCAGGGGCTCTTCGAGCTGGCCGGCATCGCCTATGTCGGCTCGGGCGTGCTGGGCTCGTCCGCGGGCATGGACAAGGACGTGATGAAGCGCCTCTTCGCCCAGGCCAAGCTGCCCATGGTCAAGCACGTGACGCTGCTGCGCGCCGAGTGGGAACGCTCGCCGCGCAAGGCCATTGCGCAGATCGAAGCGGCGCTCCAGTATCCGGTCTTTGTGAAGCCGGCGAATCTGGGCTCGTCGGTGGGTATCTCAAAGGCTCATAACCGCAAGGAATTGGCTCCGGCACTCGACCTGGCCGCCAAGTACGACCGCAAGCTGGTGATCGAGCAAGGCGTGGGCGGCAAGCGATCCAAGGCTCGCGAGCTAGAGGTTGCCGTACTGGGCAACGATGATCCCAAGGCAAGTGTGGTTGGCGAGATCATCCCCGGCAAGGAGTTCTACGACTATGAGGCCAAGTACCTCTCCGAAGGCTCGGCCGCGGTGATTCCGGCCAAGCTGAGCAAGGCTGACACCAAGCTGATTCGCGACCTGGCCGTAGCTGCCTTCCGGGCCTGCGATCTGTCTGGACTGGCGCGTGTGGACTTCCTAATGGAGCCCGACGGGAAGCAGCGCATCTTTCTGAACGAAGTCAACACCCTGCCCGGCTTTACCAGCATCAGCATGTACCCCAAGCTGTGGGAGGCCACCGGAATCGGCTACAAGGAACTGATCACGCGGCTGATCGAACTGGCTCTCGAACGTCACGCCGAAAAGAGCCGCACGACGTATAGCCGGGAAGAGTGATAGAGGCAGGGAATAGGGAATCGCTACCCCAGCGAGCAAAGACCGCTCGCCGGGGACCCCGGCAGGGAACAGATGGCTTGCCGCCGGTGTCTAACCTAGCAGGAGAGAGATAGATAAAGGGAAGGCAAACTGTCTCAATGTTTTCCACGGTCTTGCCTGCTGTTCCCTGTTCCCTATTCCCTGTTCCCTTCGCTGCCGTATTCTAGGTTCAAGGAAGCCAGACCATGACCTTGCTCGACGCTCCTGCTTTTGACGAAGTTCGCGATCGCCGCCACCGCAAGATTCTATTGAGCGCGGTGGGGGGACTGTTTGTTTTGATCATAGGCTGGTGGCTGGTCGCCGGCCGGCCCGTGGACTGGCCCTGGAATTGGAACGCCCACCTGCGGGGTAGGATCGCGGTCAACGCTTTCTTCACGAAACTTGAGAAGAACGATCTGCCCGCGGCCTACGGCGTCTGGATGCACGATCCGAACTGGCAACAGCATCCGGCGCAGTATTCCGCTTACCCATTCGACCGCTTTGAGAAGGATTGGAGCCCTACCAGTTCGGACAACGACTACGGCGCGATTCGCAGCCACAGAGTCGCCGCCACGCGCATGATTGGCAATATGCTGCAGACGGGGACGTTCGTGAACGGGCGCAAAAGCAAGGCGATCAATCTGGACTATGACCCAAGAGACCATACATTGCACTTTTCGCCAGAAGACGTGCAGTTCCTGGAAGGTCCGGGGGGGATTTCGTAGGAGAACCTTTTCGTAGCACTGACAGCGAATATCACTGGATGGGCTCCATTCCCGTCGCGGAATCGCGGCAAGGATGGGGCCCGTTCTCTTTTTCCCTGCAGCGGCCCAACTTTTTCGGCGATCCTGGCGCTACGGTTTGCATCGAACTGGACAGGAGAACATCATGCCCCAGAGCACGCACGGCCGAGCCGCGGAACTTCACAACATGGCAGCTCACGCCCACACCGTCGCCGCTGAAGCCCACGGCAAAGCCGATCATCTAACCGCTCACGAATCCAGCCTGAAGGCTTTGGAACTCTCGTTGAGCGCCCACAAGCACTCAGAGCAGCTCTTTGACGAAACAAAGAAAAGCCCGCCAGAAAACAGGCCGAAAGACCCGAAGGCCGTGCGCATTGGCTTACCCGGCTGACTCGGCTGCCTTCAGCTCCGTCAGCGTCTTCTCCAGGCTGGCGGCGTCTTCCACATTCAGCGATCTCTGCTCCGGGTCGATCTGCTTGAGCAGGCCGCAGAGCACCTTGCCGGGGGCAACCTCGATGTAGGTCTGCGCCCCCTCGGCGATCAGCGTCTTCACGCAATCCACCCAGCGCACCGTGCCGGTGACCTGGCGGGTGAGCACGTCGAGGACTTCGGCGGCTGTGTGGACCATGCTGCCGGTGACGTTGGAAGCGACGGGAAACTTCGGGTCGGCCAGCGTGAGGGAGCCGAGCACGCGCGCCACTTCCTCCTGGGCCGGCTGCATCAGCGCGCAGTGGAAGGGAGCGCTGACGGGAAGCAGGACGGCGCGGCGCGCGCCTTTGGCCTTGGCGATTGCGGCAGCCCTCTCAACCGCGGCCAGCGCGCCGGAGATGACCGTCTGGCCGGGAGAGTTGAAGTTGGCGGGCGAGACGGTGAGGCCGGTCTCCTTTGCAGCTTCGGTGCAGGCCTCGGCCACCTGCTCAGGAGTGAGCGAAAGAATGGCAGCCATGCCGCCCTGTCCCGCCGGAAACGCCAGCTGCATCGCCTTTCCACGCGCCTTGACGAAGCGAACCGCGTCGGCGAAGCTGTAGGTCCCGGCGGCCACGTGGGCCGTCCATTCGCCCAGGGAGTGTCCCGCGGCCAAGGCAGGCTCGATGCCATGCAGCGCCAACACGCGCAGGGCGGCCACGCTCACCGTGAGAATCGCCGGCTGGGTGTTCTCCGTCATTTTGAGCTCTTCTTCAGGCCCCTCGAAGATCAGCTTGGAGAGAGCGAAGCCGGCGGCTTCGTCGGCCTCGGCGAAGGTCTCGCGGGCAACGGGAAATCGCTCGGCAAGTTCGCGGCCCATGCCGACGGCCTGCGAACCCTGCCCCGGAAAGAGAAATGCAAGTTTGTTGGACATTCCAGAGAAGATTGTAACGCCTTGCGCCCCGCATCCCGCAGCGGAAGCGCGAATGCGCTGGGAAACTTTCCGGCTTATTTCCTGGCCGTGAAACCGGGTCACCACGCACCGGTGCGCTTTACAATCGAAAGCTGTGAGCCAATCCTTTGAAATCGGTCCGGTCCATGTGGGCGAGGGCCAGCTTTTTTTGATCGCCGGTCCCTGCGTCATTGAATCCGAGGCCCATGTGCGGACCATTGCCGAGCAGATCCAGCGCATCGCGGCGGATCTCGGCATTCCCTACATCTTCAAGGCCAGCTACGACAAGGCCAACCGCACCAGCGTGAAGAGCTTTCGCGGGCCAGGGCTGATCGAGGGCACGCGCATCCTGGCGCGTCTGGCCAAGGACACAGGCCTGCCGGTGCTGACCGACGTGCACGAGCCCGCTCATTGCGAAGTGGCCGCCGAAGCCGTGGACGTGCTGCAGATTCCCGCATTCCTTTGTCGCCAAACCGATCTGCTGGTGGCCGCGGGCAGGACCGGCCGGGCTGTGAATATCAAGAAGGGGCAATTCGTGGCTCCATGGGATATGACGCACCCGGTCGAGAAGGTGCGGTCCACCGGCAATGATCGGATCTTCCTCACCGAGCGCGGAGCCTGCTTCGGCTACAACACGCTGGTAGTCGATTACCGCGGCTTGCCGGTGATGCGGCGGCTCGCGCCAGTGGTTTTCGATGGAACCCACTCGGTGCAGCAGCCCTCGGCGGCCGATGGCGTGAGCGGCGGCCAGCCGGAGTTCATTCCGCTGCTGGCGCGAGCCGCTGTGGCCGCAGGCATCGATGGGCTGTTTCTTGAGGTCCATGACGACCCGGCCAACGCCCGGTCCGACGGCGCGAATGCCCTGGATTTGAAGTTACTGAAGCCGCTGCTGGAGAGGTTGTTGGCGATTCACGCTGCGGCGGGAGCTGAGTGACTGCGGGTTGGTTGATTCATGCATCTTGCGACACAGCGCCCCTCATGCGCGGGGCGCTGTGTCGCATTCATTCCAAAGTCTCAATTTACTCTGACTATGCCGCGATCCGTCTGAACCTTCTGGGGGCATCCCGGCTCACCAGGAGCTGGGGAATGACGGCATTGGCGCACACCAGCCGGTGCTCTTCCAGTTCGTATCTTGCGCGCTCCATATCGACATTCTTCTGCGCGGCAAGCACTGTGCTGACCCGATAGCGCACGGATGAACGAGCCTCGATGTACTCCGCAAGCACAGCATCATAAGCTTGTTCCAGATTTCCACAGATTGAGCAACCCATAACGACCTCCTCCGGCCTATAACCAGACCAAGTAGAACGGAGATGCGGTGCTTTACCGCCCGAGGATCTCCCGCTCGGCGCGGAGTCAATCTTCTTCGTCTCGGCCGCGTCTCTTGCCACGGCCCACGTATCGGCTCAATCATTCACTCTTCGGTTAGCTGCCGGAGCGTAGCTGCAGTTACCGTGTCGCCACCTTGGCAGGAGCGCAATCCAAGCCAATTGCACTGGTACGGTTTCATTCTTTCCAGTTCTCGCAAACCGACCTTGGAAGGCACTTCGAATCTGGGGAATCAAGAGCAAGTTGCTGAGCATCGTCTGCCTCGGCTTTGAGAGAACCAAGGAAGACAGTTAAGCTCACTCGCTCTAGAGTGTTGTACGAGACCAGACGCATGTCAGTTATTTCCCTTGGATTTTCTCTCTTGCCGGCGGGGCGCCCGATTGGCGCTCCCTCAGCTGGGGAATCCATAACATTGGGCTGACTGATTCTGCTCCCTGGGCGAGGTTCCGGAGTTGGCTGCCATCCCAATCAAGGTGATGCGCAAGCCGGGGTGAGTATGTTCCAGCAAAAAGTCTTCTGCAAAAGACTGCCGATTCGCCCCCGCTCCATCCGCGTCGATCCCGGAACAATTGGCTCTGTCGGTACGGCTCACTGGCCTGAACGAATGTTGACTACGGTTCCTGCCTGCAGAGAGACGATCCCTTGTGTCGCATTTTTTGGCGAGGCTCATAGAAGCTCCAAATTGTCTGGTTGGTTGCTTAAACAAAGCCCACCCGAATCGAGTCGTCAAAGGCTCGAAGCGAGAAGAACGTATGGCGAATTCTCTAAGCTGAACACACCGGAGTTGGCCCAAGTGCCGCCTGCGATCTGGCAAGAGTTTTTGCGGCGGCTACGTTGTCTTGCGACGGTTGGTTGTGAGCCTTGCAGTAGAACTCTGGGGAAGACTCAAGGGGCCAAAAACCAGGAGTGGCGTACCTCAGATAGTCTGCCTTAGTTCAAACCATCTGATTGAGGAGAGGAGAGCCCACTCACTATCAACATATCTACGCTGATGCTTTGTGCGTGTCAAGGGGTTTTTCGTGTCAAGAACTAATTCGAGAAGTCTCGTTTCATTTCTTAACGCCTGATTCACATTGATCCCGCACCCGCGCGACTCTTCTCGCCTGATAGCATTTTCGTATGATCTCGCAGCCGATACGCTCCACTCTTCGCGCCGGACAGATTGCAGCCACAGCTCTGGCGCTTTGCGCCGCTTTCAGCCTCACCCCGGTGCTGGCGCAAGGGGCTCCGACGGGGCAAGCGCAAACCTCTCCCGAAACGACGCACATCGGTGAGGTACTGAGAGGGTTCAACCGCGGGCACTCTATCGCGCAGGGGTCAATCTCCCCGGATGGCAAGCGGCTGGCCTGGATTCAGGAGACGAACGAAGGCGAGGAGATTCGCGTGGCGACGCTGGCCGGTTTGATGCAAGGCGGGCAAGCCGGGAGCCAACGTGTGACGGCCGCCGCCAAGCCGGATGAGCAGTGCAAGGAGGGCCAGATCGCCTGGGCGCCGGACTCGGGGTCGCTGGCCTTTTTCTCCGATTGCGCAAAACCGGAACAGGCAGACTTGTACTTGACTCGGCTTGACGGCAGCCCTGCCCGGCGGCTGACCGAACTGAAGGGTTACGTGGATGCTCCGGCCTTTTCGCCGGATGGAACCCGCGTGGCCTTCTTATACGTGGACGGAGCGACACGGCCGGCGGGGGCGCTGGCGGCGATGAAGCCGCCGGCGGGAGTGATCGGCGAGGAAGGTGTGGAGATCGAGCGTGTTGCTCTTGCTCGGATTGATGCGCCAAAACCCGAGGCCGCGGAGTGGGCTACTCCCGCCAACCTGCATGTCTACGAGTTTGACTGGAGGCCGGATTCCAGGGGCCTCGCGTATATCGCTGCCGATCCGCCGGGAGAGAACAACTGGTGGGTGGCGAAGCTCTACACGCAGGAGTTGAACGGCGCGCCCAAGGCGATTCTGGCTCCCGCCGATGTCGACGGATTGCAGATCGCTGTCCCGCGCTGGTCGCCTGATGGCAAAGTCATAGCCTTTATCGGAGGGCTGATGAGCGACCAGGGCTCCACGGGCGGCGATGTGTGGGTAATCCCGTCGTCGCCGACAGAAACCGAAGGAGGACAACTCCAGGATCTGACTGTGAACACTGCGACTTCCCCGGCCTGGGTTGAGTGGGACGGTAACGATCACATCTTTGTCCACGAACTTGTCAACGGGTACAGTCAATTCGCGCGGATCGGATTTGAGAGAGAACCGGCGGTGAACGAGAGACACGCAAGTGAGACGAATGAGACCGTCGAATACGATTCGGCGGTCTTCAGCCTTCCCGCCACGGTGGGCGACGGGCGGCTGGAGATGAGCCTCTCGGCCACAACCGATCACAAGCTCTTTGCCTTCACAGCCAGCAGCTTCGACCATCCGCCGGAGATCTATCTCGCGCGGATGAACCGCGAGACCGCCGACAGCCTCTCGGCTCTCACCCAACTCACGCACATCAACGACGGCGTGACGCCGGCCTGGGGCAAATCGGTTTCGCTTCTTTGGAAGAGCGGGAAGTTTAATGTGCAGGGCTGGCTGATGCTGCCCAAAGACTACGATCCGGCGAAGAAACACCCGCTGATCGTGCTGGTGCATGGCGGACCCGCCGCAGCGGCAATGTCTCATTGGGGCGACCACAGCCTGAGCGCGGCGGCCTTTTCGGCGCTCGGCTATTTTGTACTGCAACCCAACCCCAGGGGCAGCTTCGGGCAGGGCGAGGAGTTCACCCAGGCCAACCGGAAAGACTTCGGCTACGGCGATCTGAGCGATATTCTGGCCGGCGTAGACGCGGTCCTGGCAAAATACCCGGTCGACCCCAACCGCGTCGGCCTGACCGGCTGGAGCTACGGCGGATTCATGACCATGTTTGCCGTAACCCAGACGCAGCGCTTCAAGGCGGCCGTGGCGGGCGCGGGCATCTCCAACTGGCAGAGCTACTACGGCGAAAACTCGATCGACCAGTGGATGACCCCTTACTTTGGCGCAACGGTCTACGACGATCCAGCGGTGTATGCAAAAAGCTCGGCCATCAACTTCATTAGGGCTGCGCACACCCCCACGCTGGTCCTGGTGGGCGACCGGGACGGCGAGTGCCCTGCCCCCCAGTCCTACGAGTTCTGGCACGCGCTCAGAGACCGGCACGTGCCCGCCCAGCTCGTGGTCTATCCCAACGAGGGGCACGGCTTTGAGGATCCGGCTCACCGGCGGGACGTGATGGAGCGGGCCGCCGTGTGGTTTGCCCGCTACATGCCGCCCGCACCCTAGCCAGGGCCTGCTCTCGATCGAGGGCTCGCGGAGTCTAAAGAAGGGTCGGGAACGGCGAATCGCGCAGCCCGGTTTGATGCCGGTTACCACCCTGTCCTGATACACTTTTCATTGGAGTTTTGTTCGCGCGTTTCGTCAACCGGCTGCCTGGCAAGAGCATGGCGCCGGGAGCCGGTCAATTAAGCGGAGTTCACCGGCGGCAGGCCAGCCATGGCGTGTTGACGGACCGCTTCACAAGAGCGCCTTTCCAACCTCCGCAGCCTTGTTTTGGGCGCCGTACAAGAGGGCTTTCGCTTCCAACCCTGCGACGAAGATTCTGTCGCGGGGGAACTCAAAGGAAGAACGAGCTGCTCGGGAGTGGCAAACGCGGGTGGCGGCGATGGAAAGCTCACTTGTAAATCAGGTTTTCCGACAGCTTCGGGAAAGACCGTTCCGCGGTTCGACACGACGGGGCGGGGAGGATTCATGCGGCGGTTTTTGACGCTTGTTTGCTTGTTGTGCCTGGCCATTCCTGCCGGAGTTTCCATCTCCGGCTGCACCCGCAACCCGGGCGCCAACTACTGCAATGGACTGGGTTACGGGATGAAGATCACGGATGTGGACCGGATCGAGCTGGCTCCCTTGACCACCGGGATCTCCATGGCCTACGGGCAGACCCGCGCGGCGGGCTCGCCTTCGCTTTATAACTGCAACGGAACCGCGGCCAGCGGCGGCACGATCAACTGGGGCACGACGAACAACCAGTTGGTGGACATCTCGCCGAACGGCAACATCTGCGCCGGCACATGGAACCGGAACACCGGCGGCGGCATCGCCGATTACACGATCTGCCGGCCGCCGAATCCATTGCCTTCGACCAATGGCCTGCCCTACGCCACGGCCTATATCACGGCCTCCGCACAAACGGTGGTCTCCAATCCTGTCCAGGTCTACGTACATGCCCAGGTGACCTCGGTCAGCCTTGTCACTCAACCTCAAGCCGGCATATCCGCGCAGCAGTGTTACTCGCAGAACGCCCAGGCCACGCTCGATGCAGAGGCTTGCTTTGTCCGCAACAACATCCAGTATGAGCTATGTGCGCCGCCCTCGGTGACCAGCAACTATGCCTGTCCAGGGGGGCTACCTCCGGGCGTCTCCTCGGTCCCCAGTTGCACAGCCTCCATCGGCACGCTCTCCTATTCGGTGGGCAACCCCAGCATTGCGGCCACAGCCACCAGCACCACCAACAACGTGGTGACGATCACCGCCAACCAGCCTGGCACGACAGCAATCACGGCATCGGTGGCCGGCACAGGATCGTCGGCCGGTTATTTCTCCACTTGCCCGCCGAAGTCAATCACATTGGCCATTCCAGTTACTGGCTGCAAGAGCGAGACCGAGTGCACCATCACGCAGGGCGTCACGCAGAATCTCAAAGCCACGATTTACGATACCAACGGCATTCAGATCACCGGCCTGAACCTGGACTACCAGTCCACCGACCCGATCGACATCTCGGCGGGGAGCTCCGGATCGATCACCACAACCTTCCCCGGCGTGGCTTCGATCTACGCCATCTGCCAGCCGGCCACATGCAATTCTTCACCCATCAACGAGATCGGCTTGTTCGGGACCGGCCTGCCCATCTCCTCGAACAAGGTCACCATCACCACCCCCGGCACAGCCAGCGACTACGTCTGGTTCGGAGCTCCCGGCCAGTCGCGGTACATCGTGCCCGTCGAACTGCTCACCGGCACGGTTGGCTCCACCGTGCACCTGCCGTACGTGCCGAATTCGATGGTTATGGACCGGCTGGGCAACAATCTTTACCTCGGCTCCGATCGCGAGCTGATGATCGTCAGCGTCGTCAGCGGCGTTCCCGGCAAGCAGGACACAAGTGCTCCCGGCGTGGTGTTGGCCGCGTCGCCGAGCAGTGGGCAACTGCTCATCAACGATCAGGTGCGCCAGCTCTTCTATATCTACAGCACATCGAGCGGCGTCTCGACGACCTTTGGCGGCATGGGCGCCGCCGCCTCCTGGACCCCCGACTCGAAGACCCTCTACGTCACTGACAGCGCAGCACTGAACAATACTCCAGAGAACATTGCGGCGGGCATCACCGGCCACACCGACACGTTGTACATCTTCAACGCGAACACCGGCTGGACCACCGAGCCACTGCCCTGTTCCGTCTATAACGCTCAATCCTGCCCGGACCCCTCCATTGGTGCGCAGAATTTAGCGATTACCATACCCAGCGTAGGCGCGTTTCTCGGCGGAAGCTCCACCACAGCCCACACATGGTGCCCCACAGGCACGGTTGGGAACTACAACAGCATGATCTTCTATCCGCCAAGCGATTCAGTCGACGTACAGACCGACGTGCTGGCTGCCACCACCGATGGCCAGCACATTCTGGGCGCGACTGCCATAGGCGGCGACGTGACACTCAGCGATATTGGAGTGGACATCTCACCAGCCGAATGCACTCTCACCTCTCCGCTGTCGACCGGCCCCTGGCTCAACGCTTCGCTGGCGCTCGATCCCACCAAAGCGGCCGCGACCGCCGTAAATCAGGTGATCCCCTCGCCCCAGTCCAATCTGGCGTTTTTCACCTACACGGCGGAGACGAATAACGCCAATGCCCAGTTGCCTTACTACGTGCCCAGCAGCAGCACAAGCAGCAGCGGCCCCGAGCCGGGCACTATCGGTTATGTCCCGCTCATCACCCAAAGCGGAGGTCCTGCGCCCACAGCGCCCGTGGCCGGCGCATTCACCCCGGATGACAGGCTCTTTTTCGTCTCGACCGCAGGCGACAATATGATCCACTACATCACCATTCCCACTGTCGTCGGCCCCTCGACAGCTCCCACCGATACGCAGCAGATCAGCCCCAATCTGCCGGCCTGCACACCCGGCGCCGACTTTGGCTGCACCCTCACCGCCGCGCCGGCCACCAACACCGTTCCGGCCACGGTGATCGCCGTCAAGCCGCGCTCTACGACATAACTCGTGTGAGGCAAGAAGAAAAAGAGGGCCGGCCGTGCGCCGGTCTTTTTTTCTGCAACACAAATTCTCATCAGTTCATTCACTTCGATGCTCTTTCAGAGATCAAATCTGAAGTGGGAAGACGGCCAAACTTCCCGCCCGCGCAGGATAGAATCAAGAGATGATCAAGGGGATCTCCTTTCTTCGTCCAGCGGGCAACCGGACAAGCTATGACCGGCTGACAAGCTTCTTTTCCGCGCTGGGATTTGAGCCCGGCAAAGGTTGGAATGAAGACACTAGCCGCGGCGCGGCGTTTCTGGCTCCGCTGGGCAATCTGGAGTTTGTCGATGGCCAGTTCCCTTCCACCGCCGATGTTCTGGTGGAGGTGACCGCTCTCGACGCCGTGCATCAGGCCGCCGCAACCTGGCTGCGCGCACAAGGCCCCCAGGCCGAGGCTGGTCCCGGGACCAGTCCCGAAGCCGACATGCGTCTCTCCGCCATTACCGTGACGCATTGGAAGTCGAGCATCTTTACCGTCGAGCCGGAACCGGGCTTCGCCTTCAGCTTCTGGGCCTGGACCGATCCCATGCGCGGCAGGCCGGTAGCTGTGGAAGGCGATCTCTCCGCCGCGGGCATGAAGTTCGCCGTTGTCGTTGCCCGCTGGAATGCGGTGATTACCGAACGGCTGCTCGAAGGCGCGCTCGACGCCCTGCTGCGCAGCGGCGCAATCCGGGCAGACATTGAAGTGGTTCGCGTGCCGGGCGCATGGGAGATTCCGGCCGCCGCACTCGCCCTCGCCAGCCGGACTCGAAAGGATGGGGGCAAGGTAGACGCCATCATCACCCTCGGCTGCCTCCTGCGCGGCGAGACCGCCCACTACGAGGCCATCTACAACGAAGTGGCTCGCGGCATCGGCCAGTCGCAGCAGGAGACCGGCATTCCCCACAGCTTCGGCGTGCTCACCTGCGAGAGCCTGGAGCAGGCGCTCAACCGCGCAGGCATCAAGGCCGGCAACAAGGGCTTTGAAGCCGCCGTGGCGGCCATCGAGATGGTGAGCCTGAGCCGCAAGCTGAAGCAGGCCCAAAACCCCGACGAACAGGTCTTCGTCCGTGCGGAAAAAGGCGGCCCTGCTTGACCGGCGGACAACATCACTCCTCGGGCCGCCGCAAATCGCGCGAACTGGCCATGCAGATGCTCTTTCAGGCCGACATCGGCAAGCAGACGCCGGACCAGGTGCGCGCCACTTTTTGGAAGGCCGCCGGCGAGGTCGAGCCCGAGGTCCAGGGCTTTGCCGAGGATCTCTTCCGCGTAGCCATCGCCCATCAGGTGCAGATCGACGAGCTGATCGTAGCCAACTCCAAGCACTGGCGACTTGAACGCATGCCCGCCGTCGACCGCAACCTCACGCGCATGGCCGTCGGTGAGATGCTGGGCTTCAAGGGAACTCCCTTCCCCATCGTCCTCAACGAAGCCCTGGAGATTGCCCGCCGCTACTCCGCCCCCGAGTCGATCAATTTCCTGAATGGGTTGCTGGACACGATCGCTCACAGCCTGATTGGCCAGTAAGGTTCCCCAGCGGGGCCCTGGTTCATCTTTGGCTTTCCCCAGGCTACCCTTCTGTGGCAAACTTGGAGACATGGGAAGCAAAGACAAAGGCAGAAAAGAAGTCAAGAAGGCGCCCAAACCCAAACCCAAGCCAGAACCCGCGCAGAGACGCGAAGGGTTCACTCCGGCACCGCCGAAGTAGAACTGCCGAGGCCATCGGGCTTGCGCCGCTTGAGTTGAACCGCTCTCAGTGTGCGCTTGGAGTGTCGAGGTGCTGGATCGCCGTTGCCGCGTCTGGTACTGCGGTTTAGTGCGCCTCGATTTGCCAGCCGCCTGGAGATTCTCCTGACAGTTGCGCGGGCGCCGCAGAAGGCACGTTCGTCATGCTTCGCGGTTCGAGCAGTGGCGCAATCTCCGGATTGCCGTTCCTACATCCAGAATGGGCGAAACTGATTCAGCCGGCCGCCACAATCGGGGACGATTCGTGCCAGCCTGTTTTCAATGCGGGCTATTTCTTAGCCTCACACGGTCCTGTGGACTTGGTCAAAGTTTCAGAATGCCTCTCACTATGCCCAAACGCACTCTGGTAAAGTTGGTTTGCATACGAAGCACAGTGACAGGGGTTTCCTTGATCTACAGGTACCCTCGTCACTACTGGCATAACTTGGCCGCCTCTACAACCATAAATGGGCCGAGAATGGTGATTTTCAATGAAGCCATTCCACCAAACCGCGGGCTGTCCAAGGATAAAGTGGCCGCGAGTTCTGCTTTCCAGGTGTATTCTGGCCACCAGTGCTGTTTGACTCTTCGCAATCTGCTTTCCATTTTGATTCCTATTTGGATTGTGATTTCTGATTCGAATGTATGTATATTCGTTTACGTACATGCCGCACCTTTTGAAAGCCCCTTCGAGGTCCATCGTTGCTGTCAAACCGGCCACAATCACGGATGCAAGAGATGCGACTCGGCCCGGTAGTTCATGCGCGCAACTGGACAAAGCGTTGCGAGCGCGCTTGCTGGCTATTCCTCATTCTGCTGTCGAGTGTCCCAATCACCGCCCAAACTGACGCCTCGCCCCTAGTCGAGATCCGCTCGGAACTGGAACAACTTCGCGCCGAGGCTCCGCGGCACGACGAAACACGAGGAGCCTCGGCGAGACTGACAGTAATTAAGCACCAATTGCGGGACTGGGTGGAATCGCATCTTGGAGAGATTCCTTCTGACCCGAACGGTGATGACGGTGCGGACCTGGCCTCAGCTGCGCGCATGAATGCTGAGCTGAAGCGAGCGCACTTGTTTCGCGAATCCGATGCGCCTGACACGGATGATCGCTGGTCCGCAATTGGTTTCCTGGGGCCGGTCCGGCTTGAATACAAACCGCGGCAAGCTTACCTTCTTCTCCAGACTTCAGTTGAGGTGTACTGCGGGTTTGACGAATCCGCGTATCTTTTTCGCTGGCAGGATGGGCATTGGAAGAGGATCTGGGAAACCGAACAGAACACTTACACAAAAGAAGGATACGCGGTGCAGTATATTCGCGCTGTTCTCGTTTCCCCTCCTTTCAATGAGGGCTCCCCACATGTTTTGACCTTGGGTACCGAGCCTTGGTGTTCATCGAATTGGCACGACGTCTACGTTCGTTTATGGAATGTGAGTCCTTCGGGCGAGCCGAAGCTGCTGCTGGACAAGTCGGAATGGGCTTTTCTGGGAGCCCACGACATTCCTATCCAGGGCAGCGTTGGCCGCGACGACGCACTGATTGAGTACACCATCGGCAGCATCGACACTGAGGTCTTCAGCCGGGAAGCAGTCCTTCACTATTCGATCAAGGGGGATAATGTCGAGCGTACCGATCCGGTTGTTCTCGGCCCTCGGGATTTCGTGGAAGAGTGGCTAGGAGAGCCTTGGGAGCGAAGTCGGCTTCGTTCGCAGCCGTCGGCCCGTGCCGTTCTGAAGAAGGCGCATCAGGACACCGGGAGAGACGAGTTTCAGCCGACCCGGCACTGCCGCACGCCGGATCTCTGGCAGGTCGGCCTCGGATCAATCGATGGGAAAAAGGCGCCAGCCTATTACCTCGTCCGCTGGCGCCCTCCATACCATTTCACTATGATTCGGAAGTCGCAGCAGCCATCACCGGACTGTACCGAGATAGATCCAGCAGCCGACGACGAAAATCGTACTCTGTTCCCGGTTCAGGACTGGCGCGAGTAATTCCAGATCGCTTAATTTAGCCAATGTGTACTGGGCGATTCGGCTTGCGAGGTCTGGAAACGCATTCGACGCCAGACTTACAACCATGATCTGGCCGCTGCCGATTACATGCATAAACTGGCCGTTCTGGCCAACTTATGCTTGTAGTGACAACCCTCGTAATCGGATCTATGACGAGACAGGTTGTACAAACGCAATGTGGCACTGTCATGAAGTATATTGCGATTACAGTTAGACAGCTTAACATTACATACAATGCCAATCGGCCTTTCGCCAACCGATTCCAAAGGAATAATCCAAGAGATACAACAACGGCCCAAGGAAGCAGGTGTCCCCAGAGATAAAATCGGAAAATCGGCCAACCAAAAATTTCCGGCATCCGGGATCGATTCCAATACCAGTACACCACCGAGGTTCCAGTTTCGAGTGCTATAGCGGAGACCAAATAGAGTGATCTACGAAGCCACAGTCGTTTCGCTTTTGCGTTCTCCTTCGAGCCTGACGAGCGACTATCCCTGTTGGCCAACCATGTCATGGCTGAGCCAGTGAGACCGATCATGACCAGCATTAAAACCCAGAATTGCAATCGTCCAGCTTCAAATTCTGCGAAACCGGGATACCCGACTCGGAGGTTGTCGTTTGGAAACGAATACCAGACCCTCCACGACGAAACGACCTCTGCGATGAAGCACAGCAACAACCAACTGAGCACACGCCGTCGATGCATCCACATTCCAGCGAATGACTCCCGGGTTTGCGTGAGGTTCATATTACCTTGGACACCGGAACCGAATGGATTGTTCCGAGCGTATCGTCGCCTATTCGGAAGCTATTCCACTGCCAAGCCTCGAAAAGGTCACCCGCCATCCGAGTGCGAATCCCACCGCCCGGCGCCTTGCAGGAAAGGAACCGCCCGGCGCTCGAAAGCGTACCCTGGAAAAGAGGTGCTTCCCTGGGAGTGTAACGGCGCTGGATATCTGCCGCGACGCTCAACTTGCTAAAGCTCCGAATGCCGGAAGGCCCTCCCGTACGGGAGGGCCTTCCGGCGAAACGTGGCGGGGCAGCGGCTTAGCCAACCACTTCAATACCCATCGAGCGGGCGGTGCCCCGGATGCTCTTCATGGCCGTCTCCACCGAGGCGGCATTCAGATCGGGCATCTTCTGCGTGGCGATCTCGCGTACCTGCTTTTCGGTCACCTTGCCGATCTTTTCCTTGTTCGGCGTGCCCGAGCCCTTGGCGACCCCAGCTGCCTTCATCAGCAGAACCGCGGCCGGCGGCGTCTTGGTGATGAAGCTGAAGCTGCGGTCGGCATGCACCGAGATGACGACTGGGATGACCAGCCCTTCCATCTCCTTGGCCGAGGTGCGCGCGTTGAACTGCTTGCAGAACTCCATGATGTTGACCTGCGCCTGGCCCAATGCGGGGCCGACCGGAGGCGCCGGCGTGGCTTTGCCGGCAACGATCTGCAGTTTGACGTACCCTGTAATTTTCTTCGGAGGTGCCATGTTTTGATTCCTTTGGAATCAGCTATTAGCTCCTGGCTTTTAGCCTCTAGCTGATCTGTCTCTGATACAGATTTTGGTGTTGCCGCTTCAACGTTTGCCTTCAACCGGCGCCCGCCAGGTGGGCACAACCGGCTAGAAGCTGAAAGCTAATGGCTAAATGCTGCAACTACTCAATCTTTTCCACTTTGCCGAACTCCAGCTCGACCGGGGTCGACCGCCCGAAGATGGTCACCATGATCTTCATCGTCTCGCGATCTTCGTTGATCTCATCCACCACGCCGTTGAAGTTGGCAAACGGCCCGTCGGTAATCCGGACCTGTTCGTTCTTTTCAAACTTGATCTTGAGCCGCGGCTTGTCCTTCGAGACATCGGTCCGGAAGAGGATTCCGCTCACTTCTTCCTCGCTCAACGCCACCGGCTTATCGCCCGTGCCCAGAAAACCCGTCACCTTGGGCGTGTCTTTCAAGACGTGCCACAGGTTGTTATCGAGCTCCATCTCCACCAGCACGTAGCCGGGCAAAAAGACCCGCTCCACGGTGCGCTTCTTGCCGTTGACGATCTCCGTCACCGGCTCGGTAGGGATCATCACCCGTCCAACCCGATCGCTCAGCCCGAATGCCTGTATGCGGCTTTGGATCGACTCGCGCACCTTGCGCTCAAAGCCCGAGTAGGCGTGCAGGATGTACCACCTGAAGCGCTCATTGCGCTCAGGCACCGGCTGCGTCTCTGGATCTGCCTGCTCGGCGGCTTGCTCGACTTTTTCCAATTCTTCTGCCATCTTTTGCTCTCGTTTCGCGCTCGAGGTGCTCTAGCCGCCCAGCTTCTTGTAAAGTGCTTCCATCACTCGGCTGCAAATAGAATCCACCACGAAGAAGTACAGCCCGAAGATGAACACCGCAATGATCACCACCGTGGTCGTGGATTTCACTTCCTTCCACGAGGGTGTGACCACTTTGCGCATCTCCGCGCGCACATCGCCCAAAAATTGCGTGAATTCCTTCCACTGCTCAACCACGCTGTCGAAAAACTTCGACACAGGATTATCCCCCTGCCGCTTAGCCGGCGGCTGCCGCACTTCGCCGTTCACCATTGCTGCCTTCGTTGCCATGCTTCCATTCCTTCGCGCCGGGCATCAAGCCCGAGCGCATCCCATCTCAATCTGGCAGGGGCGGAGGGATTCGAACCCCCAAGTTCGGTTTTGGAGACCGACAGTTTAGCCGTTGAGCTTACGCCCCTAAAAACAGCTTTCAGCTATCAGCTATCAGTTTTCTGTCCCTCGCTTACCGGGGAACAGCTGATAGCTGAAGGCTGACGGCTGTTAGCTGTTCTACTTCGTTTCCTTGTGCGGCTGGTGCTTGCGGCAGCGGTTACAGAACTTCTTGAACTCCAGACGGCCAGTGGTCGTCTTCTTGTTCTTCGTCGTCGAGTAATTCCGCTCCTTGCACTCGGTGCACTGCAATGTAACGATTTCCCGCATTCCAATTCCTTTCAGTTGTCAGTTGTCAGTTGTCAGTTGTCAGTTTGTTCCTTGTTGCATCGAACCTTCAAGTCGGCTCCGGCAAAGCCGTAAACTGACCACTGACAACTGACCGCTGACAACTTACTTGACAATCTCCGAAACCGTGCCGGCGCCCACCGTGCGGCCGCCCTCGCGGATTGCGAATCTCAATCCCTTTTCCAACGCCACCGGCGTAATCAGCTCCACGGCCAACTGCACATTGTCGCCCGGCATGACC
>Ga0302140_10001680_pt1 | contig 28960 bp, 29 predicted proteins | sample I_Bog_E1_1_FD_202095 | JGI IMG/M metagenome (GOLD analysis project Ga0302140, IMG submission 202095) | Peat permafrost microbial communities from Stordalen Mire near Abisko, Sweden - I_Bog_E1_1 | ecosystem: Environmental > Terrestrial > Soil > Wetlands > Peat | place: Sweden: Abisko, Stordalen... | reverse complement strand
CACCAATTAAGGTGCAATTTTCTCCTTAAAAAATCTTTCGATTTCTTTGAACTCTTCAAATGGATATATTACCACTTTACCAACAGTTTATAAAAGAATTATTGTTTCATTTAATTTGAACTACGCCAAATTTCCTTACCAAATACTTAATCTATCTTCTGGCTTAACATACATACCATCCTTTTCTGTAATTCCATAGGTATCATAGAATTTCTGAAATTGTGGTAAAACTGTATTTACTCTAAATTTATTGGGTGAATGAACATCTAACCTTAGTGAATACTCTGCATATTCTTTTGTTGTTATTTGACGCCAAGTAGTTGCATAACTTTCAAAAAATGCTTTATAATCTGGCTTATCCATTGTATTTAATATATCTAGAATACAAGATACGCCTCCAATATCAGCAATATTTTCTCCAACTGTAAGATTTCCATTAATTTTTTCTCCTGGCAGTGCTTCTACTTGACTATAAAAATCTGCTATTTTTTGAGCCTTTTCTGTAAATTGTTCATAATCCTTTTCACTCCACCAATTATTAAGATTTCCATTTGAATCATATTGTGAACCAGTATTATCAAATGCATGACTAATCTCATGCCCAATAATAGCACCAATTCCACCTAGATTGACTTCCTTAGTTGCATTTGGGTCATAAAAATGTCCTTGAATAATCCCCCCTGGAATAACAATTGAATTTTCATTTGCACTATAATATGCATTAACTGTTTGAGGTGTAAAACTGTCTTTCTTTTTATCTACTGGTTGATTTATCTTGCTAAACATCTCATCGTATGCAGAAATTCTCAATGTCATTATATTTTCAAAAAGTGAACTGCCTTCTTCATAAGATTTAATATTCAATTTTGAATAGTCATCCCAATTTTCCGGATACCCTATTTTCACATCTAATTTATCTAATTTATCAGTAGCATTTTTCTTAGTTGATTCACTCATCCAATCAAGATTATTAATTCGCTTTTTATAAGTTTCTATAATTTCTTTAGTTATGTTCTCTACATCTTTTTTAGTTTTTTCAGGAACATATCTTTCTGCATAGATTTTTCCAACAGCCATTCCCATCATATCGTTTACTGTATCTATAGCATCTTCTTCTTTTGATGAAGATCCTATTATTCCAAATTAATTATTTTTTTTCATCACTATTTTCTTTATATTTATCTTTATCAATTAATAACTGATTAATTATATCTTTTGTCTGATTTGTTACTTTTTCTTCCACATCATCAAAGGTAGAGGTCGTTGACTTTCCTTCTTCAATTTTTGCAGTATTTAGCCACTCACTATTTATTGCGTTATAAAAATCATCTTGTAATCTTACTCCCTGACTATTACCTGTGGCTTGAACCTTTGATTCTGCTTCCGCTGCTATAACGCCAGTATATGACGCAGGACTCATCATTAGCATAAATATCAATATGCTTGCTATAGCACCTAGTCGTTTTATTTTGTTCATTTTTTAACCTCTCTCACAGTATATTTTTAACAGTTGTTATTATATATAAGTTTTAATAAAGATTCGTAACTGCAAACAACCCAAACTTCTTAAAATATTAAGTTTATTGAATTAGAACTTATATAGTATGTACAAACTCCTTTATGAGGTCAATGCAAACAACTATATTATTTTCCATTTATACCTTTTAGAAATTTAATATTTTTTCATGATGCTTTAAAAAACTATTTTTTAAAATTTTTAAGTATTAAAAAACTACATTCTTTTACTTCGATTAATAATTAGGCTTGTCCAAATAAATATATCCATATAAATAACTTGTTTGATATATTTCTCTATATTCAAAAGTTGCTCCATCCCACATTGATTCAGATATATATATCTTCCCATTTTCAATTTTTTCAACAACTGCAACATGTCCACAACCGCCAGAGTTTGGCAAGTCAGATTTCCATACTGAAATAGCTCCCACTCTAGGTTCAGATCCATATTGATATTTTCCACTTTCTTGATTTTCTTCCCACCATTCGTAAGCATCACCTATAAATCCTGCATCATTCGGTTGACTTCCAGTAATCTCCCAAGCGCGTCCCCAAGCATACCATGTACAATTACCCGTAATCAACTTCCCTCCATTTGAAAATGGTGGTGAAAGCCTTATTTTATAAAAAAGATTCATATCTGAATAATAGTGTTTATCATCCAAACTCGGTTCAGTATTCCTTATTTCACCTTTATTCAAATCACTCTTTAGGTCTACATCTTGATTATTAATAGTATTAACATCTTCATTAGAGTTACTATTGAAACTTGTGCTAGTATCTTCATTTATAGTGCTATCCAAACTAATCCATTTTGAACTCGCCCAACCACTTGTTCCATTAGCGGTTATTTGATAAAACCCATTTTTTTCATCATCAATAATGTTAACTTTAGTGCCATTTGCTAATGTTCCTATTATGTCTGAGGAAGTTGATGCCCCTGACCGAATATTTAGTGAATCGCTATTAGTGGAAACATATGCTATCCGAACCTGACTATCATTTTTATCATTCTTTACATTACTTACAGCCCCTAATACAGGTTGTGTGTTTTGAATTGTTTCTTTATTATTTAACATTGCTCCACTATCTGAAAAAGTGTAGATTTGTCCATCAATTCCAAGAGTTCCAGTTTCCATTTCTCCACTAGAATTAGTAAAATACCAAGTACCATTATCATCAATCCAGCCAATGCTCATTGTTCCACTACTAGATAAGTTGTACCATTTCCCATTGTAATTAAGCCAACCAGTACTCATTATTCCATCTTCATTAAAGTAATACCACTTTTCATCAATTTCTTTCCATCCTGTTTCCATTGTTCCACTACTAGATAAGTTGTACCATTTTCCATTGTAATTAATCCAACCAGTGCTCATTATTCCATCTTCATTAAAGTAATACCACTTTTCATCAATTTCTTTCCATCCAGTAGCCTTAACCTCACCATCTACCCAGTTCCAATTATTTTTTGAGCTATTAATCCATTCAGCTGAAGCTGGTATATAATACATATTTGTTATTATTAAAGTTGCAATTCCTACTATTATTATCTTTTTAACAAATTCCTTCTTCACTTATTATTTTCCCCTTTTTATAAATTATTTTTTTATAATTCATTTATCAGATGTAATTCTGTTATCAGTTAGATTAGGTACTTCTTTAAATTTAAAAATTAAAATAACAATTCTTAAAATATATTTTTTTCAAAGCCTCTAGGAATTTTCCCATTAATTGTGAATTGATTTTAAATTGATTCTTATACATTAAATATTACCTCAAAATTAATTATTTAACAAATGTAATTATATTAATTTAAACACCTGAAAACAATAAAAGTGCCTGTCCATTAATTATAAAAAGTTTTCTTCTTATAATTCTAATAGACAGGCGCTTTTCTACTTACTACTATTAAATTTTGCAACTCCCTAAATTCCTCTAACCCAAAATTTCTAAATTTAATCACAAAAACAGTCCTATTATAATTAACACAGCAACACCTGGAACTCCAAAAAATCCTGCTATCAGAGCTGTAATTGGATTAATTGCTAATGAGAAGTTAACATTTATACCCACTAAACTAAGATTTGCAATTATAAAATTTACTACATATAATATAACAACTCCTATTATTCCATTTATAATTATTTTTATTGGCCACTTTAATAATTTTATCACTAGAAATAATATTACTATTCCTGCCAATCCATACATTAGACTTTGTCCATCCATGTTTAACTTCCCCCACTTTATTTATTCAGCAATTTGTACACTTTTTTCAACTATATACTCATATCCCACGCTTATTCCTATCTCTCTTGCTATGGATAATAAGTAATCATATCTTTTTCTTGCAACATTTTCTGAGTAAATCGCTACTTCTATTAATTTGTCATCGTTAACATTATTAAACATACTACGAGCTACACTTATTTCCATTTTTGCATTTTCCATATCTTCCATTAATTTTAAATACACATTAGGGTTATAATTCTTATTCATCAGGTGTTTAATAATATTTTTTTTATTCATGTAAATCCCTCCAAAAACTTCTTGTTACTATTTTATCCATATACAGGAAGGATTATACATGTTTTTGAGTTTTATAAGTTCTTTCATGATTGTAACACTTTTTAAGTTTATCCATATACTATGTTCTATAAGAAGCTTTTCACTCATGTCAGACATAAACTTCTAACTCCCATTTATGTAACACTTTTTCAGGAGCCTAATATTTTTAGGTTCCTATATTTTTTTGAATATTCCTAAAGTTCTTTTCTTCCCTCTAGAGCTTTAGATAATGTAACTTCATCAGCATAGTCTAAATCACCGCCAACAGGTATTCCAGATGCAATCCTAGTTACCTTAATATCAAGAGGCTTAAGTACCTTAGATATATACATTGCAGTTGCTTCTCCTTCTATATTAGGATTAGTTGCAAGTATTACTTCCTTTACATCTTCACTCATTCTTGAAACAAGTTCTCTAATTCTAATATCTTGAGGACCTCTTCCTTGCATTGGAGATATATTTCCATGTAATACATGATATACACCATTATATTCTTTAACTTTTTCCATCGTCATAATATCCTTTGGTTGCTCTACAACACATATGGTTCCTTTATCTCTATTGGGATTATCACATAATGAACATGGATCTTTATCCGTAAAGTTTCCACATACAGAACAATACTTAATGGTTCCCCTTGCCTTAACCAATGCATTTGCAAATTCTCTCACTTCACCATCTGGAAGATTTAAAATATATAAAGTTAATCTTTGAGCAGTTTTTTGCCCTATACTTGGCAATTTAGCAAATTCCTCTATTAATTTCTCTATGGCTACTGGATAAAAGTCCATCATAATTCAATTTTCTCCTTTAATTTCAATTATCAATATACTATTTATTATTACAAAAAAGCATACAGACTGAAGGATAAACCAACAATTCTGTATGCTAACTGTTATCGTTATTCTTAGAATAATCCGCCTGGCATTCCACCTGTTAACTTACCCATTTTGCTTGCAGATTCTTCTTCTGCTTTTCTTAATACTTCGTTAACTGCACTCATTATTAAGTCTTCAAGCATTTCTACATCATCTGCATCTACAACTTCAGGCTTTATATTAATTGCTGTTACTTCTTTTTTACCATTTACCTTAACTACTACAGCACCTCCACCTACTGATGCTTCGTACTCTTTTGTTTCAAGGTCCTTTTGCATATCTTCCATTTGCTTTTGAAGTTTTTGTGCTTGCTTCATAAGGTTGTTCATGTTTCCGCCACCAAAACCTCCTGGAAATCCACCTTTTGCCATAAAAAAATCCTCCTCTTTCTTCAATATCATTTCTTAATTATAAAACATCTTCTATTAATACTCAAGCTCAATCAATGCACAATTAGCAATTTACAATGCACAATCGTGGATGAAATCCCTTTGGAATTTCTCAAAATATAAACTTTTCAAAAACCATAGGGCTTTGCTCCTTAATTGTGCATTACCCTAATATTATTCATCATATATTTCAAATGGTATTCCTTCTATTGCTTGCTTTAATAATTCTTCTTTATCTTTATTTTCTTTATTTTTTTTCACCACATAATCTACTATTATTTTTTCTTTTAATGCCTCAGAAAATACAGCATTTACGATATCTCTATATTCTGATTTTTGCAATCTGTCTTTATTAAATGCATACATTGCCTCATACTCTAACGTAACTACTCCACTCTTAAAACTGTACGGTTTAGCTGTAACAATTGATGCATAAACAATCATTGCTCTCTTTGCTTTGAATTTTTCTAATATTTCAGTCCATGCTCTACAAACATCATCAAGAGTCAAGGTCGAATTGGTATTTACTTGGAAATTTTCTTTTTTACTATCATTATCATTATTTTTAGTTATAGTTTTTTTAATTTGATTACTATCATTGTTAGTATGTGTAGATTTTAAAAATTCATCACTTACCTCGGCTTCAACTATTTGTATTTTTCCACTTTTTAATGATTCTTCAAGCTTATTTATTCTTAATAATATAACTTCATTTGAAGTATCATATTCAATTTTACACATTTTCACAATAGCAAGTTCTAGATATAATCTGCTTTGTTTACTTGCTTTTGAATTCATCTCAGCATCTTGAAGTATTCTAATAGCTCTCATTATTTCTTCTACTCTGATTTTGTGACCTTGTTCCTTAACCATTGAAATATTCTCCAGGGACATATCTAAAACTTCTTCTGGATTATTTGTAACCTTAACCATGAGTAAATTTCTAAAGTGAGCTATTAAATCTTTGATAAATAACTGCATATCCTTACCTGAATAAACTAATTTATCAATTATAACCATAACTTTTTCAATACTTCTATCTACAATTGCATAAGTTATGTCGAATAAATATTCATTAGTTACAAGCCCTAATATACTAACTAAATCTTCATAATTAATTCGTTTTTCTCCCATAGCAATTGCTTGATCTAATATACTTAATGCATCTCTCATTGCACCGTCACATACTCTTGCAATTAATTCTAAACTTTTTTGCTCATAATTTATATTTTGAGCTTCAGTAATCCTCTTAAGCCTATTAGAAATCTCTTTTTGATTTATTCTTTTAAAATCAAATCTTTGACATCTAGATAAAATTGTTATAGGCAATTTTTGAGGGTCTGTAGTAGCTAATATAAATATTACATTCTTAGGTGGTTCTTCTAACGTTTTTAAAAATGCATTAACTGCTCCAACAGATAGCATATGAACTTCATCCATTATATATATTTTATATTTAGCTTCTTGTGGTGGATATTTAGTATCATCTATAATATCTCTAATTTTATCAATACCATTATTAGATGCCGCATCAAGTTCTGTTACATCAATTGCTAATCCTTCATTTATTTTTGTACACATTTCGCACTTATTACATGGCTCTCCATTATGTAAATCAAGACAGTTTAATGCCTTTGCCATTACTTTTGCAGTGGATGTCTTTCCTGTTCCTCTTGTTCCACAGAAAAGATAAGCATGTGCAATTCTATTATTTAAAATTTCATTTTTTAATGTTGTAGTTATGTGTTCTTGCCCAACAACATCTTCAAAAGTCCTCGGTCTCCACTCTCTGTATAGTGCTGTATAACCCACAAGATACCACCTCGCTATTTTCTTAGGTACATGAAGAAAATAACAACCCAAATATTCAACCTATATTTTGGGCTGTTATTTTTTGAATGTACCTTAAATATAAACTTATTATACACCACTAAATGAATAATTAGTATAAGAGGCTAGTAAATATTTATACCATCACTGCTGTATATAAAGAGTACACTATATTAATATAGTAAACTATATCTCATATCATAGGCTAATCAAAAAAATTTTATTCATTCTTTATTGACTTTGTTAAGTGATTATTATGTGCTAAAATAATTAAAGAATATATTTGAAAAATCATTCAAAATGTACAGGATGACTAGGAGGAATACACAAAAATGAGTTTATATGATCATAAATACTTATCTATTGCTAATGACATATTAGAAAATGGATACTTTGATAACAATAGAACTGGAGTCTCAACTTATAAATTACCTCACCAAATCATGCAATTTAATTTAGAAAAGGAATTCCCTATACTAACAACTAAATTTGTAGCGTTTAAAACTGCGGTTAAAGAACTTTTATGGATTTTTAAAGACCAATCAAATAGTGTAAAAGATCTTCAAGCGCAAAACGTTAAAATTTGGGATGAATGGATGATGGATGATGGGACTATCGGAACCTCTTATGGTTGGGTGATTAAAAAGTTTAATCAAATCGATAACTTAATAGATGCTTTAAAAAATAATCCTCAAGACAGACGAATGATGCTTAATTTATGGCAAATCCCATATCTAGATGGAGGTGCATTGTATCCTTGCTGCTTCCTTACAATGTGGGATGTAACAGATGGTAAACTTAACTGCATGCTTGTACAACGAAGTGGTGATTGGCCACTTGGTGTTCCATTTAATACAAGTCAATATGCTGTATTAGTTCATTTACTAGCTCAAGTTACTGGACTTAAGCCAGGACTATTTACTCATGTTATAAATAATGCTCATATATATATAAATCAAATTGAAGGAATGAGAATTCAATTAACAAGAAGAAACGAAGCATATAATGCTCCTAAACTTTGGATTAATCCTGAAATTAAAAACTTCTATGACTTTACACCAGATGATATAAAACTTGAAGGTTATGAACATCATAAAGCAATCAAGATGGAAGTATCAGTATAATAAAAAATTAAGATGGGCTGTTGAGTAATTATACTTTTATTAAATGAACATGCTTTTCTTGTAATATTCTAAACCATATATTTTGAAGAATATGCTTATAAAATGCGAATTAAGATATTATTGCATTGAAAAGTTGCTTATTCAACACTGCTTAAGAATTCAAGGAGGAATAATAAATGATATCAATAAGCGTTGCTGTTGCGAAAAATAATGTTATTGGCAAAGATAATAAATTACTATGGCATATCTCAGAAGATTTAAAAAGATTTAAAGGAAATACTTCTAACAAAAAAATGATTATGGGTAGAAAGACCTTTGAATCACTACCTGGAATTTTGCCAAATAGAGAACATATCGTTGTAACTAGAGACGAAAACTTTAAGGTTGATTCAGATAAAGTAACAATAGTTCATGATCTAAATTCATTACTTGAAAAATATTCAAAATGTGAAGATGAGATCTTTGTAATTGGTGGTGCAGAAATTTATAAACAATTACTTCCTTATACACAAAAAATCTATCTAACTAAGATAGATGAGACTTTTGAAGGTGATACATATTTCCCAGAAATTAATTATGATGAATTCAAAACAGACTATGTTTCTGAACAATTTATAGATGAAAAAAATGGTCTTAATTATACATTTATAGACTTAGTTAGAAACTAGACTTATGAATATAAAGTGATTCTTAGCTTTAGGTGAAGTTTTCTTAATATTAATATAAGTTCTTCCATTTCAAACTTAGAAGAACTTGTTCAGGAGTGCTTAGATGCTAGCTATTGAATAAACTACCGAAATTTATAATATTGGGGGCTTTAATATGAAATTTATAACTTTTAATTATGATAATAACGAACAAATCGGAATTTTAACTAAGAATGAACAAGGAGTTTATCTAATAAAAACTCTTGGTTTAAATTATGAAACTATGAATGAGTTAATAGAAAATATAACAGATCAAGAAATGAAAGCATTACAAGTAGTACTTGAAAAAGATACTACAGAAATTATTTCTATTAATGATATTTGTAAGATGGCTCCAATACCTAGCCCAAAGCAAGATATTATTTGTTTAGGTATTAATTATATAGCTCATGCAGTAGAATCTGCAAGATATAAGAAAGAGGCTTTTGGTGGAGATAGGCCATATGCCGTTTATTTTTCAAAAAGAGTAAATGTTGCAACCGGTGATGAAAATTATATTCCAAGCTATCCAGAACTTGTTGATAGTCTGGACTATGAGGTTGAGCTAGCAGTAGTAATTAAAAAAGATGCTAAAAATGTAGCTAAGGAAGATGCTTATGACTATGTATTTGGATATACTATTATGAATGATGTCAGTGCAAGAAATCTACAAACAAGGCATAAGCAATGGTACTTTGGTAAAAGCTTAGATGGTTTTACACCAATGGGTCCTTCTATTGTTACTAAGGATGAATTTGTAAATCCACCGGTCTTAAAAATATGCTCTAGAGTTAATGGAGAATTAAGACAAAATAGTACAACTGATCTTATGATCACTTCCATAGAAGATGTAATTCATGAATTATCTCAAGGAGTTACTTTAAAGGCTGGAACTATTATTGCAATGGGAACTCCTGCTGGTGTAGGCATGGGATTTGATCCTCCAAAGTTTTTAAAAGCTGGAGATGTAGTCGAATGTGAAATTGAGGGCATCGGCTGCCTTAGAAATACTGTTAAGTGATATAAGTGAGAGTCCAAAAAGTGAATGTCCAAATTTTATATTTGGAAACATGAACTTTCTCTGTGAACTTTTATATTTGGGTACTCGAACTTACTCAGCGAACGAATGTTGGTCTAGTTTCATTTAAATAAAATAGAACAGAAAATGAGGGTATTTCATAAATGAAATGCCCTCACTTTCTTATCCTATTGTGTCCTATGTTAATCCTATTGAAGAATAACCTAATTTAATTTCTTGTAATTAAACATTAAAATAAACCATGCACCTCGCTTCGTTATTAGTTCTCCATACGTTACTTCTGCAGTTAGCTCAGACCAGATTGATCCACGGCACATGAAAGGAACCACTTATCGCTGCTTCCTTCCGGATCTGACGAGGTTCATGGGTTTCCATTGCGTGGGACCCAGTCATCAACACCACTTACAAAAGTCAGACTATAGATTGCTAATACCTAAGCGAGGAATTAAATCCCGCTATAGCGGATTGCAGGTTACAGGGCACCGCTAACTCCCCATCTAGCATGGCAATGGTGGAATGCTGAGGGTTTGAACCTCAAAATTTTCTATATAAAAGAAAACTTCCGTCCCCATTATGGACGCCAAACCATGTTAATCATTGCTTATATTTTAATTTTTTATTTAGTATTATCTGTACATTAATGTCTTGCGTAATGTTAATTCCTTTTATTAATGCACATTTACTAAATTCCATTTTTGATACTTGTTAATGATAACATATAAAAATATCAAATTCAAGGATATTCTTTTAGGTCTTTATATTAATTTTTTTTCCAGGCTTGGCATATTGTTTTAGAATCATGAAATTTAATATATATTTCATCACTCACTAGTTCTTCCTATAATATAATCTAAAACAGGATCTTTTTCGTCAACATAATCTTCTATTGATATTTCAATTGTATTATTAGGGATAAGTTAACCCTTTTAGGCAAATTTATGGGATCCTTTTAATCTTTATAATTTTTTTCATTTCAAACCCATTAATATCAAATTTCAGCTATTAGGCACATGAAAGAAAATAGCATATCAAAGATGCGCTGTATATTTTTATTACAATAATAAAAGGACTATATTTTAAATATACAACATAGTCCTTACAGCGCCTTTAATAGGTTATTAAAAATTTCTTAATCATCTTCCACATTTAAAATGCTCGGAATACTCACTTTTAAAATGCCTTCATAATTACTTTTTAACAAGTATAATATGCTCCTTTTCTACATCAGCTAAAGCCTCAAAAATTTTGAATAAATTATTATCATGAACTTCATTCTTATACTTTTCATAATAAGCTACAGCATGCTCTTCTTTTTGTTTTGCTAATTCTAAAAGAGCCTTATCATTATCATATTTATCATAATTTACTTTATTTAAATTTGGACTTTTTGTAAATCCTCCTAGTCTCTGATGTATTTTGGAATGAAATATTTCTATCTTTGCTAATGCTTTAAATATTTGTTTAACTTCATCACTCTTTGACATCCTTGTTGCTGTATTGTAAAAATCACCATTAAAAAGTTCAAGTTTAACAGCATGATCCAGGATTTTTAAAGCATTCTCATTAAGTAAATTACTTTCCACTGTAATAATTTCATCGACTTCACTTAAGTATCTCTTGCTCACACCACAAAATGGACAATATATAATATCATTTATAGAATTCTTATTAGTAAAAGCTAATTCATTAAAATTATAATTTTTTTCATTTATTTCCATACCACATATTTTACATTTCAAACAATTCACCACCTTTAAATTTCATATACATTTTAACATGTTTTTCATACATGTTGTTACCTTGATTTTAATCATTTTATATTTTGAAAAACTAACCTCTTTAATTATATATAACCTTTATTAGCCACAGCTAGCGTAGATTAATTTATATTACTCATAGTTTAATTAATAAATTGCCTAGATTCAATACCTCCACAAGCTATTACATGAATTATAAATCATAAAAATGTATATATTACTTTGAAGTTGTTAAAATATATACATATTGCTAATTCCCTTAAATCATGCTAATATATAAAGTATATTTTAGGTGATGGAGTTCGCCTTTAACTGCGTAATGCTAATGACTCCTACAAAACAACGAACATCGTTATTTTGTAGGAGTTTTTTATTTAGGCACATGCAAGAAAATAACAAGTCAAAGATGCGATGTATATTTTGCATCAGACAATGAGGTATGTTTAGCTCATTGTGGGCCTATTAGGTGAACATGTCGACGTGAGTAGATAAGTGAGAGTCCAAATTTTACATTTGGTTCCTCGAACTTAGTTAACAACCAAAGGGCGTTAACCTCATTGAGAAATGATTTTGTGTGAATCACTTACTCAGCGAGTGTATACGAGTCGAGCTTCCTTATGACATGAAATAGACTAGCATACTGACTTGTTATTTTTTGAATGTACCTTAGCTTAGGTATCAATGAAATGACAACTCGAGAGGAGAAAAACAATGAGTGAAAACAAAGAACAAAGTAAATTTATATTTATTCAGAACTCTAATATTAGTACAATTCTTGGAATATCATTTTTTAAATGGGTATCTATAAGCACAATTGTTGGTACTTTAACTGGAATAGCTGGTACTTTATTTTTAAAAAGTCTAGAGCTTGCAACAAATTTAAGAATAAATAATCCATGGTTATTATTCTTACTGCCAATAGGTGGTGCCTTTGTTAGTTTTGTATATTCAAAATATGGCAAAAATTCTTCAAAAGGTAATAATTTAATCATAGATAAAATTAACGAAAATGAAGATAATATACATTTACGTATGGCTCCCTTAGTTTTTTTAGGTACTTTTATAACACACTTATTGGGTGGTTCTGCCGGAAGAGAAGGTACAGGAGTACAAATCGGTGCAAGTATATCAGAGGGGGTCGGACGTTTATTTAGATTAGATAAGATTGATACTAAAATTATTCTAATGTGTGGAATTAGTAGTGGGTTTAGTTCTGTCTTTGGCACTCCACTTGCTGGAACTATATTCGGATTAGAAATAGCAGCACTTGGAACTATGAATTATAGCGGATTGCTTCCTTGTTTTACAGCTGCTTTTGTAGGAAATTTGGTAACAGGAATTCTCGGTATTCATCATTCACACTATAATATATTAGGAATTCCTGATATTACATATGCTGTAGTATTAAAAGTTATAGTTGCCGCAATTTTATTTGGACTTATAAGTAAATTATTCAGTGAATTAACCCATAAATTAAAGGAAGTATTTTCTTGTGGCTTTGAAAATACATCTATCAAAAGCTTGGTGGGTGGAATTATAATAATTGCTTTTACATACATCATAGGAAGCAGAGATTATCTAGGACTTAGCATCCCATTAATTACAGATTCATTTACCAAACAAGTTAATCCTTTTACATTCTTTTTTAAGCTTATTTTCACTTCATTTACCTTGGGCACTGGTTTCCAGGGAGGTGAGGTCACCCCTTTATTTGTAATAGGTTCAACCTTTGGAAATACTTTATCAACTATACTTAATATTTCCCCATCATTTTTAGCAGCATTAGGTCTTATAGGAGTATTTGCCGGTGCAACAAATGCACCTATAACATCTTTTATTTTAGGCTTAGAAATGTTTGGTTCTCAGGGTATGGATTATATGTTTATGACTTGTGTAATAAGTTATTTATTTTCAGGACATTCCGGCATTTATACTTCTCAAAAAATTAGCACAAGCAAAAGCAAACTAATTAAAGTTCCTAAAGATGCCACTCTTTCACATTATATAAAAAAGAAAAATAAGGATATGCCTATATAAATTTCATATAAGCTTACCCTTTATTTCTAATATTAGACATATGAAAGAAAATAATATTAATAAACTTATTTGAAGCAATCTTTCTTAAAGCTTCTTTCGTAATATCCCATAATTTATCATGTTGTTTAGGCACATGAAAATAAATAATAGGTCCAAAGTTGCCATGAATATTTTTCATCAGGCAAGGAGACGAATTACCCTCATAGCGGGCCTATTAGGTCAATTTTCCGACGCAGCATGATGGAAAATAGGCTGGCAAATGGACTTGTTATTTATTTGATTGTGCCTTATCTAACAATAAAATTACTCTTGTACTTTGTGAATTCAAAGCTGATGGAGTATGCTTTATTGCATGCTCAATTATGTCTTTAATTCTTTCATCTGAAATAACCACTTCTTTGTTAATTCCATAAAATGAACGCCTATCTGCTACAGCCTTATAAAAATTCTTTACCCTATTAATCATACCTCCAACATATAATAAAACAATTTATGATTTAAAAATCATAAATTGTTTTATTTCTAGCTTTTAAATATATCAAATTGTATTTTTCTCCATAGATATATTAACTTGAATAGTCATCTCATTTACACCCATTTCTACACAGACCACTTTGTCAGAACTGGCATTTGCAGTAAATTCACCATGAATAAGAGTTGGTGTAGATATATTTATATTTATATTCTCATTTGAAAAATTAGTTGCTACATTTGCAGTTAACATATTTGTAAGTTCTGAAATTGCACTTTGAGCTAATTCGTCAAAATTATCTACTGGCATGCCCATCATCATTGTTGATGCAATTCTTTTTGCATCATTTAAACTAATTCCATAGATAACATTCCCTTTAATGTCGCCAATAATACCAACAATAATCATAACTCCCGGACTTTCTATAAATCTACCTTTTAAACTTATTCCTTTTTTCTCAACATTAGCTAACCCTAGTTGAGGCATAACATTTGTGAAAGAACTCAAAATAGGATTTATATAATTGACATCCATTCCCCTTCACCTCTCCCAAAACCTATACTTATTGACAAATCCCCAAATTGAGTTTTTGCATTTACAGAGTAAATAGCTTCTAATTCTGCTTTTGATATACTAATTGATTCTCCATGAAACGTAGTTGGCGGTGCAACTCTTAGTCCAAATATTTTGTTCTTTTTATTTATCATTGAACATGCATTCCCTGCAATCATATTTGCTATTTCAGCCATAACATTAAGAATTTCTTCGTTATCTTTAGGTTCTCTTTTAATTAATATTTTTGATATATTCTGTGCAGCTTCAAATGACATATCAAAAATTATCCTGCCTGAATACTTTCCTATAATACCCATAACAATTGAAATACCTTTACTCTGCTTTTCTACATTAACATGACTTTCGTTGGTGATTTCAGGAATCGTCTTAGTAAGTTTATTAAAAATATCTAATAACGTTTCTTTGAAAACTGAAGAATAGAATCCTTCTAACTCTAAAAATAATTCTGCATCTCCCATGACTCTATTAATTAACAAAGTTAAATCTTCTTGATCAACTGGTTTTTGTGCATATCCAGATACATGAGTTTTTCTAGCTTTTCTTACAATTTCATCATCCATCATAGAACTAACAATTATTACTTTAATATTAGAATTAATTTTATGTATCTCTCTTGTACATTCAAACCCATCAGTTCCTGGAATAGTCATATCCATTGTCACTAAATCTGGTTTTGTATTAATAACTACCTCAATAGTTTCTTCTAAAGAACTTGCCTCACCTACAACATTAAACCCACTTTCTGTTAACAGATCTCTCAATAAGGCAATTTGAAAAGGAGAATCATCCACGATAACAATATTCACATTTTTCATAATTCAACACACCCCTTTATCCATTTAAAAATATAATTAATCCTCATAACTTCAATATACAATATATCACTTACATCTTGTAATTTTATAATATATTCCCATTAAAACATAATACACCTATTTTTTGTGAATTAATCCTATTATGTTTATTATATTTTAAAATTCAACAATACTCAATGAAATTTAGAGTATTATAACAATAAACTCTCCCTTGAGACTAATAAAAATCGAAACTTTTTAGATTTAGCATCATTGGTTATTTTTATTAAAGTATGGTACCTCAATTATATCTAATATAAACATAAAAACAGGAATTCCAACAATCAATCCTAAAACTCCAGCAATATGTTCTGATACTATAAGTATACTTAGTGTATAAAATATAGGAAGCTTAGTTTTTGAAGACATTAACTTTGGATTTAATATGTATGCTTCAAATGCATGAAGCAATGCGATCATTATAAGTACATATACTACCTGAACTAATCCTCCATTATTAAAAGCAACTATACTTAATGGTACCAACGATATTATTACTCCAGCTACAGGAATAAGACCAAGCAACATCACCATCATTCCAAATCCCAATAAATGTGGAAATCCGATTATCCACAATCCAATAATAGAAAGCATACCATTAATTGTAGCTATAACAATTTGAACTTCAATAACTTTACCAAAGGAAGAAATAAACTTACTCCAAAAAAATTCAAGTTCACTACAGATTCCAGAAATTTTACTTTGTCTAAATTTAGATGTAAATTGAATTATCTTATCTTTTTCTAAAAGGAAAAAAATACTTAAAATCAAAGCAATTATAATATTAATTCCTATTTTCCCTATATTTGAAATAGACTGTACAATATAATTTATACCTTCTGTTGAGAATATAGTTCCATAAATTTGGTTTACTTTTTCTTTTATCAAATTAATAACTGCATTATCTTTTGGATAACTATATATCTCATTTACTTGTCTAACAACCTGTCTAAATTCATGAATAACTAATGGCAAAAAATCTATTATTATTATAAATATCATAGTTGTTACAACTACAGAAACTGTTATTATCATTACTTTATAGTTTATCCTTATTTTATCATCAAGTTTCTTTATTAAAAACTTTGAAACACTATCAATTAAATATGTAAATACAAAAACTAAAAGCATCAAACTAAGCATACCCTTCATTGCATATAAAAAGATAAATACTATTAATAATGTTATAAATCTTTTAAAAACTTGGCTTTTTAAAACTTGCATCATATTGGGCATCAATACTACTCCTTGCATATCTTATGCTTTTGAATTTGAATAATCCATATAAATATTTTTAATTTTTCTAGAAATATTCCTATATTTATACTAACAGTTTTACTTTTCCATGTAAATGATTTTAAAATATAAGTATCTTCAAAGTTCTTTAGTTAATTTGAAATTTTATAATAATAATTGTTAGGCACATGAAATAAAATAACAGACCAAATATACAAGCAGACTGGTCTGTTATTTTTTTGAATATACCTTAAATAAGAGGCTGTTTCAAAATTATACTTTTGAAACAGCCCTCCTATTTGGCTATATTACTTTATTTTCATTAATAATTCACCTGTTTTAACTTGTTGACCTTCTTGTATAAGGACAGATTCAACAGTTCCTGTGCTAGAAGCCACAACATTTGTTTCCATCTTCATTGCTTCTATTACAAGTAAGCTATCACCTTCTTTAACTTCATCTCCGTCTTTAACAAGCACCTTAATTATAGTTCCTGGAATACTTGCTCCAATTTCTAATTTATTTCCAGGATTAGCCATTTTAGAACTACTATCTTCTTTTGAGTTATTTAGAATTCTTTCAGTTTTATCTTTTATTTTTATCTCTCTTCTATTTCCATTTATTTCAAAGTCTAAAGTTCTATTTCCGTCCGCATCTAGTTTTCCAATTTCAATCAATTGGACAATCATTGTTTTACCTTCTGCCACTTCGATTTCACTAGTTTCGCCTTCTGCAAGACCATGGAAAAATACATCACTACCCATACGACTTACATCGCCATATTCTAAGACAGATTTTATAAATGCTTCAAATACATCTGGATATAATGCATAACTTATTAAATCTTGCTTTGATGGATTATATTTATATTCTTCTTTTAAATACGCTTCAATCTTATCAAAATCTTCTGGTGGCAATAATTCACCTGGTCTAACAGTTATAGGTTCTTCTCCTTTTAAAACAATATTTTGTAAGTCCTTAGGGAACCCACCTTCTGGTTGACCCATCATTCCTTTAAAATATGAAACTATAGAATCTGGGAATGCCATATTCTTTGCTTTTTCATTTATATTTTCAGGAGTTAAATCATTTTGAACCATAAATATAGCCATATCTCCAACCATTTTTGATGAAGGCGTAACTTTTATTATATCTCCAAGCATATCATTTACTTTTTTGTACATATGTTTTACATCATTAAATCTATGACCAAGTCCAAAGCTTTCAACTTGTGGTTTTAAATTTGAATATTGACCACCAGGTATCTCAAATTTATAAATTTCAGCACTTCCTGATTTTAAATCTGATTCAAATTGATTATAAACAGGTCTTACTGCATCCCAGTAATCAGATAACTTTTGAATTCCACTTAAATTAATACCTGTATCTCTATCTGTATTTTCAAGTGCTGCTACGATTGAATTCAATGCTGGTTGACTTGTAAGTCCTGACATACTATTAAAAGTTGTATCGATAATATCAACACCTGCATCAGCTGCCATTAATACTGTAGCTACACCATTACCAGTTGTATCATGAGTATGAAGTTGAATAGGGATTGAAATCTCGTCCTTTAATGCAGTTATAAGCTTTTTAGCAGCATAAGGCTTAAGTAAAGCTGACATATCTTTTATAGCAAGTATATGAGCTCCCATTTTTTCTATTTCTTTAGCTTTGTCTACGTAATATTCAAGACTATATTTATCTCTATTTTCATCTAAAATATCACCAGTATAGCATAAAGCAACTTCTGCAACTTTTCCACACTTTAAGACTTCATCTAATGTTACTTCTATGCCCTTTAACCAATTTAGTGAATCAAACATTCTAAATATATCTATTCCACTTGTTGCAGATTCTTTTATAAGTTCTCTTATAACATTATCAGAATAATTTTTATATCCTACACCATTTGCTCCTCTAATAAGCATTTGGAACATAACATTTGGAATTCTTTTTCTTAAAGCTTCAAGTCTATTCCATGGAGATTCCTTTAAAAATCTATAAGCAGTATCAAAAGTAGCTCCACCCCACATTTCAAGAGAGAATAAGTCATTCCCATAAACAGCTGTTGCTTTTGCAATGTTTTTCATATCTTTAGTTCTAACACGAGTAGCCATTAATGATTGTTGAGCATCTCTCATTGTTGTATCTGTAAGAAGTAGTTTCTTTTGGTCTTTTATCCATTTAACTACCCCTTCTGGTCCTTCTGAATCTAATATTTGTTTTGTACCGCTTAACCCGTCTAAAGTATCTATAGCCGGAATAACAGGTACATCATATTCTTTTTTAATTCCCTTAGTTTCATTTACTATTTTTTGGCCAATGAAATTTAAAATTCTATATTCTTCATCAGTTCTTGGTCTTATGTCAAATAATTGTGGGTTATCTGATATAAAGTTAGTATCACATTCACCCTTTTGAAATTGTTCATTATTTAATACATTTATTAAGAAATCTACATTGGTTTTAACACCTGTAATAGTTAATTCTTTAATTGCACGTATAGACTTTCTAACTGTATCTTCAAAAGTTCTCGAATATGCAGTACTCTTTACAAGTAAACTATCATAATAAGGACTAATCACGGCACCACTATATCCATTTCCTCCATCAAGTCTTATACCAAAACCTGATCCACTTCTATAAACGTCAATTTTACCTGTATCTGGAGAGAAGTTGTTTGAAGGATCTTCTGTAGTTACTCTGCATTGAATTGCGTATCCTCTTGGTCTTATATCCTCTTGAGAAGATATTCCTACTTCTTCAGAATCTAATTTAAATCCTTCTGCAATTAAAATTTGACTTTGAACTATATCTATTCCTGTAACCATTTCAGTAATAGTATGTTCAACTTGAACTCTTGGATTCATTTCTATGAAGTAATGATTACCATTTTTATCAACTAAAAATTCTAATGTTCCTGCACTTCTATAACCTACAGATGTAGCTATTTTTAATGCATCTGTACATATTTGTACTCTTTTTCCTTCTGTCAAAGATAATGCTGGCGCAATTTCAATAACTTTTTGATGTCTTCTTTGAATAGAACAATCTCTTTCATAAAGATGCACTATATTCCCATACTTGTCTCCTAAAACTTGAATTTCAATATGTTTTGGTGCTTCTATATATTTTTCAATGAACATGTCATCTATACCAAAAGCTTTTTTAGATTCATTTTTAGCACTTCTGAAAGATTCGATAAGTTCATTTTCACTTCTTACTATTCTCATTCCTCTACCGCCACCACCAGCAGCAGCTTTTATCATTACAGGATATCCACACATCTTAGCAATTTCAGCAGCTTCTTCTTCTGAAGATATTGCCCTTTCTACACCTGGTATTACTGGAACTCCAGCATTTTGAGCAACTATTTTTGATTGAATCTTATCGCCTAATTGTTCCATCATTTCTGCTTTTGGACCTATAAATTCTATTCCAGCTTCTTCACATCTTCTAGCGAATTCAGAATTCTCAGATAAGAATCCATATCCTGGATGTATAGCATCTACGTGTTTTTTTAATGCAAGACTTATTATTTCATCAATGTTTAAATAAGCTTCAACTGGCCCTTTATTTTTTCCAATTAAATATGCTTCATTAGCTTTAGTTCTAAAAAGAGATAATTTATCTTCCTCTGTATATATAGCCACTGTTCTTATGCCAAGCTCATGGCATGCTCTAAAAATTCTTATTGCTATTTCGCCTCTATTTGCAACTAGTACTCTTTTAAATTTTTTCCCCAATTAAAATACACTCCTTTAATACATCTTAATTTTTTATTTATAATACATGAATTATTAATTGCAAAATAGTTTATTAAAAACTAATTATGCAATTTTTATAACTCACATGTCGTCATAATATAATTTTTTTCATTCAACATCAACATCTTAAATTATAACATATTTCATGCTATTTAACACATATTATTTATCATTTCTATTAATTTTTACACGATTTTTATTGTAATATCAAGCTATTTTTTTTATAAATATGAAATAATTTTTTTTTATTCTTTCATTTCTTTGGATTTATATTACAATTCAGAAAACTAATTTCAATTCAATTCTGATGTACACCTCGGACATCTTGTTGCATCAATATGAATTTCACTGTAGCAATATAGACATTTTTTCTTATTCTCAACTGGTTTTTCTTCTTTCTTTTTTGAAAATCTATTAATTTGTTTTATTACTATAAAAATTGAAAAAGCTACTATCAAAAAATCTATTATGTTATTTATAAATAAACCATAATTTATTGTAGCAACACCAGCATTTTTAGCTTCTTGTATAGTTGCATAATTACCGCTTCCTAATGCAAAAAATAAATTGGAAAAATCAACTTTACCCATTAACAACCCTACTAAAGGCATTACAATATCATTAACTAAGGATGTAACTATTTTACCAAAAGCGCCTCCAATAACAACCCCCACTGCTAAGTCAATTATATTACCTTTCATTGCAAATTCTTTGAATTCTTTAATCATATTAACAACTCCCTTTTTTATTAAACTTTCTTTATATAGTTAATTAATTAAATACATATAAATTGCAATAAATGTCAAACTGTAAATAGTAGTCACTACTGTATTAACTGTTGCATTAAAAATCATCATTTTTGAATTCCTTTAGTTGTCTTTATTATTTGTTACTTTAACTTTTTTATTCTTAGTCTATAATTTCAAATTATATTTTACCATATTTGTTTCTGTTTCGATTGTATTTTATCTCTTATTATTTATTCAAGTTGAATATAGATTGCGTTTTTTTAGTTGAATTTTATTCAAGACAATCAGAAAAATATAATTTAATTAAGACTCTTGGTAGTGATTTTCATGGAGTGACGCTGTAAGAGGAATTTCTATATTTTATGGAGGTATTACCCTAGGACTATTCCTAGCTTGTTTTCTTACGATGAAACTTAATAATCTTATACTGATTAGATCAGGACAAGTTGTTTGCATTACTGGAGCCGTTTGCTTATTGTTACCTTTACCAGCTTGTTTTTCATTAATTGGGTTAATTCTTATCGGTTTAGGTTGTACACCAATTTATCCTTGTACGCTTCATGAAACACTAAACCGTTTTGGTAAGACTGCATCCCAATCAATCATGGCATTACAAATGGCATTTGCATATATAGGAAGTAAATTTAGATTATATGTGAATCGCTTAGTTGCATTTAAAACTCACAAAACATAAAAAGTACCTCAAGCCTTAGTAATCCTAAGGCTTGAGGTACTTCTTACTTTAATGGCGGAGAGAAGGGGATTTGAACCCCTGATAGAGTTGCCCCTATACACGCTTTCCAGGCGTGCTCCTTCGACCACTCGGACATCTCTCCATATAATTTATTAATCATTTTATACTTTTTCATAGTATCATATAACTTTTTTTAATTCAACTTAATATTTCTTATGATACAATTTTATTATAGAAAATAGTTTAAGCACTACTAAATACGTATGATTCCCATGGGCTAGAATCTATTTTGTGCACAAATTATGGCGGAGAGAGGGGGATTTGAACTCCCGGTACCTTTATAAAAGTACAATGGTTTTCGAGACCACCGCTTTAAGCCGCTCAGCCATCTCTCCTTGTTCTTATCCTTATTAAATTAATTATATATTTATTATTTTGTGTAGAGTCTATTATAATTCCTTTTTCCTACTATTGTCAAAAAATCTCGTCAATAAATCTGAGCATTCCTCATCATAAACCCACTTGATATCCACAAACGAATTTAATCTCCTATTATCTAGAATATTTATTATTGAGCCACAAGCTCCCATATCCTTATTAAAAGTTCCTATATAAACTTTAGATATTCTGCTTTGTGAAATAGCACTAGCACACATTGGACAAGGTTCTAATGTTACATACATTTCAGCTCCATTTAATCTCCAATTTCTAATATATTTTGAAGCTTCTTTAATTGCTAATATTTCTGCATGTGCTGTACTATCATTCAAAGTTTCTTTTAGATTATGGGCTTTTCCTATAACAACTCCATTTTTTACAATCACTGCCCCTACTGGAATCTCTCCCTTATTCATTGCTAAAATAGCTTCTTCTTTTGCAACTTCCATGAAATCAACCATTATTGTAATGCTCCCATTATCAATTTCCCTATTTAGATATATTAAACCGTTACTTTTCTATATGCCTTAACATATACTGCAAATATAAAATCACATACTTTTTTACTCATTTCTTTCACTAACTTATAATCATTAATTAAAATCAATGAAAGAAATAGGGGGACTGTCTCAAACGTCTAAGTTATAAAATTGAAATAAAAATTCAATCCAATTAATTTGCTAAGAATCACTTTATGCTTCACATATCATTAGCAACTTGATTTTCATCAATATTAATAATCATCCTAACCTTTTTAATTCTGTTCTTTTCTATTTCTTCAGCAATAAATTTTATGTTGTTTACCGTGACTTCTTCTTGTTCTTCTGGTATTCTTCCAAGATCTCCAATCATAAGTCCGCCGACAGAATCGAATTCTTCTGAATCTATATTAATACCTATTAACTCACTAATATCATGAAGTCTTAAGCTTCCCTCAACTACATATTCATTTTCTTTAATAACTTCGACAGGATTTTTTTCTTCATCATATTCATCCTCAATCTCTCCAACTATTTCTTCTACCAAGTCTTCAATTGTAACTAATCCAACGGTTCCACCATATTCATCTAATACAATTGCAATATGATTTCTTGTTTTTTTCATTTCCTTAAATAATTCTACAATTTTTTTAAATTCAAATGTATAAAATTGATCTCTTATATATTTAGAAATATTAAAATCTTCTCTTAAATTTTCAATTGTAGCAAGATCTTTAATATTTAAAACTCCTATAATATTATCTATTGTTTGATTATAAACTGGAATCCTTGAAAATTGTTCATTCTTAATAACATCCATGACCTCATCATAGCTTGCTTCTTTATCAACTGAAACAATATCAACTCTTTGAACCATTATGTCTTTAACTTGAAGATCAGCAAATTCAAATACATTAAATATCATTTCTTTTTCAGCATTTTCCAAAACACCTTCTTCTTCACTTACTCCAACCATAGTTTTTAATTCTTCATGCGTTATAAAAGACCTTGCTTCGTTAGGATCTCCACCTAAAATTCTAATAAACAATGAAGAAATAGCAGTAAATATATAAACTAACGGCTTAAATATTATTACTATAAATTCTATGGGTATTGCAACTCTTAAAGCAACAGCTTCTGATTTCTGCTTTGCAATAGACTTTGGAGTTATTTCTCCGAAAATAAGCACTAAAACAGTTATAATTCCAGTTGCTATTCCAACTCCACTATTACCAAAAATATTTGTTGCAAGTACTGTAGCCATTGCAGATGCTCCAATATTTGCTACGCTATTTCCAATCAAAATTGTTCCTAAAAGTCTGTTTGGATCTTTAGTAAGCTTTTCTACTAATTCAGCGCCTGGAACGTCTGCTTCCATCATATGCCTTAGCCTTATTCTACTTAAAGACATCAGTGCAGTTTCTGACATTGAAAAAAAACTAGATAATGCAATTAGTATAACTAAACTAATTATCTGCCACGTATAATTGGGGTCCAAAAACAATCACTCTCCTAATAATTTAAATATTTAAATATTTATATATTATAATCTATTATATCATAATCTAAAAAAAAGTAATATAATTCCACTTATTTTAACTTTAATTTAATACTAATCTTATTACATTAAGTTAAAATCATTCTCTCTTTTTAATAACAATAAAAAGGATATCTCAAAACTAATGTAACTTTACGCAATCATTTTGAAATATCCTTTTTTATTTTTGACTATATTCTTTTTTTTAATGTCATTTTTTGAGCATAAATTATTTCAACTATTTTCTCCAGCTCTTCATTTAATGCTACTTGTACTACTTTATTATTATTTAATTCAAAAGTATATATATTTAGTCCATCTAAATTAGTATTATAATATGTTGTCACGCCTTTTTTGAGTACATCTTTCCTTCCAGTAAGATATACTTTTCGAACTTGATCTTTATTAATTTTTTGAGTAATCTTTCTTCTACTTGCATTATAAACTTTTGTTATAGTGATATCTCCATTATATAATTCATATTCATAGTCAATATACATAAGATAACTTCCTATAAAAAATATTAAAGCCACCATTCCTAATGATATTCCAATGATAGGCAACCTAAAAATTAACATTATTGCAACTACACCCAAAATAATCGCTATGTTTTTAAGCATACTACTAATTCTCTTAGGTCTATCTGATGAAATAAATTGTTCTAAAACAACTTCCATATTCCCACACCTCTCTTTGACTTTATCCTTATATTAAGTACTATTATACATCCTGAATACGATAAAAGGTATTTAGTTTTTAATTTTTGTGAGATATAACATCTATTTCATCAAAATTACTAATAAAATTAATTTTTAAAGATTATATTGTTCCAATATAATTAACTTCCTTGGATGAACATGAAAAGATGATTTCTATAATAATTATATAAGCAAAACAGCACCTTGGGCTTTGCAATTGCCCATCAAGGGATTCTGATGCAGTTAATAAGTAATGTTTTTTATGTGAAATGGAACTCTGTTCTAAAACCTTTAAAGCTAAATGTTTAGAGTGAATTTCGCAGCCTAAAAATATGTGTCTTTGTGCTACGAAACTTAAGAAACAAAATAAAACCAGGGCTTATTCTTAAACCCTGGCTTCATTTCGAAATAAGTGTACTTATGGGGATTTAAAAGTTATTTTTGGAGTAATCCCCAATAATCATCTTCAAAATCATTTCCCATGACAATCACCTCTTTCAAGTATTATTGTGTGCAGTATTAAATTAAATATACATGAAAATAACACTATATATTCCACAATGTGTACCCTATTGATTATAAAGATTTTGCTACTAATTTTCAGCTTGTAAATAAAAAACTTGTAAATTAAATTATTAATATTTATGACCTATTGAAGCTATTTCTAAGATATCATTTTTTTAATAATATAAGTGTAAAGTTTAACAAATGTTTTTCTTTACACTTTGATTATAAGATATAACACTGCTCCAACTGCTCCAGTATATAAAATCTTGATTTAACTAAATACTTATAAGTTTTGACACTATTATGACATTAATTAAAAAGAAGTTCTAAGTTAGTTCACAATTTTCTTATTATCAACTCTCAACTGTACATTTGAAATGTGTAGCAATAATTCTTGTTCTGCAATTAACAAAAAGATCTCAATCAAATGGAAATGTAATTGATAGTGAAACTCCAGAAGATGCAGCAGATACAACCTCAATAAAGGCTGCTTTAAAGAAAACAGATACAAAAGCTAATGTAATTAATAATAATTTATATGAATTTACTAGAAGTAGCAGTAGCTGGAGGTGAATTATTTGCTATTGAAATCACTTCAGATAGTGGTAATAAAGATGGTAATGTTAAAGTAACATCTATCAATTTAAAAACAGATAAGGTTCAATATTTAAAAGGCTCTGATCAATATAAATTAAATTCTAATAAAATAGATGTTTATTTAGCTGAAAAAGATAAAGATGATGACATTGATGCAAATAATGCAAGCAAAGCATATGATGTTGATATTAATGGAAATGTTTGGGCTGTTGCAAATGGAAGCATATATAAATTTGAAAATAATAAATTTAACAAAGTTTATACTGATGATAGTTCAATAAATTCATTAAACGTATATGATGATAATAACTTAATTGCTTGGAAAAAAGATGGAGATATCTTTACAACTGTAAATGGAACAACCAATGAAAATCAAGGTTCTACAACAAAAACAGGAACTGGAACTACTAACGAAAAAGCTCCTGTTGTAAAAGCTGGTTGGGTACAAGTAGCAGATAAAAGTTGGAGTTATAACAAGACTGATGGAACTAAAGCTATTGGTTGGTTAAATGATAATGGAACTTGGTACTACTTGAATGCGTCAGGTGCTATGTTAGCTAACACAACTGTTGCTGGTTACAAGCTAGGCGCTAATGGAGCTTGGATTAGATAATTAAAAAGACGAGGCATAACCTCGTCTTTTTAATTATAAACTTTCTAATATTGTGCAACATCAAGAGCAGAAATGCTCTTTTTATTTTGGTATCAATACTTTTGATATCATTTGGTTATAACTAAAAATTTTATACGTTCCTATACATTAAAAAATATTAATAGTTCTAAAATTTTAGATTTTCGTGGGTTTCATGGTGGAGGCGAGTCACATCGAACTTCTATCATAAAAATTCTACATCATTCATGGCACTAATTACCCTTCATCATTCTAATTCATCTTATACTTAACTATTCCCAAGAATTTCATGTTATATCTGAATGCTTTTGTATGGTGCTTATACCATCATACCTTTATAAATTATTTTTCTAGATTAATTATATATTTCAATATTCTTTTGTATTTCGTTCATATGGTATTTGCACTACCTTTACCTTATACGGCTCAATGCACAATTAATACTACACATGTTTTGTATATATTGTATTGCTTGTCTATACATTATATACAAGTTAACCTGTAACTTCATCAGTTCTTAAAAACTTCATTCTTTTAGCCATATTAGCTTCCCCCTATCTTATTAAAATACCTTTATCAGCTTGTACTTTTTTGCCATTTCCCCAACTATAATAACTACATTCTTCTATTACTTTAATATGAAAATTATCTCCTAGTATATCAATGCAAATCTTTGTATCTGATTCTACTTCCTTTAATACTTTAATTAGTTTTTCAACTGTAATTTCATTGAGACTCGTTATTAAAACCCTATTTTCCATGACCGTACCTACTACTATATAATATCTTACTGATAATCAGAAGAATCGTGAAATTTTAATTCTTCCGACCATTTCTTAAGTTAGATAATCTCAATGGTTAAACTTTAATATATTCATCTTAAATATTATTTACCCCAAACGCCGTCAGTACCTAATACATATCCATCAACAGTTGTATTAGATAGCATAGCACCTGATGAATTACAGTAGTACCAAGTACCGTTGTCATTAATCCAACCAGTTTGCATTGCTCCTGATTCATTTAAGTAGTACCAAGTACCGTTATCATTTACCCAACCTGTAGCCATAATACCATCAGCTTTTAAGTAATACCAAGCTTCAGTGTTATTTAACCAACCAGTCTTATTGGTTCCATCTTCTAAAATATAATTCCAAGTATTATTTTTATTTAATACCCAACCAGTAGTTGTATTTGCATTACCTGTTGTAACAGCTGCACCTGTTGTAACAGCAGAACCTGTAGTAGTAGCTGTTCCTATAGTGGTACCTGTAGTAGTAGCTGTGCCAGTTGTAGTAGCAGGTTTTACATTGTGTATAGCTACATAAACTCCTTTATTTTCATCCCAAGCAATCATATTATCTTTACTATCAACAGATATGCTAGATATACCGGAATCTGTTTTATAGGCTTTAATAAAGTTTTTATTTTGATCCCATGTCATTATATATCCATCATTTACGAACCATGGACAACCACCTGCTTTTTCTATACTAGTATATGCCGAAGAAACATCTGAGCTATCATAGTTACCAACATCTATATAATTAAAGCTATCTTTTGTTTTTGGTGTAATAGTTTCAGCATATATTCTATTACTTGTGGTATCAAGATATATACTACTAAGAATGTTTTGCGAACTAGTTGTTATCTTTGTCTTTCCCCCAACAGCAGCACCAGTTTTTTTGTTTGCATCAGAAGCCGATTTTCCTAATACATATTCTGAATTTCCATGGTCATCTGCAAAGAAATAAATTTCTGAATCCTTAGAATACTTAATACCGTCTATAGTATTTGTATCTGGAGCTTTTGAGAACTTTTGCAATACAGTTATAGAATCATCAGAAGAATTAGTAGCTACTGTATAGCCCTTGCTTCCAAATTCAAAGTCCT